>Ga0111539_10003658_pt1 | contig 20253 bp, 15 predicted proteins | sample RhiMethybrSRZTD1_FD_79667 | JGI IMG/M metagenome (GOLD analysis project Ga0111539, IMG submission 79667) | Populus rhizosphere microbial communities from Tennessee, USA - Rhizosphere MetaG P. TD hybrid SRZTD1 (version 2) (version 2) | ecosystem: Host-associated > Plants > Roots > Rhizosphere >... | reverse complement strand
GGCATCGCCTACATGGAGGCGATCGTGAAGCCGCTCACCTGGGACGAGTGGCCGCCGCCCGTGAAGCCCGTGTTCCAGGCGCTCCGCTCGCCCGCCGGCGAGAAGATGATCCTGGAGCAGAACGTGTTCGTCGAGCAGATCCTTCCCGGCGCCGTGCTCCGCCCCCTCTCCGACGCGGAGATGGCCGTCTACCGGCGGCCCTTCGCGGTGCCGGGCGAAGGCCGGCGGCCGACGCTCTCGTGGCCGCGCGAGATACCGGTCGACGGGCAGCCCGCCGACGTGGTCGAGATCGTGCGCGCGTACGGCGAGTGGCTCTCCACCGCCGCGGTGCCGAAGCTCTTCGTGGACGCGGAGCCCGGCGCCATCCTGCGCGGCGCGGCGCGCGAGCTCTGCCGCGGCTGGCCGAATCAGACGGAGGTGCGCGTCAAGGGCGTCCACTTCGTGCAGGAGGATTCGCCGGACGAGATCGGACGCGCGATCGCGGAGTGGCTGCCGGCGTAGCGAGGGCCCTCCGGCGCGCCGCCTTTCGTGTCCCCGTGCTGCTGCACCGCGCGGGGATCCGCGGCCTCGAGCGCGTGCTCGGGATCGACTGGCTCCTCCTGACGACCACCGGGCGGCGGACCGGCCGGCCGCACGTGGTGATGGTCGACGTCGTGGGGCACGATCCGGCGAGGGACACGTTCTACGTGCAGCCCGCGGACGGGCGGCGCGCCGATTGGGTGAGGAACGTCGCGGCGAGGCCCGAGGTGACCGCCGAGGTGCGCGGCCGCCGCTTCGAGGCCCGTGTCGAGGACGTGACCGGTCCGGAGGGGGCGGAGGTCGTCCTGCACTTCATCCGCACCCACCCGCTCTACGCGCGCGTGATCGTGCGGTTCGTCGGCTACGTCGAGCGTGTGGACGTTCCGGACGAAGAGCTGCGGGCCGCGCTTGCGACCACGCCGGTCTTTGCGGTCCGCGCGGTGCGGAAGAACACCTCGAACTCGGTGGCGTCCCGGCGCCGCGTGCGCTAGCTTTCCGCCTCTCTCCGCCGCACTCCATGCGTCGCTTGCTGGGATCATCGTCCGCTCACGCTCGGGTTGTGCTCGTGCGCCTCGGAGTCCCGCTGGCGATCGCGGCGATGGTGGCCGCCGGATCGGTGCACGGCTCCGATTCGGCTCGTCCGGCATGCATCGATCGCGCCCCGTGGGTGCTCGCGGAGCCGGACGGCGTCGGCGCGGCGGCCGACCCGACCTACACGCCGACGCTCGACGTCGCGACCTACAACGTCCACAGCGGCCTCGGGCTCAGCTTTGCGCTCTTTCGCCGCCGCGCGGACGTCGAGCGGAATCTCCGCGCCATCGCGCGCTCCATCGCGGGCGCGGCCCGCGACGCCGCCGGTCCCGACCTCGTCGCCCTCAACGAGGCGGATTTCGGCTCGCGCCGCAGCGCCTGGATCGACGAGCCTCGATTCATCGCCGACGAGATCGAGACGATCACGGGCACGCCGTACCGGGTGATTCGCGGCGAGACCTGGCGGCGCGACGTGCCGGGCTTCGAGGTGCGCTTCGGCAATGCCGCGCTGGTGCGCCTGCCCGTCGTCGAGGCGACGACGTGCCTCTTCGACGACCTCGCGGCGTGCGGCATCTCCTCGCAGCCGGCCGTGCCTCCACGGCGCCGCAACGCCGGCGTCCTCGGGCGGCTACTCCGCGAGCCGCGCGGCATCATTCGCCTGACGGTCCGCCGCGACGAGCGGCTCGTCGACGTCCTCGTGACGCACCTGGACGCGTTCGCCGCGCGCGAGCGCGAGGCGCAGGCGAGCGCGCTGCTATCGCAGGTGCTCCGGCCGGATCGGACCACCGTGCTGCTGGGAGACATGAACGCCGTCCCGACGTCGCTCACGTCCGGGCGATGGATGTTCTCGGACGATCGCACCCACGCTATCCTGGCGACGGGTGGGCTTGCGGATGCCTGCATCAGCCTCGCGTCTCTCCGCGGCCAGCGGAGCCTCGCCGCCTGGGCGACGTATCCTGCCGACGCCCCGGTCTGGGGGCTCGACTGGGTGCTGGGCTCGCTCGACCTGGCGCCCGAGGACGCCGCGACCATCGGCGGCACGGCCTCCGATCACCGCGGCCTGGCCGTGCGCTACCGCTGGCTCACCGACGACGCGGCGATCGCGGGGGCACGCCGCCGACACGGCAGCGTCTGCGAGCGCCTCCGGGCGTTCGACGATGCCTGCGGCCCGCGCGGAAGCTGAGCGTCGGCTCCGAGCGCCCCGGCTCCTTCCGATAGTGCTCCTCGGCGCGCTCGCGACGAGCGGCTGCGGGCGCATGGATGGTACGGAGCTCGCGCGCGAGGAGTCGCCGGCCGCACGGCTCGGCTCCTACCGCCGCGGAATGGACCTCCGTGCGACGTTCGACTCCCTCTCCGGCGGACCGGCGAGTCACGCACGCGTGGAGCTCCTCGACGACAACGGGCGGGCGTGGACGGCGCGCTGGCAGCTCGTCGCCGGCGCGCGCGAGACCATCGACGTCGATTACTTCATCTTCAGCCAGGACGCGTTCGGCACGGCACTCCTCGGGCATCTCATTGCCAAGGCGCGGCAGGGCGTGCGTGTCCGCGTCCTGCTCGACGCCCAGGGCCTGCGCATGTCGCAGCAGCCTGACCAGGACTGCCTCGGTCTCCTCGCCGCGACGCCCAACGTGTCGGTGCGCATCCACCGCGCGATGGAGCGCCGCCTGGTGGAGGCCGTGGCGCGGCTCGATCCGATCGTCGCCGCCGCGAGCGATCACGACAAGATCGTCGTCGTCGATCGGCGCGCGAGCATCGTCGGAGGGCGGAACATCGAGGCGAAATATTTCGCGCAGCCGGAGGAGCTGCCGGAGGCGTTTCACGACGTCGACGTCGCGATCGAGAGCCGGGAGGTGGCGCGGACGCTGACCGCGGTATTCGAGACGACGTGGGACAGCGAGCGTGCGGCTCCCATCGCCAGGCAGGTGGAGGACGGAGAGCGCTGCGCCGACGGCGCGCGCCTCGCCTACGCCGCCATGGATGCCTGGCTGGACGACCGGCCGCTCGCCGCGGGCACGTCCGCCGAGATCGAAGAGCGCGGCTTCGCGTGGTGGGACGAGCTCCGTCGGCTCCCGCGCCTCTCGGCAGTGGTCCGCGGGCGGAGCGTCGGCGCCGAGGCGCGGGTCATCGACAGCCTGCCGCGCGCCGGCTCGGCGGCGGACGCGGTATCGCGGGGCCTCGCGCGCCTGTTCCACGCCGCCTCGCGCAGCGTGCTGATGGAGTCCCCCTACCTGGTGCTGACCGAGGAGGCGGCGGCGGTGCTCGAGGCGACCGGACGCCGCGGCGTCGCCATGACCGTGCTCACGAACAGCCCGGTCTCCACGGACGACGTGCTGAGCCAGATGTACTTCCAGGAGCAGTGGCCGCGGCTGCTCGCCGAGGTGCCCCGGCTCCGCCTGTTTGCCGACGGCACGACGCACAACGTGCACGGCAAGGTGGCCGTCTTCGACGAGGAGGTGGTGCTGCTCGGGAGCTACAACCTCGATCCGTTCAGCATGCTCATCAGCGGCGAGGTCATGCTGGCGGTTCGCTCGCGGCCGTTCGCCCGGCGGGTGGCAGCGAAGCCGCGCGCGATGATCGCCCGGGGCGCGCCCGAGGTCTACGAATATCGGATCGCACGCGACGAGCGCGGAGAGCCGGTGCGGACGCCGACCGGCGAGGTGGTGATCGCGTTCGGCCCGAACGACCACGCCGACGCGATGGCCTGGCCGCGGCGCGGTGTCCGCTGGGGACTCGTCCGGGCCGTGCCGTGGCTCACGGGGCTGCCGCCGCTGTTCTGAGCGCGCGGGCCCGCCGGCTCACGTCGCGCCGACGCGGACGTACGAGGCGACGGACGGGACGCCGGTGTTCGAGATCAGGAACAGCATGTAGTAGCCGGGCGGCGCCAGGTTCCCGCTCGCGGGGGCGTCCGCGGTGATCGTGCCCGGCCCCGTGGTGAAGGTCAGCGAGACGAAGCGCTGCGCCTGGTCGTAGGTGTGGGTCGCGGCGCCGAGCCGGAGCAGCGTCACCTTGGCGACCGAGGCGGCGTCCAGCGTGTCGATCTCGATCGTCGAGCCGTAGAGCGCGGTCGCGGGGGCCGACATGATGACGGGGCGCGGTCCGGCGAACAGATACGGCGGGCTGAAGATCTCCGCGCGCCTCTCCTTCGGCGTGCCTCCGGCGGAGAGTACGCGGCCGTCGGCGAGGAGCGTCGCCGTCGAGTGATAGACACGGTCGATCGCGGCGCTGGCGAGCGTCGTCCAGGTTCCGCCGCTCGGATCCCACCGCTCCGCCGCGTAGACGTCACCTTCTTCCCTTCCCTTGCCGCCGGTCGCCAGCACCGCGCCGTCCGGAAGCAGCACGAGCTGATTGCGGCTGCGGCTGTACTGCATCGATCCCGTCGGCTGGAAGGTCGGGTTCGCGGCGGTGTAGTCGATCGTGAACGCGTCCTTCGTCGCGCGGCTGAACCCCGTCCGGTCGCCGCCGGCGCGCAGGGCCTTCCCGGGCTCGTACATCGTCGCCGGCCCACCGGCGAGCGCCTCGATCGGCAGGTCGGTCCACGTGCCCCCCGCCAGGTCGAGGATCGCGGGGACGAGGTAGCGGACCGCCGAGAAGAAGCTCACACGCCCGTCGGGCAGGACGAAGTTCCGGGGATAGAAGTGGAGGTTCCGTTCGAGCGGCTCGAAGTCGGTCCAGAGACCGGTGTCGGGGTCGTACACCTCGGGGATGCCGGCGTTGACCCCGGTGCCGCCGGCGGCGAGGACGCGCCCGTCGCCGAGCGTCGTCAGCGTCGCGTAATAGCGGCCGTACTCCATCGGGCTGGTCACGGACCACGTCTCGGTGAACGGGTCGAAGAGCGACGCCCGGGCCGCGGCGGTCAGGATGCCGCCGGCGGCGATGATCCTTCCGTCGCCGAGCGACGCGTGCCCGGAGCAGAACATGGACGCGACGGCGGGGACGTCCGTGATCGAGCCGTTCGACGAATCCCACAGCTTGGCGTTGAAGGCGGAGCTGTGGCCCCACACGAGGACCTTGCCCGTGGGCAGGTGGATCATGTGGACGGCCTCGACGCCGAGGTCGAACGGGGCGCTCCAGGAGCCCGTCTGCGCCGCGGCGGGGGCCGCGATGAGAAGCGCGGCGAAGATCGCGCGGAGAACCGGACGCCCGAGACTGGCTGCCTGGGACATGTCGTCCTCCCTTCGGGGCTGCGGCCGCAGACGTCGATGTCTAGGCCCGGCCGCAAGCGGGCGTCAAGGAAATTCGTGCGTGCGAGGGCGGTTGACGACCGAATGCCGACGCCGTTGCTCGCCGGCTGGCTCTGACTACGGCCGGGCGCCTTCCGCTTCCACCTCGCGCTCGAGCTGCGCCAGGCGCTCGCGGACCGCGGCGAGATCGCCGGTGTCGTACCAACGGAGGTCGCGGTAGGCGCCGATCGCGCGCCGCTTGTCGCCGGCCCGGAGGTACGCGTCTGCCTCGGCGAGACGGAGCTGCACGCGCCGCCGGGGCTCGACGTCGAGGGCCGCGGTGATCGTGCGCCGCACGGCATCCACGTCGCCCGCGATTCCGTACACGAGCGCGAGGTGGCCCCACACCGCGGTGCGGAGCGGGTCGGCTGCCAGGACCGCCTCGAGCTCACGAGCCGCCGTCGCGCGATCCCCGCGGGCGAACGCCCGGTCGAGGCGCGGGAAGTAGCTCTCCCAGCCCGAGCCCAGCACCTGCTCCGGCGACGGCAGCGGCGAGCGGAGAACGGGCGAGTCCGGGGGAACGAGGATGGTCGCCGCGCTGTCCTGGTACACGGTGACCCATGGCTGCGGCAGCCGCGTGAGGCTGATCGACAACCCGCTTCCCGTTCCGACGATCGCCGCGTCCAGGCGGTGGCGTGCCACCTGCTCGGGAAGGTCGGCGCCGCCGGCGCGGAGCGCGGCGTGATCGCGGAAGACCTCGTCGGGATAGACCGAGTTGCCCCTCCCGTCGATGAACACCCGTGCCTTCGGCGCATACATCATCAGGAAGCCGCCCCACACGTTGGCGTTGAGCAGGCGTACGGGCGGCCCGAGCGCGTTCAGGTAGCGGACCGCCTCCTGCGGGAAGTAGGCCATGTCGACCCAGCGCTCGAAGAGCCGCGGGCGCATGCGGACGTGTGCGAGGAGCAGCGCGGCGACGAGCGCACCCGCGAGTGTGGCGGCGGCCGCTGCCGGTGGCCGCGCGAGCATCGGCCAGCGCCGCTCCAGCCGGCGATTCAGCCAGGCGACCGGGGCCGCGGCCAGCGGCGCGGCGCACAGCGCGAACAACGGAATGAAGCGGCGCGCCGAGAGAGCCATCGCGAAGGTCACGAGGGCGAGGAGGGGAAGGAACGGATCGCGCCGGACGACGAGGGCGACGCCCGTGGCAGCCGCGGCCGCGAGCCAGACGAAGCGGCCGCCGTAGAGCCGCGGGTCGATCGCGAGGTCCGGCGGCAGCCATTCGCGCATCTGGCGATAGGGCGATGCGGCGTCGAGCAGATCGAGCGGGAAGTGGATCAGCGCGGGGCCCCACGGATTGAGCACCCAGGCGACGAGGCAGAAGGCCAGGGACAGCCATTCACGGCGCGGGACCACGAGGCGGCGGGCCGCGAGGCTCGCCGTGAACGTGCGCGAGGCGACGAGCAGGCCGATCATCCCGATGCCGAACACGAAGCCGCCGTGCATGTTGGCCCACAGCGCGATGATCGCGGGCCAGAGCCACGGGGCCGCCGGCGCGTCGCGCAGGAGCAGGATGACGGCGACGAGCAGCAGGGTCACGAGGTGCGGCCGGATGTCGAAGAAGAGATGGCAGCTCGCGGCCGCGGCGACGACGGCGACGCTCGCGGCGAGGCGCGAGCCGCTCGTCCGCCGGCACGTCTCCCAGAGGATCGCGAAGAGCACCAGGAGAAGGACGTAGTTGGCCCACGCCAGGAGGTCCGGGTTGACTGCGTAGAGGCGCCAGGCGACGGCGTCCCAGAGCCACTCCGGATTGAGCCACGGGCGCCCCGCCGCGGTGAACGAGAACTCGTCGACGAGCGGCGGCCACCCGCGCGCGGCGATCTCGCGCCCGGTCGCCAGGTGCCACCACGTGTCCTCGCCCACGATGGGCGGATGGAACCACGCCGACGCGCACAGCACCGCGACGACCGCCGCGGCGCAATCGACCACCCGCCTCACGGGGTCGGAATATTAGCAGGGCCCTGAGAAACTGCGCATTGCGCAGTTTCTCAGGGAACCCTGCTACGGGTTCTCCGGAATAGCGGGCCCTGCTGAAAAACGCCGAAGGCGTTTTTCAGCACGCCTGCTAGTGGCGCTCGGTCAGGGACGCGAGGGCGTGCGCCAGGAGCTGTGCGCGCGGCACGGCGCGCGGGCCGGCGAGGACGGGCCCGGCCACCTGCGCGAACGCGGCTTCGTCGTCGTCTCCCGACGGGAGCAGGACGACCAGGGGCTCGTCGAGCGCGCCGGCGAGCGCCGTGACCAGCGGATGGCCGCCGCGGGGAGGGAGGGCGAGGTCGACGATGACGATCTCCGGGCGCATGAGCTGGAGCAGGTCCACGGCCTGCTTCGTGTCCCACGCGATCGACACGGCGAGTCCGACGCGTGCGAGCGCCTGGCGGAGCGCCAGGATGGCCGGCCCGTCGGCCCCCACCGCCAGCACGCGGCGCCGCTGGTGGACGTGCGGGCCGAGACAGTCGAGGACGTGCTCGGGATCGAGGGGCGGCTCGAGGACCTCGATGGGCCCGACGCCGAGCACCCTCTCCCGCGACGCCGCGCCGATGCAGCCCCAGAAAGGGATGGTCGCGCCGGCACGCCGGAGGGTGGCCACCGCGCCGAGCGCGCCGGCGGCGGCGAGGTTCACGAGCACTGCGCCCGCCTCGAGCTCGGTGATCCGCTCGGGGACGGCGTCCTGCGGGCGCACGGCGATGAGCCGGGTCTCGGCCGGCGCGGTCGGGCTCCAGGCATCGCCCTCGTCGACGACGGCGAGGATCCCCGCGGCACCGGCGGCCGGCGGCGGCGGCTCGACCGAAACCTGCGACGGCCTGGTGACGAATCCGGCCTGCCGGTGCTCGCGTGACTGCGCGGCGCGCTCCGCGACGATGGCCGTCTCGAGCTCGGCGACGCGCGCGCCTAGCATGGCGACGCGGTCCATCGCCTCGTCGACGGCCGTGAGGAGGTACTGGCGCTCCTCGGTGGCCTGCTTGGCCGTTATCCCCATGCGCTCCGCGTCCTCGCGCGCCCCGCGCGCCTGGTCCTCGACGGCGAGGATCATCTGCTGCGCCCGGGCGAACGCCTCCCGGAGCGCCTCGACCTCCTCGACGGCGCCGGCGCGCGCCTCTTCGGTCGCGTGCGAGATGCCGAGCGCGCGCCGGAGCGCCTGCTCGTGCTCTGCGCCGCTCTGTTCGGTAGCGCGCAGCTCCTCGGTCCGCTGCCGGAGGGTGCTCCGTGCCTCGTCGAGCTCGGCCACGACGCGTGAATGCGTGGCCTCGAGCGTCGTCGCATGCGCCCGCTCGCGCGCGAGGCTCGTCTCCGCTTCCGTGAGCCGTGCCTGCAGGTGGGCGGCCTGCCGCGCCTGCGTGTGGGCCGCGGCATCGAGGCGGCCGGCGACGTCCCGTGCCCCCGCGAGGTCGCGCGCCAGCGCCTCGGCGCGCGCCTCGGCATCGCGCGCCTGCGTCGCCGCGACCGACGCCTCGGCGAGGAGGCGCTCGCGGTCGGTCTCCGCGGGGGCGAGCCGGGTGAGATCCGCGCGGAGCGCGCGCGCGTCGTCCTCGGCCGCCAGGCGTGCCGCCTCGCTCTCTGCGAGGGCGGCCCGTGCGGTCTCGAGCGCGCTCGCTTCGGCCACGCCGCGGAGCGCCGCCTCACGCTCGGCGTCGACGATCGCTCGCTGCGCGTCCGCATCCTCGAAGCCGAGGATGATCGCCTGCGCCTGCGCCAGCGCGGTGCGGGTGGCCTCGAGCTCGATGTAGGCCGCCGCCCGTGCCGCCTCGGTCGCCTCGTTGGCGTCGAGGGCGGCCCGGAGCGTCGCCTCGCGTGCCGACGCGCTGTGCGTCGCGAAGGCCTGTAGCTCGTCGCGCGCCCGCTGCGCCTCGGCGAGGGCCGTGTCGCGCTCGACGGCGATGCGGTCGCGCTCGCGTCCCAGCACGTCGATCTGCCCCTGGAGGCCCGCCGCGGCCGCCGCCGCCCGCCGCTCGAGCTCGCCGGTGCGGCTGGCGAGCTCGCGCTCGCGCGTGGCGAGGTCGGCCTCGAGGGCCGAGATCGCGGTGCGGAGCCCGGTGCCGCGCGTCTCGGCCGCCGCGAGGGATTCCACCGCGTCGGCCAGGCCGCGCTCGAGCCGGGCCCGCTCGGTGGCCGCGGCCTCGGCGACGGCCTCGAGGCGCTGCGCCCGCTCCGCGGTTCGCGCGAGGCTCGCCTCGAGCGTGACCGCGGCCGCGCGGGCCTCAGCGAGCTCGGCGCGCGCGGCGGTCGCGTCCGCGGCGGCGGCGGCACGCAGCTCCTCCGCGCGCTCGGTGAGCTCGTGCGCGCGGCGGAGCGTGTCCTCGCGGTCCGTCGCGTTGCGCTCGGCGAGGGCCTGCAGGCGATGGTCGACCTCCTCGCGGATGCGGGACTCGCGCGTCCGTGCGTTCCGCGACCACGTCGCCTCGGCCTCGTCGAGGCGCGCGGCCCAGCGCGCGACCTCCGCCGCGTGCGCCTCCTCGGCGGCCGCCCGCTCGCGAAGGAAGTGGTCGCGCTCGTCGGCGAGCGCATCGATGGTGGCCGCAAGCTCGGCGTGTGCGGCCGCGTCGTCGCGGGCATGGCGGGCGTCGTCGCACGCGGACGGGCGGAGCACGGCGGCGCTGTGCAGGAGCCGCGCGGCGGTATCGAGCGCCGGGCCGATCAGGTCGAGGGCGTTCCCGGCGATGCGCGTGAGGGCCGAGCCCCGCGCGGCAGGGCTCGTCGGCCGGATCCGTTTCAGCACCTCGTCGGCGGTGCGGGTGAGCGCGGCGAGCGCCGGCCGGAGCCCTTCGAGGCGCTCGGGGGAGAACGACGCCGGGACGCGCACGACGAGGATGACGGTGCCGAGCGGCAGCTCGTCGCCGAGGAGCGGTAGGCACGCGACCGTGGTCGCGACGCCGCTCGGGTCGATGAGCGGGGGGATCGGGCTCGTGGCCGACGCCGTGACGACGCGCGGCAGGCGGGCGCGGAGGCTCTCCAGCGGCGCCGACCAGTGCTCACCGCCCGCGCGCCCGAGCGACAGGAGCCGGCGGCAGCCTTCGTCGGAGAGCCCGACCTCGGCGGCCAGGCGCAGGCGCCCGACGCGCGGATCGAGGAGGCACAGCGCACCGGCGGCGGCGCCGCTCTGGGCGATCAGCTGCCGCAGCGCCGGCTCGAGCTGATCCTCCGGCCGCATGCGGCGGCGCGACCGCGCGTCGGGAGAGGCGGCTCGGGACACCGCGATTCATCGGCACGGGGCCTCTGAAACTTGATTTACTGGCCGGCCCACCATTCTCCGCGCGTCTGCGCGCGGCCGAGCGCAGGGAGCGGGAGTGGGGGCCCCGGCGGGCTTTGCCCGCTGGGGGCGAGGGGCGGAGCCCCTCGCGAGTTACGAGTTACTAAATCTTACGCTCGCGGCCCTGCCAGTACGGGTCGCGGAGCTTCCGCTTGTAGAGCTTGCCGTTCGGGTCCCGCGGCATCTCGGCGATGAAGTCGATGGATTTCGGCGACTTGTACTTTGCGATGTTGGCGGCGCAGAAGGCGAGCAGCTCCTCGGCCAGCGCCGGGCCGGGCGTCGCGCCCGCGGCCGGCTCGACGACGGCCTTCACCTGCTCGCCCCAGTCGTCGTCGGGGATGCCGAACACCGCGACGTCGCCGACCTTCGGGTGCCCGAGCAGCGCCGCCTCGACCTCGGCGGGATAGATGTTGGCGCCACCCGAGATGATCATGTCGATCTTGCGATCGCACAGGAACAGGTAGCCGTCCTCGTTCAGGTATCCCACGTCGCCGACGGTGAAGAAGCCGTCGCGGCGGTTGGCCGACGTCTTGGCGGGATCCTTGTGATACTCGAAGTCCTGGACCCCGAGCTGCATGTACACGGTGCCCGGCTCGCCGGTGGGACGCATCGCGCCCTCGTCGTCGAGGATGCGTACCTCCGAGCCCGGCCACGCGCGGCCGACGGTGCCGGGATAGCGGAGCCACTCCTCGGGCGTGACGATCGTCCCGCCACCCTCGCTGGCGGCGTAGTACTCGTAGATGACCGGGCCCCACCACGCGAGCATCCTGCGCTTCACGTCGACGGGGCAGGGGGCGGCGGCGTGAATCACCTGCCGCAGGGACGAGAGGTCGTAGCGCCGCTTCACCTCGTCGGGCAGCGCGAGCAGGCGGTGGAACTGCGTCGGCACCATGTGGGTGGTGGTGACGCGGTGCCGCGCCATGACCGCGAGCGAATCCTCGGGGGTCCACTTGTCCATCACGACCAGCGTGTGCCCGACGTGCAGCGACACGCCGGCGAACACGAGCGGCGCCGTGTGGTACAGCGGCGAGCCGACGAGGTGGACGCCGCTCCCGCCGAACTCGATGCCGAACATCGCGAGCAGCATCGAGGTCATCGTGGCCACGGCTTCCGGCTCGACGGGCATGAGACGGCGGCGAACGCCCTTCGGGCGGCCGGTCGTCCCCGAGGTGTAGTTCATGACGGCGCCGGCGGCGCGATCGGCAGGCGTCTCCGCGGAGACGCCGTCGGTGAGCGCCGCGTAGGGCTGGAAGCCCTGAATGCTTCCGATCGCGTAGCGGGCGTCGGCCGAAAGCCCGGCCTCGTCGGCTGCGGCGCGGCTCGCCGCCGCGAAGCGCTCGTCGGCGACCAGCACCTTCGCGCCCGAGTCCTGGACGATGTAGGCGATCTCGGGGGCGGTGAGGTGGTGGTTGATCGGGACGAGGTACCAGCCGGCCTGCGTCGTGGCGAGGTAGAGCTCGATCATCGGTGCGCCGTTCGGGAGGACCACGGCGACGGCATCCCCGGGTCCGAGGCCGCGCCGCCGTAGCCCGTGCACGAGGGCATTGGCGCGCGCGAGGAGCGCGCCGGCCGCGACGCTCCTTCCGTCCGGTGTGACGAGCGCAACGTGGTCGGGGTCGTCGGCGGCGAGACGCCAGAATCCGAGGTCGCTCATTTCGTGGCCAAACTAGAACATGTTACAGTTCCGTGGCAACAGCGAACGGAGGGATCATGGCGAGGCTCGACGGCAAGGTGGCGCTCATCACCGGCGCGGCGCGCGGGCAGGGCGAGGCCGAGGCGCGGCGCTTCGTCGCCGAGGGCGCGCGCGTGGTCCTCGGCGACGTCCTCGACGAGGAGGGGCGGCGGGTGGCGGCGTCCCTCGGCGAGCGCGCGTTGTGGATGCATCACGACGTCAGCAGCGAGGCCAGCTGGGCCGCGTTCGTCGCGGCGGCGAAGGGCCGCTTCGGGCGTATCGACGTGCTCGTCAACAACGCCGGCGTCCTCGGCATCGCGCCCATCGCCAGCATCACCCTCGAGCAGTACATGCGCGTGATCAACGTGAACCAGGTCGGGTGTCTCCTGGGCATGCGGGCGGTGATCCCGGCGATGGCCGAAGGCGGCGGCGGGTCCATCGTCAACATCGCCTCGACCGCGGGCCTCGAGGGCGTGGCCGGGCTGGTCGCCTACGTCTCGAGCAAGTTCGCGATCCGCGGCATGACGAAGACCGCCGCGCTGGAGCTCGGGCGCGTCGGCATCCGCGTGAACGCCATCTGCCCCGGCGGCATCGACACCGCCATGGGACGGGGGGACGACTTCGAGAGCGTCGACACCTCCGGCGTGCTGGCCGCCCTGCCGCTCGCGCGCATCGGGCAGCCGGACGAGGTCGCGGCGCTGGCCGCCTTTCTCGCCTCGGACGAGGCGTCCTATTGTACCGGCTCGGACTTCGTGGTGGACGGGGGCATGCTGGCCGGACCGCAGTGGGGCGGCTCCTGAGCAGCCTCTTCGGAGGCGGCCCGCCCGAGACCCGCTGACGCGTGCCGACGGGCGAGGATCTCGGGATCGTCCTGCTCACGCTGCGCGTCGCCGGGGTGGCGACGGCCCTGGTGCTCGTGCCCGGCGTGCTCGCGGGACTCGGCCTCGCGCGCTATCGCGGCCCGGGGCGCGGCGCGCTCGAGACGTTGCTCTCGCTGCCGCTCGTCCTGCCGCCGACGGCGATCGGCATCGTGCTCCTGGAGGCGTTGTCGCCGCGGCGGAGCCTCGGCGGGTGGCTCGCGGCGCACGGCCTGGAGCTCGTGTTCACCTGGCGGGGCGCAGTCCTGGCGGCGATGGTGATGGCGTCGCCGCTCCTCGTGCGCTCGGCCCGCACGGCGTTCGAGGAGGTGGATCCGCGGCTCGTCGGCATCGCGCGCACGCTCGGCTGCTCCCCGGTGCGGGCGTTTCTCCGTGTCACACTGCCGCTCGCGCGGCGCGGCATCCTCGCGGGCGTGGTCCTGGCCTTCTCGCGTGCGCTCGGCGAGTTCGGCGCGACCATCATGGTGGCCGGCAGCATCCCCGGCCGGACGCGAACACTGGCGCTGGCGATCTTCCAGGAGCACCAGGTGGGGGCCGATGCGGAGGCGTTCCGCCTCGTCGGCATCACGGTGCTGCTCGCGTTCGGCGCGCTCTGGGTCGCCGAGTGGGTCGGCCGGCGAGGGACGCATACGCGATGATCGAGATCGCGCTGACGCTGCCGCTCGCGGCCACGACCCTCGCCGTCGAGGCCACGCTGCCCGACGGCGCGACGGCGGTCATGGGGCCGTCGGGCGCCGGCAAGACGTCGCTGCTCGAGGCCATGGCGGGACTCCGGCCGCGGACGCGCGGGCGGCTCGTCGTGAACGGGGAGGTGCTCCTCGACGGCGCGCGGGGCGTTCGCCTGCCGCCGGAGCGGCGTCGGGTGGGCTACGTCCCCCAGGACGCGCAGCTCTTCCCCCACCTGAGCGTCCGCCAGAACGTGCTCTTCGGCGCGCGCGCGCCGCGCGGCCGCGTGGACGGTATGCTCGAGGTGCTCGAGCTCGGGCGGCTCCTGGAGCGGCACCCGGGGACCCTGTCCGGGGGCGAGCGCCAGCGCGTGGCCCTGGCGCGCGCGCTCGCGACCGACCCGCGCCTCCTCCTGCTCGACGAGCCGCTCGCGGGGCTCGACGTGGCGCTCCGCGAGCGCGTGCTGCCGTATCTCCTCCGCCTGCGCGCCGAGTGGAACGTCCCCACCCTATACGTGACGCATCAGCTCGGGGAGGCGATCGTGCTCGCCGAGCGCGTGCTCGTGCTGGCGGCGGGTCGTGTCGCGCGCCAGGTGCCGCCGCTCGCGCTCCTCGCGGCCGAGGCACCCGAGGCGAGCGCCGAGCGCGACCTCGAGAACTTCCTTCCCGGCCGCGTCCGCACGCACGACGCGGCAGGCGGCGTGACGCGCGTCACCCTCGACGGCGGCGGCGAGATGACCGTGCCGCTCGCGCGCGAGCATGCGCCGGGCTCGGCGGTGACGCTCGTCGTGCGCGCGGAGGACGTGCTCGTCGCCGTGGAGGCACCGCATGGCCTCTCGGCGAGGAACGTCTTCGCGGCCGGCGTCGCCGACTGCGCACGTGCCGGAGCCGATGTCACGCTGCGCTGCAATCTCGTCGAGGGCTCGCTCGCAGTTCTCGTCCGTCTCACGCCGGCGGCGGTTGCGACGCTCGAGATCCGTCCGGGCGTGCGTGTGTGGCTCGCCATCAAGAGCCACTCCGTCCGGCTGACCTGAAGGTCGTAGAGGGGGCGCCCTAGGTCCTAGCCTCTCTGCCCGATGGCCGGCCGCGCCGATGCGGGTGAATATGCACGTAAGGAAGTCGTCTCAAGTCAAAAGCCCCGCTAGTCAGGCTGCGCGCGGCTCTCAGTGGCGCGTTGTGCGGTGGCGCAGGGTCGAGACCCTGCCGGCGATGCGGGAGCGGAAAGGAGCCACAATGGCAGTCCGAAAGGATCAACGTTCTCAATCGTCACCAGTCGCAGCCTGGCTGCGGGACGCAGTAGAGAAAGACCCGGCGCTCGGTCGCATGCTCGAGCAGCTCGAGCGGGTCGCCGGAAGCGACGACCCTGCCGTGCTGGTCGGGCCCCGTGGCTGTGGTCTCGAGCGCGCCGCACGCGGCGTTCATTTTCTGTCTCGAAGGGCCGCGGACGCGGTGTTCAGCGTGGCGTGCGGCGAGCTGCTCGAGGCGTCGGCCGAGGCCGAGCTGTTCGGCTTCGACGGCGGCGGCCACCCACCGCGTATCGGCCTCGTCGAGCGTGCCGGAGCGGGGACCGTCGTGCTGCGAGACATCGACGCCCTGCCGGTCGGCGCGCAGCGGGCACTGGCCCACGCGCTCGAGCGCGGGGAGTACGCGCCGGTCAACGGCGGTACGGCGAAGCCGCTCCAGGCGCGCGTCGTGGCCACCACCCACGCCGACCTGCGTTCGCTCGCCGCGGGCGGCATCTTCAACCAGCGGCTCTTCGACCGCCTCGCGGGCGCCATGATCGGCGTCCGATGTCCCCTCGACCATCCGGAGGAGGTCTCGGGGCTCGCGCAGCATCTGCTCGAGACGTCGGTCGGAATCGAGGGACCGCAGCGGCCCCGCGGGTTCACCCCCGAGGCGGAGGAGGCTCTCCGCAGCCATCGTTGGTCGGGCGGTGTCGACGAGCTGCGCGAGACGGTGCAGGAGGCCGCGGCGCGGGCGTCGGGCGAGCTGATCGGCGTCGACGACCTGCCACAGCAGTTTCGTGACTCACGCAACAACGGCGGCACGCTCGAGGCGCTCGAGGTGGACCACATCCGGCGCGCGCTCGAGCAGGCCGGCGGCAACCAGCGGCGGGCGGCACGTGCGCTCGGGATCAGTCGGTGGTCGCTGTCCCGGAGGTTGCGGAAGCACGGGCTTCGCCCGGCGGGGGAGAGTAGTTAGGCGACGGCGATCGCGGGCCCCGGCACTCCGGACGCGGCTCGTCGCCGCGTTCGGAGTCCGGGAGCTCGACCCGAGACCTCGTCTCGGGTCGGCGTCCTAGCGGCGGCCGGCGTTGATGATTGCCGTGCCGGCCGGTGGGTCGAGGTCGACCGCGGTCGTCTCGAGCAGGCGTGCGATCGTCATGTAGTAGCCGATCGTGAGCACCAGCTCGACGATCTGGCGCGGGGGCAACAGCTTGGCCGCCAGCGCGAACGTCTCGTCGCTGGCGCGCACCTGCTTCACCACCTCGGTCGTGAAGCGCAGCACCACCCGCTCGACGTCGTCGAACGGCCCCTCGATGTCGCCCCGCTCGAGCGCCGCCACCTGCGCCTCGGATGCCCCGGCCGCGAGCGCGATGGGCACGTGCTGGACCCACTCGTAACGCGCGCTCGAGAGGCTCCCGACGCGGAGGATCACGAGCTCCCGGAGCTTCGCGCTGAGGTCCTGCTGCGTGAGGATGGACATGCCGAGCGACAGCATGGGGCGGAACGAGGTCTCCGCGTGCGCCATCATGCGAAAGATGTTGAGCTTCACGGGGAGCCGCGTCAGGACGTCGCGCACCGCCTCGGGAGCCGTCTCGGGATCGACGTAGGGAAGCCTCGCCATGCCTCGTGCGTACTGAAGCACGGCGCGCGCTGTCAAGGTGACTCGACGACCGCCTCCGGGACCGCCTCGGGATCGTAGGGCTCGCCGCGCGCCACCACCACGGCGGCGACGAGGTCGCCCGTCACGTTGAGGGTCGTGCGGCACATGTCGAGGAAGCGGTCGACCCCGAGGATCATGCCGATCCCCTCGGGCGGCACCCCGACCATGCCGAGGATCATCGCGACGACCGGGATCGAGCCGGCGGGGACGCCGGCGGTCCCGATGCCGCCGAGGACGCAGATCGACACCACCAGGATCTGCTGGGAGAGGGCCAGGTCGACGCCGTAGAACTGCGCGAGGAAGAGCACCGTGACGCCCTCGAAGAGGGCGGTGCCGTGCTGGTTGGCCGTCGCTCCCACCGTGAGGACGAAGCGCGCGACGTGCGGCGGCAGCCGGAGCTCGCGCTCGGCGACCAGGAGCGAGGTCGGCAGCGTCGCGTTGCTCGACGCGGTGGAGAACGCGGTCAGCATCGGCGCGCGGACGGCGCGGAAGAAGTCGCGCGGCTTCCAGCCGCCGAGCCACCAGACGGCGAGCCCGTAGACGACGAACTGCTGGATCGCGAGCGCCGTCACCACCACGAGGACGAACGAGGCGAGCTGTGCCAGCACCTCGACGCCGAGCCTCGCCGTCAGCGAGAAGAGGAGGCACGCGACGGCGACGGGCGCGGTGCGGATCACGAGGTCGAGGAGCCGCATGACGACCTCGTAGAGGCCCTGCAGCGTCTCCTCGAGCTGCCGGGCGGGCCGCCCGGGCGTGAGGAGAAGTCCGACCCCGAGGAGCAGCGCGAAGACCATGACCGCCAGCATGTCGCCGTCGGCCATGGCGCGGACGACGTTGCTCGGCACCAGGTTCAGGAAGAAATCGAGGCCGCCGCGCGGCGCGGCCGTGGGCGCGAGCGGGGTCGTCGCGGCACGCGCCAGGAGGCGCGTCCGGGCCTCCGCGGAGAGGCCGTCGCCCGGTCGCACCAGGTTCACCAGCGTCACGCCGAGCAGCACCGCGATGAACGAGGCGGTGACAGTGTAGGCGAGCGTGCGGAGCCCGATGCGCCCGAGCCGCCCGAGGTCGCCGAGCCCCGCGATGCCGAGGGCGAGGCCCGAGACGATGAGCGGGATGACGAGCATGAAGAGGCTCCGCAGGAAGAGGGCGCCGATCGGCTCCGTCACCAGCTCGACGACGCGCGCGAGCGCGGGCGCATCGCCGAGATACGCATGCGCCGCGGCGCCGGCGATCGCGCCGAGCGCGAGTCCCGCGAGCATGCGGGCCGGGAGGCCGCGGCGCATGGCGGCGGAGTATGTCAGCCGCGCGCGCGGTTATCGAGCGGACGGGCTCCGTGGCCGCGGGCCGGGGAGTCCGCGAGGGCGCGCGTGACGTAGCGCTTCGCCTCGGACACCGCGGCGTGGAGGGTCGCGCCGCGCGCGAGGCCGACGGCGATCGCCGCCGACAGCGTGCACCCCGCGCCGTGGAAGACGCCCGGCACGCGACCGGCGGCCAGCTCGTGGATCGCCGAGCCGTCGTGGAGGATGTCCAGCGCCACGTCCTCGAGATGGCCGCCTTTCACCAGCGCCGCCCGCGCGCCGAGATCGACGAGCGCCTGCGCCGCGGCGCGCATCTCCGCTGGCGACGACACCGGGCGCCCCGTCAGCGCCTCGGCCTCGGCCAGGTTCGGCGTGACCAACGCGGCGTGCGGCAGCAGCCGGCGGCGGATCGGGTCGAGGGCGGCGGCCTCGGCGAGCGGCTGCCCCGCGGTCGCCGCGAGCACGGGATCGACGACGATCGGCATCGCGGCGCCGGCGAGCCGCTCGGCAAGCGCCTCCACGAGGGCGGCGCGTCCCAGCATCCCGGTCTTGATCGCCCGCACGTCGAGATCCGCGAGCACGCAGTCGAGCTGGCGCACGACGAACGCCGGGGAGACGGGCTCGACGCCCTCGACCCCGCGGGTGTTCTGCGCGGTGAGGGCGGTGACGACCGCCGCGCCGTAGGCCCCGAGCGTCGCGAAGGTCTTCAGGTCCGCCTGGAGGCCGGCGCCGCCGCTCGGATCCGAGCCGGCGATCGTGAGCACGACGGGCGCCGCGTCCATGCGGCCGGTTGTATCATGAGGGAGACTCTGTCCCCCTCCTCCACGCGGCAGAGCCGCGTGGAGCCTCCTCCCCGGGCTCGCTGACGCTCGGCCGCGCGCGGACGCGCAGAGCATCCGGGGCTCGCATTGGGTTACTCGATTGGGCGGCCCTGTGCCACGCGCGGAAGCCACGGGAATGCCTCGGCGGCGGCGCGCGTGCCGTGCCGGATGGAGACCGCCTCCAGCCGGCGCCGGAGCTTCCGGGAGCGTACGCGGACGACGCGCGTCCGGAGCGGCGTCAGGCCCGCGCGCATGAACGAGTCGCGGTCGACGAGCACGGTGCCCGCCTCCGCCTCGCCGCAGAGGAGCGCCGCGACGTTCACGGCCTCGCCGAGGGCGCCGAAGTGCTTCTTGCCCGAGGCGCCCATGAAGCCCATCGTCACGCGGCCGAAGCTCACGCCGACGCCGAGCCCGATCGGGACCGTCTCGCGGCCGCTCGCGTGCCACTCGGCTCGCCAGCGCGCGTGCAGCGCATCGAACTCGCCGTGCAGCGCGTGTGTGGTGTTGTGCACGAGGCGCTCGAAGAGGGCGGAAGCGGGGAGCGCCGCGAGCTCGGGGAGGAAGAGCGCGAGGAGCCCGTCGCCCGTGTACTGGAAGACGACGCCGCGGTGCTCCTCCACGACCCGCGTCATGGCCGAGAGATACTGCTCGATCAGATCCGTCAGGTACTGGGTGTCGTCGAGCGCGCGCGTCAGCTCCGAGAAGCCGCGCATGTCGACCGCGAGGACCGCGACGTCGTGGGGATGTGGCACGAGGAGCCCCGGATGGACGCTCGCCCGCATGCGCCGCTCGAGCGGCTCGGCGCTCATGCGGTCCGCCGCCGCCGCCGTGGCGCCCGAGGAGAAGCGCACGACGGCGGATGCCGTCGGCCCGAACCAGGCGGCGGCACGCGCCGCGACGGCGCGGACGGCCGCATGCGGAAGGCCGGAGAGCTCCCGCATGGCCGGACGCGCCGGCGTCTCGACGAGCCAGCGGGCCAGCGCCTCGGGAACGTCCGGCTGGCTCGCCCCGCAGGCGAGGAGCATCTTCAGGTGTGGCGGCTGGTAGCGCACCGCTTCGACCGCCTCGCGTGCTGCCACCCACGCCACCCGGTCCGCCGCCGCCGCCCACCGCCGCTCCAGCCATATGGGCCAGCGCAGCATCACGCGTCGGACTGTAGCAGACGCGCCGCGTCATCACCATTGGCGTTGCCTGTGTCGCGAAAACTGGCTTAGGAGCAAGGCCTTACACGCGCGCCGGCGGGGAGGGGACGATGCGCAGGCTCCTGTGGATGCGAGTGCCGGTGAGCCTCGCCCTGGCGCTCGCCGTCACGCCGGCCGCCGCCGACGTCTGCCTGCCGTCGCTCGCGGAGGAGGGGCGCCGGCTGCACGAGATGCCGGCGCCGAGCGTGCACTGGCTGGAGCTGCTCCTCCGCCAGCACGAGGCCTGCGCGGGGGAGGGCCCGGCGTACAACGGCCTGGTGAGCATCATGCGCACCAGCGCGGGAGCCGCCCCTCGCGCTCTACCGCCGTGCATTCGAGAAGC
>Ga0111539_10003657_pt1 | contig 20260 bp, 16 predicted proteins | sample RhiMethybrSRZTD1_FD_79667 | JGI IMG/M metagenome (GOLD analysis project Ga0111539, IMG submission 79667) | Populus rhizosphere microbial communities from Tennessee, USA - Rhizosphere MetaG P. TD hybrid SRZTD1 (version 2) (version 2) | ecosystem: Host-associated > Plants > Roots > Rhizosphere >... | reverse complement strand
TGTCGATCTGGATCATTATCCTGACTGATGCCTTTCGCATTGCGAAATTCGTCTCTGGACAGGCCAGGAGCACCGAATTCGCGACCTGAAAGGAAAGTGGAATTCCAACTTCAGCGAGAGGCCGAGCCGATGAGTGAAGAATTTCTCCGGTATCTGCAACCGGCGGAAGAGCGTTCCCTTCTCGACGCCGCACCCGTCAAGACGTTCGCGGCCGGTGAGGTGATTCTGGAGCAGAACACCCAGCAGCGGGCAATTCTCGTCATCGACGAGGGCGCCGTGCGCATCGAGCGTGGACGCGGAAAGGCAGAGGGCATTCTTGCCATCCTCGGACCCGGCGAATTCTTCGGTGAAATGTCGTTCATCGACGGCGGTCCGACGAGCGCGAGGGTCGTCGCGAATGTCCCGACCAGGCTGCGCATGATCGATGCCGACACGCTCGACAACCTGGCCGATGTCGATCCGACTTTCGGTGCGCGCCTCTACCGCTCGATCGCCGCCATCCTTGTCGAGCGGCTCCGCGCCACGTCGGCGGATCTCTCGCTTCAATCGTGGCTCTGACGGCTGCGACCGGCGCCCGGAAAGCTATTTGCCTACGGGTGTTTCAGGGCTATTTCCCGAGCAGGATGACAGCAGAGCGCACGTCCAGGACGCCCAGGATGAAGAGGGCAACCGACGCGGCCCCCGCAACGAGCGCAACGATATGGGCAAACCGGGAAACTTGAACGAAATAGTGCGTATAGCGGCCGGGCATGCTGTAGGGATATTCCCACGTCTGGCTGACCGAGGCGCCCACGTTGGCATCGTAGAGGTTCGTGAGGTAGGCGCTCGTCAGGGCGATGAGCCCGCAGGTGATGCCCGCCGCAAACCAGATGAGGGAATGGGCGACGACCGACATTTGGGGGACGGTGACCTTCGTCGCTATGGTCCCCAGGAAAAAAAGCACGGCGACGGCGGCGCCGCCGTTGACGAGAACCAGCGTGCGGAGAGCGATCTGCCCGGACCTGAACGCGGCCTCGAAGTTCTGCCTGGTGAACTCGGTGAGGCTTTCATGGGCGCGCTGTGCAGCCGCGCGATCGGTACTGTCGTTCATAGGATCGACCATCCGGCGTCTGGTTGAATACCAAAAGCTAGAGGCGCTTGCGCACCCTATGCTGTTCCCCAGGGAACCGGGCCCGATCCGCGGCGCGCCCTTGCGCCGTCACCGATCCAGCAGCTTGAGCGCGATCGCCTCGCGCCCTTTGGGCGCCTTCACGACCTGCATGGAGAGCCGCTGGCCCTCATCGAGCCCCCGCAACCCTGCCCGTTCGAGGACCGACGCGTGCACGAACACATCCTTCTCGCCGTCCTCGCACACCACGAATCCGAATCCCTTCTGTGCATTGTAGAACTTGACCGTGCCCTCGACGGTCGTCGCTGTGGCCGGATCGGGGCGTGAACGCATCGGGGGTTTGCCCGCCGGTGCGCGCGCTGCACGAGGGGCGGCGCTGCTGGTGTCGACGGAGAGAACGGCCGTGACCTGCCGGCCCTTCTGGCCGACTCCGACCTGCACGCTCAGCTTCGTCCCGGGGTCCACGGCAGAGTGACCGGCGGTTTCCAGCGCGGCCATGTGCAGGAACACGTCCCCCGACCCGTCGGCGAGCTCGATGAAGCCGAAGCCCTTCTCCGCATTGAACCATTTCACGGTTGCGTCCACCGCCGGCCCGCTTGGCGGCGTGTCGTACCTTGCGGCTTTACGGAACGGCTGCTGCGGCGGGCTCGCGCTCCAAGCAGGCGGTTCGTAATGATCGTCGTCAAACCCGCGACGCTTATGGCCCCGGTCCCGGTCTCGCCCTCGTCCCATTGTCTTCAGCTCACGTCATCCTGAAATCGTTCGCATAAGCATAGCAGAATTCGGCGCGTACGCGCATAGTTCCTACCAGCTGATCGTGCAAATGGCGACGACCCGTCGACGCCAAGCCACTCCCCGGGGCGACAGAATCTGCCCCCCGGGCAGCAACCCTCGCCTTGCAAGCGCGGCGGCCGGCTATGTGTTGCGACTGCATCAATTCTCCTTCGGAGCACCTCCAGACATTCTCATAGCGCGGTGGATCCCCTTGGCAATAGGCACCATTCCTTGCCTTACCTGATGCGGCGGAAGGCGTCGGGCCGGGTTTTCGTGCCTCCCGGCAAGGGTTTGGACAATCGGGTCGGAAGGCGGAGAGCCCGGCAGGCTTCGCCGGGCCCTCGGGCCTGAGCCCTTCGGAGTTGCATCCCGGGCTGGACACGCCGGCCCGGGAGCTGATGCAATGCAAGAAACTCAGCGCCGGCGGCATCGGCCCCGACCGGATTGTCCAGTTTGGTAACGGCGACCCCACGGCGCCGGCGTTCGGCTCGCGTAAACCCTTGCAATGGAGATCGGCGACGTGCGGGAGAAGCGACAGGATGACATCCGGCAGGCGGGTGCCCAGGGCGGTGCAGCCAAAAGGGTCGGGATGCCGAAGCCATCCGAGCTTGTGAGCCTTTCCGCGACGGAGGCGGTTCTCCGGCTCAGGAAGGGCGAGGTTGCCCCGCGCGAGATGGTGGAGGCCTCGATTGCCCGCATCGAGGCCGTCGACGGCGCGATCAACGCGCTGCCGGTCCGCATGTTCGAGCAGGCGCTCGAGGCTGCGGCAGCCTTCAAGTCCGACTGCGAGGCGGCTGGCGAGCCTGGCTGGCTCGGCGGCTTGCCCGTTGCGATCAAGGAATACAACGACGTTGGTGGGCAGCCGACGACATTCGGCTCGCCGATCTTCGCGAATGCGATCGCCAGGGAATCCGACCTTGTCGTTCGCAATCTCGAGACCAGCGGCGCGATCGTCATCGCCAAGTCGAACGTCCCGGAATTTGCCGGATCCAATACATTCAATCCGGTCTATGGCGCCACCCGCAATCCCTGGGATCTCCGCATGACCGCGGGGGGATCATCGGGCGGCGCCGCGGCGGCACTCGCCTCCCATCAAGTCTGGCTGGCCAATGGCAGCGATCTCGGCGGCAGCCTCCGCATCCCCGCCAGCTACTGCGGCATCACGGGGATGCGGCCAAGCGTCGGGCGCGTGCCCCGTCCCGCGTCGCTGCCTGCGTTTGATTCCCTCTGGGTCGAAGGGCCAATGGCGCGGACCGTTGCGGATCTCGCGCTCATGCTGCAGGCGCAAACACGCCCCTCCATCCATGATGCGCTCGCCCTCCCTGCGCCCGCCGTGCCGTTCACGCAGGCGATCGCGCGTGCGACCGCGCCAAGGCGCGTCGGCTTTACGCCCGACCTCGGGCTCGCCCGCGTGGTGGACGGCGAGGTGATCGCAATCTGCAGCGCGGCGGCGCAGCGTCTGGCCGGCGTCGGATCGGTCGTAGAGGAGGCCTGCCCCGACCTGTCGGGGAGCATCGAGACGTTCCAGACGCTGCGGGCGCTGCTCTTCGCCTCCGTCCGCGGCGAGCTCCTCGATGAGCATCGCGACCGCATCGCCCCGGAGATCGTGTGGAACCTGCAGAAGGGCATCGACCTGACGGCTGGCGAGATCATTGAAGCGGAGCGGCTGCGTGCGCGCATCTTCATTGCGGTCGCGGAATTCTTCGATGAGTTCGACATCCTCGCCTGTCCCACGGTTGCCCTTCCGCCCTTCCCCGTTGAGCAACGCTACCCGACGGAGATCGGCGGCGAGAAGCTTACGACCTACATCGACTGGATGTTCCTGACCTTCTGCCTCACGATCACAGGCTGCCCCGTCATCTCGCTTCCCTGCGGACTGACGCAGAGTGGCCTCCCCGTCGGTCTGCAGCTCATGGGCAAGCCCCGCGGCGAGTACGAGTTGCTCTCCGCCGCGCATGTCCTCGAGCAACTGTGCGATCTGAAGCATCCGGACGACTGACACCAGGCGGATGCACGATGATGACGAGCTGCCCCGGCTGGTCCGGAACGAACGCTTGGTGAGGCCTCGCAACCGATGGTTGTCGTGTTCGGCTCGATCAATGTGGACCTCACGTTTCGCCTGGCCCATCTGCCTTCGGTCGGCGAGACGGTGCTCACGCCCACATTCACGCAGGCCGTCGGCGGCAAGGGGGCGAACCAGGCCGCGGCGGCGGCCCGTGACGGAGCCGCCACCCGGTTCATCGGCTGCGTCGGCGCCGACGACCACGGCGCGACCGCGCGCGCCGCGCTGCAGGAACTCGGCATCGACGTCCGCGGCCTCAGCACCGTGCCCGGTCATACCGGCCTGGCTGTCATCTGGGTCGATGACCAAGGACGCAACCAGATCGCTGTCGCGTCAGGGGCGAATGCGGCCCTCGAAGCGGGCTCCCTCGCCGACGACGCCATCACGCCCGGCACGTTCCTCGTCCTGCAGATGGAGGCGCCCGCCCGCGAGGTCGAGGCCGCCATCGGCCGGGCTGCGCAGGTGGGTGCCACCGTCATCCTCAACCTTGCACCGGCGCTCCCGCTTGCGCCCGCGGTGCTTCGCCAGGTCGCGATCCTTGTCCTCAACGAGCACGAGGCGACCGACCTTTGCCGGCATCTCGGGCTGGCGCGGGCCGAGCCGGAAGGCCAGGCCGTGGCCCTGACGCACACGCTAGGAAATACGGTAATCGTTACGCTCGGCGCCGAGGGTGCAGTCGGTGCGCAGGGCGATGCGGTGTGGCGTGTCGATGCACTCCGGGTGCGTGCCATCGACACCACAGGCGCCGGCGACTGCTTCGTCGGCGTGCTGGCCGCCGCGCTCATGCGCGGCGCGACCCTGCCGGCGGCGATGCAGCGCGCCGCGGTAGCGGGAAGCCTTGCTTGCACGATTGTCGGAGCAACGCCGAGTTTCCCGGCGCGAGAAATGATCGATGCCGCGTTAAGCAGCCGGCTTGCAGCGAAGGGCTCGAGGGCGTGATTCCGACCAAGATGCTGATCGATTGCGATCCCGGGCACGACGATGCGGTCGCGATTCTCTTCGCTGCCCGCCATCTGCATCTCGTGGGCATCACGACGGTCCACGGCAACAACACGCTGGAGAACATCAGCCGCAACGCGCTCGCCATCCTCGAGCTTGCGGGGCTCGACGTGCCGCTGGCGGTCGGTTGCGACGAGCCGCTGGCACAGCGGCGAACCGGCGTTGCCGCTGTGCACGGCAAGAGCGGGTTGGATGGTGCCGAGCTGCCCGAGCCGAAGCGGCAGCCGGTCGACGCGCATGCCGTCGATTTCATCATCGACATGGCCAGCCGTCATCGCGGCGAGCTGGTTCTTGCCACGATAGGCCCGGAGACGAACGTGGCGCTCGCGCTGAAACGCGAGCCGCGCCTGGGGCAGTGGCTGCGGGAGATCACCATCATGGGGGGCTCGACGGGTGCCGGCAATGTCACCCCTGCCGCCGAGTTCAATATCTACTGCGACCCGGAAGCCGCCTCAGCCGTGTTCAATAGCGGCGTGCCCATCCGCATGGTTGGCCTGAACGTGACGCGGCGCACAGGCTTCACGCAGGCCGATGTCGACCGCCTCAAAGCCTCCGGCCGGAAGACCGCGGCCACCGTGGGGAACCTGATGGCCTTCTATCTCGCCCGGCAACGCGAGCGGCACGGGCTCGACGTGGCACCGATGCACGATGTCTGCGCCATCGTTCCTTACGTCGACGACAGTCTCATCGACTATCTCCATACCCGCGTCGACATCGAGCTTGCGGGCAACCATACGCGCGGGATGACGCTGTGCGACATGCGTCCCGTGCGACCGGACGCGGCCAACGCCCTGGTCGCCGTCGAAGCCAGAAGCCGCGCATTGATCGACCGTGTGATTGCCACGCTCCTGACTTTTGAATGACGTCGTAAGCGGCGGATTTGCCAGGCAGATTGTATACGCCATGCCGGCCGCGCCTCACATTGCGCATTTCCGTCAACGTCTTGGCAAGGTTCAGCCTTGATGTTGGAGCATTAGGTATCTCGGGGACACATTCGCGAGGGATCAATTGAGGCACGCGGGCTTCCGAAGGCTGCTGCAACGCGTTGCTGCACCGTCGTCAAGACTACTCGTTGTCCCGGCGGCTGCAGGCCTAGGCTTCTGCCGCGCGGGAGCAGTTGTGCTTACACTTGCCGGACCACTGGTGCCACTCACCGCGGACGCCGAAGACGCAGTCCCTATCAAGGGTCGGCATATCGACGTATCGCGCGAGAGAGCGACGGAGCGCCCGCGCAGCGAGGGGGACCAGGCCGTTGTCGAAGGATGGCCGCTCTACCGGACGGAGAAGGGGCAACAGGCGTTCAACGATGCCATGGCCACCCTGAAAGCGACTGACAGTGCAGGGCCGGCCCCATGGGCATTCAAAGGGTGTGCGGGCCTCGACTGCAATCTCGCTCTGCCGTCTCTGAGCGCGGACGGCTGGCTGCCGCCCGGCAGACTATGGGTCTCGCCTGAAGAATACGTGCTCTTCGTGCACAGCCCCCGCCTCCGCGAGGGGCAGACCTACCGCCGGCGCGGCTACAGGGACATGAGGTACTTCGTCTTCCACGAGTTCCACAACAGCACGCGCAATACGGACCCGTTCGACACCATCTCGTCGCACAGCGGCTCCGTGTTCGTGTCGTTCTACATGAGCAAGCAGTGGACCGACGCGAGAGGACGGCGCTTCGTGGTCGTATCTCAGGTGGCGCCCTACGACGTCGTGAGCCTTCATGCCACGGATAAGGGCAGTGCCGGGCCAGGCATGGAAGTCGCCAAGAACGTGACCGACGAGCTCGAGCCGCTCCAGGGCATCGCAGGCATCCTGGTTGCCACCATCGTCAAGGCGGCAGCGCCGCACCTGAATGTCGTGAACCACGGCGGCAACGAGGGCCTGCCCATGCTTGCCATGTACCAGCGCAGACTCGAAGCGCTGCGGCAGCGTCGCGACGCACAGGCGGTTGCCCTGCCGTTTGTGCAAGCACCTCCACAGCGTGTGGGCGCGGCAGCTGCACGGCTGGAAGACTTGATCGTGCGTCGCGGTGCGTCCCCCCTCATTCCCATCGCCGAACGTGGGATCGTGCCGGCGCAACACCAAGCCCTGACGTCCGCGTCACCGCCCACGCGCGCGGCTTCGCTCGCGTCCGATTCCGTGCCGATGCTGATAGGCCCCATAAGGCGGGCGACGCGGCCGGCGCCGCCAACCGAGCCGGCGCTTGCGGGGCCCCCGCAACCAGGGGCGCGGCCCCCGCTCTTGCCCGAGAGCGGCGCTTTCCGATAGTCCGCGCCCGTCGCCAGCGTGAACTCCGCCGCACCGCTGTGGTGGGCCGCCGGCGGTCGTCCTCGATGCCCGAGCAGATCAGCTCACTGGTATACAAAGACTTTCTTCAGTCAGCCTACGGGACATGGTATTGTCGTGTCGACGGAAGGTGCGCCGTCGTGCGTCCCGCGCTGCCGCGGGACACCGACTTGCAACGCGGTTTCGTGCGCTGCCTGTCGGCAAGGCCCGCCGCTTCCGCCTTCATGATCAAAGCTCAGCGAGCTGTTCGAAGCCATGGCCGAGCGCTGCACCGGCATCGATCATCTCGGCCATGACCGGCTGGCATCTGCACGACGGCCCGCGTCCGGAAACGGTCGTGGGAATTATCAACGCGTCGAGGTGATCCGTGAGCAACCATCGCAAGCGATGGAAAAGCGGGCTCCGGCCCACGGCTCTTCTGCAATAGCGCACAGCAAGGACTATCGGCCAAAGACGAATGCCGGCCTGCCGGCATCCTAGGCAATGGTGGAACGAACTACGCAGCCTTCCTGAATTCTCGCAGCAGCCTGCTTCGCTCACTTCTGGAGGTGTAGACCATGCCGAACTGGACACCCGATCCGAGCTTCTATCCCTCGCCCCGCATGGCAATGAAGGCGGCGCCCGAGACGCTGGCTTACGTCGCCGCCTTCGATCCGAATGGCAAGACGCCCGACGCCATCGCCGTGGTCGATGTCGATCCCAAGTCCAGCACGTACTCGCAAATCGTCGGCTCGACGGTGATGCCGAACGCCGGCGACGAACTGCATCACTTCGGCTGGAACGCCTGCTCGTCATGCCTGTGCCCCAACGCGCCGCACGCGCATGCGGAGCGGCGCTACCTGGTGGTTCCGGGCTTGAGATCCTCGCGCATCCACATCCTCGACACCAAGCCCGATCCGAAGAACCCGAAGATCGTCAAGGTGATCGAGCCCGCGGAAGTCGCGGACAAGGCCGGCTATACTCGCCCGCACACCGTGCATTGCGGTCCGGAGGGCATCTATGTGGCGGCCCTCGGCAACCGCGAGGGGAAGGGGCCGGGCGGTGTGTTTCTCATGGACCACGAGACCTTCGACGTGCGGGGACAGTGGGAGATGGACCGCGGCCCCCAGCACTTCGCTTACGACGCCTGGTGGCACCTCGGCCACGACACGCTCGTCACCAGCGAATGGGGCACGCCCGACACCTTCGAGAACGGGCTGATCCCCGAGGTTCTGCTGGGGGCCAAGTACGGCCGCCGCCTGCATTTCTGGGACCTGCACAAGCGCAAGCACCTGCAGACCATCGACTTCGGCGACAAGTACCAGCTGGTGTTCGAGCTGAGGCCCGCCCACGACCCCACCAAGGCCTACGGCTTTGTCAACTGCGTGGTGAGCCTCGAGAATCTCTCGTCCTCGATCTGGACCTGGTACAAGGATGGGGACAAGTGGGCGGTCAAGAAGGTCATCGAGATCCCGGCCGAGCCCGCCAGCGAGGACCAGCTGCCGCCGTTGCTCAAGGGCTTCAAGGCGGTGCCGCCGCTGGTCACCGACATCGACCTCTCCATGGATGACAGGTTTCTCTACGTGGCGTGCTGGGGCACGGGCGACCTGCAGCAGTACGACGTCTCCGATCCCTTCAACCCAAAGCTCACCGGCAAGGTGCGGATCGGCGGCATCGTCTCGCGCGCCACCCACCCGGCCGCCAGGAACGGCGCGCTTAGCGGCGGCCCGCAGATGGTCGAGGTCAGCCGCGACGGCAGCCGCGTCTATTTCACCAACTCGCTCTACGGCGCCATCGATCCGCAGTTCTACCCCGAGGGCATCGAGGGCTGGATGGTGAAGCTCGACGCCAACCCGAGCGGCGGCATCGCCTTCGATCCCAAGTTCTTCGTGCAGTGGCCGGCGCCGCACCGCCCGCATCAGGTGCGGCTCGAGGGTGGCGACTGTTCTTCGGACTCCTACTGCTACCCGTAAGGGCTGGGAAACCATGAGCGGGCTGGCCGGGATCCGGCCCGCTCTGAGGAAAATCGTCCCGGAATGACGGAAGCGTGGCCATCATTGGTGTTTGCGGGGCTGGGGGCCTTCCATGGCCTGAACCCGGCCATGGGCTGGCTGTTTGCCGTCGCCCTCGGGCTGCACCGGCAGAGCCGGGCGACCGTCATGGTCTCGCTCGTGCCGATCGCCATCGGGCACGCGGTCTCGATCGCAGCCGTCGCGAGCTTGCTGATCCTTGCCGGGTACATCGTTCCCCACCACCTCGTGCGCGTCGGCTCGGGTCTCTTGCTTCTGGGCTGGGGCACCTACCATTGGTGCTACGGCCATCGCCATCGCGTGCGCTTCGGCATGCAGGTGGGCCTGTGGGGCCTGGCCGGCTGGTCGTTCCTGATGGCGACCGCGCATGGTGCCGGCCTGATGCTCTGGCCGGCACTGATGCAGACCTGCCTCGGCACGGCGGGCGAACCTACGGGTTACGCCGGACCCGTTGCCGCAACGGTTGCGGGTGTCGGGATCCACACTCTGGCAATGGTGGGGACGGCTGCCGTGGTGGCAGCTCTCGTCTATGAATGGCTCGGGATTGCGCTCCTGCGCCGGGCCTGGCTGAACGTGGACGCCGTGTGGGTGCTGGCGCTGCTGGGAACCGGCGTGCTGCTCCTTGCGAGCGCCCTCTGAGCGCCCTCTGAGCGCATGGCCGGGGCGAATGCCGGCGGTGCAGCCATCCCCCGACATCACGCCATCCGGACCACCAACGTCACATGTCGGGCCAACCGGTGCGCCACGTCGCCCTCGCCTGGTAGGCGCGGGCGAATTCGAGCAGGGCCCGGTCGCGACCGCGCCCCGCGCACAGCTGAAATCCGATCGGCATGCCGCGCCCGACCTCGCAGGGCAGGTTGATGCCCGGCAATCCCAGAGCATTTGCGAACGGCGTGAAGACGGCATGCCCGCGCGGCCCGACGGATTGACCGGCGATGGTGGTGGGATGCGATTGCCGCGCAGGCCACGGCATCGCGGCTGTTGTCGGTGTCAGCAGCACGTCGGCCCTCGCAAACAACGCGTCGAACCCGCTCTCGAGCGCTGTGATCTTGGCGAGCGCGGCGACATAGTCGGTGGCCGAGTAGCCACGGCCGGCACGCGCCATGTCGGCCAGCGCCGGACCGACCCTGCCGTCGGCATCCTCGTGCCGGGAGAGCAGCCAGGCGACGCCCGCCTGGCTGATGACGCTGAACGCCTCACCGACGGGCGCCGCAAGGTCGAAGGCCTCCACGGCCTCGACTCGGTGCCCCTGCTTCGCTAGCTCACCCGCAACCCTGGCGACGGCGTCGGCAATCACCGGCTCTACCGGCGCCGCCGAAAACGCGGGGATGTACAGGATACGGAGCGGGTTTCCGAACCGATCGTTCTCGGTCTCCCGCCACCGCGGCCCGGCGATGATCCCCATGGTGGCGATTACATCGTCCACGGTGCGGGCAATCGGCCCCACGACCTCGAAGTCATGCAGGACGGCAGGAAACTTGTTGTCGCGAGGCACCATGCCCCTGGACGGCTTGAAGCCGACCAGGCCCGTGTGCGCGGCCGGCCGCCGGATCGAGCCGCCGCCGTCGGTGCCGAGCGCGATCGGGCCGAGGCCCGCCGCCACGGCCGCAACCGCGCCGCCGCTGGAGCCGCCGGGCGTGAGCGCCAGGTTCCATGGATTGCGGGTCGGGCCGAACAGCACATTGTCGGTGTAGCCGATCACCGTGAACTCGGGGACGTTGGTCTTGCCGAGGATCACTGCGCCGGCCGCCCGCAGCCGTGCCGCCGGCGTCTCGTCGGCATCGGGCACAAATTCGGCATAGAGATTGCTGCCCCACGTGGCCCGCATGCCGCGCACCAGGATGCTGTCCTTGATCGTCACGGGCACGCCGTCGAGCCGGCTCAGCGGCTTGCCGGACTGCCATCGCCCGGTGCTTGCGCGCGCCGCCTCGCGCGCGCCGGCCGCATCAAGGGTGACGATCGCATTTAGGCGCGGGTTGGCCGCATCGATGCGGGCAAGCGTTGCCTCGAGTACTGCCTCGGGCGTCGTCGCGCCGCCGCCATAAGCGGCCGCCAACTCGGTTGCGGACATCTGCCAGAGAGGTGAGGGTGCATCGTTCATGGCCCCCAGTGTCGCACAAAGGTCTGCCGGTGGCACGCCGGCCACCTGTCATGCCGAGGCCGGGAGGAGGGGGGCCGCGCCGGCTCGGCTGCAAGCATCAAGACCATATGTTTTGCCGCCTCGCTCCCTGCCACCCTCCTGTTGGAGCCGCTATGCTGCTTACCCATGGCGATTCAGGTCATCGATCGCGCAGTTCGCATCTTGCGGGTGGTTGCCCGCAGGGGGCCGAGCTCGCTGACCGAGATCAGCGCGGAGAGTCGCCTTCCCGTGCCGACGGCGGCCCGCATCCTTCAATCGCTCGTGGACAACGGCATCCTGCGCCGTCTCGACGACAAGACCTACCACCTGGGCGCCCGCCTCGTTCCCTTGTCGACGCGCCTCGAGCCGTTCAGGCAGTCCCTCGAAATCGCCCATCCCGCGATCGAAAAGCTCTCCCGCACCACGGACGAGGACTGTGGCCTGGCGGTGCTGCAGGGTAATGAGGCTGTCGTCGTCGACTGGTGCTATGGGCCGCGTCCCCCGCGCATCATCGAGCCGTACTCGCGTGAGATTCCGCTCTATTGCGCGTTTGGCAAGGTGCTGATCGCCTTCCAGCCCGCGCAGTGGCGCAGCCGGTTCCTGCAGAACGCCACGCTGCGCAAGATGGCCGCCGGCACCGTGCCCAACCGAACCGTGCTCAGCGCGGAGATCGAGCGCATCCGTCGCACCGGGCTGCACATCTCGCTCGCCGAGAACGTGGATGGGGCCGGCAGCCTCTCCGTTCCCGTGTTTGACACCACCGGCCGGCTGCTCGGCGCCCTGTTCATCACCGCGCCGCTGGAACGCTTCGACGAGCGCAAGATTGAGCGCTACCGCCATCTTCTGTTCGATGCGGCGACGGCGATCACATCGGGATTGCAGCGCCAGCGCAGCCAACGGCCGCTGCGGGAGCGTACCTGAGCACGCCGATCGGCGGGCTCATGACCGCCGGCTGGCTACGACGCCTGCCAGCCCGATGCCGAGGCTGGCAAAAATCAGGAGCGAGCTGATCGCCGCGATCGTCGGATCGACCTCGTCGCGCAAGGCGACGAACATGCGCTTGGGCAGCGTCGACGTCGGTCCGCCACTCAAGAAAAGGCTCACGACGACCTCGTCGAGCGAGCTGATGAAGGCGAACAGAGCGCCGGCGATGATGCTGCCCTTGATCTGCGGCGCCGTCACCTTCAGGAATGCCCGCAGCCGGTTGACCCCCAGGCTCTGGGCGGCACGCTCCTGGTTCATGTCGAAGCCCTGCAGGCCAGACAGCGTGGTGATCAGCACGAAGGGGATCGCCAGCATCGTGTGCGCCAGAATGATGCCGGTCATCGTGTTGTTGAGGCCCGCGCGCGCGAACAGAAAGAACACGCCCACCGCCACGACGATGTGCGGGATCATCAGCGGCACCATCAGAAGCGCGTACGCGATCTCCGTGCTGCGGCTCTTGCGCGTGTGTATGGCATAGGCGGCCGCCACTCCGATGGGCGTGGCGAGCACACAGGTCGCAGCCGCGGCCTGCAGGCTCACGGCCGTCGCCAGCATCCACTCCGGGCTGCTGAAGTATTCATTGTACCAACGCAGCGACCAGGCCGGCGGCGGAAACGCCAGGAAGCGCGAGGCCGAGAACGACATCGGCACGACGATGAAGATCGGCAGCACCAGGAATACCAGCACGGCGACGCCCGCGATTGTGAGCATGATCCGCGCCAGGGGTGTTGCCGGCAGATGGGCGGAGGACATGGCTCAGCGCGCTCCAAAGACGCGATCGAGCGACAGGAAGCGGCTCATCACCAGGAACACGCCCATCACCATCGCCAGCAGCACCATGGAGACCGCGCTGGCCGCACCCCACGAGCTGAACAGCTCGATGTTGCGCTGGATGAGCTGCCCGATCATCACGGTCGAGCCGCCGCCGAGCAGCTGCGGGGTGACGTAGTAGCCGATCGACAGCACGAACACGAGCAGCGCGCCCGCTGTCAGCCCCGGCAGCGACAGAGGAAAGAACACGCGCCAGAACACGAACCGCGGCGAGCCGCCGAGAGCCGCCGCCGCCCGCAGCAGATCGCGATCGATCCCCTGCATGGTGGCGAACAGGGGTAGCACCAGGAACGGCAGCAGGATGTGCGCCATGCCGATGGTCGTGCCGGTGGCATTGTACATGAGGGCCAGCGGCTCGCTCAGCACACCCAGGTCTTGCAGCGTCGTGTTGACGAGGCCGCGCCGCTGCAGAAGCACGAGCCAGGCATAGGTGCGCACGAGAAGGCTGGTCCAGAACGGGATCAGCACGCAGATGAATGCCACGCGCTGCCAGGTGGGAGAAAGGCCGAGCATCCAGTAGCAGAGCGGATAGCCGAGCAGCACGGCCGTGAGCGTGACCGCGCCCGCAATCTGGAAGGTCAGGAGGAAGCTCTTGGCGTAGCTCGGGTCCTCGAAGAGCCGCGTGTAGTGCACAAGAGACAAGCCGTTGTCATAGAAGGACAGCGCCAGCAGCCACAGCAGCGGCAGGAGCAGAAGAGCACCGACCACCAACAGCCCCGGGAGCAGCAGAAGAACATGGGCGCGACCGCTGCGCTCGGATGCCATCGCCTCAAGCTCCGGTCCAGCGAGACCAGGTGGTCATCAACGGCCTCATGGCGCTTGGCCGGCCGGCACGACGAAGGCGTGCTCGGGATGGAGCGACAGCTTTGCCTGCTGCCCCGGCTGCGGCAGGGAGCCGTCGGTATCGACGTGCGTGGGCAGGCGGAATGTCAGCGAAAGTCCGCCGCCGATCTCCACGACCATGAGCTGGCTCTCGCCCTGGAACATCCGCGAGCGCACGGTGACCGGGAACGCGTTCTCGTCCTCGCCGTCCCTGGCCAGCCGCAGCTTCTCCGAGCGCACGACCAGGGCGAGCTTGTCTCCCTGCGGCACGGGTTGCGCACATCGCAGCACCGTGCCCTCGAGGCGGACGCTGCTCTCGTCCACGCGCTCGACGGGAACCAAGGCGGCCTCGCCGATGAAGTCGGCGACGAAGGCGTCGGCCGGATAGTTGTAGACCGTCTCGGGTGCGGCGAACTGGGCGATGCGGCCCTTGTTCAGCACGGCGATGCGGTTGCTCATGGTCAACGCCTCGCGCTGATCGTGGGTGACGTAGATCGTAGTGGCGCCAAGGCGCTCGTGCAGGGTTCGGATCTCGATCTGCATGTGCTCGCGCAACTGCTTGTCGAGCGCGGAGAGGGGCTCGTCCATCAGGATCAGCTTTGGGCGAAAGACGATCGCGCGCGCGAGCGCCACGCGCTGGCGCTGCCCACCTGAAAGCTGGTCGATGCGCCGACCGCCGTAGCCGTCGAGCTTGACCAGCGAAAGCGCCCAGGCGACCTGATCCGCGATCTCGCCGCCGGCAACGCCGCGCGCCTTCAACGGAAAGGCGACGTTGTCGGCGACGCTCATGTGCGGAAACAGGGCGTAGTTCTGAAAGACGATACCGATGCCGCGCTTGTGCGGCGGCACGCGCGTGACGTCCTCGGCGCCGAAGTGCACCGAGCCGGCATCCGGCGCCGTGAAGCCGGCGATGATGTTGAGAAGGGTCGTCTTGCCCGAGCCCGAAGGTCCAAGCAGCGTCACGAACTCGCCGTCGGCCACGTCGAGCGACACATCGTCAAGCACCACGGACGTGCCGAAGCGTTTGCACGCCGCACGGACGCAGATCGCATGGGGCTGGGCGTTCGTCATGCCTGTCGAGGCTCGCTCGCCGACCGCGAGACCGTGCGGACCGTCCGGGAAGGATGGCCGAGTGTCGTCCGGTCCCGCCCCCGAACGCAAGAGGGTCAGCCCCGAATGCGGGGCCGGCCCTTGCACAACGTCGGAGAGGATGGGTTGGCGCATCGACGCTCCGCGACGATCCGCACCCCCGGACTATTTCTGCAGCAGGGTAGTCCAGCGCGCGAACGCCTTGTCGGCGTCATCGGTCGCATACCAGGCCGCATCCAGTTGCGCCTGCAGTTTCAGATTGTCGGGCGCGGAGGGCAGCCGCTTCAGGCGATCGGCCGGGATGATGCCGGTGTCGTAGGCCTTGGGGTTGACCGGGCCATAATCGATCAGGGAAGCCGCGGTCGCCTGGTTCTTCGGATCGAGCATGACGTTGATGATCTTCATGGCGTTGACCTTGTTCTTTGACCCCTTGAGCACCATGAAGCATTCGACATCGTAGATGCCCTGGTTGTAGGTGTAGGCGGCAGCGGCGCCACCGTCGATGGCCGCTTGCGCGCGGCCGTTCCAGATCGCCTGCATGTCGATCTCGCCGTCCGTCAGAAGCTGCACCGACTGTGCGCCCGAGCTCCACCACAGCGCTAGATGAGGCTTGATCTCCTCGAGCTTCTTGAAGGCGCGGTTGACATCGAGCGGGTAGAGCTTGTCTGCGGCGACGCCATCGGCCAGCAGCGCGATCTCGAGCATCTGCCGGGCATTGCCGCCGAGTGCCCGCTTGCCCGGGAATTTCTTCACGTCCCAGAAATCGGCCCAGGTGGCGGGCGGGTTTTTCACCGTCTTCGTGTTCCACACCATCACCGTGGAGAACGTCCACTCTCCGACCGTGTGCTCGCTGCGCAGCCTGGGATCGATGTCCTTGGCGTTCGGAACCAGCGAGTAGTCGATGGGCTCGAGCAGGCCCTCCTTGGCTGCCCGCGCGCCCTCGGCGCAGCCTAGCGCGACGAGATCGAAGCTCGGGCTCCCGGAGAGCACCTGCGCCTTGATCTTCGCGTAGCCGCCATGGCTGTCCTGGAGCACGTTGACACCAAGCGCCTTGGCAGCGGGCTCGAAGAAGGCTTTGGCCTGCACCTTCTGCGGCTCCCCGCCGTAGCCGGCAAAGGACACGCGGTCCTGCGCACCAACGCTCGAGGCTGTCGACAGAGTGAGGACGATGGCAGCCGCGGACCATCCGGACGACCTGATCAAGCCAAGCATGCGAGCCTCCCTTTGGACGCCGTCAAGGGCGCCTTCCACGAACCGATCAGCAGCCTTCCTGTGCACCTGCAAGGCTGCAACTGCTATCGTCGTTTTTTCTCGCATCGTGGAAGTTTCGCGGGATTTGCCTAGAACATGATCCGACGCTGCACATAGCATGCGCCGGTTGCCGGCCCTTTCCTCCGCGAAACTTTCTGGGACCCAGCGCATCCACATGCCGTCATCGTTGCCTCGGCCGCCTGCCCCGAGCTTGCCTCTGCCGCTGTCTGCGCCCTGGCGCATCGGTGTCGACGTGGGCGGTACGTTCACGGATCTCGTGCTCATCGACGGCGAGGGCACGCTGCGCGTGGCGAAGGTACCGTCGACGCCGTCCGATCCCAGCCTGGGCGTGCTTGCCGCCGTTGATGCGGCCGCCGCCGACGCCGGTCTGGCGCCGCGCAAGCTGCTGGAGGGCTGCTCGCACTTCGTCCACGGCTCGACGGTGGCGACCAACATCGTCGTAGAGCGTCGCGGTTCCCCCACAGGGATGCTCGTGACACGCGGCTTCCGCGACAGCCTCGAGATCAGGCGCGGCATCCGGCATAACGCCTGGGACCACCGTCGCCCTTTTCCGCCTGTCCTCGTCCCGCGCTACCTGCGGCTACCTGTCGGTGGCCGCCTCGATCGCCATGGCGCCGAGATCGAGCCGCTCGCCCTTCCCGACATCGACCGGGCCGTCGAGGTGTTCCGCCGCGAGGGCGTGACCTCGCTCGCCATCTGTCTTTACAACAGCTTCCTCAGCGATGCCCACGAACGACGCGCCGCCGAGCGCGTGCACGAGCTCTTCCCGGACTGCTGGGTCACGCTCTCGAGCCAGGTCGCGCCCGTGATGGGGGAGTATGAGCGCGGGTCGACGGCCGTCATCAGCGCCTACATCGCCCCGCGCGTCGTGGCCTACATGGAGCGGCTGGCCGCCACGCTCGCCGAGCGCGGACTGCGCGGGCCGCTGCTGGTCGTGCAGAACAACGGCGGCTCGCTGACGGTCGAACGCGTGCGCGAGCGTCCGGCCGCCCTCCTGCTCTCGGGTCCCGCCGCCGGCATAGGAGCGCTGGCGCTGTGTGGCGACACGCTCGGCGCGCCTGAGCTTCTATCCATGGAGATCGGCGGCACCAGCTGCGACGTCACGCTCCTGTCGCAGGGCGGAGCCGAGATCGCCTCCGAGTTCGATCTCGGCGGCTACCACGTGGCGCTGCCAAGCGTCGACATCCACAGCATCGGCGCCGGCGGCGGCGCCATCGCAGGGGTGGATGCATCCGGAATGCTGTTTGTCGGTCCGCGCGGTGCCGGAGCCGATCCGGGGCCCGCCAGCTACGGCCGCGGCGGCATCGAGGCAACCGTGACCGATGCCCAGCTCGTGCTCGGACGCCTGAAGGAGGGGCCGCTCGGCGGCGATCGCTCGCTCGATCTCGGCCTGGCGCGCTCGGTCATAGAGACCCGCATAGCAAAGCCGCTCGGGCTGTCCATCGACGCTGCCGCGGCCGGCATCATCGCGCTGGTCGAGGAGCAGCTGTTTCAGGCTGTGCAGAAGATCAGCGCCGAGCGCGGCCATGATCCACGGCGCTTCGTGCTGATCGCGGCCGGCGGCGCCGGTCCGATGCACGGCTCCGCCATCGGCCGCAAGCTGGGATCGTCCGCGATCTATGTTCCGCGCCTGGCGGGAGCGTTCTGCGCGCTCGGCATGCTCAACGCGCCGATCAAGCACGAGTACTCGCGCGTGATTCTGAGGCGGCTCGGCCCGCAAAGCGACGCCGAGCTCCGCCCGGCGCTCCAGCGCCTCGAGCGGGATGCCAGGGCCCAGCTCGCCAGCGACGGCTTTGCCGCCGACGAGATGGAGATCGTGCGCGAGCTGGAGTTGCGCCACCCCGGCCAGCTCGGGGCCATCCGCGTCGCTGTCGCGCCGGCGGGCGCACTCCTGCCCGAGACCATCGCCACCGATTTCCGCGCCGCCCACCAGCGCCTCTACGGCCACATCGACCCGGCTGCCGACATCGAGATCGTCGGCGTGTTCGTCAGCGGCATCGGCCGCCTCCCGCGCGTGCGCCTCGTTGCCGGCAGGCCGATGGCCGCCCCGATGCAGCCCGCTGGAGAGCGCTCGGTATATTTTGCCGACGTTCGCGGTCGCCTGGCGACGCATATCTATCATGGAGCTGAGCTTTCTCCTGGCGCCGAGCTGCGCGGACCGGCCATCATCGAGGAAAGCACGACCAGTGTCGTGATCGCCCCCGGCGACATCTGCACGATCGACCCGCTCGGCAACTATGTCATTCATCGCCCAGCCAACGGTGGCCTCTGATGCACGCACCAGCCGATTCCACGCGGCTCGATCCGGTCACCCTGGCACTGGTGCAGAAGCGCGTGGACCACGTCGCCGAGCGCATGGGCCAGGTGATGTTGAAAACGGCGCGCAGCCCGATCTTCAACCAGAGCCATGACTTCTCCTGCTTCCTGACCGATGGCCACGGCCGGCTCGTCAGCCAGGCCGACGGCATTCCCATCCACACCGGCGGCGGCGGCCTCATCGTTGAGGCGGTGCTGCGCGCCTTCGACGACATCGCCGACGGCGACGTGTTCATCTCCAGTGATCCATATGTAGCCGGCGGCAACCATCTGCCCGACTGGGTGGTGAGCCGTCCGGTGTTCGTGGATGGAGAGATCTTCGCCTTCGTGTGCAACCGCGCGCATCAGTCCGACATCGGTGGCGGCGTCGCCGGCACCTACAATCCCGCGGCGACGGAGATCTTCCACGAAGGCATCCGGCTGCCGCCCCTGCGGCTCGTCGAGCGGGGCCGCCTGCGGCGCGACCTGTGGGAGCTGCTGCTGCTCAACAGCCGCTGCGCGGACCTGCTCGACGGCGATCTCAACGCCATGCTGGGCTCGACCCAGATCGGCGCGGAGCAGATGACGGGGCTGGCCCGAGATCTCGGAGCCGCCGAGCGCCTTGCCTACATCGACGGCATTCTCGATTATGCCGACCGGCGCATGCGCGCTGCGGTCGCGGCCCTTCCCGACGGTGTCTACGTGGGCGCCGAGATGACGGACAACGACTGCTTCGTTGCGCGCGACATCTGGATCCGCGTCGCCATCACGAAGTCGGGCGACCGGCTTCGGGTCGACTACACTGGCACCGACCCGCAGATGAAGGGCTTCAAGAACAGCTCGATCAGCAATACGCGCTCGGCGACCTACGTCGCCCTGACTTCATTCCTCGACCCAGAGATCCCCCGCAACGCCGGCACCTATCGGTGCGTGGACATCGAGGCGCCGCTCGGCACCGTCCTCAACCCGCGCCCCCCCGCGCCGGTGACCATGTGCACGGTGCTGCCGTCACACGAGATCATCCACGCGTGCTGGATGGCGCTTGCCAAGGCGGCACCCGACCGCGCCTGCGCCGGCTGGGGCAAGATCACCCATTGCAACATGGCCGGCCCCACACCGTCCGGCAGCACCTACGTCATGTACCACTGGGGCGCTTTGCCGGCTGCCGGCGCCGTGCGCGGCCGCGACGGCTTCGAGCAGATCGGCCCGCTCAACAGCCTCGGCAAGTTGGTCGTTCCCAACTGCGAAACCTACGAGCAGCTCTATCCCGTGCGCTTCATGCAGCACGAGCTGCGCTGCGACGCGGCCGGACCGGGCGAGTTCCGCGGCGGCAGCGGCGCCGCCTACCATGTCATCGTCGAAGCGGAGGCCGAGTACGCCTTCCGCGGCGAAGGCCAGCGCACCCCGTCGGGTTACGGCGTCCACGGCGGCGGCATGGGCGCGGCCGGGAATGTCGAGTTTCACGCCGGCGGCGCGCCGTGGACGCCGCCGCAGTTCGGCACCGGACGCGTAGGGCCGACCGAGATCAAGATCCATTCGCCCGCCGGCGGCGGCTGGGGCGACCCGAAGAAGCGCGCCGCCGATCTGGTGCTGCTCGACGTGCGCAACGGCATCGTGAG
>Ga0111539_10003655_pt1 | contig 20264 bp, 15 predicted proteins | sample RhiMethybrSRZTD1_FD_79667 | JGI IMG/M metagenome (GOLD analysis project Ga0111539, IMG submission 79667) | Populus rhizosphere microbial communities from Tennessee, USA - Rhizosphere MetaG P. TD hybrid SRZTD1 (version 2) (version 2) | ecosystem: Host-associated > Plants > Roots > Rhizosphere >... | reverse complement strand
CGCGAGCAGATGGACAGCCTCTACACGTCGAGCGTCCTGGCGATCCGGCCGAAGACGGGAGAGATCGCCTGCCATTTCCAATACACGCCGAACGACGTGTATGACGTCGATGGCACCGATGAAAACCTGCTCGCCGACCTGCGTGTGAACGGACAGACGCGCAAAGTGATGATCCAGGCGAACAAGAACGGGTTCATGTACGTCGTCGATCGCACGAACTGCAAACTGATTGCGGCGCATCCGTACGTGAAGGTGAACTGGGCTTCGCACGTCGATCTCGCCACCGGTCGACCGGTGTTGACCGATCTATACAAGCGCTTCCTTGCCGGCGAGGAGGTGGAAATCTGGCCGTCACGCGGGACCAACGCCGTTCCCATCGCAATCAATCCCAGCACGGGACTCGTGTATGTGAGCGCGTGGAACATCCCTCGTGTCCAGAAGCTGGCGCCGCCAGCGGCCAAACCGCAGGTGATCGGCGAGAACTCGACCGGCACCATCGCGCGGCAGCCGGAGATCAAACCGGGCGAGGCGTACGGGCATTTCGTCGCCATCAACCCGCTCACCGGTGAAAAGAAGTGGGAGGTACCGCTCACCGACTTCCCGAGCTCCGCGGGGATGCTCGTCACCGGCGGGGGCCTGGTGTTCACGGGCAAATTGAGCGGCGAGTTCGTCGCGCTCGATGAGGAGAGCGGCAAGACGCTGTGGCAGTTCAAAACCGGATCGAGCGTCAACTCGACCGCGATCACCTACACGCACAATGGCAAGCAGTACGTGACCATCGCGTCGGGACTCGGCGGTGGACTGGCGAGTCGCTATGCCGCGGCGAAGGTGCCGACCGGCGGCTCGGTGTGGACGTTCGCGTTGATGTCGGACTAGCGCGGGACGGTTATCGACAAACGAAATTCTCGGCTTTCTCGATGCTTCCGGTCCCTGAGTATCGCGCCTGCAACGGATACGGGCACAGGGGTCGCGTGCGCCCCGGCCACGGCGTGCCGTCGCGGGCCGTCGCCACGATCGAGTCGGGCGCGGTCCCCTGCTCGACCCAGCGGACGAGCGCGCCGAACGCGTCGAATTGATCCGTCGCAGGTCCGCCGGCACAGTGATTCATGCCGGGCACCGGGAAGAATCGCGCGAACTCCTTCGCCCGTCCGCCCTCCGCGCGATCGACGCTGCTCCACCAGTCGACGGTGTCGAGCACCGAGAAAACCGGATCGCTCACGCCGTGCGCCACCACGAGCCGCCCGCCGTGTCGTTTGAATGCGGACAGATCGCTCGAATCCGCCTTCATGAACTCCAATGCTGACTCCCGATACGTGCTCGTCGTCGCCGCAAGCAGACGCGGCGCGCTGTCGATGTCGAAGCCGAGGGCAAACGCAACGGCCGCCGGTCCGGTCTGGACGGGCACGGGTGGCGTGATGAAGATCGTCGAGAGTGCCGTGGCTCCCAGCGTCACGTTGATCGCGGAATTGGCCGGCGCGTTGAACGCACCCATCTTCCACACCCGCCAGCCTTGATTGAAGGCGGCGCCGAGCTTCCCGCCGATTCCTGCATCCCACGCCCAGGGCGTGTACACGCGCTCACCAGTCGACGTGCGCGCCCCATCGAACACACGCACGAGCGCGGCGACCTGCGCCCTCGACAGGCACGCGTCGGTCTTGTCGCCGGCGCACGTGATCGCGTCGAGCTTCGGTGTCACGACGCTGGTCGTACATCCCGGGAAATTGCCGACGATGCCGTCGGCAAGACCATCCAGCGCATCGCAGGCGTTGAGCACCGCACCGGAGACGAGCGCGAGGTCCGCGTCGCTGAATGCCTTGCCCAGCAGCGGCTGCCCGCTCGAATCGAGCTGGCCGGACCCCTTGGCGACCGATGCAATCGCCTGACTATCCCACGCTTCGGCAACGGCGGCGCGGGCCAGACGCAGCCCAGGCGAGCACGCCAGAATGCCGTCGTAATCGTCGGGATACCGCTGCGAGATCATCAGCGCTTCACGTCCGCCCTCGGAACATCCGACGTAGTACGACTTCTCTGGCGCGCGCCCGTAGTAACGCGCCACGAGCGACTTGGCCGTGACGGTCACGACGTGGTACGAGCTGTAGCCGAAATCGCTCCGCGCCTGCGGATCGAACCCGAACGTCTGCGTCCCGCCGCGCGCCGGATCGCTGTTCATCATGTTGTCGTGCCCTGAATCCTGCGACACGACGGCGTAGCCGAGCGCCAGCGCGACGTTCGGCTGCTGTCCCTGCAGTCCGCCGAGAGCGGGCGCCACGTTGCCGTTGCTGCCCCCTCCGCCCTGGAAGAAGAAGCGGCCATTCCAGGTCGTCGGCAACCGGAGCTGAAACCGGATGGCATAGTGCTGCCCGTTCACGCCTGTGCGCTCGTTGAGCGCGCCGGCGACCTGGCAATGCTCGGGCAACGCGGGTGTTGGCGGCGCGAACGGGTTCGGCGCCGGCTGCGCGGCGGATGGTGGATTCAGCGCGGCGGACGCGAGGACTAATGCTGCCTGCCCCGCTACGACCGCCTTCAGCAGTCCTTCACATCGAACGGCGGCCGGTTGACTGTCGCGTTGAGGCAACGCTGACAGCGACGGCGTTGCCGTGACGACGGCGATTGCCAGCCCCCCACGAACTGCAATCGCATGGGTCAGTCTCATGATCCGCACCGTAGCCTCCGTGGCGCCGAACACGCGCCTTCGTTCGATGCGCTTACGTCGAAGGCGGACGATTGGCCTTCAGAAACGAACGGATATGACGCACGGCGAGGGGGATCCGCTCCGGCGGTTCCTTCCACGGATAGATGCTCACCTGCGCCCTCGGCGCGAGCATCGCCGCTTCCATCGCCACCGCGTACGGATGCGCCGGGATGTCATCCGGCAGGATCAGCACGGGCGTCTGGCAGCTGCGCACGAAATCGCGCGTGACCGTGAAGACGAAATCAGGGTTCGTTCGGTACATCTTCGTCAGGAATTTCTGGACCGTGTCCATCGTGACGTCCGGTCGCCGCTTCACCAGCTCCGGTCCCCACCCCATCATGTTGTTGTCGTAGAACAGCTCGCGCGCCTCGGGACGTGAGCCGCTCGGCTGCGCCAGCACCGCCGCGACAACCCGATTGGGCGCGCGCTCGAGCAGATTCCAGATGAACGGGCCGCCGATGCAGAAGCCGAGCACCATGAACTTGTCGATGCGGAGGTGATCCATCAGACCGATGTGGTCATCGGTGAACGAGTCCCACGGCCGATCGATCTCGAGCGGACCCGACGACTGGCCCATATTTGCATTGCGCAGGTCAGCAGCGATGCAACGGTACTCGCTCTTGAACTCCTCGATCGGATTGAAGGGCGAGCCGCTCTTCAACCCCGAGATCGTCGAGTTCAATCCACCGCCGGCGATGAGCAGCAACGGAAAGCCCGACCCGACCTGTTCGTAGTGGATGCGAACGGGCCCTTTTTCGTAGAACGAGCCGGCCCCGGCCGGCTGTTTCTGCTGACCGAATACGCTTCTCGCGGCGCCCATTGCGGTCGCCGCAGCGCCCGTCTTCAGCAGCTTGCGTCTGATTCGATCCACCATCGGCGTCCTCCGTGACTCGAGAGGCACATCGCAGCTTACGGGAGCACGACGAGCGCGCCTATTCTCGCCGCGCGGGGCAAGCCGACGGTCAACGTCGGCGTGCGACCCACATCGTAGACGGAGTCCAGAAGGTTTTCCACTGCGACGAACACGGTGACCTTGCGCGAGATCGATCGGCCTGCATACGCATCGACCACGGTCGCGCGACGCAGGGTGAAGACGTTCTGATCGTCTTCGAACTGCGGACCAGTCACCCGGAACTGTGTCGACGCACTCCACGGACCCCGCGCATAGCGGACGTCGACGCCGAGGTTGTACGACGGCACCTGCGGAACACGCTTGTCGCGAAGCGGCGTCGTTCCCTTGAACCTCGAGCTCGTGAACCCGCTGGCAAACGAAACCGAGAGCGCTGACGGCAATCGGACCGTGGCCTCGAGCTCGAGTCCAGTGGCGTGCACGGTATCGGCATTGGCTCGTTGTCGAATGATTTGCTGCGGCGTCGACGAGATCGTGATGCTGGTGATCGCCTCGTCCAGGACATTCCGGAACGCCGTGACGCGCACGGAGGCTGCGCCTCGGCTGATCATCACACCGAGATCTCCGCCGGTGAGCCGTTCGGGGTCGAGCGCTTCGTTCGGTCGCGTTTGAGTGTTGCCCTGGCTGAAGTTGCGGTAGAACTCGTTCAACGTCGGCGCACGGAAGCCATGGTAGACCGCACCGCGCACGGTAACACCGGTCTCGCCGATGCGATAGGCGCCGGACAGGCGGGGATTGAACGACCCCGATTCCTTCGAAAACGCAGTGGTCCTGGACGTGGATCGCCATCCATCACCGTGCGCTCCGAGCACGATCGTCAGGCGGTCGCTGACACGGACCGTGTCCTGCAGGAACGCCGAGCCAAGACGCTGCGTGCCTCCCGATTCGGTCACGGGAAGCGGGCGCCCTTGTGTGTATGGCGTCTCGACGGACTTTCCCTCGACGTACCGTCCCTCCGCGCCAAGCACGATCGTGTGCAGGCCCCATGTTCGGAACCATTGACCACCGACTCCACCTGCAGTGGAAGGCACGGTCTGATCGCGCGTCAGCGTCTCGGCCGTACGTGTAGCGTTGACCGTCGAGAAGACCTGGCGATAGCGTTGCGTTCCCCCGAATGCGCGAATGGTGAGCAGGCCACCGCCCACGCCGCCGGCCAGCTCTCCCGATCCCTGACGTGATGCGGTGCTGTTGATCGAGAGCGGCGTCGCATTCTTCCGGTCTTCATCGAACACGTTCGCCGACAGATCGATGCGCCATCCGTTCGGCCCCTGATATCCGGCCGACGCGTAGCCGGACCGATGCTCGGCTCCGAGCTTCGTGTCGATCGGTCCGCGAGGCGCAAGTCCCGGATCCTGCGCGGTCGCGATCGGAACATACCCGTCGATCGTGAACCACTCGCCCGCCGCGCTGTAACGCCAGGAGCCGGAGCGACCGCCACCGAACAGCGACGTCCGCCCCGTCCCCAGATTCCCCGCTTCGAGGAGCGCACGTCCACCCGGCCGCGAAGGCCGTTGCGTGAGCAGCTGCACGACTCCGCCGACCGCGTCGGCGCCATACAGATCGCTGCCGCTCCCCCGCTGCACCTCCACGCGATCGATCGCCGCCTGCGGCACCTTGTTCCAGTAGATCCACCCGCCGAACGCATCGTTGAGCGGCAGGCCGTCGACCAGGACGAGCGACCGGCTCTGAGCCGTCCCGCCAATGCCTCGCAGTGCGACACCCTGCGCGGTCGGATTGGCCACGCGCGACGAGGTGCGCCTGAAGAGCGTGAAGCCCGGCACCATCTTCAGCGCATCGTCGAGCGTGACCGGGGCGCTGGTCAGGAGCGTCGAGGCCGGGAGCACGGTCATCGTGACCGTTGGATCGGCGCGCGGAACGTCTGTGCGGGTCGAGGTGACGTTGACCGCTTCGAAGAACGGCGCCGGCTGCAACACGATCTCGAGCGCTCCGCTCGCCGGTGGCATCGCCGTCGTCTCGGCAAAACCGGGCGCCGTCGCCACGATGCGCGATGTGGCGGATCGCTCGACGTCGAATTGGAACCGGCCGTCGTTGCTCGTGCGGAACTCGGCGATCGACGTGCCCGACGACTCGAGCCGCACGGTCGCGTCGGGGACTGGCGCGCCCGACGGATCGACAACGACGCCGGCAAGCGGGGCTGCCGTTTGGGCCGATGCGTCAGCAGCCAGAACGAGCAGAAGAACAGCGATGCTCCACGGGGATCTGGACACGACTACGGCCGGACGGTGACTTTCTTCATCACCGGTGGCGTCACCGGCTTGCTCGGCTCCCCGTCATTGCCGGTTGTCGTCGGTGTCTCGGCGAGCGCGTCGACAGTCGGCATCCCCGAGATCACTTTCGCGAAGATCACGTAGTCGGGCGGCAGGTCGTAATCCATGTGCATGATGAAGAACTGACTGCCGTTGGTGTTCGGCCCCGCATTCGCCATCGCGACGATGCCGCGGCGGTAGCCACTCTGGTAGAGAGAAGATTGCCGGTTGATTTCATCCGGGAACGAATCGCCCCACGCGCTCTCTCCTCCCGAACCGGTGCCGGTCGGATCGCCGCACTGGATCATGAAGCCTTTCACGATCCGATGACACGTCACGCCGGTGTAGTAGTCGTGCTCGGCAAGGAGACGGAAGTTCTCGACCGCCTTCGGCGCATCGCTTTCGAAGAACTCAATCTCGATAGGCCCTTTGTCGGTCTCGATCGTCGCGTGCTTGCCGCCGGAGCTCTTCGCGCCGGCGGGCACTTTCGGATTGCCCGACGATGAGCAAGCGACAACCAGAGCGGAGACGAGGGCGACGATGAATGCGGTTCTGATCATGGACACAATCGCAAGGATAAGTCAGATCGTCAGCGCGAGGGGACACGGGCGAGCTCCTGAAACCAGTTCAACACGATACGCAGCTGCCCGACGTTCGCGCCTTCCTGCGCGGGCCTGATCATCAGGAACCGGTCGTCCTTCGGATCGACGCTGAAACTGAGCATCGTCACGGGTCGGAGGTTGTACACGCCTTTGAAGAGCAGTACCGGGGGAGACGCCTGGAACGCGCCGCCGATGTCGACCCGCACCGCCATCAACTGACCGTTGTAGCGATAGAACAGCTCATCGCCGCGCACGGACCAATGCGGCTCCTCGCCGCCCGCGGTCGTCACCTGCCAGCGGCCTCGGAGGCCCGGCAAATCGGTGACGTAGAGCTCAGGGCGACCACTCTCGTCACTCCCGTAAGCCAAATAGCGTCCGCCAGGAGAAACGACTCCACCAACGATTGACCGTGCGACGAGCAGCGTCGTCGTCTGAGGTGCCCGCAGATCGACTGCGACCGTCTCGAATCGACCGGACTTCGTACGATCACCGCTCGGATCGCGGAAGCCGAACACGGCGGTCTGATCGGCGACGCTCTGCAGATAGGCTTCCCCATCGAGCTCCGCCAGCCGTTGGGCGTCCGCGCTGCCGTCCGCGCGCTTTCGCAGCAGGGTCGATCGAATGCCGCCGTCGATAGCCACATAGAAGATCGTGCTGCCGTCGGCCGACCACGCAGGCGTCCAGTTTCTCCCTCCGAACGTGAAGCGCGTGAACGTCCTCGTTGCGAACGTGTAGAGCCAGACGTCCCTGGCGCTGCCGGTCTCGAGCGTGAGGGCGAGCCGCGAACCATCTGGCGATAGCTGCGGGTCCCCATAGGCGCCGGCCGGCAGCGGCAGTTGCTCCAGATTGCCGCGGCGATCGGCCCACACCAGGCGACGGTCGGTGGATGACGTCTCGCTCGACGCGTACGCGAGCGTGCCGTCGGCGGCGACCGAGTAATGCGCGGCGCCGGTCGTCGGGTCTCCAGCCACGCCTTGTTGCACGAGCTGCGCCGGCTCGTGGACCGCCAACGTGTCGGGATCGAATCTCACCGCATACAACGACCCGCCGCGCGCGAAGAGGAGATGTCCGGTCGGGACATACACCGGCATGCTGGCGGCTTTGAGCAGGCGGACACGCGTGCCCGTCGAGAGCGTCAGCGCATCGATCTCGGCATCGGCGTAATCGTCCGGGCTGTCCTGCATACCGACGGTGAACAACACCACTTTCCCGCCGGGCACGGCGTACGGCCAGCGATGAGTGCGCTCCCCTCGTCCTCGATCGACCGTCGATATCGGTTTCGCTTCTCCACCGTCGATCGAGACACGCACGAGCCCGTCTGCGTTCCCAGCGGGGTAGATCAGCGATCGGTCGTCCACCCAGGTCAGTCCGCGCATGGCATTGACGGCGGTGATGTTCGCGACAGAAGTGACGGCCCCATCGACGTACTGCTTGAGCGACGTTTCGGTGAAGAAGGCGAGCGCGCGTCCATCCGGAGAAAACACGGGGTGTGTCGCGCCCTCGCTGCCGGGCACGAGTTGCGGCTCGGCCTCGTCGCGTTTCCGGATGAACAAACGATTCGTGCCGCCGCTCAAGACGACGAACGCGAGCGTTGACCCGTCGGGTGAAATCGCGACCGCCGGCCTGTCGGCGAGGTTCAGCGCCGTATTGGCCGGAAGCGCGATCTCATAGCGTGAAACAGACGACGCGGTGGACTGTCGCGCCATCGATCGCGCCCAGAGAATCCCAGCGACAGCACCGACAGCCGTGACAACGACCGCCCCGATCGCCACGAGCAGCATGGTCCGCGTGCGATCGGGAGGAGCCGGCCGCGCTTCGTCATCGAGCAGGCGCCAGACGTCTGCGATGTCGCGGAGACGTTCACGCGGGTCGCGTTCGAGGCACGCGCTCAGCATCCGCTGCACGCGCGGCGGTACTCGGCGCATGTCCACCGCCCGCGAGATGACGGCGGCGAGCGTGTCGGCCACGGTCGCGGCCGCGAACAACGGCGCGCCCGTGAGCATTTCATAGACGATCACGCCGAACGCCCAGGTGTCCGCGCGTTTGTCGACCACCTGACCGCGGGCCTGCTCCGGTGCCATGTAGGCCGCCGTTCCCATCAAGGCGCCGACACCGGTGGCATAGGCAGGCGATGTGATCGTCGGTGACATCGACGGGGCGGACCGGCCGACGCCGGGCCCCACATCATGCACGTGGCGGGCGCCGTCAGGCGGCCCGGAGAGTTTCGCAAGGCCGAAGTCGAGGACCTTCACCACGCCATCGCGCGTGATCCGGATGTTGGCGGGCTTCAGATCGCGATGGATGATCCCCTTCTGGTGCGCCGCATCGAGGGCGTCGACAAGCTGCCGTGCGATCCGCAGCGTCTCGTCCAGTGCGATCGGCCCGCGCGCCATCCGATCGGCGAGCGTCTCGCCATCGACGAGCTCCATCACGAGCGCGCGGACGTAGTGCCCGGCTTCAGCCGGACCTTCCTCGATCCCGTAGATCTGCGCAATATGCGGATGATTCAACGCCGCCAGGACCTGTGCCTCGCGCTCGAAACGCGCGAGGCGATCCGGATCGGACGCGAAGGCTTCCGGGAGGATCTTGATCGCGACGTCGCGCTGCAGCCGCGCGTCGCACGCACGATACACCTCGCCCATCCCACCTGCGCCGAGGGAGGCGATGATTTCGTACGCACCGATTCGAGCGCCGGCGACGAGGGGCATTGAATAGGCGTTCTCGACTGCGAGGGGTGGATTATAGCGACTAGGCTGTCGAGCTCTTGGGGATCGCCTGCGCCTGGACGGAGCGAGCGACGATGCAACGCGGCAGTCGTGCCGGGTTTCCAGGCGATGTCGAGGAGCTCGCATCGCGAAAGCCTGCGCAGCGCCCTGTCGTAGAAACGAATGCCGTCCCGCATCCGGCCGTATGGTCAAGTTCGCTTGACAGCCGTCCGGGATAGGTCGATCATCCGCCGGGGGCAAGACGGCACGTTCACCGCGGAGGAAGACTGACCAATGCATCCCCGGCTTGTGGGTACGATCGTCCTGGCAGTGGGTCTCCTCGTACCTCTCCTCATCAGTGCGCAGGGGCCCTCGCCAACGGCGGCCTACCGCGCACCACGGACCAAGGACGGCAAGCCCAATATCAATGGCGTCTGGCAGGCGCTGAACGAGGCCAATTGGGATCTCGAGGGGCATGGCGCGGCACCAGGCCCGTTCTGGCAGCTCGGGGCTGAATTCGCGGTTCCTCCCAGCCTGGGAGTGGTCGAAGGCGGGACGATTCCGTACAAGCCCGAAGCCCTCCAGAAGAGGAAGACCAATTTCGCAGACCGGATGCACCTCGATCCCGAGGTCAAGTGTTATCTCCCCGGTGTGCCGCGCGCGATGTACATGCCCCACCCGTTCCAGATCGTCCAGAGCACCGACTACACGATGATGGCGTTCGAGTATGCGGGCGCATTGCGGACGATTTACATGAACAAGCAGCAGGCACCTGCGGACAGCTGGATGGGATGGTCCAACGGACGCTGGGAAGGCGAGACGCTCGTCATCGATACGACCGACTTCAACGACCAGAGCTGGTTCGACAGGGCGGGAAATTTCCACAGCGAGGCGCTGCACGTCGTGGAACGCCTCACGCCGGCGTCGCCCGATCACCTGAACTACGAGGCCACCATCGAAGACCCGAACGTGTTCACGCGGCCGTGGAAGATCAGCATGCCGCTGTATCGTCGCGTCGACAGGAATGCTCAGATTCTCGAATTCAAGTGCGTTGAATTCGCCGAGGACGTTATCTACGGGGCTCTCCGGAAAGTACCGCTGAAGTAACGGCGGACCTCGAGGTCCGCTTGTAGGAGAACTCAGATGCACTCACGTTTCAGGAGCTCGATGCGCATCACAATCGCGATCGCGCTTGCCGCCACCGCACTGGTGCCTGCACTGGCTCAAGGCCAGAAGGCGACGAAATCGTGGTCGATGCCGAAGACGCCGGACGGTGTGCCCGACCTGCAAGGCTACTGGACGAACAACAGCTATACGCCGCTCGAACGGCCGAAGGACGTCACGAAAGAGTTCTATACGAAAGACGAGCTGAAGGTCGTCGAAAAGGCCGCGGCCGCTCGCGAAGCCGAGCAGACCGAACCCGGCACCGTGGCGGACGTCCACTACGACTTCACGCAGTTCGGTCTCGATCGCAGCCAAACCAGGCTCACCGAGAACATGCGGACGTCGATGATCATCGATCCGCCGGATGGCAAGCTGCCTGCGGTGACTGCGGAGGGCCAGAAGCGCGCCGCCGATCGGGCCGCCGAACGACGAGCGCAGGGCGCTCAGTACGACAAGGTCCAGAACATCGTGTTGGGCTCGCGATGCATCTTCATGAATGCCGGACCGCCGATGATGCCTCCGGGGTACAACCCCGCGTATCAGATCGTCCAGGGTCCGGGCGTGGTGATGATCCTCATCGAGATGCTCCACGAGGTCCGCGTGATCCCGACCGATGGACGCCCGCACGCGCCGGCGAGCGTGCGCTCGTGGCTCGGCGATGCGAGAGGACACTGGGAAGGCGACACGCTGGTGGTCGAGACCACCAACTTCAACGACAAGGCGGCGTTCCGCGGCGCGAGCGAGAACATGAAGGTCGTCGAGCGGTTCACGCGGCTCAGCGACGATGAGATCCGTTACCAGTTCACGGTCACGGACCCGTCGACCTGGGAACGACCGTGGACGGCGCAGATGCCGTTCGCGAAGATCAACGGCCCGATCTTCGAGCACGCCTGTCACGAAGGCAACTACGGTATCGCCAACACGCTCGCCGGGGCTCGCCTCGCCGAAAAGAAGGCGACCGAGGACGCAGCCAAGAAGGGCGGAGACGCGACCAAGAAGACTGGCGACAAGTAAGGGAGAGATTAACGATGCGACTGATGTCACGTATTGCGATCACCTCGATGCTCGTCGCCCTGGCCGCTGCGCCGCTGTGGGCCCACCACGCGTTTTCTTCGGAATTCGATGTGGCCAAACCGATCACGTTGAAGGGGACGCTCACGAAGTGGGAAATGATCAACCCGCACTCGTGGTTCCACCTCGACGTGAAGAACCCGGACGGGACCGTCACCCAATGGATGATCGAGGGCGGAAGTCCGAACACCCTGATTCGGCTGGGTGTGACGAAGTACACCGTGAAGCTTGGAACCGAGCTGACGATCGAGGGCTATCAGGCAAAGGAAGCGAGCAATAAAGCGGTCGGCCGCAATTTCATCCTGGCCGATGGCACGCGACTGTTCCTGAGCCTGAGCGGCGCGGTCCCCGGTTCAGGGGCGCCCGAGAAATAGATCGGTTATTGCGGACGCGGCGCGGGGGCCGGTCTGGTCAACCTCGCCGCGTCGATCGGCGCGTTGAGCCGAATCTCGCTGAGCTCCGTCGTGGCCTGGCCGTTGGTCCACGTGGTCGTCCACTTGAACGGCATCTTGACCCCCATCACATCCCGATAGTCGCTGAAATCGGTCTGCGTGGGCACGCGGCCGACCGCCGTGTCGGAGAAGCGCAGCACTCGCACCAGCAGGCCGGCTTCATCGAAATAGAAGTTGACGGGAGCTTGACCAGGGTTGCTTCCCTGCACGACACGAACTTCGCGATCGTCAATGGCCGTCGCCGTGATGCGCCACTGCTTGAACGCCTGGCGGATCTGAGCGGGGAACGACAGCATCGCGTCCATTCTTGCCCCTTCCAGATTGCCGCCGGTCAGCGGGAGCAATCCCACTGGCCTGTCCGGCGAGGCGATCCAGCCGGCGGCGCCGTCGAAGACCCTGACGCTGTCGCCAAGGCGCGTGTGCACGATCGTGGTGCGCTGCGCGGGAGCCTTTGCCAGAATGTCGACGGGCACCTTCGACTGTTCGGTCTCGAATCCGATGAACGTCCCTTTCGCCGTAAAGCTCGTGACGCTGGCGAGGCGCTGCGCGCCACCCAGGGCCTGCGCGAATTTGTCGAATACCTGATCGACCGTGGGCCCGCCGGGAACGGGGTTGATGACGACCTCGTTCGGATCTTCGACGTGCTCGGCATATTGGGCCGCGAGATTCGGGACGAACTTCGGCCGCGTGTCCCCACGGTGGCAGGTGTAGCAGGTCACCACCTTCCGTCCGCCGAAGTTGTCCTTGTTGATGCCGTTCACCATCAGCATCATGCGGCGCGCCGTCCGCTTCAACGACGTCTCGTCGGCGAACCTGTCCCACGCGCCGACGCTCTCCGGCGTGTGACAGTCCACGCAGTTGAGACTGAGCGCCGCCGCGAACATCCCCATCGTGTCCATGAATTCATCGACGGGAATCCCTTTGAGAATCTGGACGTTCTTGAACACGTCCTCGGACATCTGCGGACGCGCCGCCTGACCCGCCGGTCCGGCCTGTCCGCTCACGAACGCGACGCCGAGCAACCACACCACGCCGGTGGCCACGGTGCCAAGCACCCTGCGATTCGAAGTGAACGTCATCGTGTCATCTCGAGTGACTATCGCGCGGCCGGGGCGGCCGCCTTGCGGACAGCTTTGCGATCGCCAGCGTCGCCACGGATCATCATGTGCGTTACCGCACCGCGCGCATCCTTGACGAACTCGAAACCGTTCGATGTCGCGGTGGACATGAACTGGGTGTCCGACTGCGCCAGCAGCGGCAGCTTCGGCTCGTTCAATCCCTTGACGAACAGCATGTCGTTGGCGACGGTGACAACGGCGTCGCGCCCCGGCGCGATCTCGTACACGCCGGCGTAGTTGGCCAGCACCGCCGGACTCACATTCACGAACGTGTCCGTCGAAAAGCGCCGGATATCCCGCTCGTTTTCGCAGACGTCCTCGAGCAGGTCGGTATCGGCGGCCAGCAGCCGCTCCGTCTTGAACGTGAACGGCCGTGTGAAGACCTTTGGATCGTCGATCGTCATCTCGAAATCCATGTGGCCGAAGTCGCGGCGATGGAAACGCTCGGTGACGCGCAGCGATTCCGTCTGCGGATGTCCGGCGCTGTCGAGCCATCCGCGGTCGTTGAATCCGGCGGTCGTCACCACCAGCGTGTCACCCTCCCACTTCCCGACCGAATATCCCAGCCACGTGGGATTGGGATCCTTCGGCAGGTCGCGACCGTCGGTGTACACCGTTCGATGCGGACTGTTCGGCGACTCGTACAGCATGACGAGCAACGCCGGTGTCTGAACGATGTGCGTGAGGCTGAAGAAGTTGTGGAACGGAACGCTCACCGGAAAACAATGCGCCAGGGGGCTGTCGCGACGCGATTCCTTGACGCGCTGCAGGAACAGCGCCTCGGCCCACGGCTGGACGTCCTTCGCCTCGAGATCCTGCGCGATGTTGAAGCGATAGAGAGGACCGGCGCCTCGCCACACGCCGGTCAGATCGGGTTTGCCGTCCGGCGTCTTCGGTGCCGGTGCAGAAAGGTTCGGCTTTCCATCGGCCAGACGCGGGATTCCCGGAGTCCGGAAGTCGAACCACTGCGCCGTCGCGGGCGTCGCCACGAGCAGCGCGCACACCACAAGCCTGGCGACACTCGACAGCCCAGTTGGTCTCATGGCGTCCTCCGTGCGCGCCATCCGATCGTTCGGAGCGTTCGGAGCGTTCGGAGCGTTCGGATCGTTCGAACCGTTCGGATTATTTATTTTACGCATTGCGTCGAACGATCCGAACGTCCGAACGACTCGAACGACCCGAACGACTGATTACTGGAGAATCGCCGTCGCGTTGCGCTTCGGCACGTATCCGACGCGGATCTTCGTGACCTCTTTCATCGTCTTCACGTCGACGACGGAGACGTCGTTCGTCACCGGATTCGCGACGTAAGCCGTTTTGCCGTCGGGCGTGAGCGTCACCCACCCGGCGCCCTTGCCGGTGAGCTCGGCGCCGCCGAGCACTTTCAGGTCGGGCAGCGAATACGAATAGAGATAGTTGTTCAACCGGCTGCAGACGACGAGCGTCTTGCCGTCGGAGGTCACGGCCATGCCATGCGACGGATCCGAGCCCTCGGGAACCGTCGCCTTTCCTGCCGGCAGCTCCGGGTTGTTCACGCGCTTGATCTCCTTGTGCGTGGCGAAGTCGATCACCGCGAACCCATTGAGGCCGCTCAACTGCGCGAAGATCCACTTCGTCGACCCGTCCGCGTTCCAGCTGAACGTCATCGGGCGAACGCCGAGATCCATGTCGACGGTCCAGGCCGGCTCCTCCGTCTTCGCGTCGATCACGTTGATCGATTTGCCCCCAATCGAGCCAGCCACGACGTATTTGCCGTCCGGCGTGACGTACGGGTTATGAATCGTCCCCTTCGTCGGGATGTTCTTGACGCGCGTGAGCGTGGCCGTGTCGATCACGTTGACGCCGCCCGGTTCCTGAATGATCCCGACGTACACACGTTTGCCGTCCTTGCTCACGGCCATGTTGTTGGGGTGCCCCGTCAGCGGCACGCGCTTGATCACCTTCAAGGTCTTCGCGTCGACGACGTCGAGCGTGCTCTCCGCTTCGTCGCTCACGTAGATGCGACTGCCGTCGGGCGCGGCGCCGATGCCGTGATTCACCTCGATACCGTTGATCACACCGACGACCGTGTTCGTCGCGGGATCGATGATGTGCACGTTGTCTCCAGCGCTGTTGGTCTGGAGAATCCGCACCTTCTGCTGCGTGTGGCCCTCGTGCTGCGCGATCAGCGGCGCCGCGCACAGGGCGATCGCTGCCGCCACCACCAGCCGCCGGCTATTCTTCGTCGTCATCGCATCAACTCCTCGCAACTGAACGTGATTACTGCGACCCGGCGCCGGTCTGCCCCATCACCCACGCTTTCAGCGTCATCCACTCGGGATCGCTCTGCGAGGTGAAGTGCTTTCCGCCGCTGTGATAGAAATCGCCGCCCGCGGTTTCCTCGAGCGGATGGACGAGTAGGCGGCTCTGCACTCCGTTCCGGGCCACCCGCTGGACCGCCTCGAAGTTCTTGCGCGATTGCTCTTCCGTCCAGGTGGTGCTGCCAGGCGCGAGCGCCTGCAGGCGCAGCGGCGTGCCCTGTCCGTGACAGGCAACGCATCTGGCGTGTCCCGTCCGCTTCGCGAGAAAGATCGGCTGCACGCGCGCCTTGAAGAACGTGTAATCGAGCGTTGGTGTCGACGCTGGAGGCGATGCCGGTTGCTGCGCGAACAACCCGGCCAGCGTCAACACCCATGCCATGAAGGCTGTATGCACGAGACCTCCTGTATCGTCAGGCGGGTAGACTTTACGCCTTTCCGGTCAGGATTCCCAGCGGGGGGTCGAAACGTCAGCGGACGGCGAAGCCGGCGAGCGGGTTGAACTTCCTGCCGTCGGACAGCCGCGTCGCTTCCATCCACGTGGCCGCGGGTCGCCCATCTTTCATCGGGTGACCCGAAATGCGGAGCTTCGTGCCGACCGGCAGCTCGCTGGGACGAATCCCGGCGCGTGTGAGCGTGCTCGGTCCCTCGGCTTCGAAGCCCCACGTCGTGACCGAGCCGTCCTTGTTGGTCACGTCGACGAGCAGCCACGAGTGCGGGTTGGTGAGCTGGAATTCCTTGACCACGCCCTCGAATTCGACCGTCTTCTTGTCGTCGAACATGGCTGCGGAATGGTGCGCCAGGAGCGGTGAGCCCGACGCGAGCAGTGCGGCGACTGCGAGCGCCGCTCGCACGATCGATGTCCTCATGGCTTGCCTTTCTGCCCGTCCTTCGTAAAGGTGAAGTCCTTGAATTGTGTCGAGCCGGTGTTCGTTTGAAAGACGCTGTTGTTCTGATTCTCCGCGCAATCCCAATAGCGGATGCGCAGATTCTTCTCCGGGTCGCTCAGCCTCTGATAGGTCTGCCGCACGTACCATGGCTCGACGAGCGCGGGAGGATCGTACACCCACACATCGGCGGCGAGCGTCTTGTCGTCGGCCTTCTGCCAGATCTCCACGGTCTCGACTTGATCGGTGTAATCGGGCTGCGACCGCTGATAGATGCCCGCGCGCAGCTGATTGGTGTGGATCACGAGCTTGTGGCCGTCCCAGAAGCCGATCGAATCGCCGTCATAGAGTGGATACCGATCGGCCGCGGGCACATGATCGCGTCCGTCGGTGTAGATGCGGCGGATGTCATTGACCATCTCGTTGATCAGCCACGTCTGGTCCGGCGTGACGATGAACTCGCGGAGGAACGGCTCGGTCAGCCAGCGCGGATGGCCCGGTGGCGCGCACGTCGAGATCGGATCCCACTCGATCCCCTTCTTCGCATCTTCGACGCGTTTGATCATCTTCGCGCGATATTCCGGCGTGAGCTTCGCGGTGGGCAACCCGTCCGGCGGTTGATCGGGATCGAACGCGAAGCCAGGGGCCAGCGTCCGCGTGTAGGTGCCGCTCCAGTCAGGCAGCGTGGACCACGAGAGCCGCTGCCCGCCTTTGGCCTGATCGCGAAGCCCCTGAAACAACTCCACGGCGGTCTTGTATTTCAGACCGAGTGCGGCCATCTCTTTCTTGTGCGCACCGACATCCTGCGGTGGCGGCGATTCGACGCCGGGCGCGAGCACCGTCGTCCTGTCGCTGGCGTTGCTGCACGCTGATACCGCGACCGAGCCGATCAGGGCCGCGATGATTGCCGCCGCCCGAACACTGCGTGTCATGACCCTTCTCCGTGGCGGAACCGCGCGTGAACCTAGCAAGCGGGCCCTGACCGGGACGTTATCGCGACCGAACAACCTCGTCAACCGCGGTCTTCCTTCGTCGCAGTTCCAACCTCCAACGGCGTAGAAGCCGACCGCTGGCAGCGGTAGCATGTGGCGGTCAGGAAACGCGGTCGCAGGATTCGCGAGCTGAGAGAGGTCATCATGAGCCGACGACGAGGCAACGGGACTGGGGCTTCGCGACGCACGGTCTTGAAGGCAGCGGCAGGCGTCGCCGCCGGGACGATGCTCGGTCGTCACCCGCTCCTCGCGCAGGGAACTCGAGTGAGCGGAGCCGGAGCCGTCGGATCCGCGGCGTTCCCGAAAATCGACCCGCGGCTGATGATCACGGCCAGGCAGGCGCTCGACTGGCACCTGTTCAAAGCCGAGTGCGGTCCGACCTACGCCGGCAGCGCGGGCTGGAAGCGCTTCATCGAATTCCTGCTGACGAAAATGCCGGAGGTCGGTGCGATCGATCTCGATTTCGTCGACATCCCCTACGACCACTACATCGTCGACGACTGGCCCAATCGACGCACGCACGAGCACGACTCCGGCGTCGCCGTCGAGAAGCTCGTCACTGCCGGTACCCGCGTGCCCGTGGTGGCCTCTTACGGAATGACGTCCGGATTCACTCCGCCGGAAGGCATTACCGCGTCGATGGTCTTCTACGATCCCGCACACCCGCCCGCCGCCGGCGAGATGGCTGGGAAGATTGTCGTGTTCCAGACGGCGAAGTACCCGAACCCGCCATACTCGGATTCATTCCTCGACAACTACACGCTCACGGACTACGAGTGGCGATCCCCGGGCAAGTGGCATCCGCTCTTCACTCCGCCACCGACGGGCGTGACGACGTCCTACCACGGTCGGTGGGTGTGGAGTCAGCTCGGCGGGTTTGCGGCGATCGGGATTCGCGAGCGCGCCGCCGGGATGGTCGTCGTCTACGACCTCTCGCCCGACATGGCGTTCGGGCTCGCGCAACGCAGTGTCTACACGCCCAATGGGCGTGCGGGCCTCGGCGCGACGTACGTCAACTGTCCTACGCTCACGCTCGATCGTGTGAACGGCGCCAGGGTCATCGCCGACGCAAAGGCGGGAAAGACCGCGACGCTGACGCTCACGGCACGTTTTCAGCGCGACATGGGCAAGGCGATCATCGGGTACCTGCCCGGAAGGAACTACGGTACCGCGCGCGACGAACAGGTCCTCATCGCGACGCACACCGACGCGATGTCGCTCATCGAGGAAAACGGCGGGCTCGGACTGCTCGGCATCATGTCGTATCACAACCGGCTGCCGCGATCGTCCCGTCCACGAACGCTGACGTTCTACTTTGATTGCCGCCACTTCATGCCTGGCGGTGAGGCGAGCTGGCCCGAATACGACTACTACACCATTCACCCGGACAAGCTGACGTCGATCGTCGCGACGATCGGTGTCGAGCACATGGGCGGACGTCAGACGGTGGAGGCCGGCCCCGAGGGCAATGAGTACGCGTACTCGGCAGAGCGCCCTGAAGATGGCGGCGTCATTACCAGCCTGATGGACGTCCACAACAACAACATCTGGCTCGTGGAGGCGATCGCGCGAGCGGCCACCGACAACCACTGGCCGCGAGTCGACGTGAAGGCAGGCAATGTCGGACCCGGCGTGAACGGTGGGTTCCAGGGCACCGTCAAGAGTCCCATGAACAAGGGACGCGCCTACAAGCTTCCCGGCATCGGTCTCGCGGGTGACTGGCCCGGCGCGTGGACGCAGACCTACGCGCAGGTGAACACGGAGGCGGGCCCGCATGGGTTCGACGAGAACTACTTCGTGCAGCAGGTCGCCGGCCTGACCCAGCTCGCCGGAGAGTTCATGCTGGTCAAACCTCTGGTCATCGATCTCGGGTGGGGCGAGCTGAAATCGGCGCTGACGCAGGTCAAAGACGCGGGCTTTACCTCGCCGAGTCAGGCCGAGAACGGCCGCACGGCGCTCGTCGCGAATTACGTCGCGGCATTTCGGCGCGTCGAAATGGACGATCGGAGCGGCGCGAAAAGCGCGTTGAAGGAGCTGCAGACGCGGATCTCGACGGCGCTCACGCCAGACGCAGGACGCGATGTCCTGGCGAAAGTCGACGGCCAACTCGCAAAGCTGGGCGTGTGACCGGACGCGATCCGTCTCGGAGGCCGTTTCGAACCGCCGATTTGCGCACATCCGCACAATTCCGTTGTTGACTGGATGAGCTTCGATCGGGATGATCGCGGGGCTCCCCGTGGCACTCCAATCCGGTACTAAGCTCGGGCCCTATCAGATCGTCGCCCCGCTTGGCGCGGGCGGAATGGGCGAGGTGTACAAGGCGACCGATACGCGGTTGAACCGCACGGTCGCGATCAAGGTTCTTCCTCCGCATTTCGCCGACAACGCCGAGATGAAGCAGCGCTTCGAGCGCGAAGCGCAGACGATCGCGGCGCTCAACCACCCGCATATCTGCACGCTGCACGACGTCGGCAGCCAGGGCGACACCGAGTTCCTCGTCATGGAGTATCTCGAGGGCGAGACGCTCGCCGCGAGAATCCAGCGCGGACCGTTGCCGTTCGACGAGGCGATCGGGATCGCCATTCAGATCGCCGATGCGCTGGAGAAGGCGCACCTTCAGGGTGTCACGCACCGCGATCTCAAGCCGGGCAACGTGATGCTCACCAGCGGGGGCGCGAAGCTGCTCGACTTCGGGCTGGCGAAAATCAGACAAGCGGCCAAGGCGTCCCAATCCGGCGCCCCGTTGACCGGCATCAGCAGCGCGACGGCGCCAGGGATGATTCTCGGCACCATGCAGTACATGGCGCCCGAGCAGCTCGAAGGCAAGGAAGCCGACGCGCGCACCGACGTCTTCGCGTTCGGCCTGGTGCTCTACGAGATGCTGACGGGCACGCGCGCGTTTCAGGGGAAGAGCCAGGCACATCTGATCGCGGCGATCATCTCGCTGCAGCCGGATCCCGTCTCCAAGACACAGCCCGCCACGCCGCCGGCTCTCGACTTTCTCATCGAGCGCTGCCTGGCCAAGGATCCCGAGCAGCGGCTGCAGACCGCGACCGATCTCGTCTGGAAACTGCGATGGATCGCCGAGGGCCACACGGAAAGTGGTG
>Ga0111539_10003654_pt1 | contig 20265 bp, 16 predicted proteins | sample RhiMethybrSRZTD1_FD_79667 | JGI IMG/M metagenome (GOLD analysis project Ga0111539, IMG submission 79667) | Populus rhizosphere microbial communities from Tennessee, USA - Rhizosphere MetaG P. TD hybrid SRZTD1 (version 2) (version 2) | ecosystem: Host-associated > Plants > Roots > Rhizosphere >... | reverse complement strand
TAGTTGCTCGTGTGGACGCGCAGGATCAGGCCCGTCGCGTCGCTCAGGCCGGCCGCATAGTCCTTGGCGTAGGTGCGGTTCGTCGTGCCGACCTCGACCAGCCGCGCGCCCGAGAGCTGCATGAGCTCGGGCAGCCGGAAGCCGCCGCCGATCTCGATCAGCTCGCCGCGCGAGACGAGCACCTCGCGGCCCGCCGCCAGCGCCGAGAGCGAGAGCAGCAGCGCGGCGGCGTTGTTGTTGACCACGGTCGCCGACTCGCCGCCGCACAGCGCCGCCAGGTCGGCCAGCAGGCGCGACTCGCGGTCCTTGCGCTCGCCCGTCTCGGGGTCGACCTCGAGCAGCGAGTAGCCGGTCGCGATCTCGGCCAGGGCGGCGGCCGCGTCGTCGCCCAGGGGCGCGCGGCCCAGCCCGGTGTGCAGGAGGATGCCGGTCGCGTTCACGACGCGCGGGTAGGTCGGCGGCACGGGCCGCGCGAGGAGCGCCAAGACCTGGCAGGCGAGCTGCTCGGCCGTGGCCTCCTCGTCCGCCGCCCCGCCGTCCGCTGCGCGGCCCGGCGTCGCCGCGCCGGCCGCCGGGGCCGCCGCGCCGACGAGGGCGGCGCGCGCCGCGTCGATGAGCTCGCGCGCCAGCTCGGCGGCGCCCTCGGGAGGGCCCGCCCCGGCGCGCTCGGCGCTCGACAGCTCGGCCACGCGCCGCAGGACGCGGTCGACCGAGGGCAAGGCCCGGCGCTCGTCACGCGAATCGTTCATGGCCGACGAGAGCACCCCATGCGCCCTTCAGGATAGACTTTCGAGTCGCGAGCGTCGCTGCACGGTGGAACGCGCCGGCGTCGTTGCACGGAGGATCGGGTGAGCGAGACCACCATCGCCTGGCGGCCCTACTCGCCCGATCCGGCCATCGTCGAGACGCTGCGCCACGGCCTGTCGCTCGAGCCCATCGTGGCCGCGGCGCTGGCCAACCGCGGAGTGACCGACCTCGACGCGGCCGAGCGCTACCTCAACCCCTCCGTCGACCACCTGCTCGACCCCTTCGAGATGGCCGACATGGAGAAGGCCGCCGACCGCATCGCGACGGCCGTGCGCGACGGCGAGCCGCTCCTCGTCTACGGCGACTACGACGTCGACGGCCTGACGAGCACGGCGCTCATGGTGCAGTTCCTGCGCTACATCGGCGCCAAACCCGGCGTCTACGTGCCCAACCGCTCGACCGAGGGCTACTCCTTCACCACGGGCGGCGTGGCCTCGGTGCTCGCCAGCGGCGCGAAGGTCGTGATCTCGGTCGACAACGGCATCGCGAGCTTCGCGCCGGTCGACGAGCTCAGCAAGGCGGGCGTGGACGTGATCATCACCGACCACCACCTGCCCAGCGAGTCGCTGCCGCCGGCCTACGCCGTGGTCAATCCGCGGCGGCCCGACTGCCGCTATCCCTTCAAGGGGCTGGCCGGCGTGGGCGTGGCCTTCAAGACGGCCTGTGCGGTCGCGACGAAGCTCAGCGAGGGCAAGCGGCGCTCGCCGGAGATGGCGCGCTTCCTCGGCGAGGCCATGGCCTGGGTCGCGCTCGGCACGGTCGCGGACATGGTGCCGCTGACCGGCGAGAACCGCATCCTCGCGGCACGCGGCCTGCGCGCGATCCCGCTCAGCACGAGCCCGGGGCTGCGCGCGCTGTGCGCGGTCGGGGGCATCCGCAAGGGCGCGCCCTTCGGCGAGGAGGACGTGTCCTTCAAGCTCGCGCCGCGGCTCAACGCCGCGGGACGCATGGGACGCAACGATCTGGCGCTCGAGCTGCTCGTGGCCGACGACGAGACCCGCGCCTTCGCGGTGGCGCGCGAGCTCGACGGGCTCAACAAGCAGCGGCAAGTCGTCGACCGCGGAATCGCGCAGGACGTCGCCGCGCGCCTGTCCGACACGCCGCCCCACGAGCCGGTCGTGCTCCACGACGACCGCTGGAACACGGGGCTCCTGGGCCTCGTCGCCGGGCGCCTCGCGGGACAGATCGGCCGGCCGGCGGTGCTCATCTCGGGCGCGCACGGCGACCCGGCCAAGGGCAGCTCCCGCTCGGTGCCGGGCTTCGACGTCCACGCCGCGCTGGCGGCCTGCACCGAGCACCTCGTCAGCCACGGCGGTCACGCGATGGCGGCGGGCTTCACGATCCGGCGCGCCGCGATTCCGGCCTTCAAGGCGGCCTTCGTCGAGCAGTGGGCGCGCCACCTCGCGGCCGGCGCGCGCCGCGCGCCGCTCGAGTACGACGGCGAGCTGCCCCTCGCCGCGCTCACGCCGCGCATCCTCGAGCAGCTCGACCGCCTCGCGCCCTTCGGGCAGGGCAACTCGCGACCGGTGCTCGGCGCGATGGGCGTCGAGGTGCGCGAGGCCAAGCGCATGGGCGACGGCAGCCACCTCGCGCTGCAGGTCGGCCAGGGCGAGTGCACGCTGCGCGCCGTGGCCTTCGGCAAGGGCGACCTGGCCGACGCCCTGCCGCGCGGCATCGCCGCCGACCTGCTCTTCAAGCCGCGCCGCAACAGCTTCCGCGGCCAGAGCACCATCGAGCTCGAGCTCGTCGACCTGCGGCCGGCGGGCGCCCCGGTGCCTCAGCCTCAGCGTTAGCGGCGCTGCGCGTTACGGCGGCCGCTCGAGCGGGGCGCGGCCGGCCGCTAGGACTTCGCGTCGGACCGCGAGCGCCGCACTTCGCGCTTCACCATCCACCACTCCCAGACCATCGGCAGCATCGACAGGACGATGATCGCCAGGATGACGAAGGAGAAGTGCCGCTGCACGAGCGGCAGGTTGCCGAAGAAGTAGCCGGCGCCGAGGAGCAGCGTGGTCCAGGCCAGCGCGCCCACGACGTTGTAGGTGAGGAAGCGGCCGTAGGTCATGGCGCCCACGCCGGCCACGAAGGGCGCGAAGGTGCGCACGATCGGCACGAAGCGGGCGAGCACGATCGTCTTGGGGCCGTACTTCTCGAAGAAGGCGTGCGTGCGCTGCAGGTGCTGGGGCTTGAGGAAGCGGATCTGGCCCGAGAAGGCGCGCGCGCCGATGCGCTTGCCGATCGCGTAGTTCACCGTGTCGCCCAGGATCGCGGCGCCGGTCAGCAGCACCCACAGCCAGCCGATGTGGAGCGGCGGCGGCACCTTGGCGGCGAAGGCGCCCGCGGCGAAGAGCAGCGAGTCGCCCGGCAGGAAGGGCGTGATGACCAGGCCCGTCTCGCAGAACACGACCGCGAACAGGATCCAGTGCGTCGTCGCGCCGTAGTCGGCGATGAGCTGCGCGAGGTGCGTGTCGAGGTGCAGGACGAGATCGACGGCCTTGTGCAGCAGTTCCATGCGCGCGTTGCGCTCCGCGAGGGTCGGGGAGCATAGCCGACCAGCCGCCGGTCAGCTTGAAGGTGTCCGAGCCCCCGATTCGGCCGCGGTCAGCCGGTGCCGAGGATCACACCGGCCGCAGCCGCCTACCCACACTCCGTGAAGCCGCAGCTGTGGCATTTGACGCAGCCTTCCTCGAACGCGAGCTGACTCCCGCAGTCCGGGCACGCGCCCTGCACCTTGGTGATGTCGGGAGCGCGCTTTCCGTTGCCGACCGAGCTGGCGGCCATCGCCGTGGCCATGCGGCGGCGGTCGAGGTCAGGCGGCAGCTCGAGGTCGCGGTCCTCGGCCACGGCGCCCGACGGCGTGGAGGGCGTGCCGGGCGCGGGAGCCCGCGCGGTGCGCGCGACGTAGTACTTCTCGAGGGCCTTGCCGATGGCGTCGGAGCAGGAAGAGATCTTGCCGTCCTCGCCCCAGGCGGGACGGTGGCACGAGATGCCCTTGAGCTGCTTGATCAGCGGCTCCATCGAGGCCCCGCAGCGCAGCGCGTAGCTGATGAGGCGGCCGATGGCCTCGTTCTGGCTCGCCGCGCAGCCGCCGGCCTTGCCCATGTGGTTGAAGAGCTCGAAGGGCTGGCCGTCGTCCGACTCGTTGATCGTGACGTAGAGGTTGCCGCAGCCGGTGTTCATGCGCACCGTGGCGCCGCTCGTGACCGGCGGCCGGCCGCGCGGGTGCAGGCCGTCGCCGCCGTCGGCCGGCGGCGTCGCGACCTGCGGCTCGGGCGCCAGCCGCAGCAGCAGCGACGGGCTCAGCCGGGGCGTGATCTCCTGCGCGAAGAAGCGGTTGAGACCGGCCTCGAGGCGCTGGCCGAGCTCGCCGGCCTCGTCGACCAGGAAGCGCAGCACCGACTCGTGGTCCTCGAGCGTCTGGCGAAGCGCGGCCAGGGCCGCCGCGTCGCCGCGGCCGGCGGCCTCCCAGTCGAGGCCGCGCCAGGCGGCGACGACGGAGGCCGAGCGGTCCTTGGCGTCGCGCTCGACACCGTCGGAGGGCGAGAGGCGCGAGGCCGACGCGCCCTGGGTGTGCTGGCCGTGTGGTGCGGAGGTCATCCGTCCCCCAATAGCATCTGGACGATCGCGTCCTTCTGGGCCGCCGCGGCGTCGACCACCTCGGACCGGCTCGCGGCCGCGGGCGCGGGGGCCGCATTCTCGGCCGGCTTCGTCTTGCTGTCCAGCGCCATGGGCTGCTCGCTGCGGCTGCCGTCGCGGTAGACGGTGATGCCCTTGCAGCCCGTCTCGTAGGCCTGCAGGTAGGCCTCGGCGACCTCCGACTCGAGGGCCTCGCTCGAGAAGTTGATGGTCTTGCTCACCGCGGCGTCGGTGTGCCGCTGCCAGGCCGCCTGCATCGCGACGTGCCAGCTGGGCGTGATGTCGCGCGCCGAGCGGAAGACGCGGCGCACGGCCTCGGGCAGCGCGACCGGGCAGCCCTCGATCGTGCCGTGGCTGCAGGAGTAGTCGACGAGCTTCTCGATGTCGGCGTCGGAGAGGCCGGCCTCGCGCAGCGCCTCGAGGAACACGCCGTTGATCTCGTACATGACCTGGGCCTTGCCCTGGCTGTCCTTCATGACCTGGCGCTTGAAGGCCAGGCTGAAGATCGGCTCGATGCCGCCCGAGCAGCCCGCGATGATCGAGATCGTGCCGGTGGGCGCGATCGTCACGCAGTGCGCGTTGCGCATCTTGCGCTTGTGGACCGTGTCCCAGCGGCTGCCCTGCCAGTAGGTGAAGCAGCCCTTCTCCTCGGCCAGGCGGGTGTCCTCGTCCCAGGCCTCCTTGCGGATCAGCGCGCCGAGCTCGTCGGCCAGGTCGAGCGCGGCCTGGCTGTCGTAGGGGATGCGCAGCTTGAAGAGCAGGTCGGCCCAGCCCATGACGCCCAGGCCGATCTTGCGGTTGGCCCGGCACATCGCGTCGATCTCGGGCGTGGGGTAGTTGTTGGCCTCGACGACGTCGTCGAGGAAGCGCACCGACGTGCGCACGGTCTCGGCCAGCTTCTCGGTGTCGATGCGGCCGCGGGCGCCGCCCTCGCCTTCCACGTAGAAGGTCGCGAGGTTGAGCGAGCCGAGGTTGCAGGCCTCGTAGGGCAGCAGCGGCTGCTCGCCGCAGGGGTTGGTCGAGGTCATCGGGCCGACGTTCGGCGTCGGGTTCACCTCGTTGATGCGGTCGAGGAAGATCAGCCCCGGCTCGCCGCTGGCCCAGGCCTTGTGGACGATGAGGTCGAAGATCTCGCCCACGCTCCAGTAGAGCGAGCGGTCGCCTCCGCCCTTGTCGTAGGCCGCGTAGTCGGCGCGGTTGTCCGACTTGCGCAGCCAGCCCATGCGCTCGCCGAGCGGGTTGGTCACGACGTGCAGCTCGTCGCGGCCGGCCTTGACGCGCTCCATGAAGGCGTCGGGCACCGTGACCGAGAGGTTGTAGTTCGTGACCTTGCTCAGGTCTTCCTTGAGCTTGATGAAGTGCAGCACGTCGGGGTGCGTGATGCTCATCGTGCCCATGTTGGCGCCGCGGCGGAAGGCGCCCTGCTGGATCGCGTCGGTCACGGCCGAGAGCATCTTGAGGAAGGAGAGCGGGCCCTCGGTCGTGCCGCCCGAGCTCTTGACGATCGAGCCCGAGGGGCGCAGGCGCGAGAGGTCGATGCCCGTTCCGCCGCCGGCGCGCTGGACGAGCGCGATCTGGCGCGCGGTCTCCATGATGTCGGCGATGCTGTCCTCGAGCGGCAGCACGAAGCAGGCCGAGAGCATGCCGAGCGGCCGGCCCGCGTTCATGAGCGTGGGCGAGTTCGGCATGAAGCTGCGGTTCCACATCATCTCGAAGAAGCGGGTCGACCAGGCCTCCGGCTGGCGCTCGGCCCTGGCCACGGCGTCCGCGACGCGGTGGAACATCTGCAGCGGCGTCTCGACGACCTGCCCCTGGTCGTCCTTCTTGAGGTATCGGTTGCGCAGCACGCGCAGCGCGTTCTCGCTGAGCTCGCCGTGCGCCGGATCGCGCACCTCGGCCGTCTCGTCGGCCACGGTGAAACGCGCGCGCGTCGCCGCCGTCGTCGCTCGCACCGGATGCTCAGGCCTCACGTCGCTCATCTGGACCAATTGTCGGACCCTCCCGCCTGGTAGGGGCGCCCGCGTCGCCTCGCGGAGCGCCGAAGACCTCGCCGTTGTACTGCGCCATCTGGACTGCCTGGGCCGGCCACCATCGGCCCCCCACCACGCTAGCCATTGTGCCGGCTGCGGGGCAAGGGCCCTAGATATGGGGCCCCGGCGCCCTTCTCAAGCGGCGCCGAGAAATAATCTTCGGGGCAGCTTAGCGACGGACGGGGAACAGCGCCAGCGAGGGCTGACGCGGCTGGCTCGGGGGCGGCTCCGGCCCTCTCATTCGCCCGGTCCGGACCTTCAGGACAGTCGCGGAGTCCACGGAGCACCGGGCTCATAGGAGGGCCTGCGCCGACCCCCGGCCGCGCCGCGTCAGCCTTCACCGCCGCCGGCTGAGAAGCGGAACCCCTGGCAGTTCAACCGCGCCGCCCATGCGTCCTGCTCGCCGCCGGCTCGCACCACATCGCTGATCGCTGCGCGGTCGTTCTCGCGTCGCGCGCAGCAACACCCGCAGCGCCACGTGCTCAGTGGACTTCGTGACTACCGTGTCGGTCCGGACGGGGCGAGGCCGGAGGGCGAGGGGCCGCGCAGCGGCGCGGCCGGGGGTCGGCGCAGGCCGCCCTCTTCGCCCCGTGCTCCGTGGACTTCGTGACTACCGCGTCGGTCCGGACGGGGCGATGCCGGCGGCCGGAGCCGACCCCCGAGCCAGCCGCGGAGCGGCCCCACCCCTACCCCACACTTCCACCTCGAGCTCGAGCTGGTGCCCCGACGTGCGGGCGACCTCGGCACGGACGCGCTCGATGAGCGCGAGCACGTCGCGCGCCGCCGCGCCGCCGGCGTTCACGAAGAAGTTCGCGTGCCGCTCGGAGACGCGCGCGCCGCCGACCGCCAGGCCCTTGCAGCCGGCCGCGTCGATGAGCCGGCCGCTCGAGTGCGGAGCCGGGTTCTTGAACATGCAGCCCGCGCTCGCCGCGGTGAGCGGCTGGCTGGCGCGCTTGGCCGCGTGGATCGCGCGCATGCGGTCGCGGATCGCGCGCGGCGAGTCGGGCCGCAGCGCGAGCGTGGCCTCGACCACGACCGCGCCACGAAAGGGCGAGCGGCGGTAGCCGAAGTCGGCGGGCGCGCAGGGCACGCGGCGCAGCCGGCCGTCGGCCTCGAGCACGGTGACCGAGACGAGCCGGTCACCGATGCTGCCGTGCGCGCCGCCGGCGTTGCCCGCCACCGCGCCCCCCACCGTCCCCGGGATGCCGATGAGGCACTCGGCCCCCGCCAGGCCGCGGGCCTGGCAGCGGGCCACGAGGCGCGAGAGCGGCAGCCCGGCCTCGGCGCGCAGCTGGCCGTCGCTGCCCTCGGGCTCCAGCGCGGTCAGCCGCCACGTGCGGATCACGACCTCGTCGACGCCCTCGTCGCCCACGAGCAGGTTGCTTCCGCCGCCCAGCAGCCGGAACGCGAGGCCGGCCGCCGAGAGCCCGGCGACCGCGAGGGCCAGCTCGTCGCGGCTGCGCGGCTCGACGACCCAGGGCGCCGGCCCGCCCACGCCCAGCGTGGTCAGCGGCCCGAGCTCAACCTGCCGTCGGACGAGCAGCGACGCGTGCAAGCCGGGCGGCAAGCGCATCGATGTCTCCCGCGCCCATCACGGCGCACACGTCGTGGGCGAGCAGCTGCGACAGGCAGGCGTCGTCGGACGTCGCGGCCGGCCCGACGCACGCAGCCTTCTCGCCGATCCGCGCGGAGAGCTTGGCGATCAGCGGTCCGGCGCGCTCGGGGTGGCGGTCGCGCGCGACGAAGATGTCGCACAGCAGCACGCGGTCGAAGGCGGACAGCGCGCGCGCGAAACCGTCCAGGAAGTCCTCGGTGCGGCAGACCTGGTGCGGCTGGAACACGCCCACCAGGCGCCGGCGCGGGAAGCGGCGGCGCAGCGCGGAGGCCGCGGCCAGGATCGCGTCGGGATGGTGGGCGAAGTCGTCGATCAGGCGCACGGCGCCCTCGGTCTCGCCCAGGTCCTGCAGGCGCCGCGCCACGCCGCGGAAGCTCTCGACGTGCGGCAGCGCGAACCACAGCGGCACGCCGGTCGCGAGCACGGCGAGCAGCGCGGCCCGCAGGTTCTCGAGGTTGTGCCGGCCGAGCAGCTCGAGCGCGAACTCGCCGCGCCCCCAGGCGCCGCCCTCGACGCGGCCGCGGAAGCCCGACTCGTCCTCGTCGATGCCGTCGAGGTGGAGCTGGTCCTGCACGCGCCAGACGCGCACGCCCGGCGGCGCGGGCAGCGCGAGGTCGCCGGGCACGCCCGAGCCGAGCACGAGCGTGCCGCCCGCCGGCAGCCGGGCGGCGAAGCGCGCGAAGGCCTGGCGCACGCCGGCCTCGTCGCCGAAGCAGTCGAGGTGGTCGGGCGCGACGCCGGTGACGACGGCCACGTCGTAGTGCAGGTTGAGGAAGGAGAGGTCGTACTCGCAGGCCTCGGCGACCATCGCCGGGCCGCCGCCCCAGCCCGCCGCGCCGGGCAGCGAGAGCGGCTTGCCGCCCACGACCCAGGCCGGGTCGGTGCCGCAGGCCCGCAGCAGGTGCGCGACGAGCGCCGTGGTCGTCGTCTTGCCGTGCGTGCCGGCCACGGCGATGCCGCGCTTGCCGGCCATGACGCGGCCCAGCGCCTCGCTGTACTTGAGCACGGGGATGCGCTGCTCGAGCGCGGCGTGGACCTCGGGATTGCTGTCGGGCACGGCCGCCGAGCGGATCACGAGCTCGGCGTCGCCCAGCCAGGCCGCGTCGTGCCCGCGCCGCACGTCGACGCCGCGGCCGGCCAGCTCGTCGCCCGAGAAGCCCGCGCTGTTGTCGCTGCCCGAGACCGTGTGCCCGCGCTCGGCGAGCAGCGCCGCGAGCGCCGAGAGCCCGCCCCCGCCGACGCCGACGCAGTGGATGCGCCGCGGCAGGCCGCGGTGCGCGATCATCGCCCGGCCCCGGCGGCCTCGACGACGACATCGGCCACCTCGCGCGCGGCGCGCGGCCGCGAGAGCCGCCGCGCCGCGGCGCTCATCTCCGCCAGGCGCGGCAGCGCCTGCGCCAACAGCGTCGGCGCGGTGCGCTGGCCGGTGGGGTCGTCGCGCGAGACCATGAGCGCCCCGCCCAGCGCGGCGAGCCGCGCGCCGTTGGCCTCCTGGTGCCGGTCGGCGTGGTGCGGGTAGGGCACGAGCACGGCGGGCGTGCCGGTGCAGGCCAGCTCGGAGACCGTGCTCCCGCCCGCGCGGCACACGGCCACGTCGGTCGCGCTGTAGGCGGCGGCCATGTCCTGGATGAAGCGTCGCCGGTGCACGGGCACGGCCGGGTCGGGCAGCGCCGGGCAGGGCTGCTCGCCGGTCACGTTGAGCACCTGCCAGGGCTGCTCCTGCCGCGCGAGGACCGCCAGCAGCGCCGGCAGCAGCGCGTTGAGGTCGCCCGCACCCTGGCTGCCGCCCATGAGCAACAGCGTGCGCCGCGAGGGGTCGAGGCCCAGGTCGCGCGCGGCCTGCACGCGCTCGCGGCGCGGCAGCTCGGGCGCCGGGTTGCCCGTGACGTGCGTTCCGCGGCGGCCGCGCGGCATGTCGTCGCCCTCGCAGGTCAGGCAGGCGATGTCGACGCCGCGCCGACCGAGGAGCTGCTGCACCTTGCCGGGCCGCGCGTTCTGCTCGATGAGCACCGAGGGACGTCCGAAGAAGCCCGTCAGGAGCGCCGGCAGCGAGACCCAGCCGCCCAGCACGACGATCGCCGACGGGTCGTAGTCGACGATGGCGCGCCGCCAGCGCATCGTGGCCAGGCCCCAGGTGCGCAGATCGAGCGGCGAGGGGCGCGGCCCGCCATCGAAGAGCTCGCGGCTCCTGAGCTGCCGCGGATCGAGCACCTGCCGCTCGACCGGCCGCCCGGCGATCAGGAACAGCGCATCGTGCCCGAGCCGCCGCAGCTCCTCGGCCACGGCCGCGCCCGGCACGAGGTGCCCGCCCGTGCCGCCTCCCAGGAACGCGACTCTCACGGGATGCGCAGGACCTGCCCGACGTCGAGGTCGTTCTTGTTCTTGAGCACGTCGGTGTTGGCCTGGTAGATCTCGTCGGCGCGCGCGGACGAGCCCAGGTACTTCTTGGCGATGCCGCCGAGCGTGTCGCCCTTGGCGACGGTGTGCGTGCGGCCCTTCTTGGCGGCAGGCACGGCGGACGCGGCCGGCTGGCTCGTCGACGGCGCGGCGCCCGCGATCGTCGGCGCGCTCGCCGGCGCCGAGACGGGCTGCGCGGCGGCCGCCGGCGGAGTGACCGGCGCCGAGACCGCGAGCGGCACCGACGGGGCCGGGGCCACGTGCAGCACCTGTCCGATCTGGAGCTTGCGCGGATCGAGCCCCGGGTTCAGCGCGATCAGCTCCTTCCAGCGGGTCTTGCTGCCCAGGCACTCGGCGGCGATGTCCTCGAGCGTCTCGCCCTTGGCGACGACGTGCGTGCCGGCCTGGGCCTTGGGCGTCGCGCCCGCGGCCGGCTTGTCCGCCGAGGCCTCGCGCGCGGCCGGCTCGCCGCTCGCGGCGGACTGCGGCGGTCCCGCCGAGCGGCGCCCGGGGTAGGGCACCGGCGGCTCGTCCCAGTGGAACGGCGTGTCGGGCAGCACGGAGACGACGCGCACCGTGCTGTCGCCGGCCGGCGCTTTCGAGCGCAGCGGCGCTGCGCTGTCGACGATCTCCGGCGCGAGCGACTGCGAGTCGCCGCCGCCGAAACCGCCCTGCGTCGCGATGACGAGCAGCAGCCCGCCCACGAAGACGACCGCCACGAGTCCGTATTTCTCCACGTCACTCATCGCCCACCTCCAACCGCCCACGCTCAGGCACCGGGCTCGCCCCGGTGCGTCAACGACGTGGCCCAGCGCGCCTCGAGCACCGGATCTTCCTCCGGGCAACGCGCCAAACCAAGCAGCAAACCGATCGAAATGCAGAGCACGACCATCGACGTCCCGCCCGCCGAGACGAAGGGCAGCGGCAGTCCCTTGTTGGGCGCGACCGCCGTGACGACCGCGATGTTCAGCACGGCCTGCACGACGACCTGCAGGAGCAGGCCCGCGCCGGCGACGAGGCTGAAGCGGCTGCGCAGCCCGAGCAGCACGCGCACGCCGTGCCAGAGGATGAGCGCGTAGAGCGCGAGCACGACCGCGGTGCCGACGAGGCCCAGCTCCTCGCCCACGACGGCGAACAGGAAGTCGTCGTCCGACTCGGGCAAGAAGCCCCATTTCGCCGTGCCGTTGCCGAGGCCCTGGCCGAGCAGCCCGCCGCTGCCGAGCGCCGAGAGCGCCTGGCGCACCTGGTAGTCGGCGTCGGGGGTCATGAAGGTCGAGAGCCGCGTGCGGAAGTGGCTGAAGTGGGTCCAGCCCAGGATCGCGGCGCCGGCGATGGCCGGCAGGAAGGCGCACAGCAGGTGGCGCGCGCGGGCGCCGCCGATCCACATCACGAACACGCCCATGAAGAGCAGGAACACCGCCGAGCCGAAGTCGGGCTCGAGCATCACGAGGCCGGCGGGCAGCGCGACGAGCAGGAAGGGCACGCACACTCCCGTCCAGACCTGGCTCACGCGGTCGCGCGCGCCGGACATCCAGGCCGCGAGGAGCACGATCGTGGCCACGCGCGCGACCTCGCTGGGCTGGAAGGAGGTGCCCGCGATCTCGAACCAGCGGCGCGCCCCGTTGCGCTCGACGCCGAGCAGCAGCACGACGACGAGGAGCATGACGCCCCCGGCCCAGGCCCAGCGCGCGGCGCCGAAGAGCGAGCGCGGGCCGACGCGCAGCGCGAGCAGGAAGCCGAGCAGCGCGAGGAGCAGCTTGAGGGCGTGGCTGCCGAGCGGCCGCAGCAGCGCGTCGGGCCCGGCGGTGCGGAGCTGGCCGATCGCGGTGGCCGAGTAGACCATGACCGTGCCCAGGCCGAGCAGCGCGAGCATCCCGAAGAGCAGCACGCGCGTGCTGCGCGCCATCTGCTCGGGGCTGCTGTAGGGCAGGGCGCGCATCTCAGCCCACCACGAGCGTGGCCAGGCCGGCCGCCGCCAGGAGCACCGAGAGGATCCAGAAGCGCACGGTGATGCGCGTCTCGGGCACGCCCGCGAACTGGAAGTGGTGGTGCAGCGGCGCGCAGCGCAGGATGCGCCGGCCCCCGCTGGCCTTGAACCAGCCGACCTGCAGGATCACGGAGAGCGCCTCGAGCACGAACACGCCGCCGATGAGCAGCAGGGCCAGCTCCTGCTTGACGACGACGGCCGTGTAGCCGAGCAGGCTGCCGAGCGGCAGCGACCCCGTGTCGCCCATGTAGACCTGCGCCGGCGCCGCGTTGAACCACAGGAAGCCGAGCGTCGCGCCGGCCATGGCCGTGCAGAAGACGGTCATCTCCTCGGCCGTGGGCACGAAGACGAGCTCCTTGGTCGGCGCGATGAGCTGCGCGCGCCCCACCGCGACGCACATCGCGGCCATGGCCATGGCGGCGACCGCCACCGTGCCGGCCGCGAGGCCGTCCATGCCGTCGGTCAGGTTGACGGCGTTGCTCGCGCCCACGACGACGAGCAGCACGAGCAGCACGTGGGGCAGGCCCGCGGCCCAGCCCAGGTCGAGGCTGTAGCCGCCCGAGAACGGCAGGTAGAGCCGCAGCAGGCGCTCGCTCTCGGGCCGCCCGCGGAAGATCTGCGTGACCGCCAGCGCCAGGCTCAGCGCGACGATGACCTGCAGCGCGGCCTTGGCGCGCGGCGTGATGCCGCGCCGGTCGCGGCGCGTGAGCTTGACCCAGTCGTCGATGAAGCCGATCAGCCCGTAGCCCAGCGTCGAGAGCAGGCCGAGGCGCACGTAGGCGTTGTCGAGGTCGCCGAAGATCAGGCCGGCGACGAGGATCGCGCCGATGATCATGACCCCGCCCATCGTGGGCGTGGGCGCCTTCTTGGCGTTGATCACGTTGAGCTGCGGCGCGTCGGTGTTCGTCTCGACCTCGATGCACTGCCGCCGGCGCAGCCAGGCCAGCAGGCGCGGCCCGAGCAGCAGGGCCACGACGAAGGACAGGATCGCGGCCCCCGCGGCGCGCACCGCGAGCGCCTCCAGGCCGGCCGCCGCGGGCCAGACCCCGGAGAGCGCCTGCAGCGCGTAGAGGATCACGCGACGCGGGCCGAGACGTCGACGAGGCGGCGGACGATCTGGTCGAGGGCCACGCCACGGCTGCCCTTGACGAGCACGATGTCGCCGCCGCGCAGCAGGCCGCCGAGCAGCTCGCCGGCCTCGTCGACGTCCGCGCAGGCGTGGGCGTCGCGCGCGGGCAGCCCGCCCTCGACGAGCCCGGCCAGCAGGTCGGGGGCGCGCTCGCCCACGGCGACGACGAGCGCGGGCCGCAGGCCGGCGACGCGGCGGCCCGCGGCGCGGTGCAGGCTGCTCGACTCGTCACCGAGCTCGAGCATGTCGCCGGCCACGATCACGAGGCGTCCGGGCAGGTGCAGCTCGCCCAGCGTGGCGAGCGCGGCGGCGAAGGAGCCGGGGTTGCTGTTGTAGGTGTCGTCGACGAGCGTGAGGTCGCCCAGCCGCCGCACCGAGAGGCGCCCGGGCGGCGAAGGCACCGAGGCCAGCGCCGCGAGCGCCGCGTCGAGCTCGACGCCGGCCACGCAGGCCACCGCGATCGCCGCGAGTGCGTTGCTCACCGCGTGCCGGCCGAGCAGCCGCAGCGAGCCCTCGTGCCGCCCGCCGACGAGGAAGCGCGTGCCGCTGCTCTCGCAGCGCACGTCCGTGGCCCGCACGTGCGCCTCGGGCGCGAGGCCGAAGCTGATGACCGGGCCCGGCGCGCGCTCGCGCAGGAAGCCGAAGGAGGCGTCGTCGGCGTTCAGGATCGCGACCTTGCGCCCCACGAGGCCGTCGAGCAGCGAGGCCTTCTCCTCGCGCACGCCCTCGAGCGAGCCCAGCCCGGCCAGGTGGCCGATGCCGATGTTCGTGATCAGCCCGACGTGCGGGCGCGCGAGCGCCGTGAGGTGGCCGATCTCGCCCGGCGCGTTCGTGCCCATCTCGACCACGACCGCGCGGGTCTCGGCGCCGATCTCGAGCAGCGTGAGCGGGACGCCGATGGCGTTGTTGAACGAGCGGCGGCTCGCGACCGTGGCCAGCCGGCTGCCGAGCGCGGCGGCGACGAGCTCCTTGGTCGAGGTCTTGCCGTTCGTGCCCGTGATGCCGACCACGAGCGGCTCGTCCTCGCCGCGCGCGCAGCGCACGGCGCGGCCCAGCCAGCCGAGCGCGTCGCAGGTGTCGTTGACCTCGAGCACGGGGCGCAGGTTGCGCAGCGGGCGGTGCGCGACGACCGCGACGGCGCCCGAGAGCAGGGCGCGCGAGGCATAGTCGTGGCCGTCGTGCCGCGGGCCTTCGAGGCACACGAACAGGTCGCCCGCGCGGACCTCGCGCGAATCGGTGCACACGCGGCGCACGACGCGCCGGCCGTCGCCGCCCTGCAGCGTGCCGCGCGTGGCGGCGGCCACCTCCGTCAGGGTCAGAGGCTCCACAGCACCTCCCGCGCCACGGCGCGGTCGTCGAAGGGCAGCACGCGCGCGCCGATCGTCTGGGTCGTCTCGTGGCCCTTGCCCGCGATGAGCAGCACGTCGCCCGGCCGGCTCTCGGCGCAGGCGCGCCGGATCGCCTCGCGCCGGTCGACCTCGCGCACCGTCGCGCCGCGGCGCTCGAGCGGGATGCCGGCCAGGACCTCGTCCAGGATCGCCTCGGGGTCTTCGCTGCGCGGGTTGTCGGAGGTCACGTAGAGCGCGTCGGCCCGCGCCGCGACGGCGCGGCCCATGACCGGGCGCTTGGTGCGGTCGCGGTCGCCGCCGCAGCCGAAGACGACGCGCAGCGCGCCCTGCGTGAGCGGCCGCAGCAGGTCGAGCACCTTCTCGAGCGCGTCGGGCGTGTGCGCGTAGTCGACGAGCACGCGGAAGTCCTGGCCGCAGCAGACCGGCTCGAGCCGGCCGGGCACCGCGGGCAGGCTCTCGAGGCCGGTGGCCACCGCCGAGGCCGGCAGCCCGAGCGCGAGCGCGGCCGTGGCCGCGCCGAGCGCGTTCATCACGTTGTGCCGGCCGATGAGGCGCAGGTGGATGTCGATCGGGGGCCCGAGCTCGGGCGCGACGAGGAGCAGCCGCGTGCCGTCGCCGTCGAGGCGCGAGATGCGCGCGGTCACGTCGGCCTGCGTCGAGAGGCCGAAGGTCAGCACGCGCGCCGGCGTCGACAGCCGGTACAGCCGGCTGGCCGGGTCGTCGGCGTTGAGCACCGCCACCGCGCTCTCGGACAGCTCCTCGAAGAGCCGGCCCTTGGCGGCCGCGTAGGCTTCCATCGTGCCGTGGTAGTCGAGGTGGTCGGGGGTGAGGTTGGTGAAGATCGCCGCGTCGAACGCGATGCCGTGCGCGCGGCGCTGCATGAGCGCGTGGCTGCTCACCTCCATGACCGCGGCCGCGAGGTTCTCGTCGACCATGCGCGCGAGCAGCCTCTGCAGCTCGATCGCGTCGGGCGTCGTGTGGCGCAGCGGCTCGTGGCGCCCGCCGATCCACGCGCCGAGCGTGCCGACGAGGCCGGTGCCGCGGCCGTCCATGGTCAGGATCGAGCGCAGCATGAAGGTCGTGGTCGTCTTGCCGTTCGTGCCCGTGACGCCGATCGTGTCGAGGCGCCGGCTGGGGTGGCCGAAGAAGGCGTTCGCGACGAGGGCCTTGGCGAGCGGCACGTCGCCGACGGTGATGCAGGCCGTGCCGTTGATGCCCACCGGGCGCCGCGCCGCGAGCACCGCGACCGCGCCCTTCGCGAGCGCCTCCTCGACGTGCGCGAGCCCGTCGTCCCTGGTGCCGATGCCGGCGATGAACAGATCGCCCTTGACCACCGCGCGGCTGTCGCTGCACAGGCCGGAGACCGCGACGTCGGGCCCGTGGCGCTCGACCGCGGGCAGGGCCTCCTGCAGCGGCTCGATCAGCTGGCTGAGGGGCAGGACATTCACGCTGGTCCTCATTAGGCGCCGAAAAAACGCGGATTCAAGCGCGGTCATGGCAGGTCCGTCGGGAAGCCGAGATAGGGCAGCGCCCGGCGCAGGATCGCGCCGGCGAGCGGAGCGGCGGTCTGCGCCGCGTAGCGGTGGCCGTGCGGGCGATCGAGGACGACGACGAGCGCGTAGCGCGGCTCGTCCGCCGGGACGAGCGCGACGAAGGAGTGGACCTCCTTGCTCGGGTCGGTCTCGTCGACCGTCGTGCCGGTCTTGCCGGCCACCGGGATGCCGGGCACGCCCGCGACTCCGGCCTGGCCCTTGTCCACGACGGCCTGCATGCAGTCCCGCACGAAGTCCACCGTCTCTCGACGGAAGACCCGCACCGGCTCGGCGACGGGCACGTCGACGCGGCCGCCCTCGCCGTCGAGGTAGGCCGAGACCAGCCGCGGTGGGCGCCAGGTGCCATCCGACAGGGTCGCGGTGATGGCCGCCATCTGGAGCGGTGTCACCGAGACCTCGTGCCCGAAGGAGAGCGAGACGAGGGTGTAGGGCCGGGACCAGCTCGCCAGGGGCGTGAGCTTGCCGGCCGCCTCGGCCGCGACGGGCAGCCCGGTCGCGCGGCCGATGCCGAGCTTCTGCAGGAGCTCGTGGAGCGGCCGCATGGCGGCCGTGTTCTTGGGCTCCGACTCGGGGACGAGCCGGATCATGATGTTCGACATCCCGATGTTGCTCGAGTGCACGATGATCTCCTCGAGCGACAGCGATCTCGGCTGGGGGTGCGTGTCGGTGACGAGCTTGCGCCGCCCGGGGATGCGCCCGCGCTCGGGACGGCAGTCGACCGAGTCGCCCGGCTTGACGAGCCCGAGGTCGAGGGCGGCCGCGAGCATGACGGGCTTGAAGGTCGAGCCCGGCGAGTAGATCGCCTGCACGGGCCGCACGACCTGCGCGGCCTTGGTCCACGTCGAGCGGCGGTCGGGGTCGAGCGAAGGCCAGCTCGCCAGCGAGAGCACGTCGCCCGTCTCGACCTCGAGGAGCACGGCGGCGCCGCCCGCGGCCGAGAGCTGCTTGCAGGAGGCGGCGAGCTCCTCCTCGACCATGCGCTCGACCGCGACGTCGAGCGTGAGCACGACGTCGAAGCCGTGCTTGGCCGGGACCTCGGGGCAATCGGTGGCCGCGAGCGCGAAGTCGCCCACTCCGCGCCGCTGGTAGGCGTGGCCGTCGAGGCCGCAGGAGAGCACGTCGTCGAGGCCGTGCTCGAGGCCCGCCCCGCCGTGACCGTCGGCGAGCACGAAGCCGAGCAGCGCGCCGGCCGTGGCGCCGGCCGGGTAGCTGCGTGCCCAGACCGGCGTGAGGTCGGCCCGCCACAACGGGCCGCGGCGGCTGCGCTGCTCGAGCAGCGCGTCGATGCGGTCGGGGTCGGTGACCGGGCGGCCGAGGCGCACGTTGGCCCCGTCGCCGGCGACGGCCGGGTCCCACAGCGCCTGCGCCAGCTCGGTCGCCGGCTCCTGCACGAGCGGCGCGAGGCAGTCGGCCATGTCGAGCACCGTGGTCGCGACGGCGCCCTCCGCGCGCGGACGCGAGCCGTCGTGCGTGAGGCGCGGCACCCAGGCCTCGACCTGCAGCGCCTCGAGCGAGTCGGCCAGCACCTGGCCGTGCCGGTCGCGCAGCGCGCCGCGGTGAGCCGGCAGCGTGAGCGAGCGCCACGACTGGCGCGTCTGGCGCGCGAGGGCGGCCTCGCGGCTGCCGACCTGGAGCCAGGCCAGGCGGCCGAAGAGGCCGCCGAGCAGCGCGAAGAGGAAGGTCGAGAAGACGAGCAGCAGGCGGCGGGCGCGCAGCATCATGACCGCGCTCCCGGCTTCGGCGCGGGCGCGTCGGGCCCGAGGCGGTGCCAGCGCGACTCCAGGCCCTGCTGCAGCGCGCGCTCGCGGCGCTCGAGCGAGGCGCGCTTGAGCTCGCGGGCGAGCAGCTCGCGCGCCTCGACGACCACCCCGGTGCGGATCGCGACCGTGAGCAACCCGAGCACCACCAGCAGACCGCCGAGGCCCGGTGTCGACCACCGCGGCCCGACACGTTCATCCATGCCCTGCCCCTCCCGAGCGCAGGCGGCCGTCAGCCGCGTCTGCGCAGAACGCGGAGCCGCGCGCTGCGGCTCCGCGGATTGATCCGGATCTCGTCCCGACCCGGGACGATCGCCTTCGGCGTCAGCAGCTCGTCGCCCTCGGCCTCCGCGGCGCGGAAGGCCTGCTTGACGAGACGGTCCTCGCCGGAATGGAAGCTGAGGACGGCCAGCCGGCCGTCCGGCGCGAGCCGCGCGCGCGCCAGCGGCAGCGCCTGCTCGAGCAGCTCGAGCTCGCGGTTCACCGCGATGCGCAGGCCCTGGAAGCTGCGCGTCGCCGGGTGCACGCGGCCGGCGCGACGCCCGAGCGCGGCCTCGACCACGGTGCGCAGGTCGCCCGTGCTGCGGAAGGGCCGCGTCGCGCGGCGCGCCACGATCGCGCGCGCCACGCGCGCCGCCGCGGGCTCGCCGCCCCACTCGCGCAGAGCGTGCTCGAGCGCCTCGGGCGACGCGCCGTTGAGGAACTCCGCCGCCGTGAGCTGCTGGCCGCGGTCCATGCGCATGTCGAGCGGGCCGTCGTCGCGCAGCGAGAAGCCGCGGCCGGGGTCGTCGAGCTGCATCGAGGAGAGCCCGAGGTCGAGCAGGATCGCGTCGGCGCGCAGGCCCTCGTCCGCGAGACGCGCGAGGCACTCGGGCGCGGCGCCGTGCAGGAAGCGCGCGCGCTCGCCGAACTCCGCGAGCGCGCGCCGCGCGATCGCGAGCGCGGAGGCGTCGCGGTCGCAGGCCACGACCGTGCCGGTGGGCGCGGTGGCACGCAGCCAGCCTGCTGCGTGGCCACCGCCGCCCACCGTCAGGTCTACCAGGACGTGCCCCGGGGCGGCGCCGAGCCATGCCGGCATCTCCACCGCCATCACGGGAGAGTGCCGGCCAGGAGCCTCAGTCATGGTCGTCGCTCCTTCGCCGCTCACCGGAGCACATCCTTGGCTACTGTCGTGTAGTGCGCGCGCGTGCGCGTCTGGCGCTCGGCCCACGCGTCGGGCTGCCACAGCTCGACGCGCTGGCCCGAGCCGACGAAGGTCACGCGGTCGCCGATGTTCGCGAGCGCGCGCAACGTGTCGCCGAGCAGGAAGCGCCCGTTGCCGTCGACGGGGCAGCGCTCGGTGCTCGAGTAGAAGTTGCGCTGGAAATCGCGCGTGCTCTCCTCGCCGAGCGGCGAGCCGTCGACCTTGCGCGCGATCTCCTCGAAGCCCTGCTTCGTGTAGAGGAACAGGCAGCCGTCGAGTCCCGCGGTGACGACGATCTCGTCAGCGGAGTCGTGCGCGCGCAGCGTCTCGAGGATCTTGCGGGGAATCGACACGCGACGCTTCTCGTCGAGCGTGTGCGTGTACTGACCCGTGAACGCGTGCATCGATCCCAACCGCGGTGAGTGGGTGCGCCAGCCCAGCGATCCCACTATACCCCACTCGGCCCCATATCAACACACACCGAGCCATCCCACTCACCAGCGCCCCACCGATGCTCCGCGCGCGCGACGAAGCTCGCGCCGGGTTAGGTGTATGGTCGGGTCGCAACGCGAGGCGTCGAGTCGACGCGTCGCGCGCGAACGTCGCGCTCAGCACGCCTCGGTCGACTCGGCGTCGGTCGGTTCGGCGTCGGTCGCGGCGGACTCGCCGCGGTCGGGGTCGGCGAGCAGGTCGTCGGGCAGATCGGCCTGGAGCAGGCGGTTCAGGTGCGCGCGCACCTCGACCATGTCCTCGGGCGTGAGATAGGGCGCGGGCACCTCGAGGGCCGGCTCGCCCGCGCCGCGCGTGACGAGCATGACCTCGCGT
>Ga0111539_10003653_pt1 | contig 20265 bp, 18 predicted proteins | sample RhiMethybrSRZTD1_FD_79667 | JGI IMG/M metagenome (GOLD analysis project Ga0111539, IMG submission 79667) | Populus rhizosphere microbial communities from Tennessee, USA - Rhizosphere MetaG P. TD hybrid SRZTD1 (version 2) (version 2) | ecosystem: Host-associated > Plants > Roots > Rhizosphere >... | reverse complement strand
CGGGTGGGGGAGATCCTGCAGCTGGCCCGGCTGTTCGTCACCGAGGCGGCGCGCGCCGCCGGGCTGCCCGAGCCGCGCCTGTCGGAGGAGGCGGTGGCCATCCTCGAGAGCTACGCCTGGCCCGGCAACATCCGCGAGCTGCGCAACGTGATGGAGCGCGCGGTGCTCCTGTCGAGCGACGACCTCATCACCGACGAGCACCTGCCGACCGAGAAGATGCGCACGGGCGGGATCGCGCGGGCTGCCACCGAGCAGCTGGCGCTCTCGGCGCGCGGCGCCACCCTGCGCGACGACGTCGACGACCTCGAGCGGCGCCGCATCCTCGACGCGCTCGACAGCTGCTCGGGCAACCAGACCCGCGCCGCCCGCATGCTGGGCATCTCGCGCAACACTCTCGCCGCGCGGCTGGAACAGTTCGGTATCCCGCGGCCGCGCAAGCGCTGAGACCGGCGGTGTGAAGCGATCGGACATCGCGCGACGTGCGTTCCGGTCGCACCAGGGGCCTTTCGGGCCCACTCGCGCGCGCCTTATCGTCGAGGGATGACCAGGCCGTCCCTCCTCCTCTCGTTCGTGTTCCTCGCCGGCGCTTGCGGCGGCTCCGACGCCGAGCCGAAGGGCCCGTCGACCACCCAGGCGGCGGCGCCGGACGAGAAGAGCGAGGAGAACATCCAGATGTCGGCCGGCGCGCCGGCCCCCGGCAAGAAGGCCGACAAGCCGGCCCCGGCCGCGAGCAAGCCTGCCGCACCGGCCAAGCCGGCCGCGCTGCCGAAATGACGGCGGCGGCTGCGGCGGCTACTCGTCCTCGTTCTCGCGCTTGAGCTCCTCGCTGTCTCCCGGGGTCGGCTCGGCGGAACCGTGCATCGAGAAGGTCGAGTAGGTGCCGTCGCAGTCGAGGTCGCCGTAGGCGAGGACCGTGAAGCCCTTGCCGTCGCCGTCGGTCTTGTACTCGTACGAGTAGCGGTGCGGGTCGTCGACCGAGAACTTGAGCGTCTTCCACGGATCGTTCGCCCACCACTCGAGGCGCGGCTGGCAGGTCCCGCCGTCGGTGCAGCAGGTGCCGAGCGGCGGGGTCGGGCCCGCGCTGGGCCCCGGCAGGCGGGGCGGCTGGGGATCGATCTGCCCGGGCGCGGAGCTGTCCATCCACGCCATCTGGGCTCCGCTCTTCATCTTCATGAGGTTGATGCGCGCCTCGGTGCTCTCCGACTTCTTCTGGTACTTCATGAACGCCGGGATCGACACGGCGGCGAGCATGCCGGCGAGGGCGACCGGCGCCATGAGCCCGCCGGCGCCGGCTTCGGTGTCGCGCGCGAAGGGGGAGCCGGGGAACTTCTTGGCGACATCACCCATCGTGTTCACCGCCGACAGGTCGCCGCCAGCAATCTTTGCGACCTTCTCCTCGACCGCGGCGACCACATCGTCCGGGTTGGCCCACAGGGTGCGGACGCGCAGGAGGCCGTGGATTCCGTCGTCGGCGACGCGGCCGGCGACTCCGAGCTCGTTCAGGTGGTAGACGCCCCAGACCGCCAGGCCCGCCGCGGGCAGGCTGCGAATGGTGGCCGCGAACTGCGCGGGGTCGCCCACGCTCACCGTGCTGGCCAGCGTCCCCGCCCCCCAGGCGCCGAACAGCCAGCTGCCCTCCAGGATCTCGCGGGCGAACGGCGCCAGGCCGGGCCTGGCGTTCGACTTCGCGGTGTACGGCCCGATTCCCACCACGAGCGCGCTGGGCTCCACCCACGCCTCGAGCGAGAAGGACGCGTCGTTCGGCACCATGCCGCCGAATGCGCTCGCGGCGACCGTCACCGCGCACTTCTCGCCGTTCTTCTTGATCGTCACGCCCGGCGGCGCCTGGGCGGCAAACTCGCCGCAGGCGGAGAGGAGCTTCTTCATCGGCGCCGGGTTGGCCAGGCCGATCTTCGCCATCCCGCGCAGCGGCATGCCGGGCAGGGCGTAGCCGATGAGCTCGCCGCTGGGCGCGGTGAGGAGCTCCCGGGCCGTCACTCCGCCGGGCAGCGGCTGGTCGGGCGGTTGACCCGCCTGCGCGAGCGCCATCTTCAGGAGCCCGGCGGCGTTGATGGTGAAGAGGCCGGTCGGTTGCAGGTCGGCGACGCCGGCCGCCAGCGAGAGCTTGCCGCTCCGCGCCGCCTCGAGCGGGCCGCTGGGCTTGCCGAGGACGTGGACCCGGACGGTCGCTGCGCCCTTCTCGAGCACGGCGCTGGCGCGCAGGCCGCCGGGCTCGCCGAGCGGAATCTCGCCGCCGAGCAGCGTGGGGGCCACGAACACCTCGACGTGGCCGCGCATCTCCTTCGGCCAGCTCGCCACCAGAGAGCCGCCGCCGCCCTTGGCCGCCGCGTCGAGCGCCGCCTGGCTGTCGCCACAGAGGAGCCGGCCCGAGACCGCCTTGCAGCTCATCGGTCCCAGATGGAGGACGCCGTTCTCGATCGTGGTGCCGAGCTTGCCGGCGAGCTTGGCCGGGTCGCCGATCGGCAGCACCGCGACCTTGCCGGCATCCGACTGGAAGAAGGCCACCCCCTTCTTGAGATCGATGCCGAGGGCGTCGAGCGTGGGGCGGTCGAGGACGTCGCCGAGCGGGGTCTTGGTCTGCTGCCGGACCATCCCGGTGAACTCGGCCGCGCCCGGCGCCTTGTCGAGGGCGGCGAGCACCTTGAGTGCGCCGCTGTAGACGGGCTCGAGGACCCCGTCCGCCACCACCACGCCCACCGTCGCGCCGGGCGGCGCGAAGGCCCACAGGGGATCGGTCGACGCCGCGGCGATCGGCTCGCCGCCCATGCTGCCTCCGCCCCCGCCAGCCGACTCCTTCTTGCACCCCGCGGCCGTCAGGCCGGCGAAGAGCACGATCATCCACGCGGTCGTTCGCATGGCCGCAGCATACGTCAAGCGAGCGCGCGCGCGACCAGGTCCGGCAGGTCGACGGCGAGCCGCCCGGCCGCCGCCAGGAGGGGGGCGTTCTCCACGTTGCAGAGGAAGTCGCGCCGCCAGCGCAGGGGCAGCCGGCCGGCCCGCTCGGCCAGCCGGGCGAGGGCGGCGCCGGCGCGCTCGCGCGCTTCGTCGAGCCGGCCGGCACGCTCGAGGACCTCGATGGCGACCCGGCGCACGCTGCTCTCGCCCGCCTCGAAGCCGTCCTGGCGCGGCATGACCGCGACCGCCGCGGCGGCCTGGCGCTCCGCCGCCGCCAGGTCGCCGCGCGCCAGCTCGATCCGCGCCAGCATCGCCAGCGCCGCCGCGTCCGATCGACCATCCGGGGCGTCGAGCGCCAGCCCCACCATCTCTCGTGCGCGCGCCAGGTCGCCGTCGGCGAGCGCGGCCTCGGCCAGCGCGGTCGCCGCCAGCACCAGCATGCGCACCTCGCCCGAGGTCCGGTTCGCCGCGACCGCGTGTTCGAGCAAGGGGCAAGCCTCCCGGGTGCGGCCGGTGGCGACCAGCAGGGCGCCGAGCGCGTACCCGGACAGGGTCATCACCACCGGCAGGCCGAGCCGCCGGCTCTCGGAGACCGCGGTTCGCGCCGAACGCTCCGCCGCCTCGAGATCGCCGAGCTCGGCGCTCACGCTGACGTGGTTGCACAGGTGGTAGCAGAGCGAGCGGCGGTCCTCGACCGCCTGCAGGGCGGCGAGGCCGATCTCGTGCTCGGCGATGCAGCGCTCGGCGTCGCCGCTGGCGCGGGCCAGGAGGCCGTAGACGGTGGCGAATCGGCCCTGGACGCTGGCCGGCAGCCGGGTGCGATCACCCGCGATCTGCTCGAGCCCGCGGACCGCCATGGCGCCGAGCGCGGCGGAGCCGAACCGGATCATGACGATGGCGGCGCGCGCCAGGCCGGAGATCTTGGCGGTGAGCGCGTCGTCGTCGAGCGGCCGGCCGGCGAACGCCTCCATGAGGATCGCGCGGGCCCGGTCGAGGCGGCGCAGCTTGCCCGAGGCCATGAAGAGGTCGTCGCAGGCGACGAACCAGCCGGTCGAGCCGCGCGGCAGGAGCCGGATCGCCTGCTCGGCGCGGTCGGCCGCCGGGCCCGGCTCGCCGCGCCAGTTGTGCGCCTCGGCAGCCACCCGGTGGAGCCTGCCGGCCTCTGCGCCGGCGGCGCCGAGCGCGAGCGCGCGATCGGCCAGGTCGAGCGCCGCGGCCATGTCGCCGCCGGCCAGCGCGGCATCGGCGCCCACCGCGAACCAGGCGACCGCCTGCTGGGGGCGGCCTCCGCGCGCGTAGTGCTCGGCCAGGACCGCCGGCTCGGCGTCGCCGCGCCGCTCGAGCCAGCCGGCGGCCAGGCGGTGACCGAGCGCCCGGTCCTCGTCGGTGAAGGTGGCGTAGGCGGCGTCGCGCACCAGCGCGTGGCGGAAGGCGTAGAGCTCGGCCGGGCGCGCGGTGTCATCGCGCTCGGCCGCCGGGCTGCGCGGCAGCACCAGCTCGGCCGCGCGCAGCTCGGCCAGGCGGGCCAGGGCTCGCTCCGCCTCGCGCTCGCCGAGCAGCGCCTGGACGCCTTCCGGCGAGAAGGATTCGCCGAAGATGCTGGCGGCGCGCAGGACCCGGCGCAGCTCGGGGTCGATGTGGTCGAGCCGGGCCTGCAGCATGAGCAGCACGCTGTCGGGCAGGGCGCCGGTCTGCCCGCCGGCGGCGGCGCGCACCAGCTCCTCGAGGAAGAGCGGGTTGCCGGTCGAGTGATCGACGATGCGCGAGACCTCGGCGTCGCTCACCTGGTCGCCGAGCAGGTCGCGCACCAGCCGGCTCGAGGCCTTCTTCTGCAGCGGCGCCAGGCGCATGTGCTGCGGGTCGCGGCGCTCCCACAGGTCGGGGAAGCGGCTCCTCAGCTCCGGTCGGGCCAGCGCGACCACCAGGATGGGCCGCTCGGCCAGCTGGGCGAGCGCGGCGTCGACGAAGTCGACGGTCGGCCGGTCGCCCCAGTGGAGGTCCTCGAGGGCGAAGACCACCGGGTGGTCGCTCGCCTCGGCGTCGAGCCACTCGAGCCAGGCGGCGCGCATCTGGTCGTAGCGCAGGAGATGGTCGCCGCGCGCAGCCCGCAGGGCATCGTCGATATCGGGCAGATCCAGGCCGAGCAGCGCGCCGAGGAAGTCGACCGCGCGGCCGGGCGCGCGCATGTGGCGGGCCACCCGCGCCGCCAGCACGCTGCGCTGCCGCTCGCCGCTATCGGCCGTGGTGATGCCGGCGGTCCGGCGGAGCGCATCGCCGAGCAGGGCGAAGGCGGCGTCGCTGCGCAGCGGATCGCCCCGGCCGAGCAGCACCTCGACCCGCTGGTCGGTCTGTACCACCCGGCGCACCAGCTCCTGGCGCAGGCGGCTCTTGCCGGCCCCGGCCGGGGCGGTGATGACGACGGCGCGCGCGACCGGACAGGCGGCGCACTCGGCGGCGATCGCCTCGAGGGTCGCCAGCTCGCGCTCGCGGCCGACCATCGCGGTCGCCTTGCCGAGAACTGTGCGGGCCAGCACCACCTCGTCGCGCTCGGCCCGCAATTGCTGGCGTCCGCCGCTGCCCGCGACCAGGACGAAGCGCCCGTCGAGCAGGCCGGCGGTGGCCTCGTCGACCGAGATGCGCCCGGCCGGGACCTCCTCGGCGCTCTGCACCGCGCGCTCGATGAGCTCGCCGACCGGCAGGCGGCCGGTCAGCGCGGCTCGGCCGGAGGCCACCGCGATCGCCGCTCCGGGCAGCGCGGCCCTCACCTCGAGCGCACAGCGGGCGGCCCGCTGCGCCTGGTCGCTGGCGCCGCCGAGCCCGGCGAACAGGACGAGCGCGGAGCCGTCGGCCACCTGCTCGACCCGTCCGCCGAGGGCGCCGGCCGCCGCGCGCAGCTCTCGCTCTGCCGACCCGGAGCGCCACTCGCCGTCCGACCGGCGGACCAGGACGACCGAAAGCAGGCCCCGCTCGCTCACCGTGATGGCGCCCGGCGCGGCCGGCCGGTCGCGAGCCTGGTCGTCCAGCTGGGCGCGCAGGGCGGCCGCCACCACGCCGGCGTCGCGCGGCCGCGCCGCCGGATCCTTGCTGATCATCGCGGTCACCAGCTCGTCGAGGGCGGCCGGCACGCTCGGCTCGCGCTCGCCTGGCGGGGCCGGCTCCTCGAACAGGATGCGAAACAGGGTGGCCAGGAGGTTCTCTCCCTGGAAGGGGCTGACCCCGGTGAGGCAGCGGTAGGCGACGCAGCCGAGCGCGAACAGGTCGGTGCGCGGGTCGAGCTGGCGGCTGCCGCGCGCCTGCTCCGGCGCCATGTAGCTCGGGGTGCCGACCAGGGCGCCGGTCGTGGTGATCGGGTGGCGGTCGTCGATCCAGCGAGCCACGCCGAAGTCGACCAGCATCGCGCGCGCCGGATCGCCGCCCGGCAAGAACAGGTTGGACGGCTTGATGTCGCGGTGGAGGACGCGCCGCTCGTGCGCGTGGGCCAGCCCCTCGGCGGCGCGCAGCAGGAGCGCCCTGACCTCGGCGGCCGACAGGCGCCCGCCCTCCAGCCGCTGGGCGAGCGACTCACCCTCCAGCCACTGCATCGCCAGGTAGGGCTGGCCGCTCTCGGCGATCCCGTGGGCGACGTAGCCGACGATCGCCGGGTGGTCGAGACCGGCGAGGACGGCCGACTCGCGGGCGAACCGCTGGGCGTCGTCCGGCGAGAGGTCGCGCAGGAGCTTGACGGCCACCAGCCGTCCGCTGGCGGCGTCGCGCGCGCGGAAGACGGTCCCCATGCCGCCGCGCCCGACCTCGCCCTCGATGGCGAACCGCCCGGCGAGCGCCGGCGCCGTGTCCCGCTCTTCCGCCATGCCTCCGCACCAGCGTAACGCGACCGCGCGGCCGAAAAGAAAAAAGGCCGCCGCCCTTGCGGGCAGCGGCCCAGCCCGGACGATGCGCTGTCGCTCTCGCGAGGCGCGGTTCGCACGGACTTACCCGGACTCTCGTCCAGGATGGGGAGCGACTTGGGGGGGGGGACGCCGCTCGCCCTTCATGCTGCTTCGTCGAGCGCTACCGCTTGCTGCCCTCGAGGGTGAAGCTCGAGCTCGAGGCCCAGCCGCGCACCATGACGTGGACGACCGCGGCGCTCGACAGGCTCACCTCGCACACCTCCGACGAGCCGGCCTTGAAGGGGCGGCAGTCGTAGAGCGTGGTGGTCGGCTCCTGGCCGACGCGGACGTAGAGGTCGGCGTCGCTGGTGCCGGAGAGCTCGAACAGGTAGGTGCCGGCCGCCAGGAGCGGGGTGGCCACCCGGTTCTCCTGGTTCTTGACCACGGTGCCGGAGCGAGTCAGCCCGCCCCAGTTGGTGTCGCCGCCGCCGCCGCCGCCGCCGCCCGGGACGAACACGTTGTCCTGCTCGCCGGAGACCAGCACCACCTGCGAGCGATCGATCGCGGTGAAGATCTTCTCGTAGGTGAGCGGCTGGGCGTAGCCGAGCAGGCCGCGGACGAACGCCATCGTCGCGTTCGAGTCGGAGTGGAAGAAGGCCGGCATCGCGTTGGTCACGATGTCCATGTACTTGGTACCGGTCGGGTCGTCGCTGTTGACGGCGGCGCGCGCCTGGGCCAGGAAACCGTCCACGTAGGCGTAGGTGTCGCAGCCGTTCATGAAGAGCATCAGGTACTGGCCGGCGGTCCACACGCCCATGCGGGCGAGGGCGCGGACGTTGGAGCCGAGGCCGGCGTGGCCGTTGTAGGCGATGATGTCGGCGCGGGTCGACAGGGCCGAGTAGCGCGGGCTGAACCAGGACGGCGGGGTGCGCACGTTGTCGACCAGGAGGGCGACGATCTCCACCTTCTTGCCGTCGGGCAGGGTCGCGCTGAAGGCGATGTCCGGCATGGCGACGCCCGGGTTGAAGGGCACGCTGGCCGGCACGGTGGTGAAGCTGAGACCCTGCGCGCGCAGCTCGCTCTGCACGTCGCCGATGAACTCGTTGTAGGCCGAGATGCCGGCGTCGCCGCTCGAGGTGGCGCCGTCCTCGTACTTGCCGAAGATGGAGACGACCTTGAGGGCGCCGTCCTCCCAGACCTTGTCGTACTCGGGGTACTTGCCGGTGGTGTTGATGCTGGAGACCGAGACGGTGGCTTCCACATCCACCACGTCGGCGTCGGCGATGGTGCAGCCGGACCGGTTCGGGCGGAAGTAGTACCACATGTTGCCCGAGCTCACCTCGTGGGCGCTGAAGTCGACGCAGCTCGACATGTACTTGCCGGTGAACGACTCGAGCCCGCTGAAGCTCACGTCGTGCGGCAGGGTGAAGGTGTAGGTCGAGGGCACGTTGGTCTTGCTCTTGCCCCAGGCCACCGGCATGCGCGCGTGGTAGGAAATCTCGACGCCGCCCGACACCGGTGTGGTCCGGATGTCGGTGAGGGTCAGGCGATCCAGCCGGCCGACGCTGCGGTCGCCGTTGAGGTGACCGATGGTGTAGAGCATCTGGTTCTGGATGGTCTGCTGCGGGTTGAAGGACGAGGTGGAAAACAGCGTGCCGTCGAAGTCCATGTCGACGAACAGCGCCTCGACGCTCGAGTCCCACTTGCCCTCGCCGGGCTTGGTCATGTCCTCGGGGGCGACCTCGAGGCTCTCGGTGTCACAGCCGGCTGCCGCCGAGAGGGCGGTCATCAGGGCGGCGGCGGTCAGCTTGGTGCGGGTGCGCATGGCGTTGGGTCTCCGTTCGCTTTGAACGGGGCCTATGTAGCCAGTGGTGCGACCCTTGAGTAGCGAGACGTTTTGATGCAGCCATCGGTCTGGCTTACACCGGCACCTCGTGTCCCTTCGCGATCTTCGCGATCAATCCGCAGGGATTTCGGAGCGGAGCAGGGCGGGACAGCGCTCCCTCAGCTCCTTGATCGCCGCCCGCTGTAGCGCCGTGTAGAACGGCTGCTTGTGGTAGTGCAGCAAGACGGGGACGAACATGCTGCGGAACCCCTCGGTGACCTGGATTCGCGGGTCGCGGGCGATGAGGTGGCGCGAGACCACCGCCTGGCCGAAGCCGAGCGCGATGCCGTCGATGACGGCGTAGATCTCGTCCACGAAGCTGCGGCGGTACTCGGGGAGGGTGGCCGACTGCATGCTGAAGAACTTGGCGGTGGTCGGGTCGTCCGGGTCGTGGTCGAGGTAGACGTTCTCCTCGATATCGAGCTCGGCGCTGCGCGCCATCACGCACTCCTCCTGGCCGAGCTCGAGCGACTCGATGTCGGCGCGGTGGACCGGCGTGTCGGTCACGATGAAGTCGACGTTGCCGGTCAAGAGCAGGTCCGGCAGCTGGCGCATCTCGGCGTTCTGGAAGTGGACCTGCACGTTGCGGTTGGCTCGCAGGAGCGGGGCCAGCGCCGGCATCAGGATCGATCGCACCACCGACGAGTAGCCGCCGATGCGCACCACGCCGCCCAGGCCCTGCTTGCTCGACTTGCCGGTCAGCTGCTCGAGCAGCTCCTGCTCCATCGAGAAGCGGGCCTGGCAGTAGCGCAGGAGGCGGGCGCCGGCCTCGGTCAGCTGGACGCCGCGCGGCAGGCGGACGAACAGGGTGAGGTCGAGCTCTTCCTCCAGCCCCTTGATGCGCTGGCTCAGCGCGGACTGGGTGATGTGCAGTTCCTTGGCGGCGAGCGAGAAGTTGAGCGACCGCGCCGCGGCGAAGAATGCATCCAGGTAGAGGGAAGAGAGGCCCACGGTCGGCCGGCATGGTAACTCAGATGGGTGCCGGACGACCTGCGAGTGACGAGGGCGATCGTGATCCCGGGCGACGAGCTCGCGGAGACGTTCAGCCGCGCCGCCGGGCCGGGCGGGCAGAACGTGAACAAGGTGGCGAGCAAGGTGGAGCTGCGCTGGAGCCCGGTGGCGAGCCGCGCCCTCGGCGCGGCCGATCGAGCGTGGCTGCTCGAGCGGCTTGCGGACCGGATCACATCGTCCGGCGATCTGGTGGTGCGCGCCTCGCGGACCCGCGACCAGGCCCGAAACCGAGCCGAGGCGCGCGAGCGCCTGGTCGAGCTGGTGCGGGCGGCGCTGGTCAGACCCCGCAAGCGGGTGGCGACCCGGCCGGGGCGCGGGGCGATCGAGCGCCGGCTGGCCGGCAAGAAGCGGCGCGCCAAGCTGAAACAGACCCGGCGGACGTTCGACGACTGAACGTCAGACCGATCGAGTAGAGGTCGCGTTTCATCTCGGGGTGCGCTCTTTGACATTTATGTCTTGACCCTGTACCTGGGTCCGGAGTTCAAACTGGCGGCATGCGAATCGGAGAGGTCGCCCGGGGCGCCGGCGTCCACATCGAGACCCTGCGCTACTACGAGCGGCGCGGGCTCCTGCCCGAGCCGGCGCGCGAGTCGTCCGGCTACCGGCGGTATCCGGATGATTCGGTACAGGTCGTCCGCTTCATCAAGCGGGCGCAGGAGCTCGGCTTCAGCCTGGCCGACGTCGAAGAGCTCTTGCGGCTGGCCGACGGCGGGCCGGCTTCCTGCCGCGAGGTGCGCGAGCTGGCGGCGGCCAAGATCGGCGAGATCGAGCGGCGGATCGAGTCGCTCGAGGCCATGCGCCGCTCGCTGGTCGCGCTGGTCAAGACCTGTCACCGGCGCGCGCCGAGCAGGGAGTGCCCGCTCATCGAGAGCATCGAGGAGAGCGCGTGACGGTCGAGGTGTTCTACGCCGCCGATTGCCCGCACGCGGCCGCGGCCCTGGCGCTGGTCCGCCGCTGCCTCGAGCGGCTCGGACTGTCCGCCGCCGCGCTCAGCGTGGTCGAGGGCGACTTTCCCTCGCCGACCGTGCGGGTCAACGGGCGCGACGTCATGGGACCGCCGCCGGCCTGGGAGAGCGGCTGCCGGCTCGACCTGCCGACCGAGGAGCGGGTCATGAGCGCGCTGGCGGAGGCGGCGACGTGAGGCGCGCGGACGGCGGGATGGCGGCCGGCTCGGCGCTCGGTGCGGCCGGCGCCGCGGCGGTGGCCTTCTTCAGCACGCTCTGCTGTACGGGACCGGCGGTCGCGGCGGTGCTCGGCGCCGGTGGCGTCCTGGCCGCGGCGCGGCTCGAGCCCTACCGCCCCTGGCTCCTGGGCGCGGCGGCGCTGATGCTGGCCTTCGGCTTCTGGCGGGCGTACCGGCCGGGCCGCGGCGGCAGCGAGTGCTCGATCCGCACCGGCCGCTGGATCCGGCGGCTCCTCTGGGTCTCGGCGATCCTCACGGTGGCGAGCGCCCTGGCGTCCTGCAAGATCGCGGGCAAGGAGAGCCCCTACGCCCCGATCGGTCGCGACGCCGAGGGGCTGCGCGCCGCCTTCAACGCCGACGCGGGCAAGGTCCGCCTCGTCGTGCTGGTGGCGCCCACTTGAGGCGGTTGTCTTCGGGGGTCCTCCGAAGTCGGCGCTGCGGTGAAGACGATCGACGATGCGCGCCTGCGCGCCTACGTAGTGTGGCAGCCGAAGCTGGGCGGTGGCGAGAAGGACGTGGCGGAGGCGACCGCCACCTTCCCCGACCCGCGCGCGCGCCACTTCTGGGATGGAGCCGGCTGGACCATCGAGCACTTCAAGCCGGTCCTCGATATCCAGGTCGACGCGTGGGACCTGTATCTCGTCTACGGACCCGAGGCGCGCTGGGACGGTGCCGAGCCGCCGCGGCCGAGCTACTGGATGCACCAGCTGCGCGGGGTGGACAACGGGCCCTTCCTCGACGCCGCCGTCTTCGCCGGCGCCGTCCGCCGCGCGCTGAGCGGGGCGCCGGCGGCGGGGCCGAGCCCGGGCCCCGCGGTCAAAGCCATGTGAGCTGGGTCGCGACGCGACGGATCGCGTCGGCGATCGGGTGCGGCACTTCTTCCTGCAGGAAGTGGCCTGCCTCGGTCCGCGTCACCTCGGCCTGCGGCAGGAGCTGCGCCATCCAGGTGCGGACGCGGCCCAGCACCGGGTCGCGGTCGCCCCAGACGATCGCCGCCGGGCCGTCGAACGACTCGGTGAAGGCCTGCACCCGGCGGAGCGGCTCGATGCTGGGGTGCTCGAACGAGTCGGGCACCATGCGGGCCAGGGCCAGGGGCGCGGTGCGATCGCGCAGGCGGCGCAGCGGGTGGCGGTAGGCGCGCGCCACCTGCCCGCGAATGGACGAGCGGTCGCCCTGCGCGCTGAACAGTGCGTTCTGCGGGAAGCCGCCGAGGCGGAAGGCGAGGTCGCTCACCACCGGCAGCTGCGCGAAGCGGTGGAAGCGTGTGGGTCGGAAGCCGGGGCGCGGCGGGCCGAGGACGGTGTTCAGCACCACCAGCCCGGCCAGCCGCTCCGGGCGATCGGCCAGCGCGCGCATCGCGATGGCGCCGCCCCAGTCCTGCACCACGGCGATCATCGGCCCGGGCACGGCGCGATCCATGACGGCGCCGATCCAGCGGGCGTGGTTCTCCAGCGTGTGCAGGCCGGCGGAGCGGGGCTTGTCGGAGTAGCCGAGCCCGACGAGGTCCGGCATGACGAGGCGCAGCGGCACGCCCGACAGCGCGATGGCGACCTTGCGCCAGAGGAAGCTCCAGGACGGGTTGCCGTGCAGGAGAAAGACCGGCTTTCCCTCGCCGACCTCGGTCAGGCAGATGTGGAGGTCGCGATCGACCTCGACCAGCGAGCGGCGCGCGCCGGCCGGCATCATGCCGGCCAGCCAGTCGGGCAGGGGCGGGGCCGGCTGGCTCACCTGCTGTAGTCGAGGAAGGTGCCGGCGATGGGCGCCGCCCGATGGCACTCGTCCCAGCAGGCGGGCCGGTACTCCTCGTCGGAGTCGATGTCCTCGCCGAGGTAGGTGAAGAGCCAGCCGCTGTTCTTCTTTTTCGATGGCTGCCCGAGGTCGACCCCGTCGGGAGACTCGTCGAGCGCCATCATCCGCATCACGCCGAGGTACTTGATGGCGCCCGGCTGGTCGCCGTCGAGCTCATGCACTTCCTTCACGATGATCGAGCCGCGCTCGTAGCGGAACTCCGTCGGCGAGGTCCCGCGCGTGAGCGCCGTGTCGTTGACGTAGATGATGCGGTAGGTGTCGCCGTGGCCGGGCACGGGCCCGGTGGCGTCGACCCGGTGCCAGTCCTGGTAGTCCTCTCCCACCGCGAAGATCGGATCGACCGCGTCCGGATCGACCACGATCGGGCCGCACGCGCTCGCCAGGAGGAGGAGGCAGGCGATGCACCTCACGGCACCACCACCTGTCCGATCTCGACCGTGACGGGCGCGTCGACCTGGCCGTCGTCGATCTCGGCGGTGAGGTCGAAGGTGCCGGCCGGCAGCGAGAACCGCACCGCCCCGCGCCCGACGAAGAGCTCGTTGGTCGCCACGATCGGAGCTTCTCCACCGCCGGGATCGGCGACGATGACGCCGGTGACGATGTCGCCGTCTGCATCGGTGATCTCGTAGGAGAGCGTGACGCGACCCGGGATGACCTCCAGATCGCCCACCGTGGTCATGGTGGGTTCCGCGTTGCCGGGGCGGGCCTCGCCTCTGGGCTCCGAGGCCTCGTGCCACTTCGCGAGGACGTCCTTCTGCCGGCCGGTCAGGGGGAACTCCGGGGGCATGATCTCGTCCTCCACGATGCCGGCGAGCGTCCCGTCCATGCTCGCGTAGACCGCACCCCGCACCGTCGCCGGTCCCGGAGGACTCGCGTCGGGCCCCGCGTCCGGCGCGTCGGGGCTCGCGTCAGGGAGAGGACCGGCGTCGGGGCGAGGCCCAGCGTCGGGGTACGGAACGAGGAACCGGTCGTCGCCGTAGATGTCGAGGCGGAAGGACACCGGCGCGCCGCCGATGTAGGGCGGGCTGTGGCAGCGGATGCAGTTGGCGGCCAGGATCGGGCGGACGTCGTCGACCCAGGTCGGCTCGGCCGGGACCGAGGGGGCGCAGGCGCCCGCGGCAGCGAGGAGTAGCAGGGTGGCGGCGGTGGCTCTCATAGGTAGTAGTGGAGCTGCAGCATGGCCGAGCTCGACGGGTCGCCGTAGTCGCCCTGGAACTCGAGCTTGCCGAACATGAGCAGCTCCCAGTGCGCCCACGGGAAGTATTGCACCGACAGCGATGCCGCGTCGCGGGCGACGTCCTTGACCGTCATGTCCTCGTCGAAGCGCTCGAGCGCGCCGCCCAGCATGAGGCCCCTGAAGGGGAAATAGCGGGCGCCGAGCCAGGTCGCCAGCTGCGGCCGTCCGGCGGCGCCAAAGGTGAAGTCCTGGTAGCCGAGGTCGAGCTCGCCGAGGAGCAGCACCTTGGGCCCGTCGAGCCAGTACTTGCCGGTGCCGCCGAGGAGGTACAGGCGATCCTCCTCGCCGAAGCCTGCCCGTCCTTGCACCCCGACGGCCAGGTTCTCGTCGGCGCCGAGGCGCTTCTCGCCGAGCAGGGCGAGCCCGGTGTGGTCCTTGCCGTTGCCCTGCAGCGAGTCGGGCACCGGCGTGTAGAGGGTCGCGTGCGCCTCCCACGCGTCCTCCACCTTGCCGGCCGACAGGTTGTAGGTCTCCTCCCAGATGCCGAGCCCGAGGTCGCGCCGCACGTACATCCGGTGGTCGGGCGAGCGGAGCCCGAAGGGCATGAGGAAGCGGCCGGCGCGTGCGTAGTAGCCGGTGGTCTTCGGGCGCCACATGAGCCAGTACTCGCGCGCTCCGAAGGGGTGCTTGGCGAGATCGGACTCCCGCACGTTCGCCTGTGGTCCCACCGAGGTGTAGAGCGAGAACGCGCCGGCGCGGAACCAGGCGTAGGTGTCCCCCTGCATCGGGAAGAGGTAGTACTCGGGGTCGTCGACCTGCTGCTTGGCGAGGAAGGCGGCGCGCAGGTCGACCCCGAGCTTGACCCACTCGGGCTCCTTGTAGACCCCGTACAGGAAGTCGCCGTTGCCACCGAACTGGCTCACCGAGGCGCTCGACTCGCTGCGCCCGTAGTCGTTGATGAGGCCCCCGCCGGTCGGGCTGATGTGACATAGACTGCACCGCCCGTTCCCGGTCGCCAGCTGGAACTCCGGATAGGCGTGGGCGGTCCCGGCCCCGGCCACCGCGGTTGCCACCATGATGAAGAGCGACCTCAGTTGCACGGGGCGCCCTCCAGGATCCACTGCTCGATGAGATCGATGTCCGGCTCCGGCAGCAGTCGATCCGGGGGCATCGCCTTGGGGACCTCGTCGCCGCGCAGGAGATTCATGAGCTGCGAGCGCAGCGGATGCCCCGGGTAGACGAAGTTCAGCTTCGCCTGCTCGGCCAGCGGGTCGTCGCAGGGGCGGCCCACCAGCATGTAGTAGGCGGTATTGACGGTGTCGAGCCGGACGCCGGCCTGGCTGACCGCCTCGGTGTGGCAGCTCGCGGTCGCGCAGTTGGGCGCGAGGATGGCGGTATGGATGTATTCGAACGAGGCGGGACGATCGTCCTCGCCGCACCCGTAGAGGGCGATCGACAGGAGGGCGAGTCCGAGCCATCGCGCGCACGCGTGGCGAACCATGCCCGCGTCATGGCATGGAGTGCGGACGCCGCGCAAGCGGATGGCGGTGCCAGCTGCGCGAAAAGCCTGGCAAGTAGCCCAGCCACTGCTGGGGTCGACAGGCCGTCTGCCGCGCCGCACCAAGCGCCCGTACTCGCACAGCAGGACATGTGAGCTCACTTGGCCTGTCGATTGAAACAGGCAACCCCCACCTGATGCCGACGCAGCCGTCCGGGAAGCCGGTGGACCACACCGAAGTGGTCGGCCACCAGCGTAGTGAGCCCGTTGCTCCCCTCGAGGAGCGGCTGCGCCGTGGCGGCTTCGACCCGGTCGCCGCGATGCGGCTCGAGGCCATCCACTCGGCGCGCGGCGACTGGGCCGAAGTGGCCCGGCTGGTGGCGGCCCAGGCCGAGCACCTCCTCTCGGTGGACGAGCGGGCCGCCGCCCTGGCGCGCGCCGCCGGGCTGCACCGGACCCGGCTGGCGGACCGACCCGGCGCGCTGCGCGTGCTCAAGGCGGCGTTCGACGCCTCGCCGGCCGAGCCGGCGGTGGCCGAGGAGCTCGAGGCGATCGCGCGCGAGGACGTCAAGCTGTGCGGCAAGGTCCGCGCCTTGTATGCCGACAGCGCCGGGCCGTGCGCGCTCGGCGCCCCCGATCTGGCGACCGAGCTGTGGCTGCGCGCCGCCGAGATCGATCTGGCAGTGGCTCGCGATGCGGGACGGGCAGTCGAGGCGCTGTCGCGCGCCATTCACCTGGTGCCCGGCTCGCTGAGCCATCGGGCAGGCGGCATCGTGGACCGGCTCGAGCGCGAGACGAGCGCCCCGGCCGTGCTCGACGCGCTGGCCGAGCTGTGCCGGCGCGGTGAGGACAGGACCCGCCTCGCCCGCATCCTCGGGCGCTCGATCGAGCACGCGGCAGACGTGGGCGATCGCTCGCGCCGGCTGCGTGCCTTCGCCGACCTCCTGCGCGAGGACGGCGAGGTCGACGGCGCCGACTGGTACGAGCGCGAGGCGCTGCGCCTCTCGCCGCTGGGGCAGCCGATCGGCGCCGACCTCGACCACGACCGGGACGCCGCCATCCTGGGCGAGCGGCTGATGCGCGAGAAGCGCTGGCCCGCCGCCGAGCAGGTGCTGATGCGCCTGGTGCGGCCGGGCGGGCTGGCGGCCGAGCGGCTCGGTCTGTCGCGCGCCGACCTCCACTACCGGGCGGGGCGGGTCGCGCTCGAGCTCGGCAAGTTCCAGAACGCCATCCGCTTCTACAAGGACGCCCTCGAGTTCGATCCGGTGAACCTGCCGGCGCTGGTCGAGCAGGCGCGCGCGGCCGCGGCGCTCGAGCGCTGGGGCGAGGCCTACGAGCTCCTGTGCGCCGCCCACGAGGTGCAGCGGAGCCAGGGCCGGCCGCCGGTCGAGCAGGCCGAGACCCTCTACCAGATGGGGCGGGCGCGCGAGAAGAACGGCTACCACGAGCCGGCGCTGACCTTGTACGAGAGCGCGCTCGACGGCCATCCGGCCCATCCGGGCGCCCTGCGCGCTGCCTGCGAGCTGCACCGAGCCGCCGGCGATCTCAGCTCGGTCCAGCGGCTGCTGCGGGTCGCGATCTCGGCGGCGCGAGGGGCGACCCGCGCCGCGCTCCAGGTCGAGCTGGCCGGCATCCGTTCGCGCTTCTTCTCCGACGCCGACGGCGCGGTCGCGCTGTGCCGCGACGCGCTGGCGCTGGCGCCGGGCGATCCGCGGGCGCTGCTGGCGCTCGCCGAGCACTGCCAGGCGGCCGGTGCGTGGGCCGACGCGGCGCGTGCCCTCGCCGAGCTGGGCGAGATCGAGGACAGCCTGCTCAGGAGCGGCAGATATTTCCAGCTGGCCGGAGCGGCGGCGGAGAACGCCGTCACCGCGAACGCGATCTCCTACTACGAGCGCGCGCTGGATTGCTTCTTCGGCCCCGGTCGTGTCGTGCCCGACGCCATGCGCGCCGGCTGCATGCGCGCGTTCGACGACTGCGAGCGTCTGTTGCGCGAGCGCAGGGACTGGAAGGGGCTCGAGCGCGCCTACCGCGGCATGATCAAGCGCATGGGCGCCGGCGCCGCCGAGTTGCCGCGGCTGTGGGCGGGGCTCGGCGCGATCTACAAGGAGCACCTCGGCCACCGCGCGTCGGCCATCCAGTCCTTCGAGGTCGCGAGCGAGCTCGAGAAAGACCGCCTCACGCATCACCGGATCCTCATCGACCTCTACTCGGGGGTCGAGAGCGACGAGCTCGACAAGCTGGTCGAGCGCCGCCTCAAGCTGGTCCACGCCGAGCCGTTCAACCCGGACCACTACGCCGCGCTGCGCAGCTTGTGGGCCAAGATGAAGCTGTGGGACCGGACGTTCGCGGCCTGCCGCGCCCTGGTCTTCCTCGGCCGGGCCGATCGCAAGGAGGACGAGTTCTATCGCCGCTACCGGACCGACAGCGTGGTGTGGCCGCGGCGCGGGATGTCGGAATCGGACTGGAACCGGTTGCGCCACCCCGACGAGGACCCGCTCATCAGCGCGGTCATGGCGCTGGTGGCCGAGCCGATCGCGCTGTCGCACGCGATGACCGCCAGACGCCTGCGGCTCGACGACGACTCGTCGGCGGCGCACGACCACATGCGCCACCTGTACCGCAACGCGTGCGCGGCGCTGGCCATCGGCACGCCGCGGCTGTTCGTGGCGCCCTGGCTCGAGGTCGACGTGGTGCTGGCCAACCTCAAGGTCGGCGCCGCGCTGGCGCCTTCGTTCGCGGTCGGCCGCCACATGTACCAGGGGCGATCGAGCGCGCAGATGGTGCACGGCATGGCGCGCGCGCTCAGCTATGCGCGGCCGGCCGCCTACCTGCGCCTGCTCCTGGGCGGCAACGGCGAGCTCGGCACCGCGCTGGCGGCGGCGCGGGCGGCGGCGGTGCGGCCGGGATCGACCGAGGGCGTCAGCCTCGACGAGCGCGTCTCGCGGCTGCACGGCGCGATGGCCAAGCGGGCGCGACAGCCGGTCTGGGTGGCCGAGCTGCGCGGCGCGCTGCGCCGGCTGCGCGAGCGCGGCGGCGCCGGGCCGGTGGACCTCGATCGCTGGGGGCGCTCGGTGGACGCGACGGCGCGGCGGGCCGGGCTGCTCCTGGCCGGCGGCCTCGACGTCGCCGCTGCCGACCTCGACCGCGAGGCGCTGTTCGCGCAGCGGACGTCGCGCGAGAAGCGCTTGTGCGATCTCCTGCTCCACTCGGTGTCGGAAGAGCACTTCGCGCTGCGCAAGGACCTCGGGCTCGCGCTCGACGACTGATCTCGTCCGTGGTCAACTCGGCGGTCGAGAACCGAGGAGGACCGCCATGGGATCCAGATCGCTCCGCCCGTCGATGCGCTCCATCCTGGTGCCCGCGTTGATCGGGTGCGTCCTCGCCGTCATCGCGACCATCGCTGCGAAGAACGCCGTGGCTCCTGCCATCGCTGCGAAGGGCGGCTGGTTCTCGCGCTGGGACAACTCGTTCGTCGGCATGTGCGGCGCGGCCGCTTTCTTCCTCGGCTTCCTGGTCAGCCTCCGCGTGATACGCGGTCCGCGGCGCGATGAGCGCAGCTGGATGCTCAGCATGGAGCAGGTGGTGCCGACGGCGACCTCGTACCGCGACGCCGCCCCGCCGAGCGTCCAGGACCTGGTCGACAAGCTGAAGGCGCGCGGCTACCAGCTCCACACCGGGCGGGTCGACGAGGCCGGCGCGCCGGTCGCCGGCGGCGACGACCGCGATCCGCTGGTCGGCAGCGCGGTCGAGCTGCGCGACGATCGCGCCGGTGCGCGCATCGTGGTGCGGGTGAGCCAGCGCGCCGCCGGCGAGGGCGGCGGCCTCGGGATGGTCACCGCCGTCGAGCGCGGCAGCAAGCGCACCTCCGAGGAGCTCGCCCTCTTTGCCATCGTCGAGCTCGCCGATCTCCTGCCGGGGATGAGGTACAAGGACTCCGACTCGGCCCTGCCACCGGACGACACCGCGATGCTGCGCGCCTCGCTGCCCGACCGCCCGCGCGCCCACGGCTAGCCCGTTTCACGGCGCCCCCGCCTGGCTCCTCGCCCCCGCCTCGCCACGCCCGATCATCCGGCCGCCAGACGCTCCGCTCCGCTCCGCGATCGCGCGCAGCGCCTCCTCGCGCTTGAGCTTCTGCAGCGTGCCGGCGCGCCACGCGCCGCTTCCCCCGTCGCTTCCGCACCCGCGCACCGCTCCGTCACAACCGGCGCTGGCGACCCGCGACCCGATCCTCGCCCCTCCTCGCTCCTCCCGCGCCATCCTGCCCGCCTCGACCGCCTCGCGCCCGAGGATCCTCTCCGCCTCGTACTGGTTGTGCGCCCGACAGAGGACTCTGACGCCCGCCACGCTCGCCTGCCCGCCCCGCGCCACCGGCAGCACGTGGTCGAGCTCGAGGAAGCCGGTCTCCTCGCACCGCCTGCCGTCCTCCCCGACGAACGAACACCGCGCTCCATCCCGCGCCACCACCCGCCGCCGCACCTCGCGCGGCACGTACCGGCTCGGCCACTTCGCCCTGCCCACGCGCGTCTTCTGCGCCGTCTCTGCGCGCAGCGCCTCCGCCGCATCTGCACGCAGTGCCTCCACCGCGCCCCCCCGCCGCGCCCCCGCCGCGCCCGCTCGCTTCGCCGTCCCCGTTCCTGCGCGCGGCGCCCCCGCCGCGCCCGCCCTTGGCGCCCCCGCTGCTCTCGCTCGCCGCGCCGTCCCCGTTCCTGCGCGCGGTGCCCCCGCCGCGCTCGCTCGCCGCGCCGTCCCCGTGCCTGCACGCGGAGCCCCCGCCGCGCCCGCCCGCCGCACCGTCTCCGCCCTCGGCGCCCCCGCCGCGCCCGCCCTCGGCGCCCCCGCCGCGCTCGCTCGCCGCGCCGCCCCCGTGCCTGCACGCGGAGCCCCCGCCGCGCCCGCCCGCCGCACCGTCTCCGCCCTCGG
>Ga0111539_10003650_pt1 | contig 20270 bp, 21 predicted proteins | sample RhiMethybrSRZTD1_FD_79667 | JGI IMG/M metagenome (GOLD analysis project Ga0111539, IMG submission 79667) | Populus rhizosphere microbial communities from Tennessee, USA - Rhizosphere MetaG P. TD hybrid SRZTD1 (version 2) (version 2) | ecosystem: Host-associated > Plants > Roots > Rhizosphere >... | reverse complement strand
CCGGGCCTGAAGCGGGGCCTGTCGCCCGAGGGCTCGCGCCGCCAGCAGGTGGCACGCTCGCTCATCAACGAGGTCCGCCGCCGCACGGGCGGCTGAGCGGGGCGCCCGGTGGGTCGCTACAGGTCGGGCAGCCCGCCGGCCAGCCCCCCGGCCACCCGCCGGCGGAACGGCACGTCGGTGACCAGCCGGTGGGCGAAGGCCTCGACCGCCAGGCCCGCCCGCCGCGCCAGGCGTCCCAGCAGGTCGTGCTCGGTCATCTCGGGCCAGATCCGACCGGTGACCCGCACCGCGGCGAGCGCGACCGGGGCGCCGGCGACCCGCAGCGGCCCGCACCGGGCCGCGTAGCAGGCGACCGCCGGCGGGAGCCCCGACGTGTCGTGCGGCCGGCCCTCGTGGGCCAGCAGGGCCGCGTCGACCGGGACGAGGTCGTAGGCCCGGCCCAGCGACTCGGTCTCGCCCATGCGCACGACCTGGTCGGGGGCGAGCAGCAGGACCGTGACCGAGGCGATGGCGCCCGGGCACGGGGCCAGCGTGGCCGGCACGGCCCCGTAGGCCGACACCCGCGCCGCGAACACGACGTCGTGGTCGCGGACGGTCGCCGCCAGGGCGGGGATGCGCCGCTCGCCGGCGAACGACCCGAACTTGCGGCGCAGCTGCTCGGGCGCGGCGTTCGACCCGACGGCGAGGACGGCCTGCCGTCCCGACGCCCAGCCGGCGACGTCCCGCGTCGCGAGGGGCGTGACGCGGTGGCGGGCGGCGTCGTAGAGGAACGACCCGCCGGGCCGGTCGTAGGGATAGGTGAGTGCCCGGGCCAGAGCCTCGGCGTCCAGGCCCACCGGGCTGTCGCCGGCGCCCCGGGGGGCCGGGTGGTCGGCGGTCACCGCCATGGCGGCAGGCTACCGACGGTCGCGGACGGCCCGCCGACGCGTCGTGCGATCCGTCCGCTGCGTGCCGAGGCGGACGACAGAACCACGACAGACTCCGTTCGCACACCTGACGCGCGCCGTTGCGCCGCCGGCAACCGACCCGGCGCATCGTGGTCATCACACGGGACGAGCGACGGGAACGCAGGAGTCATGGCTCGATTCGAGCTCTGGGTGGAGGTGGCCGACCGACCGGGCAACCTCGCCGCCCTGGCCGGAGACCTGGCGGCGTGCGGCGCCAACATCGTCCACCTCGACGTGCACGCCGGCAGCGGCGACACCGTGATCGACCGCCTCGTCGTCCAGGTCCCCGACGACCGCGGGCCCGAGCTCGCCGAGGTGGCCCGCCGCTGCGGGGGCACCATGCGCGCGCTCGACGACGGCGACGCCGCCTCGGCCCGCCCCCAGGAGCCCGTGGTCGTGCGGTCGGCGATGGCGCTGCCGTCCCTGCGCCCCGAGCAGCCCCCCGTGCGCCGCTCGCCAGTCACGCTCGAACGACTGGTCGCCCTGGCCGACGGGGGCCTCGTGCGCCTGCGGCACCTCAGCGCCGGCGACCGCGCCGAGCTGGTCGCCCACCACGGCCGCTGCTCCGACGCCACCCGCCGCCACAGCCGCTTCCTCGCCCCCACGACCGACCTCGAGGCCCCGGGCAACGTGGCGCTGGCCGCCCTCGTCGGCGGCGACATCGTGGGCGCGGCGCGCTACGAGCTGCGCGACAACGGGCAGCGGGCCGACGTGTCGGTCATCGTCGAGGACGCCCACCAGCGCCGTGGCATCGGCGTGCTGCTCGGCAACGAGCTGGCCGTGCTGGCGTCGAACGCCGGCGTCACCCGGCTGCGGGCCGTGTCGCGGTCGGGCGACGACGCCCTGGTGCGCACGCTCCGGCGCGCCGGCCTCGACATCAGCGTGCGGCGCGAGGGCGAGGCCCTCGTGCTCGACTGCAGCCTGCCGTTCGGCCTGTCGGCCAGCGCCTGAGCCGGGCGGCTCAGCCGGCCGGCTGCTCGGTGGGCTCGGGAGCCGGCGGGCGGTAGAACGTCGCCAGCAGGCCTGCGGCGAGGGCGAGGCCGCCGACCAGGGCGATCAGGAAGCCGGCCGGGCCGTTGAGGTCGATGCCGAGGGCGTTGTCGAGGCTCCACTCGCCGGGGCCGATGGTGGCGACGACGACGCCGATGGTGCCGAGCACGAGGTTGTACTCCCAGCCGTCCTGGAACACCAGCAGCCCGTTGCCCTTGTGGACGGTCCAGAACGCCACGGCCATCAGGCCCACGAGCCCGAGGCCCGCGAAGCTGGTGAGCAGGCCGAGCGCCAGGCACAGCCCCGTCGCCACCTCGCCCGTGGCCGCCATGCGGGCGTGCACGTGCCCGGGACGCATCCCCATGCCGTCGAACCAGCCGGCGGTGCCGGCCAGGCGACCCCCGCGGAAGAACTTGGCGTACCCGTGGAAGGCGAACACGAGGCCGACGACGACGCGCAGCACCAGCAGACCGAAGTTCAGCTGGTCGGCGGTAGGCAGGTTCTCCATGGCGCGCACATTAGCTTCCGCAATCTGACGACCCGTCAGACAGCGGGGTACCGTTCCGGCATGACCGACGAGCGCCCGCTGAGCGACCAGCTCACCCGCCGCGAGGACGGCGGCGTGCTGTGGCTCACGCTGAACCGGCCCGAGGCGGCCAACGCCGTCACCCCCGACCAGCGCGACCTGCTCATCGACCTGCTGGCCGACGCCTCGGCCCGCGCCGAGGTGCGGGCCGTCGTGCTGACCGCCACCGGCAAGCACTTCTGCACCGGCGCCGACCTGCGCCACTCGCGCCCGGGCCCCGCCCGGCCCGAGGGCGCCCCCGAACGGGTGGTCGGCGACGTCTCCCGCATGATCCAGCAGGGCGCCCAGCGGCTCGTGACCGCGGTGGTCGACTGCGAGAAGCCCGTGATCGGGGCCATCAACGGCACCGCGGCCGGCATCGGCGCCCACCTGGCGCTCGCCTGCGACCTGGTGCTCGCCGCCGAGGGAGCCCGCTTCATCGAGGTGTTCGTGCGCCGCGGCCTGGTGCCCGACGGCGCCGGGTGCTGGCTGCTGCCCCGGCTCGTCGGCCTGCAGAAGGCCAAGGAGCTGATGTTCTTCGGCGACGACGTCCCGGCCGCCGAGGCCGAGCGCATCGGCCTCGTCAACCGCGTCGTGCCCCCGGACGACCTCGAGAAGGTGGCCGGCGAGTGGGCGGCGCGCCTCGCGAGCGGCCCGACCCGCTCCATCGGGCTGACGAAGGGGCTGCTCAACCGCTCCCTCGACAGCGACCGCGCCACCGCGTTCCGCGAGGAGGCGCTGGCGCAGGAGCTCAACATGCAGACCCACGACGCCAACGAGGGCGTCGCCGCCTTCGTCGAGCGGCGCGACCCCGACTACCGGGGCTGGTAGGCGCGCCCGGTCAGCCCGGTCGGCGGTCCGTCCGCGCCCGGGGTCACGACGGGCCGTCCACCCTCACCACGTCGGGGTACTCGTACGTCCCGTCCACGACCGCCGGGCCGGGCAGGTAGAGGCGCAGCATGAGCACGAACGGCCCGTCGGGCACCGGCAGCCAGTTGGTCCCCGGCCCGGGATCGGCGGCGGACAGCGTGATCTCGAGCGAGCCGTCGTCGCCGCTGACCAGGCCGGGCGTCCTGTCGCCGATCGTGTACCGGCCGCTCGGGTGCGGCACGAAGAACATGTCCGCGCCGTACACCGACAACGACCAGAAGGCGTCGACGGGGGGCAGCCCGCCGGGCGGGAAGGTCAGGCGGTAGGTGTGGGATCCGTCGAGAGGCGCGCCGTCGGCGTCCGTGCGGGCGACCGGGTAGACCGCCTCCTCGCTGACGTTGGCGCCCCAGCCCACCCGGGCGACGAGGGCGCGCAGCTCGATGTCGTCGCCGTAGCGGCCGACGCCGAGGTTGGCGGCCCACGTGCCGGCGTCGGCTGACCGGCGGTCGCGCAGGTCGGTGATGCGCTGGGCACCGGCGGCCGCGCCCGCGGCGAGCACGTCGCGGGCCGCGGCGTCGCCGGCTGCCGCGGGGGCGCCGGCCACGACGCCGAGCCGGTCGCCGGCCGCGGCGAACAGCTCGCGCTGCCACTCGGTGGTGGGTGGGTCGACGGCGAGAGCGGCTCCCAGCTCGTCGAAGAAGGTCGCGTCCGCCGGCACGGCCTGGGCCGGACCGGCCGGGGCGCCGAGCGGGGGCAGGGCCCCGGGCGCGCCGGCGAGCGGGCGCAACGAGGCCTCGTCGCGCACGGCCAGCACGTCGGCGATGTCGGCCTCGTCGTCGACGAGGTAGCGACCGAGGAGGAAGACCTGGGGCGTGGTGGCCTCGATGACCTCGGCGCCCGCGGGTGCCTCGCCCTCCCACCCGGGCGGCGCGATCACCCACGTCCCGGCCCGGCCGTCGGTGGCCCTCGTGCCGATGTAGGCGAACGACTCGGTCCAGGCGTCGAGCAGCTGGTACGTGTAGTAGCGATCGGCGACCTCGGGCAGGGTCAGCACCATCGGTCCCGCCCGCAGGTCGAGCACGGCGATCGAGTAGAGCGTGTCGCGGTTGGGGGCCACGATGATGCGGCTCTCGGGCCCGGACAGCGTCGACTGCCAGAACAGCGAGTTCACGCCGACCAGGCCACCGAGGCGTTGCAGGGTCCGGGTCGTCACCACCAGCGGGTATCCGGCCACGTAGGTCGCGGCCGCCAGCTCGGCATCGCTCATCTCACGCACCTGCTCCGTCGTCGGGCTGGTGGTCGCGACCGGCGGCTGCTGCTCGGCGGCGCGGTCTGCCTGGTCCGCGGCATCGCCCGAGCCCGATCCCGACCCCGATCCCGAGCAGCCGACGGTCGCGGCCGCCAGCGCCAGCCCGGCGAGCACGGCTGCCCCACGGACCCGCGGGCACCCCGCTCGACCCCGGCGAGCTGTCGTGTCCATGGCCGTCATCCGGTCCCCTCGTCCCTCTTCCCCCGGCCCTCTGGGCATAATGTAGATCATTAGAGTCGCTGGACCCAAGCTCTCGCCGGCGCGATGCCGAGGCCCCCGTTACCCCTCGGTAGGGTGCTGCCGTGGCTCGCAGGGGAACCAAGGTGCTCGTCGCCGGCGCACTCGCGGGCGCGGGCGCGGCCGCCGTCGTCCGGGCGCGCCGGCCCGCCCGCGCCGACGCCGGCGCCGCGGCGGCGGCCCTCCAGGCCCGCACGCGCGCCCAGCGTCGGGTCGAGCTCGCCCGCATGGGCGGCCGGGCGGGCGCCGGGTTCGCCGTCCACCGGGCCCGGCGCGTCTTCGCCTCGGCCGAGCGGCAGGCCGAGCTCGACCAGCAGTTCGAGCTGCGCACGGCCGAGCAGGTCGCCGAGGCGCTCGGGGGCATGAAGGGCGCCTTCATGAAGCTCGGCCAGATGGCGTCGTACCTCGACGTCGGCCTGCCCGACCACGCCCGCGAGGCCCTGGCCGAGCTCCAGCACAACGCGCCGCCGATGTCGGCCGAGCTGGCCGCCGGGGTCGTCGAGCGCGAGCTCGGCGCCGCTCCCGACGTCGTGTTCGCCGAGTGGGACCCCGTCCCGCTGGCATCGGCGTCGATCGGCCAGGTCCACCGGGCCATCACCCACGACGACCGGGCCGTGGCCGTCAAGGTGCAGTACCCCGGGGTCGACGAGGCGATCGAGTCCGACCTCGAGGCTGCGGGCCTGGTGTTCGGGGCGATGGGCCTGGCGTTCACCGGCTTCGAGCCCGGCCCCCTCGTCGACGAGATCCGCGCCCGGGTGGTCGAGGAGCTCGACTACGTCAACGAGGCCCGGAACCAGCAGCTGTTCGTCGACGCGTACCGCGACCACCCGTTCATCCACGTCCCCGAGGTCGTCCACGGGCTGTCGACGGCCCGGGTGCTGACCACCGAGCTGGCCGAGGGCGTGCGCTTCGACGTCATGGCGACGTGGGACCAGGACGAGCGCGACCTGGCGGCCGAGGCGATCTACCGATTCGTGTTCCGCAGCCTGTACCGCCTGCGGGCCTTCAACGGCGACCCGCACCCCGGCAACTACCTGTTCCAGCCCGGGGGGCGGGTGACCTTCCTCGACTTCGGGTTGGTCAAGCACTTCACCCTCGACGAGATCGACCTGTTCGGCGACATGATCCGGGCGATGGTGATCGAGGGCGACACCGCCCGCTACCGGCGCATCATCGAGCAGATCGGCCTGCTCAAGCCCGGCACCCCGGTGTCCGACGACCAGGTGCACGAGTACTTCAGCCACTTCTACGAGTTCGTCATGCACGACGAGACCGTGACGATCACGCCGCAGTGGTCGGCCGACGTCATGGCCCGCTTCTTCGATCCGTCCGGCCCGTACGGGCCCATCGCCAAGGCCGCCAACCTGCCGGCCAGCTTCGTGATCATCCAGCGGATCAACCTCGGACTGATGGCGATCCTCGGCGACCTGCGGGCGACCGCCAACTTCCGCCGCATCGCCGACGAGCTGTGGCCCTGGGTCGACGGCGCGCCCTCCACCGAGATGGGCAAGGCCGAGGCCGAGTGGCTGGCGGCGCGCTCCGACTGAGCACCCACCCCTCCGGGAGCGTCCACCCCTAGCATCGGGGCGTGCCCGTTCGCCCGGCGTCCACCCTCGCCGCCCTGCTGGCCGAGGTGGACATCGCCGCCGAGGCCGAGGCGGGCGACGGGCCCGACGTGACCGGTGCGCTCGACGACATCGCCGCGCTGCTCGACCACGCCGCCCGGTCCGCCGCCGCGGTGGGCGGCTGGACCCCCGACGAGCCGCTGCGCCTGGCCAAGGGCACCGTCGGGTGGTTGCTGCGGTGTCCCCGGCGGGCGCTCGCCGCCGGTGACGCGGAGGTCTCCGACGACCTCGTCGGCGGTCTGGTCGTCGACGCCGCGGCCAAGCTGGCCACGCTCGTCCCGCAGAGGGCGCCGACGGTCGACGCCGCCCTCGACTACCTGGCGGCCACCGGCGACACCGCGGTCGCCGACCACCTGGCCGATCGGGGCGGCCGCGGCGCGCTGCCGCCCGAGGTCGCCGGCCGGGTGGCGCTGCTCGCCGGCGCGTGGCCCACGATCGACCCGGGGTGGTGGCCACGCGTCGAGGAACCGGTGCGCGCCGGACTCGCCGGCGGGGCGGTCGTGGTCAGCGGCCGGCTCGACCTGCTGCTCGGCGGGGCGCCGACCCCGCGCCCGGCCGTGGTGGTCGAGGTCAAGGCCGGGCGGTGGCACGACGGGGCGCGGGCCGACGGCCACCTCTACGCCCTCCTCGTCGCCCTGCGCGACGGGCGGCCGCCGGCCGCGGTGGTGACGGTCGTGGCCGACGGGACCACCCAGGTCGAGCCGATCCGCCCGGCCGTGCTCGGCACCGCCGCGGACCGGGTCGTGCACGCCCTCGAGGTCGCGGGGACGATCGCCGCCGGCGAGCCGGCCGCCACCCGTCCGGGCCCGCACTGCGGGCACTGCCCTCTGCGCCCCGACTGCCCCGAGGGCTCGGCGTGGCGGCCCGTCGCCGACGCGACGGTGCCGGCGTGAAGGACGCGGTCGGCGCCGCCGACCGCCTGCGGGCGGGCCTCACCGAGACGATCACCCGCGTCCTCGCCGACGCGCCCGCCCCCGTCGCCGACGTGTACGTCGGCTGGGTGGCGGCGGCCGAGGCCGCCGACTGCCCCGCGCGCTACCGGGCCGCCGGCGAGGGCGGGTGGGGGTTCCCCGGGTGGACGGCCTCGACGGCCGGCGCCGCGGTGGGCCGCGCCGCGCTCGACCGCCACCTCCACGACGCCACCGCCCCGCCGGGCGGCCCCGACCTGCCGGCGCCGCTCGAGGTGGTGCGCACCTGGATGCGCGACGCCACGGCCGCCGGTGCGCCCGGGGTCGCCGGCTGGGTGGGCGACCTGCGGGCCGACCGTGACGGCGCCACCATGGCAGCGACCGCCGCGGCGGCCACGCGGTGGATCGCCGGCGTCGTGCGGGTGCTCGGCTGGCCGCTGCCCCCCGGCCTGGTGCTGCTCAACGTCACCCGCGACGACGGCCCGTCGGGCGCCGCGAAGTGGTGGCCCGCCAAGGGCTCGGCCGTCACCGTCGCCAGCGGCGCCGACGCCCGCCTCGGCCGCGTGACCGGCTCGGGCGAGTTCGCCCTGGTCGTCCACCGGCCCTCGTCCGCCGACGACCGCGAGGTGCACCGGCGGGCCACGTTCGAGGCCGCGGCCGGCGCCCTGGGACTCCGGGTCGCGCCCGACGCGGTCGTCGTCACCGCGGGCGACACCGGCGACCGCGCCCGGGTCGTGGTCGACGAGGCCGTGCTGGCGGCCGGCGGTGAGATGATCGCCGAGGTGGTCCGCCAGCGGGTGCGGGCCATGACGACGGGGTACGACGCCGGCGACGCTCGCCCCTCGGCCCGCTGCCGGTGGTGCGACGAGGCCGGGCACTGCCCGCCGGGCACCGCCTGGCTGGCGGGCCCGGGACGGTGGCGCGGCGGCTTGCCGGTGCTCCGCTCCGGTCGCGCGTCGGCGACGGCCGCGGTCGGGGTCGCCCCCACCGGCTGACGTCCACGGCGGAGGCGCCTGCCGGTGGAGGCGTCTCCCGGTCAGCCCGGGCCCGGGCCCCAGGCGCCCAGCTTGCCGACCGGGCCGTGGCCGCCGCCCAGTCGCCAGCCGGCCGACGCCACCAGGCCGGCGTGCACGAACGCCTTGGCCTCGGCCAGCGCCACGGGCACCGGGGCGCCCCGCGCCAGCCCGGCGACCGTGGCGGCCGCGAAGGTGCAGCCGGTGCCGTGGTCGTTGCGGGTGGCGACGCGCGGCGCCCGCAGCTCGGACACCGCCCCCGTGGCGGTCTCCACCACCACGTCGACGGCCTCGGCGCTGGCGTCGCCCCCGGACTCGTCGGTCTGGTGCCCGCCCTTGACCACGACCCACCGCGGCCCGAGCCGGCCGATCTCGACCGCCGCCTCGCGGGCGTCGGCCGCGGTGGCGACCGCGCCGCCCACCAGCGCCGCCGCCTCGCGGGTGTTGGGCGTGACCACGAGCGCGTGGGGGAACAGGTCGTCGGCGTAGGCCCGCTCGGCGCCGGCGTCGAGCAGGCGGGCCCCGGTGGACGACACGAGGACGGGATCCACGACCAGGCGCGGCAGGCGGCCGGCGGCGGCGGCCGCGGCCACCGCGAGCACCACCTGCTCGGTGGCCAGCATGCCCGTCTTCACCGCCGCCACGGGCAGGTCGTCGAGGACCGCGTCGAGCTGGGCGCGCAGGAACGCCACCGGGGGCACGTGGACCCCGTGGACCCCGCGGGTGTTCTGCGCCGTCAGCGCAGTGACGACGCTGGCGCCGTGCACGCCGTGGGCTGCGAACGTCACCAGGTCGGTCTGGATGCCCGCGCCCCCGCCCGAATCGGACCCGGCGATCGTGAGCGCCACCGGCGGCGTGGTCATCGGTCGCCTCCCCCGTCGACCTCGGCGGTCAGGTGCCCGCCGGCGTGGATCGCCGGCGGTCCGGCGAGCGGCTCGAGGGCGGCGACGATCTCGTCGTCGATGGCGGCGACGGTCGCGGCGGGATCGCGGGCTCGCATGACCGCGCCCATGACGGCGAGGAAGCCGGCCCCGGCCTCGGCGCACGCCCCGGCGTTCGTCCGGTCGATCCCGCCCAGGGCGGCGACCGGGAGGTCCGGCACCAGCCGGCACCCGGCCGCCAGCCCGTCGACGCCGAGCGCCGGGCCGTACCCCGGCTTCGACCCGGTGGCGAACACGGGCGAGTAGGTGACCCACTGCGCCCCCCGGGCCTGCGCCTCCCGCAGGTCGGCCTCGGTGTGGCACGACCGGCTGACGCCCCCGGGCCACCGGAGGTCGCCGTCGAGCCAGCCGAGCCGGTCGTCGTCGGGCCAGGGGTCGGCGGACGCCAGGTGCACGCCGTCGGCGCCCACCCGGGCCGCGAGGGCGACGTCGGACGCGACCACCAGCGCGGCGTCCGCCCGGGCGGCGAGGGCGCGGATGTCGGCGGCGAGCGCCCCGCGCTCGGGGGCGGGCAGGTCCTTCTCGCGCAGCAGCACGGCCCCGGCGCCGCCGGCGAGGGCGGCGGCCACCGTGTCGACGATCGGGCGACCGGCGGCCTCGGACTGCCGGCGATCGGTCACGACGAGGACGAGGGTCACAGGTCGGCCAGGCCCTCGAAGCTGGTCGACGCCTCGGCGTACAGCTTGCGCGGGATGCGCCCCGCCGACCGGGCGAGGCGGCCGGCCTCGACCGCGTGGCGCATGGCCCGGGCCATCCGCACGGGGTGCCGCGCCCGGGTGACGGCGGTGGCGAGCAGCACGGCGTCGCAGCCGAGCTCCATCGCCAGGGCCGCGTCGGACGCCGTGCCGATGCCGGCGTCGAGCACGACCGGCACCTCGGCCGCCTCGCGGATGATGGCGATGTTGTAGGGGTTGCGGATGCCCATGCCCGACCCGATGGGCGCCCCCAGGGGCATGACCGCCGCCACGCCCAGGGCTTCGAGCCGGCGGGCCAGCACCGGATCGTCGTTGGTGTAGGCGAGCACCACGAAGCCGTCGTCGACCAGCTCCTCGGTCGCGTCGAGCAGCTCGACGGGATCGGGCAGCAGCGTGCGCTCGTCGGCGATGACCTCGAGCTTCACCCAGTCGGTCTCCAGCGCCTCGCGGCCGAGCTGCGCGGTGCGGACGGCGTCGCGGGCCGTGTAGCAGCCCGCGGTGTTGGGCAGCGGCCGGATGCCGTTGCGGGCCAGGACGTCGAACAGCGAGCCCGGCGCGGCGGGGTCGACCCGGCGCAGAGCCACCGTCGTCAGCTCGGTGCCCGACGCCACGAGGGCCCGCTCGAGCTCGTCGAGGTTGGGGGCGCCGCCGGTGCCGACGATCAGCCGCGAGCCGAACGTCTCGCCCGCGATCACGAGCGGGTCGTCGGCGTCGGTGTCGGTCGGGGCGGGCAACGGGGTGGCGGCCACGGTCATCCTCCCTGGGCGATCGACAGGACCTCGACCCGGGCACCGGGGTGCAGCCGGCGGTCGGCCCAGGTCCGGCGGGTCACGACCTCGCCGTCGACCGCCACCGCGATGCCGCGCGGCTCGAGCCCGAGCTCGGCCACCAGGTCGGCGACGGTGGTGCCCGACGGCAGGACGTGGTCGTCGCCGTTGACCGACACGTGCACCGCGTCGCCGACGGTCACGTCCGCGCCCCGGCGGGACGGCTGGGGTCGGCGGCCGGCGGCGCCGCGGCTGCGGGCGCCGTGACCCCGGACCTCGCGGCGCCGGCCGCCGGGAACCGCCGGGGGTCGCACGCCGCCACCTCGGCCGGGACCGCCGACCCCGTGACGGCCGCGGCCACGGCCTCGGCCGTGACCGGCGTGAGCAGGACGCCGTTGCGGTGGTGGCCGGTCGCGACCACCAGGCCGGGCACGGCGGTGGCCCCGATCATCGGCAGGTCGTCGGGCGAGCCGGGCCGCAACCCCGCCCGGGCGGCCACGAACCCGGCCTCGTCGAGGCCCGGCACGAGGGCGAGGGCGTCGCGCAGCAGGTCGTGGGTGCCGCCAGCCGTCGGCGTGGTGTCCCACCCGCGCTCCTCGACCGTGGCGCCGACGACGACCCGGCCGTCGTCGCGCGGGACCAGGTACACGCTGGCCCCCCGCACGATCCCGCGCACCGTGCGGGTGAGCAGCGGAGCACCCGGGGGCTGGGCGAGGGTGAGGATCTGGCCCTTCACCGGACGGACCGGCGGTCGGGCGACGTCGGGGATGCCCGGCAGGGTCGGCGTGCGGCACCCGGCGGCCAGCACGACCGTGCCGGCCTCGATGGCGCGCGGCGCCCCGCCACCCGACGGCATCGCCTCGACCACCACGCCCGCCACCCGGCGGCCGTCCGGCGCGAGCGCGACCCGCTCGACGGCGCCGTGCACGAGGGTCACGCCGGCGCGCTCGACGGCGACGAGCAGGGCCTCGACCACGGCGGCGGGGTCGACCGACCGCTCGTCGGCCGCCAACAGGCCGGCGCGGACACCGGGGGCCAGGCCCGGCTCGAGCGCCCGGGCCTCGCGGCCGCGGAGCCGCTCGACGGTCAGGCCCATGTCGCCGTGCCGGGCCGCGAGCTCGTCGAGGACGGCGCGGTCGTCGGCGTCGAGCGCCACCATCAGCGTGCCGTCGTCGCGGTAGCCGATCGCCCGCCCGGAGGCGGCCTCGAGCTCGGCGGCGAAGTCGGGCCACCGCGCCCACGACGCCCGGTTCAGGCGCCAGTGGTCGTCCTCGCCCAGGCGCGCCTCGGTGACGGGGGCGAGCATCCCGGCCGCCACACCCGAGGCCCCGGATCCGGGGGCGGGGTCGACGACCGCGACGGACGCGCCGGCCGCGGCCAGCCGCCACGCCGACGCCAGGCCGATCACGCCCGCGCCGACGACGACGACGTCCCAGCGGTCTCCGGGGGCGGTCACGGCCGGTCCCCGCGGTCGGGCGCCTCGGACGCCCCGACCGCCTTGGCCACGGCCATCAGCAGGTCGTGGGTGGCGATGTGCGGATCGGCCGACTCGGCCACCGCCCCGATCACCGCCACGCCGTAGGCCCCGGCACCGATCACCTCGTCGACGGTGGCGGGCGTGATGCCCGAGATGGCGATCACCGGGACGTCGACCGCCCGGGCCACGGCCCGCACGCCGTCGACCCCGATGGGCTCGGGCAGCCCGCGCTTCGAGCGGGTGACGAACGTCGGACCGACGCCGAGGTAGCTGGCGCCCTCGGCCACCAGCCGCCGGGCGGTCTCGGGGTCGCGGGCGGTGCCCCCCACCACCGCGCCCGGCCCCAGGAGCCTCCGGACGACCGCCACCGGCAGGTCGTCGGCGCCCACGTGGACGCCGTCGGCGCCGATCGCGAGGGCGATGTCGACCCGGTCGTTGACGAGGCAGGTGGCGCCCGCGTCGCGGCACCGCTCGAGGACGGTGGTGGAGAGGCGCAGGCGGTCGGCGTCGGTGCCCGACTTGATGCGCACCTGGAGCGTCGGCGCGCCGGCCTCGAGCGCGGCCTCGGCCAGCCCGAGCGAGTCCACGAGCACGTGCAGCCGTCCCAGGGCCGCCGGTGGGGTCGCGTCGCCGCCGCGGGTCACGGCGCCCCGCGGCTCGCGGTCGGCAGGACGGGGTCCTCGAGGTAGACCTCGCCGCCCGCGGCGACGAACTCGGCCGACTTCTCGCGCATGCCGGCCTCGAGGGCGTCGTCGGCACCGACCCCGTGCTCCGCGGCGTAGGCCCGCACCTTGTCGGTGATGGCCATCGAGCAGAACTTGGGACCGCACATCGAGCAGAAGTGGGCGGTCTTGGCGGGCTCCGCGGGCAGCGTCTCGTCGTGGTACGCCCGGGCCGTGTCGGGGTCGAGGGCGAGGTCGAACTGGTCCTGCCAGCGGAACTCGAACCGGGCCTTCGACAGCGCGTCGTCCCACGCCTGCGCCTGGGGGTGGCCCTTGGCCAGGTCGGCCGCGTGCGCGGCGATCTTGTAGGCGATCACGCCCTGCTTGACGTCGTCGCGGTCGGGCAGGCCGAGGTGCTCCTTGGGCGTGACGTAGCAGAGCATCGCCGTGCCGAACCACCCGATCATCGCTGCGCCGATGGCCGAGGTGATGTGGTCGTAGCCGGGTGCGACGTCGGTGGTGAGCGGGCCGAGCGTGTAGAAGGGCGCCTCCTGGCACAGCTCCATCTGCAGCTCGACGTTCTCCTTGATCTTGTGCATCGGCACGTGGCCGGGGCCCTCGATCATCACCTGGACGTCGTGCCGCCAGGCGACCCGGGTCAGCTCGCCCAGCGTCGCCAGCTCGGCGAGCTGGGCCTCGTCGTTGGCGTCGGCGATCGACCCCGGCCGCAGCCCGTCGCCCAGGCTGAACGCCACGTCGTAGGCGGCGAAGATCTCGCACAGCTCGTCGAAGCGCGTGTACAGGAAGTTCTCGGTGTGGTGGGCCAGGCACCACGCCGCCAGGATCGAGCCGCCGCGGCTGACGATGCCGGTCACCCGCTCGGCGGTCAGCGGCACGTACCGCAGCCGCACGCCGGCGTGGATCGTCATGTAGTCGACGCCCTGCTCGGCCTGCTCGATGACCGTGTCGCGGAACAGCTCCCACGTCAGGTCCTCGGGCACGCCGTCGACCTTCTCGAGCGCCTGGTAGATCGGCACCGTGCCGATGGGCACCGGGCTGTTGCGCACGATCCACTCGCGGGTGGTGTGGATGTCGCGCCCCGTCGACAGGTCCATGACCGTGTCGGCTCCCCACTTCGTCGCCCAGGTCAGCTTCCCGACCTCGTCGGCCGCCGACGACGACACCGCGGAGGTGCCGATGTTGGCGTTGATCTTCGTGAGGAAGTTCGTGCCGATGATCATCGGCTCGCTCTCGGGGTGGTTGACGTTGGCCGGGATGATGGCCCGGCCGCGCGCCACCTCGTCGCGGACGAGCTCGGGGGCGAGGCCCTCGCGGACGGCCACGAACTCCATCTCGGGCGTGACCTCGCCGCGGCGGGCGTAGTGCATCTGCGTGACGGTGCGACCCGGCGCGGCCCGCAGGCGGGGGCGGTCGGCCCCGGCGCCGGGGAACGGCTCGGCCGCCGACCGGCCGGCGCGGAACGAGGCGCGGCCGTCGTCGCGCAGGCCGGCGACCCGGCCGGCGTAGTGCTCGACGTCGCCCCGCTCGTGGATCCACCCCGCCCGCAACGGGTCGAGCCCCGCGTGCGGGTCGCTGCCCGGGCCGCTCGTGTCGTAGAGGCGAACGGGCTCGTTGGGCGGGTCGAGCTCGACCTCGCACACCGGCACCCGCACATCGGCGCGCGTGCCCTCGAGGTAGGCCTTGCGGCGCTTGCCCATGCGGCATCACTCCCTTCGCCGGCATGACCCGGATCAGGTTCGGCGGTCGGCGCCGTCTGCGCCCTCTCAGCCCGTCGCCCGGGCTCCCGCGTGGTCTCGGTTGCCGGCCACCGTAGCGGTCCGTCGGGCGAAAGGGGTTGGCTCCCGGCGGAACCCGCCCGGTACAACGGTGCGCATGGCGATGGCGGAGGGCGCGGCCCTGGTGAGCGGCGGCACGACCACGGTCGACGCCGCGATGGCGACCGGCGACCGGGCCGGCGCGACCACGGCGTTCGGTCGGCAGATGCAGCTCCGGCGCGACCCGACGACGCCTGGGCGCTTCCACGTCGATGTCGACCCGGGGTGGAACTGCCCGATCGTCCCGCAGGGCGGGGTCATGGCGGCGCTGGCGGCCGAGGCCATGGCGCAGGCCCTCGACGACCCCGCCCAGGGGCTGCGCACGATGACGACGGTCTTCGTGGCGCAGGTGCCCGCGGGCCCCGTCACGATCGACGCCACGGTGCTGCGCCGCGGTCGGTCGATGTCCCAGATGAGCGCGGTCGTGCGCGGGCAGGGGGCCGACCAGGGCCACGTGACCACCGCCGTGTTCGGGCGCGACCGCGGCGGGTTCGAGTTCACCGACCTCACCATGCCCGACGTCCCCGGGCCTGCCGACTGCCCGTCGTTCCGCGACCCGCCGCCCGCCGGGGTCGACTTCGAACCACCGCCCGACCGTCCCGAGTTCGCGTTCTGGGACCGGGTCGAGGGCCGGCCGGCGCAGGGCCACGCCCCCTGGGACGACTACGTGCCGACGTCGTCCGAGTGCGCCTTCTGGTACCGCCTCGACGAGCCGCCGATGCGGGCCGACGGCACGCTCGACCCCCGGGCCGTGATCGCGCTGTCCGACCTCATGCCGTCGTCCGTCGGCGAGCGGATGGGCCCCGGTCCCCGCACGTGGTTTCCGCCCAGTGCCGACCTCACCGTCCACCTGTTCGGCGAGGCGCGGTCCGAGTGGCTGCTCGCGAGCCTGCGGGCCCGCCGGGCGACGGCCGGCTACGCCTCGGTCGAGACCGCCCTGTGGGACCCCTCCGACCGGTCGCTGGTCGCCCACGCGGCCCAGGTCATGTTCCTCGTGTTCCCCGACGGCGCGCCCACGGGCGCCGACCGCCTGCCCGTCGACCAGCGCTGACGTCCACCGGCGCCACCCGCCGCCGCGCGGGGGCGCCGGCCGCGGTGGCAGACTGGTGCCCTCATGGCGGCGGTGACGCTGGGCAGCCTCAACCTGCACATGGGCCGCGGCAGCGGCGGCCACGACGCGCCGTTCTACGACGTGGTGACCGCCTGCAAGGAGGTCGACAGCGACGTCCTCGTCGTGCAGGAGGCGTGGGTCCCCGACGGCGCCGAGGGCGACGTCCTCGCCGTCGCCGCGGGCCTCGGCTACACCGTGGCGGCCACGTTCGCCGTCGCCCGGGCCGAGTGCCACGACCAGGTGCGCCTCATGGGGCGCGACGGCGACGGCGGCGACGGCGACTGGGTGGTCGCCGTGCTGTCACGCCTGCCGGTGCGGGCGGCCGGCGTCGTGCCGCTGCCCCCGCAGCTGCCGCGCGACCCGGGCCGGCGGGCGTTGGTGCGGGCGGTCGTCGAGGTCGAGGGCGCACCGTTCACCGTGCTCGGCACCCACCTGCCCCTGCTCAAGGACCCCGTCTGGCGGCTCCGCCCCGCACTGCGGGCCGCGCTGCCCGGCCCCGACGAGCCGGCCGCGCTCGTGGGCGACATGAACATGTGGGGGTGGTGCGTCGAGGCGATGGCCGGCCGGGGCTGGCGGCGGGCCGTGCGGGGCCGCACCTACCCGGCCCACCGGCCGCACAGCCAGACCGACCACATCCTGGTCAACCGGGGTGTCGCCGTCGTGTCGTCCGAGGTCGTGCCCCAGGTGATGTCCGACCACCGCCCGGTGCGGGCCCGGCTGCGCGTCTGACGCCGCCCGCGCCGCCGGCGCCTGCGACCGGGCGCCGAGGCGGGCGCCGTGGGCGATGGCGGCCAGCGTGACGGCGAGGCCCACGATCTGCAGCGGCGCCATCGACTCGCCGAGGAGCACCCAGCCCAGGGTCGCCCCGGTGATCGGTGCCGCCAGCCCCAGCAGGGGCGGCGCCGCCGCCGGCAACCGGCGGACGCCGGCGAACCAGGCGACGAAGGCCAGGCCGGTGGCGACGACGCTCAGGTAGGCGTATCCCGCGAGGTGCGGGGCCGTCGGCACCGGGGGCGCACCCTCCACCCCGACCGCCAGCGGCACGAGCAGGGCGCCCGCCAGCAGCAGCTGCCACCCGGTCGCCGCCACGCGGTCGGCCGGCGCCGGGAAGCGCTTCGTGAGCACCACCCCGGTGGCGAAGGCGACGTTGGCGGCCACGGCCGCCAGCACCCCCACGCCGTCGAGCGCGGCGCCCGGCCGCAGCACGACGAGGGCCACCCCGGTGGCGGCCACGGCCCCGACGCCCAGGTCGACCGCGCGTGGCCGCCGCCCGCCCACCGGCCAGGACAGCAGCGCCACCAGGACGGGCTGGAGCCCGCCGGCCGCCGCGGCGACACCGCCCGGCAGCCGGTACACCGCCACCGCCAGCAGGGGGAAGAACAGGCCGAAGTCGGCGACGGCGAGCAGGGACGTGCGACCGAGGTCGCGGCCCCGAGGCGGCCGCAGCGCCCGCCCGCCCCCACGCACACCGGCGACCAGCAGCAGCACGAGGCCGGCCGGCACCACCCGCGCCGCCGCCACCAGCAGGGGTCGGCCGTCGGGCAACAGCTCGGTCACGACCACGTAGGTCGTGCCCCAGGAGACGGGAGCCAGGGCGGTCACGCCGGCCACCCCCGCCCGGCCGCTCGTCCACGTCATGACGCAATCCGTTTCACGTCAAGCATCTTAATATCAAGATACTCGACGTCAACACATCTGTGCGCAGGCGGTAGTGTCCCCGCATGGCCGCCACCCCGCGGGACACCGTCGACCGCATCTCCGACGAGTGGGCGGCCGTCCGTCCCGACCTCGACTCGTCGCCGCTCGCCGTCGTCGGCCGGGTGTCGCGCCTGTCACGGCTGATCGACCGCCGCCTCGCCGAGAACTTCGCCCGGCACGGCATCGAGGCGTGGATGTACGACGTGCTCGCCACGCTCCGGCGCTCGGGCGAGCCGTACGAGATGACCGCCGGCGAGCTCGTGGCCCGCACCATGGTCACGACGGGCGCCATGACCAACCGCGTCGACCGCCTCGTCGAGCGCGGCCTCGTCTCGCGGGCGACGGCCGGTGATCGCCGCAAGGTGCTGGTCCGCCTCACCCCGGCGGGACGCGCGCTCGTCGACGAGGTGGTGCCCGGCCACCTCGCCACCGAGCGCGAGGCGCTGTCGGCGCTCACCGCCGGGCAGCAGCGCGACCTCGTGCACCTGCTCCGCCTGCTGCTCGTCGGCCTCGGCGACCGGCCCGACGGCTGACGCAGCCCCGCCGAGCGCGTCACGTCGCGATCGTACGCGGGGATGTGACGCACCCCGACGAGATCATGGTCCGGCTCGGCGACGCGATGGCCCGGGCCCAGCAGGGCGACCGCACCGGCGCCCGGGCCGCCTACCAGCGCCTCTGGGACCAGGTCGGACCCGACGGCGACCCGTTCCACCGCTGCGCCGTCGCCCACTCGATGGCCGACGTGCAGGACGAGCCCCACGACGAGCGGACGTGGGATCGGCGGGCGCTCGACGCCGCCGAGCAGCTCACCGACGAGCGCGTCGCAGCCGGCGGGGTGGCGACACCCGCCGCCGGGCTCCTGCCGTCGCTGCACCTCAACCTCGCCGACGTCAGCCTGCGGCTCGGCGACCTCGGAGCCGCCCGCCACCACGTGGCCGCGGGCAGGGCCGCCCTGCCGGCGCTTCCCGACGACGGCTACCGGGCCACCGTCGAGGGCGGCCTGCGGCGCGTGGAGGGCGAGCTCGGGTCGCGCTGAGGTCTCGCGGGGCAGGATGGAGCCATGCTCGACCACGTCTCCATCCAGTGCGCCGACGTCGCGGCCAGCGCCGCCTTCTACGACACGGTCCTGGCGACCATCGGGGGCTCCCGGATCATGGACTTCGGCGAGGTCGCCGGCTACGGCGTCCCGCCGATGCCCGACTTCTGGATCGGCCCGCGCGCCACGGGCGAGGGGTTCCGCGAGTCGCACATCGCCTTCTCCGCCCCCGACCGGGCCGCGGTACGGGCGTTCTTCGCCGCCGCCACCGCCGCCGGGGCCGAGGTGCTCCACGAGCCCCGGGTGTGGCCCGAGTACCACCCGGACTACTACGGCGCCTTCGTCCGCGACCCCGACGGCAACAACGTCGAGGCCGTCTGCCACTCGCCCGAGTAGCCGCTCAGGCGGCGCCGACCAGCGTCGCCACGTCGGCGGCGCACCCCCACGACAGGGTGACGCCGGCCCCGCCGTGGCCGTAGCAGTGCACGACGGTGCGGTCGTCGCGCCGCTCGGCCTCGAGCCGCACGGTCGGCCGGGCCGGCCGCAGGCCGACCTTGTGCCGCAGCACCCGCGCCCCCGCCAGCTCGGGCACGAGGGCGGTCGCCCGCTCGAGGATCGCCGACGCGGTGGCCGGGTCGACGGCGAGGTCGTCGGCGCCCTCGTCGGCCGTGCCCCCCACCACGACGTCGTCGATGCGGGGCACCACGTAGGTGAGGGCGCGCCCGTCGCCGTCGTCGACGACCCACTCGTCGAGACCGAGCTGCTCGACCACCACCACCTGCCCCCGCACGGGCGTGACCGAGGCGTCGCCCACGAGCGCGCGGGCGCCCAGGCCCGCGCAGTCGACCACGGTGCCGTCGATCTCGGCCAGGTCGTCGAGGTCGGCCCACCGCGGCTCGACGCCGTGCGCGGCGAGCCGCGCCTCGAGCCACGGCAGGTAGCGGCTCATGTCGACGACGGGAGCGGTGAAGCGCCAGCCGACGGCCAGCCCGGGCGGAGCGTCGTGCACCTTGACCAGGTCGGGCACCGCCGCCGCCCACCACGGGTCGGGCCCGTCGTCGCGGAGCCACTCGGTGCCCCGCCGCAGGCGGACGCCCGCCGCCGGGTCGCGGTCCGCCAGCGCCACGAGCTCGGCGTACGTCGCCTGCGACCAGGCCAGGACCCGGTCGTACGGGTATGCCTTGTACGGGTACCAGACGGCCGCGGCCACCGACGACGTCGTGCCCTCGAGCCGGTCGCGGGCGAGCACGCGCACCTTCCGCCCGGCCTCCGCCAGCCGCAGCGCACAGGTGAGCCCGGTGACGCCCGCGCCCACGACGGTGACGTCGTGGGTCACGGCGCCGGCCGCCCGGGCGGCCCGAGCCGCTTCTCGAACCAGTGGTGGGCGTAGGGCTCGTCGTTGAAGGCCTCGACCTCGACGTAGCCGGCCGACCGGTACAGCGCGATCGCCTCGACCAACGTGCGGTTGGTGTCGAGGCGGGCGCTCGGCGCACCGCCCCTCCGGGCGTGGTCCTCGAGCTCGTGGAGCAGCCGGCGGCCGACGCCGAGCCCCCGGACCGACGCCGCCACCCAGAGGCGCTTGAT
>Ga0111539_10003649_pt1 | contig 20271 bp, 16 predicted proteins | sample RhiMethybrSRZTD1_FD_79667 | JGI IMG/M metagenome (GOLD analysis project Ga0111539, IMG submission 79667) | Populus rhizosphere microbial communities from Tennessee, USA - Rhizosphere MetaG P. TD hybrid SRZTD1 (version 2) (version 2) | ecosystem: Host-associated > Plants > Roots > Rhizosphere >... | reverse complement strand
TGTCGGTGGCGCGTGACCTCGCCCAGGCTCGGGCCGTCGCGGGCACCGCTCCGGCGGGCTGGGCCCGCCTGATCGCCGACGCCGACCACGCGCTCGCCGACGGCCGGGCCGCTCAGGCGTACGTGCTGCTGGCGCGAGCGGCTACCTGAGTCGGGCCCGGACGCGAAGACAGCGGCCGGCGACGCACCCCGCGTCGCCGGCCGTCCGGCGTCAGGAAAGCGGCGCACCGACTGCCCCGGGCCTAATCTGCCGGCGTCCGGCAAAATCGGATCGTGGTGCCCGAGTACTTGCGCCGGCAGCCGCCGCCTGCCGGCTCTTGTGGTGGCACCGGGACCGGTCCGGCGCGTCGGCGGAATGGTGGAGGTGAGCCAGCATGGCGAACAGCGGTCGCCGGCGCGGTGTCGGTGCGGTGCCGGCGGTGCCGGCGCAGGATGCGTGGCTCGTCGAGGTTGCCGAGGGCGCCAGCCGCGACGCCGGCGGTGTGCCGGTCGGCCTGCTCGGCGACTACCTGCCGCTACTGGCCGATGCCGCGGTGACCGGGCGGCGGCCCAAACGCTCGGAGTTGGATGCGGTGGGTCGGTTGGGCCGGCAGGCCGCGGAGCAGGGCATCTCGGCCGGACGGGTGGTGCAGTTGTACCTCTCGGCGGCGCGGCGGTTGTGGCAGGACCTGCCGGTGGTGGTGCGGTCCCGGGACCGGGAGGCGGTGCGGGCGGCGGCTGCGGCCGTGCTGCATGTCATCGACGAGGCGGTGGCCACCCTCGCCGAGGGGTATGCGGTGGCGCGGCGGGATCTGGTGCGCCGGGAGGACACGCTGCGGCGGGAGTTGGTCGACGATCTGCTGCGGGGCGATTCGGATCTGGGTGCGCTGGTGGAGCGGTCGGAGCCGTTCGGGCTCGACCTGGCCCGGGTGCACCAGGTGGCGCTGGCCGCGCCGGGTCGGCGGCTGCCGGACACCGCGGCGGCGATAAGCGCGTTGGAGGCGGTCATCTTCGACCGGCTCGGCGATCGCGATGTGCTGGTGGCGACGAAGGAGGGTCTGCTCGTCGTGGTCGCTCCCGCCGATCCTGCGACGGCTGGTCGGATCTCACCGACGGTCGACCCGAACAACGACCTGGGCCGGCTGATGCACGGCGAGCTGAACCGGCTGCGGCACGGCCGGCCGTGGCGGGTGGCGGCCGGGCGGGCGCATCCGGGCCTGTACGGCATTGCCCGCTCCTACGAGGAGGCGCGGGAGGCACTGACCATGGCCGCCCGGCTGCGGCTGAGCAGTCCGGTCGTCAACGCCCACGAGTTGCTCGTGTACCGGGTGCTGCTGCGTGACCAGCCGGCCATCGTCGACCTGGTCTCGGCCGTCCTCACCCCACTACGGCAGGCGCGGGGCGGGGCCCAGCCGTTGCTGGACACCATGGACGCCTACTTCAGCACCGGCGCCGTGGCCACCGAGTCCGCCAAGCGGCTGCACGTGTCGACCCGAACGGTGACCTACCGCCTGGAGCGGATCAAGACGCTGACCGGGTACGACCCCGCCGACCCCCAGCACCGGTTCACCTTGCACGCGGCGGTGCTCGGTGCGAAGGCGCTCAACTGGCCCACCAACCCACTGCCTGCCGGGTAGCGGTGGTCAGCCTTGTCGCAGGCCCGCGGCTGCCAGGTTGCCGACGTCCGGAAATGAGCACCGGTCCTTTGCTGTCGGCCACTGACATGTCGAGCCCGTCCGTCCTCGGGCAGCCTTGGTGACAGGAGTCGGACCTGCACCTCGACAACCGGTCGCCGCCGGCGACCATCGCGAGGCACGCATTCGCGGCTGCGGACGCCACCGACGGGCCATCCCCCCGTAGGCACCGACGACGGGCGAACGCACGTTTGCGGCTGTGCGTGTCGCCGTGACTGGACGCGATGGGCCGGGCCGCGACGGCGACGCGGGCAGGTCCGGCTCCGTTCCCGGTCAGGGGGCCGGGACGCCGCGCATCAGGCGTGTATTACTGCGGGATGTCGACGACGCACCGAGTGGACAACCGCGGCTTACGTGACGTGCACCGACCGGCCCGCGGCGGCCAGCACGATCCGGGCGTGATGCAGGGCGGCGCCGCAGCTCACCGTCAGCAGCCGTCCCCCGCGGGTCGGCCGCGGTGAGTTGACCGGAGCGTTCGGCGAACCAGTTCCATCCGCTCTGGCTGGAGGCGCCATCGCCAGGGCTGGGTGTTGAGGATCGACGGTGCGTGGCGGGCGGCGGTCGCGGCCCGTACGGTCACACCGGTCCGATAGACCGTGGTTGTCGGGTGACTCATGGAGACCTCCAGGCAGACGCGTCGCAGGAAGGACTCGTAGGCATGCAGGGCCGGGCCTCGGCGACGCCTGATACGAGGCCGGTGTCGGACGGCGGCACACCACTGACCGTTCTCCATACTCGATCAGCGCTCGAGGGCGGGACAGCACCACGTCTGGCAGAAGTGACACCTGGAATTTGCCGATGCCCGGCAAACGCGGACCGCAGGCTGTGCCCGCTGAAATTCGCGGCCAGGTGCGAAAGCTTGGCGTCGAAGCCGGTGGGACACGCTCATGGCGGACGGTCCCGCAGGCGCGTGGGTCAATTCCGGCCGAACGCCGCCCCCAGGCCGGTCAGATCGATCGGGCGTCGCGCGTGCTCGGGCACGTGCTCGACCAGCGACCGCATCGACTCCAGCGCGGTGAGAATCTGCCGGGCGACCCGATCGACCGGCCGCATGGCGTCGACCGAGACCAGGATGCCGCGTGAGGCGTACCAGTCGACGATCGGATGGGTCACCTCGTGATAGATGGCGAGCCGTCGACGGATGACCGGTTCGGTGTCGTCGGACCGCCCTTCCAGGGCCGCCCTGGCCAGCAGCCGACGGATCAGCTCCTCGTCGTCGGCCTTGAGGTGCAGCGCCACGTTCGCGGTCATCTGCAGGCCACGGCCGATCTCGTACAGTGCACGCGCCTGCGTCATGTTGCGTGGCATGCCGTCGAGCACGTACCCGACGCCGCCGGCTTTCGCCTCGGCGATCGCGGCGGCGACCATGTCCAGCACGACCTCGTCGGGAACCAGCTCACCCCGGCTGAGCCGGTCGCGTACCGCCCGACCCAGCTCCGTTTCCCGGGCCACGTGGTCGCGCAACAGATCACCGGTGGCGATGTGCGGGATGCCGAAGTGTGTCGCGATCAGCGCGCCCTGGGTTCCCTTGCCTGCCCCGGGTGGGGCCACCAGCAGCACCCGCATCACACGACTCCCTCCGCCGAAGGCCGGCGCCGCGCCGATCAATGTCGGCGCTCGACGGCCGGCCGAGCCCGCCCCCGTGACGCGACTGCGCCGATCGTAAGCGCTTTCCCACCGCCGGGCCTCCTACTCTCGACCGGCCGGATGGTCGGGTACCGCTGTCAGAGTGTGTACGCCCCTGAAGTTCCCGATGGGTTGTCCTGATAGGACGCACCGCCGTCGGGCTCGTGGCTCAGCGGTTTGGCACCACCCTCCGGCGGGCCCGCAGCGGATTGGCCGCCGGCGGCCAGGTGCGGGAACTTCGCGTCGAAGGCGGGCCGCTCCGAGCGGATGCGGGGCAGGCGGTCGAAATTGCGCAGCGGTGGTGGGCAACTGGTGACCCACTCGAGCGAGTTGCCGTGACCCCACGGGTCGTCCGTCTCGACGGTCCGTCCGGCGCGGTAGGAGATCCACACGTTGTACAGGAAGGGAAGCATGGACGCACCGAGGATGAACGAGCCGACGGTCGACACCATGTTCAGGGTGGTGAACCCGTCGGTGGGCAGGTAGTCGGCGTACCGGCGTGGCATCCCCCGGTTGCCCAGCCAGTGCTGCACAAGGAACGTGGTGTGGAAGCCGATGAAGGTCAGCCAGAAGTGGACCCGTCCCAGGCGTTCGTTCAGCATCCGGCCAACCATCTTGGGAAACCAGAAGTACACACCCGAGAACACCGCGAAGACGATCGTGCCGAACAGCACGTAGTGGAAATGGGCCACCACGAAGTACGAGTCGGTGACGTGGTAATTGACCGGTGGGGAGGCGAGCAGGACCCCGGACAGGCCGCCGAACAGGAACGTCACGAGGAAGCCGAGGGTGAACAGCATCGGTGTTTCGAACGACAGCTGCCCCTTCCACATGGTTCCGATCCAGGTGAAGAACTTGACCCCGGTCGGCACCGCGATGAGATAGCTGAGCAGGCTGAAGAACGGCAGCAGCACCTGTCCCGTGGCGAACATGTGATGCGCCCAGACCGTCATCGACAGGCCCATGATGGCGATGGTCGCGCCGACCAGGCCCTTGTAGCCGAATACCGGCTTGCGGCTGAAGACGGGAATGACCTCGGTGACAATGCCGAAGAACGGCAATGCCACGATGTACACCTCTGGATGGCCGAAGAACCAGAACAGATGCTGGTACAGCATCGGGCCGGCGGTCGCCGGATCGAACACGTGGGCACCGAGCTTCCGGTCCGCGAGCAGCGCCAACAACGTCGCCGCGAGCAACGGGAACACCATGATGACCATCGCGCTGGTCACCAGGATGTTCCACGTGAAGATCGACATGCGGAACATCGTCAGGCCGGGCGCGCGCAGGGTGACGATCGTGGTGATCATGTTGACGGCGGCGAGGATCGTGCCGAGACCCGACAGGACCAGGCCGACGATCCACATGTCGGATCCGACGCCGGGTGAGTTGGCGGCGCTGCTGAGCGGGGTGTAGGCGAACCAACCGAAGCTCGCCGCACCGCCCGGGGTGAGGAATCCGGCGATCACAAGCACGCCGCCGAACAGGTAGAGCCAGTAGGCGAAGGCGTTGAGCCGGGGGAACGCCACGTCGGGCGCGCCGATCTGCAGCGGCACCACGTAGTTGGCGAACGCGAACACGATCGGCGTCGCGAACAGCAACAGCATGATCGTGCCGTGGATGGTGAACAGCTGGTTGTACTGCTCCGTGGACAGGAACTGCAGCCCGGGCCGAGCCAGTTCGGCACGCATCAGCAGGGCCATCAGGCCGCCGACCATGAAGAACGCGAACGATGTGACCAGGTACATGATGCCGATCTGCTTCGCGTCGGTCGTGCGCAACAGCCGCCCGACCGCGGAACCCTTGACCGATCGCCGCACCGACCACGGGCGGGTCACGATCGGTTGTGGACCCGGCGAAGGGTGAGCCACGCCGGACCCTGTGTCCCTGACCTGTTCCACGGCAGCCGCCGGCGGCGAGTCCCGGGGTGTCATGGCCGCGCCGCGGTCGGCGCGAGGTCGTGGTGTCGCGGAGCAGTTCGTCGGATCGCGCCCCGTGCGGCCACGTCACATTCCTTCCACAGTGCTACGAGCGCGATCGTGCGGACACGGCGGCTTGACCGGCGGCGGCCCGGGCGGCCTGACCGGCGCCGCGCAGCGCGGCCAGCCGAGGTGTGTAGGCGGGTCGAACGTGCGCCCGCAGGTTCGCAGCCAGCCGGATCGTCAGTTCCGGGATGGTGGCGCCGTCACCGACGATGACGGCGCCACGGGCGAGCGCCGCCGCAGCCAAGCGCCGCATACGCGGGTTCTGGACGATGTCGGCGACCAGGCGGGTGACGACACCGGCGAGCGGGCGCGGCCCGCCACGCGAGGTCGGGTCGTGGGTGCCCACCGCGGCGCGGCGGGCGCCGACGATCCGGCCGTCGACAAGGAGGGCGACCTCGGTCAGTTCCGCACCGACGTCGGCGATGAGGAGCACGCCGGCCGCCGTAGCCGAGCCGATCGCGGCCGCTCGCACCGAGTCGATGAGAAGTACCTGCGACCCGGCAAATGCTGCCGCCATGACGTCGCGGATCACACGTTGGTCAGTTGGTGTCGCCAGTACCGGTCGGCATGCGACAACCACCGCACCGGCGGGCGGGCAGGCCGGCAAAGTGCGTTGCAGCCGGGTCATCTGCGCCACACAGCCAGCCACGCTGCCGGATTCCCGCGCCCAGGGCCAATGTCTGACGCAATGTCTGCGCGTTGCCCGGCCAGGCCGAGCTTCGAGTCGGCCATCCTGTGCGGCGTCAATGTGTGCATGGTTGTGCGACCCCTGATCCGGAACTACCCGTCGAGGCCCAGCATCCGCCGACATGATTCACACGGCAGGGTCCGCCGTCGGCCAACAACCCCGGAGCGCCTTGCCGACCGCCAGCAAGCAGGTGTCAGCCGGTCCCGGCGGCGGTTAGCACGAGCATCCGATGCGGGTTCATGGCCGGCCCCGCTGGACGTCGAGAATGCCACGGGCACCACGGTCGGCGTCGACCATGACGTGTGAGACGAACGGATAGTGTCCGGGCTCGGGCAGGACCGTCTCGACGAATCCACCGGCGGCCGGGGCGAGGTCGAGAACCTGGGCGCCGCCGGGGTCGTCGGCGCGCAGGGCGTAGTGGCCTTCCCGGTAGACGGTGTCGAACTGGGCGCCGACGATGTGGAAGGCGGTGGGGCGGCTGGGGCCGGCGTCGAGGACCCAGATGCGTACCCGCCGGCCGGCGGTGGCGGCCAGCGGCCGGTGTGCGTACTGGCTGACGTAGCCGTTGAAGACGACGGCCTCGGGCTGCTCGGCCCGCATTGCGGTGAGGTCGGCGGGTTGCCCGTCCGGGCCGGGGTACAGCTCGGACTGCACCAGCACGTACTCACGGTCGACGGGGGCCAGGTCGGGCGGGTCGATGATCACCGCGCCGTACATGCCGTTGCCGATATGCAGCAGCATGGGCATGGTCGAGCAGTGATACATCCAGATGCCGGCCTTCGTGGCGGTGAACCGGTAGGTCAGCCGCTGGCCCGGATCGATGGGTCGCATCGGGATGTCGGGGGCGAGGGCCCCGGCGTGGAAGTCGACGCCGTGGTCGATGCTGCCGTCGTTGACCAGGGTGATCTCGAAGGTGTCGCCGATTCTGCCGCGCAGCGTGGGCCCGGGGGCGGTGCCGTTGAAGGTCCACAGTTTCCGGCTGACGCCGGGGGCGACGTCGCGGACGACCTCCTGCACGCGGAGTTCGATCCGGTGGAGTGATTCGGCGCCGGTGGTCGGGGCGGTGGCGTCGCGGGCGGTGAACGCGGGTCCTGGGTCGGCCATCGCGTCGATCCGGCCGGCCGGTGCGGTTGCGGTCGACGAGCCGGCGTGGTCGTGGTCGGCGGCCGACGCCGGACCGCCGGTGGTGGTGATGGTCAGCGTCATGCCGGCCTGCCGGTGGCCGGGCAGGGAGCACCAGCCCTCGACCGTGCCGCCGATGACGCCGGCGTCGAGGCGGGCGGCGGCGTCACGGCCGATGGTGCCGGTCTTCGCGCCCGTGGCAAGGACCAGGTCGTGGCGACGGTTGTCGCGGTTGGTCACCTCGATGACCAACCGGTCCCCGGCGGGCACGGCGATGCGGTCGGGGTGGAACCGCATGCCGTCGGCGGTGACCGAAACCGTGGTCGTGTGCCCGGTCGCCGGCACGCGCGTCTGCTGCGTCACGGCAGGTGTGGCCGGCTCGGCCGCGTGCTGTGCCGCGACGCCGATCAGCACGGCCAGCAGCACCAGAGCGGCGCCGGCTGCGATGCCGCCCAGTGGCCGGGCCGGCGGCGGCTGCGGCGCCGGCGGCTGCGGCGCCGGCGGCTGCGTCGGCGGCGGCCGCGTCGCCGGCGGTGGGCTGGATGCGGGCGGCCCGGCAATGACGGTGTCGGCCGCGGACGGCCTCCTGACGAGGATGAGGCGGACGGCGGGAATCAGGAATTGCACCAGGGCGGTCAGCACCAGCAGTGACGTGGTGATGCGGACGTAGGGCGGCACGGGCAGCAGGAACAGGACCAGGGCGAGGTTCGCCATGGCGACCCGCTGCGGCCCGTGCCGTTCCAGCACGGCGGTGGCGGCGCGCACCCGGGCGGGTCCACCGCCGAGTGCCACTGGCAGCAGATGGGTGAGGGCGCCGAGCAGGGTCTGGGCGGCGAATCCGGCCAGCAGTGGCACCAGCACCGCGCCGAACCGGTCGGCCGCCTCGTCGGCGCCGGCGGCGGTGGCCAGGGCCGCGGCGTCGACACCCAGCGCAACGAGCAGCCAGCCGGCGGCGGCCGCCAGCGACCAGGCCGCGAACGACGCCGGCGGTTTGTGCCGGGCGACCTGTACCGCCGGGCGGATCACGATCACGACGGCGGTGGCGGCGACGGCGAGGCCGCCGACCGCGAGTGCCGGCCACCAGGTGAGCACCCCGACCGCAAGCAGCAGGAGGGCCGCTACGGCGGTGGGCAGCGCGGCGCGAGCGGCGGCGACGGCACCGTCGGCCATGCGGGCGCGCAGCACCGTCGGCCACAGCGTCAGCACGGTACCCAGCACCGTCAGCGTGACCCAGCCGAGCAGGTTGACGTGGGCGTGGAACAGCATCAGCCGCGACCGGGCGGCGTCGTCGCTCACCAGCATCCACGCGCCGACCGGGATACCGCTCAGCAACGCCACCGCCGCCGCCAGGTAGTAGTGCACCGTCACCGCGAAGCGGGCCGGCAGCGCCGCCCGCAGCCGGCCTCGCAGCCAGAACAGGTGCGCGGCGATCGCGGCGAACACCGCCCCCGCACCGATGACCCCGACCCACGGCTGGTCGAGGGTTCCGGCAGCCAGGACGGCCAGCACGCCGGCGTTGAGCAGCGCGAGCCGCACAGACTCTGCACGGCGGCCGGCCGGGGCGGGCAGGCGCAGCACGGCGGCGGTGAAGTGGGCGCTCCAGATGACGATGGCGTTGCTGGCCGCGCCGAGCAACAACAGGTGGATCGCGAGCCACCGCCACTGCGCCAGCAACGGGTGAGCGAACCCGACCGCGACGATTCCGGCCAGGTAGGCCAGCGGAAGCGCGTTCGCTCGCCGGTGCCACCGGCTGCGTTCGCTCACCGGCGGGCCGGCCGTCGTGGCCACGGCTGCGGTGCGCGGCTCGCTCACCGCACCGCTCCCACCGCGGCGACGTTGGCGGCGCCGGCCCACCGCCACACGGGCTCCAGGCCGGAGCCGACCCCGATCACGACCCGCCCCCGGAACGTCGAGCGGGCATGTGCAGCCGGACCACGCACGCGGTGGGCGCAGCGAACGGCTCCAGCACCGCCTCGGCATCCACCGCACCGGCGGCCTCCAGCAACCCACGGATCATCCCGGCGTGCAGAGCACACATGACGTCGGGCTGCTCGCCGACCAGCGCCAGGAACGGACAGGCGTGCAGATGGATCTCCACCCGATCCGCCACCGCGCCCCGCTCACCTTCGGCCGGGAGCGGATCACCGGCCGGGAGTCGCTGCGGATCGAAGCCCAGTTGCCGCAGCACTCCGACCGTCGCGTCGAGCGGCTCGGCCTGTTCGGCGGTGGCGGCAAGCCGCCGTCCCCACGCCTGGCCGGCTGCGACAGCGGCGGCCGGGCCGCCGCCGGTCGTGGCCAGATGGTCCAGCAACGCTGCGGTGAGTGCCCGGTAGGGCGCCGGGGCGGGCTCGGCCGCGGCAGCCCGGTAGCGCCACGCCGGCCGGCCCGGCGTGCCGCCGCTGGCCCGGGCCCGAACCAGCAACTCGGCTTCGACCAGCCGCTCCAGGTGCGCCCGCACCGTCGAGGGGTGCAGCCCGGTGCGTTCCACGACGTCGGCCGCTGTCAGCCCGGCGTCGGCGGCGCGGACCAACCCCAGGATCGTCGCCCTGCTCGTCGAGCCCAGGGCGCGGTGCCGCGGAGTGTCGATCGTCTCTCCGGAAGGACCTAGCCGATCAGTTTCCACGAGGTCTAACGTTATAACGTCAAACGACAAGAAAACTAGAAGAGGGTGTCACGTCACAATCGGCTGATGCTTGCTGTCAGCGCGCCGCCGCGCCAACCTCACTACGGCATGATCGAGAAGGCAGAGGACCGGAATGCACACATCGTCACTCACCGACTTGGCCGAGGAGCATTTGGCGGCTGCTCACGCCGCCGGCAGCGGGCGCAGCGCCCGGACCATCGTCGGTGGCCACGACAGAACCCTGCGGCAAACCCTCATCGCATTGACCGCAGGGCAGCGCCTCGACGAGCACGAGAACCCGGGCGAGGCGACCGTGCACGTCCTGTACGGCAACGTGCGGATGGCCACCGGCACCGACAGCCGCGACGTCGCCGCCGGCGAACTGCTCGTCGTACCCGATGCCCGGCACAGTCTCGAAGCGTTGACCGACTGCGTCGTGCTACTGACTGTCGCCAAGGTCGTCCAGGCCGACGCGTGACGGGTGCGGGGCCGCGTGCACCGGCTGTGCGGATGCTGGCGCGCTGAACCTCGGCCGGCCTGATCCGGGGCGATGCTGCGCCGCAACCGTATGAACCCGCGCGGGTAACGGCCCGCACCGACGCGGCCGTCGCCTTCTGCGGGGTCTACCGCGGCGCTGGTTCAGGGTGCCCCAGCACCGTCACGACGGGTACACCGGCGTCGGCGGGATTGGACGGCCGGCGGCGACGGCCGCTCGGACGTGCTCGGCCTCCGGCAGCCGCCATTCCTCGCCGTAGACCGCGCCGGGACGTCGAGGCGCCTCCATCACGGCGCAGGTGGCGACGTCGCCGAGGTCCACCGGCTGGTAGCCGGCATCGGACACCAGCCCGCATACCAGCTGCCGCGCCGACGCGTCCGTTCCGCACACCCATTGCACGACCCGGGGATCGCGGTGGGCGGTGTCGGCTTGGAACGCCGCAGTGAGGGTGTTGAACGATTTGCTGTACCGGGCGCCGGGCATGCGAGCGGCATTGAATGCCGCCGCCGTCTGGCCGGGGGGCGGTTTCGGGCCCGGCCCGAACTGGTTGGTGGTGTCGATCACGATCACGTCGGTCAGCGGACCGGCCTGTTCCAGCGCCGTCGGAACGGCTGCCCACGGCACCGAGAGGACGACGGCGTCCGCGGCGGCGACCGCCGCGGCGACGTCGTCGACAGCGGCGACGCCGAGTTCGGCGGCGCGGGCCGCGAGCGCTACGGGATCGCGCGAAAACGTGACGGTGACCGCGTGGCCGGCCCCGGCCAGCTGTCGGGCGATGTTGCCGCCTATGCGCCCCGGACCGAGAACGGTGATCTTCATCGGCCGACCGCCTCGAGAATCGTGCAGCCGCATGCCACAGGGTGCCCCTCTCGACGGATGGTCAGCCGGATAGCATGAGCCTAAACCTTGGATTCAAGCTATTGTCAAGAGTGCCGGGTCGTTAGCCTTGACGCCATGGCTCCGCACGAGCGCCGGACGGTTCCAGACGGCTCCGACGACGCCGTTCCGCGCGACTCGGTCGACCTCCTGCTGTTCTCGTGGGCCGACCGCCGTCCGGACCTCGACTTCTCCCCGGTGGCTCTCGTCGCCCGCCTGGCCCGCGTGCGCGCCCACATCGACGCCGCGCTGGATCAGGTGTTCGCCGAGCACGGCCTCGGGGCGTCCACCTTCGCGGTCCTCGTGACGCTCGCCCGCGTCGACGACGGAACCGGGGTCACCCAACGCCGCCTGATGGATGAACTGGACCTCACCTCGGGCACCGTGAGCGTGCGCGTGGACCGGATGGTGGAAACCGGTCTGGTCATCCGGAGCGCCGATCCGGAATCGAAGCGCAACTCGCTCGTCTCCCTGACGCCCCGCGGCCGTGAACTGGCTGAGCGGGTCATCCCGGCGCATCTGGACAACGAGGCTCGAATGCTGGCCGGCCTCACCGACGACGAACGCGGCCTACTTGCCGGCCTGCTGCGCAAGCTCCTGGTCGAATTCGAAGGATCGGCGCCGCCGCCCGACGCGCGATGCCGTCTCGGTCTCACCCTGGCTCCCGTGCACCGCACCATCACGGTGCGGCAGAGTGCCGGGCTACCGCCCGCGCTCGGACTCCTCGTCCGCAGTGCTCAACCGGGCAGCCCCGCCGCCCGGGCGGGAATCCGCACCGGCGACGTGCTCCTGCGCGCCGGACACTACGAACTGCGGTCCATCGCCGCACTGCACGCCGCGCTCGCCGACACCCCGCACGGTGGCGACCTGCGCTTGCGAATTGCCCGCGGCACAGGCGAACACGGTGCCACCGTGTCGCTGGCGCATCCGGCCGAACCCCGCAGCGGGGTGACGTCACCCGCCGGGTACCACTACCTATGACGTGTCGGCTACGGCTTCGTCCGGGTCGCACGGGGCGTGTGCTCAACCAGCTTCAGGGCGAGGTCGGCGTAGAACTCGCCGAGTTGGTCCGGTGAGTCCGAGCCGTCCAGCCGGTACCACCGAACCAGGTCGATGCTGAGCGACAGCATGGCGCGGGTGACCCGCTTGACGTCGACCGGAGCGAAGGAACCGTCGGAAACTCCGCGCGTGACGGCGTCGCGGAAGAACTCGTTCGTCTTGTGCCGCAGGTCGAGGATCTCGTCGTAGTGCTCGGCGGTGAGGGCGGCGAGCTCGAACTGGCAGACGCGGGCGGCGACGTGATGGCGGGCGTGCCAGGCGGTGTACCGCGAGATGATGGCTCGAAGGCGGTCGGCCGAGTCCTCCGTCGCCAGGACCACCGGCCCCTGCACGTGAGCCAGCGCCTGCTTGTGTCCGGCGCGCATGATCTCGTAGAGGACCAGTTCCTTCGTCTCGAAGTGCACGTACAACGCGGCGGGGCTGAGACCGACGCCGACGCAGATGTCCCGGGTCGTCGTGGCGTGGTAGCCGTTCTTGGCGAAGCACCGCACCGCTGACGTCAGCAGACGGCGGGCGACCTCGGCGAGCTCCTCGCTCCACAGGTCGGGTGAGTCGTCGCTCAACCGCGGGTCGTCCGCCAGATCGTCGACCGTGAAGCGGGCCTGCCGTCTTGCCATCCGTGACCGTCGCTTCCTCGAAGGGGGCCGAGTCCTTTCGTGAGGCCGTCGTGGCCTCCTCGAGTCTCGTGGATCGTACCGATGCCGTTCGTGGCGTCTGATCAGGCCGTTGTGACCCTTGACACACGCACCTTACTCGGTGACTATGCGCTTAGTCACGAGCTGATCCACGATTCTCCAGCCACGACCCACCCCCGCCACTTGAAGGAGATCGCATGCACCGCCTCGGTCTCATCGCCGGCACACTCGGGCTGGCCATGTTTGCCGCCGCCTGTGGAAACGGCGGCACCGCCGACAGCGCCTCATCCGGGGACGGCTCGTCGGCGTTGAAGGGCAAGACGATCGCCCTCGTCGGTTACGGGAACAGCAACCCGTGGGGGGCCTACTTCAACAAGGTCTTCACCGAGCAGTTGTCGCCGACCGGCGTCAAGATCAACGACATGACGACGATGGACCCCGGTACGCAGGTCCAGAAGTTCAACCAGGCGGTGGCCCAGAAGCCCGACCTGATCGTGCTCGCGATCCTCGACACGCAGGCCCTGGTGGCCCCGATCAAGAAGGCCAAGGCCGCCGGAGTGCCGGTGCTCGCCGTCGACGGTCCAACCGACCCGTCGGTGGCCGGCGAGGTGATGTCGGTGCTCTCCGACAACCAGGCGCTGGGGGAGTATGCCGCGCAGAACATCATCGAGGGCTTGAAGGGCCAGGGTCGCGAATCGGGCAACATCATCGTCCTCACCGGAACGAAATCCATGCTCGTCACCCAGGACCGGATGAAGGGCTTCAACAAGGTCATGGCGACGGCTCCGCAGTACAAGGTCGTCGACGAACAGGACGCCAACTGGGATCCCCAGCTGTCGGGCACCATCGCCCAGCAGCTGTTGGCCAAGCACGGTCGCGACGGCGTGCAGGCCGCCTACGGCATGGCCGACTACATGGCGCTTCCGATCATCCAGGCGGCGAAGCAGGCCGGGTTCCCGGTGGCCGGCAAGGACGGGCTGATCGTCACCAGCAGCAACTGCTTCAAGGCCGGCATCGACGCCATCAAGGCGGGCGAGCTCTACGGCACGGCCACCGAGGACCCCGGCACGATCGCCAAGCAGTCGGCCGACTACGCCCTGCGCTACCTGACCGGGAAGAAGCCGCCGCAGTCCGAAACCGTGAAGGAGGAGCGGGTCACCGCCGCCAACGTGGACAAGTTCGCCGAGCAGTGCAGCCACGCGTGATCCGCGTCGACGGGCTGGCCCGCGCCTTCCACGGCGTCGCCGCGGTTCGAGACGTCTCGTTCACGGTCGGCGCCGGCGAGATCCACGGGCTGTGCGGGCACAACGGAGCCGGCAAGAGCACCGTGGTGAAGATGCTGTCCGGCCAGCTGGCGCCCGACGCCGGTCGCATCCTCATCGACGACACCCCGGTCGAGCTGCGCAGCCGACAGGCCGCCCAGCGGGCCGGGGTGGCGCTCGTCGACCAGGAACTCAGCGTCGTACCGGCGTTGACGGTGCTGGAGAACCTGCTCCTCGGCGACATCGACGCGCCGCTTGTCAACCGGCGGCGGGCGGCGCTGGCCCGCTGCCGCCGGGTGCTCGACGACATGGGCCTTTCGCGCATCGACCCGGGCCAGCCGCTGTCCGCCCTCAGCATCGGCGATCGGCAGCTGGTCGAAATCGCCAAGGCGCTGAGCCAGCGGGCCCGGCTGGTAATACTCGACGAACCGACGGCGACCCTGACCGACGTGGAAAGCTCGTTGGTGTTCGCCGCGATCCGCCGGGCGGTGGCCGCCACCGGCTGCTCGGTCATCTTCGTGTCCCACCGCCTCGCCGAGGTACTCGAGCTCTGCGACTCGGTAACCGTGCTGCGCGACGGCCGCACGGTTGCCACCACGCCGGCCGCCGAGCTGACCGTCGACACGCTGATCGTCCAGATGCTCGGCGAACCGCCCCGCCGGCTCGCCGCCGACGGGAAGCCGGACCGGGACCTCGCGCACGCGCTGCGGATCTCGCGGTTGCGCGTGCCGGGGCGGCTGCGGGACCTCACGCTCACCGCCAACGCGGGCCGCATCTACGCCCTCGCCGGCCAACTCGGCAGCGGCGCGTCGGACGTCCTGCGCGCCGTCGCGGGGCTGCACCCCACCGCCGCCGGCACCGTCGAACTGCACGGCCGCCCGGTGCCGGTGCGCGATCCGGTCGCCGCCGTTCGGCGAGGCGTCGCGTTCCTCTCCAACGACCGCAAGTCCGAGGGCCTGTTCCTCGACAAGTCGCTCGCCTGGAACCTGACCGCGACCCGCCTCCCGCACCTCGTGCGCGCCGGCGTCCTGCGCCCGCGCAGGGAACACGCCGCGGCTCGGGCGCTCGCCGAGCTGATCGGGCTGCCGGCAGCCCGACTCGGCGACGCCGTGGCGGAGCTCAGCGGAGGGAATCAGCAGAAGGCGTTCGTCGGCCGGTGCCTCGGCCGCGACGACGTGTTCGCGCTGCTGATGGACGAGCCAACGCGTGGCGTGGACATCGGCGGGCGCGCGGCGATCCACCACCTCCTGCGCCGCGCGGCCGACGCCGGACTCGTCGTGATGTTCGCCTCGACCGAACTCGACGAGCTGCTGGAGCTCGGTGACGTCATCGTCACGATGCGGGGCGGCCGGCTGGTCAACCGATACGAAGGCGACGTGGACGGTGCCCTGCTGATGCGCGACATGACGCAGAGGCTCGAATGACAGCGGTTCCCGTTCGGCCGAGCGCGTCGGTGGTAAGCCTCGCCCTACCCCTGATCGCGCTCGTCGCGCTGGTCGGGCTCGCCGTGACGACACACCGGTTCCTCAGCCTGGACAACGCGCGGGCCATCCTCGCGTCGACCGCGTTCGTCGGCATCACCGCCGTCGGCGCGACGCTGGTGATGATTGCCGGCTCGGGCGTGTCGCTGGCCACCTCGCAGACCGCGACCGTGGCAGGGATGTTCTTCCTGGCGACGCAGCAGTACGGGCTGGTGACGGCGGTGCCGGTCGCGCTGGTGACCGGTGTCGCGCTCACCGGGCTGCAGGGCGCCGTCATCGGCTACTGGCACGCGAATCCGATCGTGCTCACGATTGCAGCCGGGTTCGCGATCGGGGGAACCACCACCTGGTTCAGCGGTGGAACGCCGGTGTACCCGGAGGTCGTCGCGTACGAGGTTCTCAACTCGACGCCGCTCGGCCTGCCGGTGGCGGTCTACGTGCTGCTCGGGGTGACCGTGCTGGCCCAGTTCACGCTGCGCGGGACGACGCCGGGTCGGCAGCTGTACCTGATCGGCTCCAATCGGGCCGCGGCACGGGCCGCCGGCCTGCCGGTGGGCCGGGTCACCGTGATCGCCTGGGCATTCTTCGGTGCCTGCATCGCCCTGACCGGCGTCTTCCTGGCGTCGTTCAACACATCGGCGACCGCCACGCTGGGCGGAACGCTCACGCTCGATGCGATCGCCGCGGTCCTCGTCGGCGGAACAGCGATCAGCGGCGGCCGCGGCTCGGCGGTGCGAACCCTGGCCGGTGCCGTGCTCATCGCCGTCATCTCCGACGTGCTGCTGCTGCGTGGCTTCTCCACGGGCATACAGATCCTCGTGAAGGGCATTCTCGTGCTCGCAGTCGTCGTCATCGTCCATCTGCACGCCACGCGGAGCCATCGATGAGGCGCCGGTGGCTGGTGCAGCCGGACCATCTGATACCCGTGGTGTCACTGGTGGTGGTCGTCGTCGCATTCGCCAGCGCACCAGCGCTGAGCGGCCGGCCGCTACAACCGTTCGACGTGTACAACGCGTTGCAGGGCTTCGCGCAGCTGGGCCTGTTGGCCCTCGCGATCGGGATCACGATGATCGCGGGGGAGTTCGATCTGTCGGTCGTGGGCTCGTACGCGGTCGGCGGCATGCTCGCCGTCTCGGCCGGTGCGACGTCGCCGGCACTCGGCGTGCTGGCCGCCGTGGCGGCCGGTGCGGCCATCGGCGCCGTCCAGGGCGGGCTGATCGCGCGCCTGCGCATCCCGTCGATGCCGGTCACCCTCGCGACCTACATCGCGCTTCTCGGCCTGGCGTACGCGATGTCGGGCGGGCTGAGCAAGTCGTACCCGAACAGCGACGCGACCCTGTGGGTCGACCAGACGCTGGCCGGGGTCTTCTCGCCGCGAAGCCTCCTGACGCTGGCGATTTTCGTGATCGCCGCCGTCGTGCTGGGCGGCACGAAGTGGGGCCGGGAACTGCGGGCGATCGGCGGCGACCGGCGGGCCAGCCGCGTTGCCGGCGTCACCGTCGACGGTCTGATCGTTTGGCTTTTCACGGTGTCCGGAGCATTGGCCGCATTGGGCGGCGCCCTGCTCAGCTACAGCTACGCGTCAGCCAACCCGGACCCGGGTCTCCAACCGCTGATCCTCGCCGCGGTGGCCGCGTTGCTCGGCGGCGTGTCCCTGGCGGGCGGCCGCGGTGCCCCGCTGGGTCTGCTCGCCGGCACGCTGTCGGTGGCCCTGCTCGCGCAGATCGTCGCCGTCACGGCGCTGCCAGACTTCACCACCCAGCTGCTGTACGCCGCACTCCTCGCGGTCATCGTGATCGTCGAAAGTCCCGGCTTGCGCGCCTTGTCGGACCGGTTCCGAGCACGTCGTGCCGATGGGTAACGTCGCCGGAAGGCCTTCTCCCAACCCGCCATCCCGTACGAAGGAGAGTGCAACCATGACCCAGCAGATGACGACGGTGGCCGACGGCTTCCATTTCCTGGAGGCCCCCCGCTGGCGTGACGAGCGCCTGTGGTTCTCGGACTTCTACAGCTACCAGGTGCGGTCGATGCGCGAGGACGGGTCCGACCTGCGCGAGGAGGCCAGCGTTCCGGAGCAGCCGTCGGGCCTTGGCTGGCTGCCCGACGGGCGGCTGCTCGTCGTTTCGATGCGGGACCGGAAGGTGCTGCGCCGCGAACCGGACGGGACCATGGTCGTCCACGGCGATCTGGGCCCGCACGCGACGGGGCATTGCAACGACATGGCCGTCGACGCACAGGGCCGTGCGTACGTCGGCAACTTCGGCTTCGACCTGATGGCCGGCGACCCGTTGGAACCGGCCGCGCTGCACCGTGTCGACCCCGACGGGCGGGTCACCCAGGTGGCCGACGACCTCTGGTTCCCCAACGGGTGCGCGATCACACCCGACAACGTGCTCCTGGTCGTGGAGACGTTCGGTAACCGCGTGAGCGCGTTCGACCTCACCGACAGCGGCGAACTCGTCAACCGGCGGGTCTGGGCGGAGTTCGGACCGCTGCCGACGGAACGCGGCGTCGCCGAATCGCTGGCGCAGGTCCAGGTCGCCGGCGACGGCGCCTGCCTCGACTCGGAAGGCGCACTGTGGATCGCCGACGCCATCGGCGGGCGCCTGGTCCGGGTCGTCGAGGGCGGCACCATCACCGACGAGATCGACCCCGGCTCGCCGGTGTACGCCTGCGCTCTGGGCGGAGCGACCGGTACGACGCTGTTCGCCTGCGCCGCGCCCGACTTCCACGAAGGCCCGCGCAAGGCCGCCCGTGAGGCGCGCATGCTCGCGACCCAGGTCGCCGTGCCGGCCGCCCGGTAGACGGCCGGTATGGCGTCGCCTCAGGCCATCAACCTGGCCAGTTCCACCATCTCCTTCTCGGGATCGACGACCGGCTGGATGACGATCTCGTCAATGCCGGCGGCCTCGAGCGCGGCGATGCGTTCGGTCAACTCGTCAGCAGTGCCGATCAGCCCGAGTTTGTCCACAAGGGACGGAACGACCAGGTCACGGTCGTCGGGGTCGATGCGGCCCAGGTAGTTGCGGTACAGGGTGCGGTGCCGGTCGGTGGCGGTCGCCGTGGTGCCGCGTCGTTGGAGGAGTCGCTGGACGGCGTCGGCTTCGGCCGGCTCCAGCGACTCCCCGAACGACGGGTTGTCCGCGGCGAAAATCAGCAGCGCCATTGCGACGTGGCCCATCGCGTCCTTCGCCGCGTCGCCGTAGCGGTCCTCACCCTCGCCCAGCACGTGCAGCGAGGTCATCACGTAGGAATCGACGTCGGCCGGCCGCCCGGCCTGCTGGGCCGCCTGCCGCCGCGCGTCATGGAACGCGCCCCACACCTCCGGGGCGAGGAGCCCGAACGAGATGAGACCGGCACCACGGCGTCCGGCGATCGCCGCGGCCTTGAGCCCGAAGGCCGCGACGACGAACTCCACCGGATCCTCGGTGTTGACGTACGGCTGCCCGACGTGCAGGAACCTGATGTCGCGGGTGCGCGTGCCCTCCGTGTACCCGGTCTCCCGACCGGCGGTGAGGTCCTGCAAGGCACGGGTGAACGCCTCCAGTTGCGCCATCGTCGTGGGAAGCATCCCGAGCGTCCGACGGGCGGTGTTGCCGGTGCCGACGCCGCAGATCAGCCGGCCCGGCGCGATGGCGTTCAGGCTGGACACCGCGGCGGCGGCCGCCGGCACGGACCGCAGTGCGGGCGAGGTGACCCCGATCCCCAGCTTGATGGAACTCGTCGCCTTGGCGCACAAGGCCAGGGCGACGAACGGGTCCCCGTTCACCATTGGCGTGTCGTAGACCCAGAAACTCGCGAACCCGAGGTCTTCCGCCCGCGCGGCGAGTTCCTCGATTCCCGGTCGAGCGGTGACGACGATTCCGGCGCGCATGAGTCCTCCACGGTGATTGGCTGACTAAGCGCATAGTCATTCATTCGGAGTCGATGTGTCAAGGCTCACATGACTCTCGGCGTCAGCCCTTCACCGCGCCCGCCGTGAGCCCTTCGGTCAGGAAGCGCTGCCCGAAGGCGTACATGAGCACCACAGGGATGCTGACGAGCAGCGACGCCACGGCGAGCTGCCCCTGCGGCACGACGTCGCCGACGATCATCGACTGCATCCCCACCGGAAGCGTCTTGTAGTCGTCCTTCGTGATGAACACGAAGGCGAAGAGGAACTCGTTCCAGGCATTGGTCAGGGTGAACAGTGCGACCGCCAGCAACCCCGGCTTGGCGAGTGGCAGCACCACCTTCCACAGCGCCTGGATGCGGGTGCTGCCGTCGACGAGGGCCGCCTCCTCCAGTTCGATGGGGATCGACGCGAAGTACCCCGTCAGCAGCCAGGTGGCGAACGGAAGCGTGAACGTCGGGTACGTCACCACCAGGGACCACAGCGAGTCGGTGAGCCGCCACCCGATGAGCAACTGGTACAGCGGAATGAACAGCAGCGCGCCCGGCATCACGTAGGTGAGCAGCACCGTGACGGTGAAGCCCTGCGCACCCCGGAACCGCAACCGGGCCAGCGCGTAGCCGGCCAGGGTGGCGCAGACCAGCGCTATCGCCGTGGAAGCCGCGGACACCAGCACGGTGTTGAGATACCAGCGGCCGAATGGCTTGCTGTTGAACAGGCCGGTGAACTGCTCCATGGACCACGGCGTCGGCCACAGGTCGTCGACGCGCATGATGATCTGGCCCTCGGACTTGAAGGCCGTGACGACGATCCAGTACAGCGGTGCCAGCACGAAGAAGAGCAGCAGGGCCAGC
>Ga0111539_10003647_pt1 | contig 20284 bp, 15 predicted proteins | sample RhiMethybrSRZTD1_FD_79667 | JGI IMG/M metagenome (GOLD analysis project Ga0111539, IMG submission 79667) | Populus rhizosphere microbial communities from Tennessee, USA - Rhizosphere MetaG P. TD hybrid SRZTD1 (version 2) (version 2) | ecosystem: Host-associated > Plants > Roots > Rhizosphere >... | reverse complement strand
TCTTGTTCTGGATCGCGCAGACCACCCCGAGGTTGTACAGCGCGAGGGAGTGGTCGGGCTTCAGCTTGAGCGCCTCCTCGTAGGCCGTGCGCGCGTCGTCGTAGCGCTTCTGCTGCACCCGGAGCGTCCCGAGGCTGATCCGGAACTCGGGGGTCTTCGGGGAGAGGTTGACGGCGGTCGTGAACGCCTGCTCCGCCTTGTCGTGCAGCCCCATGCGCATGTAGACCTGCCCGAGCCAGTCGTGGTGCACCGGCGAGTCTTTCTTCTTCTCCAGGCTGGCGACGAGCAGCCGCTCCAGCCGTCCGACCGTCGGCGCGTCGCCGCGGCGCATGTAAAGGACGAACAGCCGGCTCATCGGCTCGACCGCCGTCGGGTCGAGGTACAGCCCCTCGAGGTACTGCGCCTCGGCGCCGGCGGCGTTGCCCTCCGCTTCGAGCACCGAGCCGAGCGCGACGTGGTAGAGCGGCTGGTGCGGGTCGGCCTTGAGCGACGCCTCCGCCAGCTTGCGCGCCGTCGCCGGGTACTGGCGGCGCAGGTTGTCCATGACCACGTTCAGCACGACCTGAGGTCCGGGCGTCCCGACCTGGAGTCCGTCGTCGGAGATGCCGCGGGAGATCAGCTCGGACGACACCTGCTGTCCCAGCGCGGCCGCCGCGGCCGGCAGGAGGATGTCGTCGGAGGTGCGCGTGCGCGCCGCCGCCAGGATCGATCCCCGCACCGTCTCCTCGAGGTAGGTGGCGGTGTCGCGGCCGCTGCGGCCGGCGTGGAACGTCATGACGTCGCCGGGGGAGACCCGCGCCACGACCCGCACCGGCAGCTTGAAGGTCGCCTGATCGCGCGTGACGATCTGCAGCGGTTCGTCGAGCGTGAACGGCGCGCTGTCGTAGCGGTAGACGCGATGATAGAGTGGCACACGGAGGTGGGGCCCGGGGGGGAGCACGACCGTCTGGCCCCCGAGCGATTCGCGCACCGCCGCGGTCCCGGCTCCGACCCACGTGATGCAGGACAGGCCCGCCACCACGAGGATGACGACAATCAGCAGCGTCGAGCGGCGCATGGTCGGGAGCTCTCCGTTGGCGGGATCGCCATTGCCGGCGCGGCCCGCGCCGGTTGCAACGGCGCGTGAGTTTATGCGAGCGATCCGGGCCTGTCAACGAATCGGGGCCCTCCTGGGCGCCCTGGCTTGCGCCACCCCGGCCGCCGGGGCCCCCGCGCCCGGGCCGGCCGGAAGCGATGCCGGGGCGAAATCCTCCGGATCGGCCGCCTCGGCCGCCCGGCGCCTCGAGGAGCGGCTCACCGCCGTCAAGGCGGTCGAGGCCGAGTTCGTCCAGACGCTCGACACGCCGGCCTTGGCGGAGCCCCAGGAGGAGGCGGGGCGTCTCTACCTCGAGCGCCCGGGGAAGATGCGCTGGGAGTACGCGCGCCCCGCCGGAAAGCTGGCGCTGGCGGACGGCAAGGACACCTGGCTCTGGCTCCCCGAGGACAACGTGGCGATCACGGCGCCGCTCGCGGGGGGAGAGCGCGACGCCGGCGTGGCGCTCCTGATGCAGGGTCGGCCCGACCTGCTCGCGCGGTTCGAGGTGGACTGGGGGCCCGCACCGAAGGGGGGCGCGCGCCCGCTGCGCCTGCGGCCGCGCCGCGCCGGCGGGCCCTACGACGCGCTCCTCGTGAACGTGGACGACTCCGGCTTTCCCCGCGAGATCGTCGCCATCGATCCGCTCGGCGGCCGCCTGACCTACCGCTTTTCCGCCGTCCGCTTCGTCGATCGCCTCGATCCCTCCCTCTTCTCCTTCACTCCTCCCCCCGGCGCCACCGTCCAGCGGGCCGCGCCCTGATGGGTCCGCGTTGAGGACGGTGACCGCGAACCTTTACATCTTCGAGACCGGAGTGCTAGGATCGCCGCCCTTGTCCGCCGGCACGGAGGTCGTGGTGGCGTCCGAAAACTCCTTCGACATCGTCTCCAAAGTGGATCTGCAGGAGGTTGACAACGCCGTCAACCAGACCCTCAAGGAGATCGGCCAGCGCTGGGACTTCAAGAACACCAAGGTGACGCTGACACGCGAGGCCCAGGTGCTGACGCTGCACGCCGAGGACGAGGCGCGGCGGCGCGCCGTCATCGAGATCCTCAGCGAGCGGCTGGCCTCCCGCAAGGTGCCGATCAAGGCGCTGGAGTTCAAGGACCCGCAGCCGGCCGCCGTCGGAACGCTGCGCCAGGAGATCCAGGTGCAGGCCGGCATCACCCAGGACCAGGCCAAGGAGATCGTCAAGGTGCTGAAAGGAAGCGGCATCAAGGTTCAGCCGGCGATCCAGGGGGACTCGGTCCGGGTGCGCGGCAAGAACAAGGACGACCTCCAGGCCGCCATCCGGATCCTGCGCGGCGGGACCTTCGAGTTCGACATGCAGTTCACCAACTACCGTTGAGACGGATGAGCCGACGCGCCGGGTTCGGGATCGCACTGCTCGCGCTTCTCGCGCTGCCGGCGGCGCCGCTTGACGCCGGCTCCGCCTCGCCCGACCCGGCGGTCGTGGTGAAGGGGTCGCTGACCGAGGCGAGCGGCACGCCGGCCGCCTTCCAGACGGTGCGCCTCATCAAGACCCGCAAGATCCGCAGCGTCGCCGATCCCAAGGCGCGCGCCCAGGAGGTCGAGGAGGCGCGCACGCGCACCGACGCCGCCGGCGGGTTCCGCTTCGAGATACCGGCCGACCCGTCCTTCCCGTTCTGGTTCGTGCGCTTCTACGACCCGAACGAGTTCGACGGGGTGAAGTACCAGGTCCCGCCCGACCACGACGTCAGCCGCGCGGTGCACGACGGTTACGGGATCGAGGTGGCCGGAGTCCTGAAGCCCCACCCCGACTGGCCGAAGGTGAAGGCGCTCGTGGACCAGTACGGCCCCGGCAGCCACCGCGGGCAGATCCTCCGCAGCCTGGGGCTGCCGACGCGGCAGGAGCCGCGCGACGAGGGGAAGGAGCTGTGGGTGTACTCCGGCGTGACGTACCTGCTCGACGGCGACACCGTCCTCGAGACGCGCCGCGGCGGCGACAAGACCGACACGGCGCAGCCGGTCGAGAAGGTCGAGCCCCGGTGACCGACCTCGCCACCGGTCTCCGCACGCCGTCCGCGTCGGACGGTCCGCCGGAGCCGGGCCGCTATCCCCCCGAGCTGCCGGCGATCATCGCGCTCGTGTCGGACAAGCTGCGGCGGGTCGAGGACGAGTGCCGCCGGAACCTGCGCTCCGAGGTCGGCGTGATCGACGAGCTGGGGCGCTACCTCGCCGACGCGGGCGGGAAGCGTATCCGGCCGATCCTGCTCCTGCTGGCGACGCAGATGTGCGGCTACCGCGGCGATCGCGACGTCCTGTTCGCCTCGGTCTTCGAGTTCATCCACACCGCGACGCTGGTGCACGACGACGTCATCGACGAGGCGGAGACGCGCCGCGGCCGCGGCACGATGAACGCCCGCTGGGGGAACGGGCTGACGGTCCTCCTCGGCGATTACCTCTACATCAAGTCGATGAACATGGCGCTCGAGGCGGACGACATCCGCATCATCCGCATCCTGGCGCAGATCACCCTGAAGATGATCGAGGGGGAGATCGTCGCCGACCGCAACCGCGGGCAGATCGGCACGAGCGAGGAGGAGCACCTCGAGGTGATCCGCCGCAAGACGGCGTACCTGTTCGCCGGCTGCGGCCGGGTGGCGGGGGTGCTGTCGGGTCTCGAGCCGCGGCGGCTCGAGGCGCTCGCGGATTACGGGATGAACCTCGGCATGGCGTTCCAGATCGCCGACGACCTGCTCGACGTCACCGCCGACAGCCGCACGCTCGGGAAGCCGGCCGCCTCCGATCTGAAGGAAGGGAAGCTCACCCTGCCGCTCATCTACCTGCTCGAGAGCGCCTCGGTGTCGGAGCGGGAGATCGTGCGCACGGTCCTCGAGGAGGGGGAGTTCCTGACCGTCTCGCGCGACGAGGTCCTCGCCCTGCTGCGGCGCCATCGCACGCTCGAACGAACCCGCGAGCTGGCGTCGGGGTATGCCTTGAAGGCCCGCCAGGCGCTCGAGCAGTTCCCGTCGAGCCCGGCCCGGGACGCCCTGCTCTTCCTCCCCCAGTTCGTGGTGTCGCGACAGTATTAGGATCGGACTCCCCGGCCCCAAGGGGCTGGGGCCGAAACGCCCCGACTCCCCAATATTTCGTGTTTCAGGGCTCCGAAGCGGCGGGAGGCCCGTGCTATATTCGCGGCCTCGGCGCGGACGGCCCCGCCCGCGCCTCCGGGGAGGCCATGGCGCGATTCCTCAAGCTCGAACGGATGGAGATCCACGGGTTCAAGTCGTTCTACGGCCGGACCCGCTTCGACTTCCCGGAGGGGATCACCGCGGTCGTCGGCCCGAACGGCTGCGGCAAGAGCAACATCGGCGACGCCATCTCCTGGGTGCTCGGCGAGCAGAAGGCCTCGTCGCTGCGCAGCGAGAACATGGAGGACGTCATCTTCAACGGCAGCCAGGGGAAGAAGCCCCTGGGGATGGCCGAGGTCTCCCTCCACTTCAAGAACATCCGCGCCCGGTCGGTCGACGCCGCCTGCGGGACGCTCGACGGCGAGCCGGTCGTCGTCGCGGGCGAGCCGCTGATGGATCCCGAGGGGGACGCCACCACCGCCCTCGCGCAGTCGGGCCCCGGGAACGGCCACGGCAACGGGCATGGCCACGGCAACGGCCACGCCGCGCAGGCCGCGATCGAAGTGGAGCCGGGAGCGCCGTCCGTGCCGGCCGTCGAGACCGCGCTCAGCGAAGTCGCGCCGGAACCCGAAGCGGTCGCGGCGGGCGAGTCGGCCGGGGAGTCGGCCGGGGCGCAGGCGGCGCGGTTCTTCCTCGAGGAGCTTCCGGACGAGGTGGTGGTGACGCGGCGCCTGTACCGCTCCGGCGAGAGCGAGTACGCGCTCAACGGCCAGCGCTGCCGCCTGCGCGACGTGCAGGACCTCCTGTCGCGCACGGAGATCGGCACCCGCCTCTACACCACCATCGAGCAGGGGAAGATCGATCAGATCCTGCTCGCGAAGCCGAAGGAGCGCCGCGTCATCATCGAGGAGGCGGCCGGCATCCTCGGTTACAAGACGAAGCGCCGCCACACCGAGCAGAAGCTCGAAGCGACCCAGGCCAATCTTCTGCGCCTCGCCGACATCGCGCTCGAGGTGGACAAGCAGATCCAGTCGCTGCGGCGCCAGGCTGCGAAGGCGCGCCGCTACCGCCGTCTCATGGACGCCCTGCGCGATCGCCGCGCCTCCCTCGCGTGGCGGAAGCTCATCGACTGCGACGCCGGCCTCGACGAGACGATGCAGGCGCTCGGCGATCTCGGGGAGCGGGAGGCCGCGGCGTCGGGCGAGCTCGGCCGCGCGGAAGCGGACCTCGAGGCGCTGCGTCTCAAGCTCGACGCCGCCGAGGAGGAGGCGCGCCGCCGGCGCGACGCGCTGCATGCCCTCGATCTCGAGCTCGATCGCATCCAGGAGCGGCAGCGGGCCGGCGCCGAGCAGGCGGCCGATCTCGAGCGCCGCGCCGCCGAGGCGCAGGGGGAGATCGGATCGCTCCTCGAGCGCGCCGGCGAGCGCGAGGCGGCCGCCCGGAGCCTCACCGGGGATCTGGAGCGCGAGGCGGAAGGAGTGCGCACCGTCGAGGCGGGGCTCGCGGGCCTCGAGGCCGACCGGGCGGAGCGCGCCGCCGCCATCGCGCGCGCCGAGGCGGAGCTGGAGGGCCTGCGCGTCGGCCTGCTCGAGCGTCTCGATCGCCTCGCCGGGACCGGACGCCGTCGCGCCGCGCTCGAGGAGCAGGGGCGCGCGGCGCTGGCCGCGCTGGAGCGCCTGGCGCGCGACCGCGCCGACGCGGAGCGGGCCGGCGAGGAACTGGAGCGCACCCTCGTCGTCCTCGAGGCCGAGGCGGCCGGCCGGCAGGGGCGCGTGCAGGAATGCCTCCGTGTCCAGCAGGAGGAGGCGGCCGGACTGCGGTGTGTCGAGGAGTCGCTGGCCGAGGCGGAGCTGCGGCTCGAGGAGCGCCGCGGCCGCTTCGCCGCCCTCTCCGACCGGCTCGAGGCGCTGGCCGATCTGGAGCGCCGCCACGCCGGCATGGCCGAGGGGGTCGTCGACCTGCTGCGCGGCGGGGGCGGGTTCGCGCCGCGTGGCGTGGTGGGGGAGACGCTCGACGTTTCCGCCGGGCTGGAGCGGGCGGTGGCGGCGGCGCTCGGTCCTTTGCAGGATGGTCTCGCGGTCGGCGCGGTCGAGGAAGCGGCACGCGGTGCGCGGCTCCTGCGCGAGCGTGGCACGGGGCGGGCCGCCTTCGTGCCGGCCGGTGCGGGGCGCGCCGCCGCGGCCGCGCGCCCGCCCGAGGGGATCCCGGGCGTCCTCGGCGTCCTCGAGGCGCGCCTGTCCCGCATCCTGCTCGTGGACTCGCTCGAAGCCGCCGTCGCGGCCGCGGCGCACCTGCCGGGATGGAGCCTGGTGACGCCGGACGGCGATCTGATCGACGCCGACGGGGCGCTCTACGGCGGTGACGGTCCGGAGCAGCAGCACGGCGTCCTGGCGCGCCGGGCGGAGCGGGTCGCGCTCGCGAAGCAGATCGAGGAGATCGACACCGAGCGGTCCGAGGCGGAGCGTGACTGCGAGACGCTGCGGCACGAGACCAGAGAGCGACGCGCCCGGGTCGCCGCCGCGGACGGCGCCCTGCAGGAGGAGCAGCGCGGCCTGTTCCAGACGGACCTGACCCGCCAGCAGACGGCGGCCGAGCGCGGTCGTCTGCTCGGCACCCTCCCGCTCTTCGAGAGCGAAGGGGGACGCCTCGAGCGTGAGGCGGCGTCGCGCGCCGAGGAGTCGACCCGGGTCGCGGCGGAGCACCAGGAGCACGAGACGCGTCGCGTCGGCGAAGAGGAGGCGATCCGCGGCGCCGGCGAGGCGATCGCCGCCGCGCGCGGCGGTCTGGAGGAGGCGCAGGGGCGCGCCTCCGAGGCGCGCGCCGGGGTGGCCGCGGGGCACCAGCGCCTCGCCGCGCTCGCCCGCGAGCGGGAGTCGGTGCGCGAGGCGGAGCGGGAGCTGCGGACCAGGCTCGCCGAGCGCGAGGCGCAGCGGCAGGCGGCGCACGCGCGGCGGGCGGAGATCGCCCGCCAGGCCTCCGAGCTCGCGGAGCAGCGCGAGCGGACGGCGGCGGACCGCGCCGAGGCGGCGGCCCAGGACGAGGCGGCGCTCGCCGGCCTCGCTTACGACCGATCCCTGTTTCACGCCCGCGAGCAGGCGGCGAAGGAGGCGCGCGCGCTCCTCGACGCGGCCCGCACCGGACGCCAGGAGCAGGAGATCCGCAAGGCGCGGCTGCAGAGCGACGTCGAGCACCTCGAGGCCTCCTGCCGCGAGGACCTCGGGCTGACACTCGAGGCATTGCGCGCCGGCCCGCCGGTGCTCGACGAGGGGCGGACCCTCGCCGACGACGAGAAAGACGTCGCCGAGGGGCGGGCGGCGATCGACGCCATCGGCCCGGTGAACCTCATGGCGATCGAGCAGTGCGCCGAGCTCGAGGAGCGCCACGGGCTCATGGAAAAGGAGCGGCAGGACCTCGAGGCCGCCATCGAGTCGCTGCGCGACACCATCCGCCGCATCAACCGCGAGACGCGGGTGCGCTTTCTGGCGGCGTTCGAGGCGATCAAGGCCGGCTTCGAGTCCTCCTTCACGGTGCTGTTCGGCGGCGGGCGCGCCGAGCTGCGTCTGCAGGAAGGGGAGGAGGACGTGCTGGAGGCCGGCATCGAGATCGCCGCGCAGCCGCCCGGCAAGCGCCTGCAGTCGCTGGCGCTCCTCTCCGGCGGCGAGAAGGCGCTGACGGCGGTGGCGCTGCTGTTCGCGCTCTTCCGCTACCGGCCGTCGCCGTTCTGCGTCCTCGACGAGGTGGACGCGCCGCTCGACGAGGCGAACGTCGAGCGCTTCACGCGCCTGCTGCGCGATCTCACGGGCGACACCCAGTTCATCCTCATCACCCACAACCGCAAGAGCATGGAGGCGGCGAACCTGCTCTACGGGGTGACGATGGAGGAGCCGGGGATTTCGAAGGTCCTGCCCCTGCGCTTCGAGTAGCGCCGCGCGCGCCGGGATCGCCGGCGGCGCCCGGCCTAGGTCAGACGGGCCGAGACCGCCAGCGTGCGCTCCGGGGCGGACGGCGGGATCACCGCCCATGGGTCGTCCTCGCGCAATCCGTCGAGCGACAGCTCCAGGCCGGCCGAGGCGAAGGCGGCGGCGATCTCCGCCTGCCGCGAGCGCAGGAAGGACGCCGTCGAGCGGTAGCCGTAGTGCAGCATGGCGACGCGCGATCCGTAGTTGAGGATGTTCTCCATGAACAGGACCGAGTCGCGCGGGTCCGGTTCGATGACCACGACCACGGCCTCGGGGGCGCGGGTGCGCACGTGCTCGAGGGCCAGCTTGAAGCGCTCGCGCGACGAGATGCGCTGCGCCTGGTCCACGACGAAGGTCACCCCTTTCTCGCGCAGGCGGGCGCACATGCCGGAGAAGGTCGGGATGCAGACGACCCCCTCCTCGTTGCGGATCGGCAGGACCGGGTTCAGGAGGACGATGAAACGCGAGCCGCGCTCCAGCGGCTGGTCGAGGTGGACCACCTGGCCAATCCCCCCGTCGATGAAGTCCAGGCCGCGCAGCGTCACCGGCCGGAAATAGAGGGGCAGGGCGGACGACGCGGCGATGGCGTCGGAGATCGGCACGTCCTTCCACTCGCTCGACCCGAACAGCACCCGGTCCCCCGTGTCGAGGTGGATGGCCGGGATGAACAGCTCCTGCGGGAGCGCCGCGAACGAGTCCACCCGTCCTTCGACGGTCAGCAGCCGGTGCAGGTAGGCGCGGTAGTGATCGAGGGCGTACAGCCCCGGCGGCAGGTTCTCCTGGAGCGCGTACACCATGCGGGCGATCGAGAACGACTCCCCGCGGGCGCGCCGCTGCCGCCACAGGCTCGGGAGCTGGCGAATCCCCTTCACGAACGAATGCCGGATCTCCCGCCAGTCGATCCGGACGATGTCCTCCTGCCGGAAGTTGAGCGGGTCGTCGCTGTTGTGCAGGATGGCGCGGCCCACCTCCGCCGGGGTGACGCCGTTGGCCATCAGCGCCGCCACGACGGCGCCGCCGCTGGTGCCGACGTAGACGTCGTACTGGGTGGAGGAGAACTTCCCGCCGCAGGCGTGATCGAGGGCGTGCAGGGCGCCGAACTCGTACATGGCGCCGGTGATCCCGCCCCCGCACAGCACCAGGCTGCGCGGGGCCGCGGCGGAGGCGGTCATGCCGGCGGCTCCTTCGCCGGGGCGGCGGCGACCGGAGGCTCCTTGGCCGTCGGGGCGGTGGCGAGGCGCACCTTCCAGACCTGATCGAGGCCGAACCCGGCCATGCGGCTGCCGTGGAGCTCCGTGCGCGCGTCGAGGACGAGATCGATCTCCTTGCCGGGCTCCGCCTCCACCCGGATCGGGTCGGCCGCGAGCGGACGCCACGCCCCCGAGCCGCTCTGCTTACCGGCGAGCACGATGAGCAGCGCGTGCGAGCCGGGATCGAGCGGCATCCCCGTGATCGGCTCGCGATCGAGCGCCAGGACCTCGAAGCCGTGCTCCTTGCGCCGCGTCGCTCCGGCCCGGAAGAGCAGCAGCTCGTGGCGCGGCGCCCCCTCGATCGGCGTGCGCCGATCCCAGTGATCCGGAACGTGATCGCCGCTCGTGCACAGGATGGCGAGCGCCAGATCGCTCACCGTGCCGATCTCCGAGTCCTCGGGGCGCGGCGCCCCCTTCGGCAGGCTGGTGAGGGCGTAGATCTGCGGCGGATCCTTCTTCGTCGCGGTGGTGTCGAAGGCGAGATCGACGCGCCCCGGCGCGGGCCGGGCGGCGAGCGGCGCCGGCGCCGGGGGCGGCGCCCCCGGGCGGGCGGGCGATTCGAGCTGGCGCCGGCGCATCGCCTCGATGACGCGCGCCGTCACGCCGACGCGCTGCAGCTCCGCGACGATCCCCGGCTCGAGGTCGAAATCGGCGCGGCGCTCGTGGATGGCCCGGAGGATCACCTCTTCGGCGGTGCCGTAGGCGGTCAGCCGGACGATGTCCTCGTTGGTCAAAGGCGGCGGATCCGGGGCCGGGACCGGCTTGCCACTGGCGGCGAGGGCCGCGGCGGCGCAGGCGGCCGCCAGCAGGACGGCCAGCGCGGTGCGCCGCGCCCCGCCCGCCAGGCACCTCATCGCCCGTCCATTTCGGCGAGCAGGTTCTCCACCGCCTCCAGCGGGTCGCGGGCCGCGGTGATCGGGCGGCCGACCACGATGTAGTCGGAGCCGGCCTCGATCGCCTCGCGCGGCGTCAGCGTGCGCGCCTGGTCGTTGTGGTCCGCGCCGGCGGGGCGGATGCCGGGGGTGACGATCAGCATCTGCGCGCCGACGATCTCCCGCAGGCGCCGCACCTCGCGCGGCGAGGCGACGATGCCGTCGAGCCCGGCCTGGCGCGCCATGCCGGCCAGGTGCGCCACCTGGTCGTCCACCGACCGGGCGATGCCGATGGCGTCGAGGTCTTCCTGCGCCAGGCTGGTCAGCACCGTGACGCCGAGGATCTGCGGCCGCGCCTCGCGGTGGATCTGGCAGTGCGTCTCCACCTCGTCCACGACGCGGCGCGCCATCATCAGGCCGCCGGAAAGGTGCAGCGTGAACATCCCGACCCCCATGCGGGCCGCCTCCACCGCGGCGCGCGCCGCGGTGTTCGGGATGTCGTGCAGCTTGAGATCGAGGAAGACCTGGCCGCCTCCCTGCAGGATCTCGCGCACCAGCGCGGGACCGCAGGCGGAGAACAGCTCCAGGCCGACCTTGAAGCGCCGCGCCTTCGGACGGATCGCCGCGACCAGCGCGAGCGCCGCGTCGCGCGTCGGGAGGTCGAGCGCCACGATGAGCCGGTCGGCGGCGTGCATGGCGAAGAATTGTCACAGAAGCGCAAGGGCGGTGCAAGGATCCGCCCGCGTTTCCGCCGGCCGCGCGATCCGGCGCCGATCGCCGCGAAGTTGCCACGGGTGCGCGGCGTGCGGATAATCTCCGCATGTCGAAGGGCGTGACGTTCACCGGGGCGCTGCTGCTCCTCATCCTCGCCACGACGGCCGGCTGCCGGAAAGGGGAGGCGGAGACAACGATCCCCGGCGGCGACGTGAAGGTCATCGCCCACGGCGAGCGGGTCGATCTCTCGGCCCACCTGGCGGCCGGCAAGCACACGGTGTTCGACTTCTACGCCCCGTGGTGCCCGCCGTGCCGCGTCCTCGGCCCGGCGCTCGAGCGGCTGGCGGCGGCGCAGCCGGACCGCCTGGCGATCCGCAAGGTGGACATCGTGGACTGGACCATGCCGGTGGTGGACCAGCACGGCATCGAGGCGCTGCCGCACCTCATCCTCTATGACCCGTCCGGCCGCCTGGTCGCCGATGGCGACCCGGTCTTCCCGGAGCTGGAGCGGTTGTTCGGGGACGCGGCGAAAGAGGTCATTCAGGCCGGCACCGGCGACGACACCGCCAAGCCGGCCGAAGGGGCGAAGGCGGCCGACGGATCGCAGGTCCTGTAGAGCCGGCCCAGGACTACCCCGGGCTGGTTTCCTGCTCCTTCGCGGCGGGGAGGCGCAGCGTCCCGGTCAGCTCGCGCACCGCCGCCACGCCGCGCGCCCGGCACCAGGAAGCCATTCCCGCCGCCACCCGGGCGGGGGCGCTCGGGTCGTAGAAGTTCGCCGTCCCCACCTGCACGGCGGCGCTGCCGGCCACCATGAACTCGAGCGCGTCCTCGGCCGAGGCGATCCCCCCCATGCCGACGATCGGCAGGCGCGTCGCCGCGAAGACCTTGTGCACCATGTAGAGCGCCAGCGGCTTGATCGCCGGGCCGGAGAGGCCGCCGACGACGTTGTCGAGGACCGGCCGGCGCCGTTCCAGATCGACCGCGATGCCGAGGAAGGTGTTCACGAGCGACAGGATGTCGGCGCCGGCGTCGGCCGCGGCGCGCGCCGCCTCGCCGATGTCGGTGATGTTCGGTGTCAGCTTGACGAGGAGCGGCAGGTCGGGGGCGGCGCGCCGCACCGCCGCCACCACCTCGCGGATGAGCGGCGGCGAGACCCCGAACGCCAGCCCCCCTTTCTCGGTGTTGGGGCAGGAGAGGTTCAGCTCGATGGCGTGCAGCCCCGGCGCCCCGTTGAGACGCGACGCCACCGCGACGTACTCGTCCTTCGTCTCGCCGAAGACATTGGCGATGACGACGGTGTCCTTCCCCTTGAGCGCCGGCAGCTTGTCGCGCAGGAACGCCTCGACCCCGACGTTGGCGAGGCCGATGGCGTTGAGCATCCCGGCCGCCGTCTCGCAGGTGCGCGGCGGGGCGTTGCCGCGCCGCGGCTTGAGCGACAGCCCCTTGCTCACGAAGCCGCCGATCGCCTCGAGGTCGAAATAGGGCTGCATCTCGGTCCCGTAGCCGAAGGTGCCGCTCGCGGCGATCACCGGGTTCTTGAGCGTCAGCGGCCCGAGGGTCACGCGCATGTCCGGGGGCGGCGCCGCCTTCCGCGGCGCCGGCGCTTTCCGGGAGGAGGCCGGCCGGGTCACGGCCGGACGCTCCCGGCCTCGAACACCGGTCCCTCGGTGCAGACGCGCGGATAGGGGGGCACGGCGTTCGGGTCGGCCGCCGCCACGACGCAGCCCAGGCAGACGCCGATGCCGCACGGCATCTGCGATTCCAGCGCCAGCTGGCACGGGACGCCGGCGGCCTGCGCCTGCTCGCCGACGGCGCGCAGCATCGGGGTCGGGCCGCAGACGTACAGCGACGGCCGGGGCTCCCCGGCCTCGAGGAGCGGCGCGAGCACCGACGTCACGTAGCCGCGCGCGCCGCGGCGGCCGTCCTCGGTCGCGAAACGCATCTCGACGCGGCCGCGCGCGAAGAGCTCGAGCCCCACGAGGTCGGCGGCCGAGCGGGCCCCGAAAAGGAGGAGCGGCCGGTGCCCGAGGCGCGCCAGCGCGTCGGCGAGGAACGGGAAGATGGCGATGCCCACCCCACCCGCGACCATCACCTGCCGCGGCGCCGCGGCGCGGCGGGACGCGGCGCGAGGCGGCAGGCGGAAGCCGTTCCCGAGCGGCCCGAGCATCGCGAGCTCGGCCCCCACCGGCTGCCGCGACAGCATCTTCGTGCCGTGCCCGGTGACCTTGTAGAGGATCTGCAGCCGGCGCGGCGGGGTTCCGGCGACGCGGCAGATGCTCATCGGCCGGCGCAGCAGCGGATCGATCCCCGGCTGCGCCTGCAGCATGACGAACTGGCCGGGACGGGCGGCGCGCGCCAGGCGCGGCGCGTCGAGGGTCAGGAGGAAGTGATCGGCAGGGAGCGCGTCGTGGGACAGGATGCGCGCGGCGGTGTCGAACGGCATCGGACGCGGGACTGTAGCACACCGCCTTGATCTTTGGTGGAGGGGCCCCTACCATCCCCGCGCGTGTCGACACCGGCGCGTCTCGTCCTGCAGGCCGCGATCGCGGGGCTGTACGCCGCCCTCGCCCTCATCGTCTTCCTGCGCCTGCTGCACCCGGAGCCGCCGCGACTGCGCTTCGTCGTCGCCATGCTGCCGGTGGCGGCCGCCTACACGCTCGTCGCGGCGCTCCTGCTGCCGCTGCTGTACGGCCTGATGCGCTTTTTCGCCTCGCACCGCTTACAGGTACCGCGCTTCAGCCCGCGCTACGTCATGACCTTCCTGGTCGCGGCGCTGACGCCCGTCCTGGCGTCGATCGGCGTGACGCTGTCGCAGGCGCGCCGCGCCATCGACGAGGCGGCGGCCGGACAGGTCAAGCTCCTGCTGGTGGCGGTCGGCGGGGCCTGGATCTACGCGGGTGTGGTCTGCCTCGTCCCGCGCCTCAAGCGCAGCCTCGCCCTGCAGGCCTCGGCCGCGGGGGTGGCGCTGGCAGCGCTCCTCGCCCCCGGCCTCCTTCCCGGCGGCGTGGCGGCGGAGGATGGGTCGCCGCCGCCGGGCGGGCTGCCGCCGGTGGCGCGCCGTGTCGTCCTGATCGAGATCGACGGCGCCGATCTCGAAGACCTCCTCGGACTGCAGATGCGGGGGGTCCTGCCGGCCCTGTCGCGGCTGCGGCGGGACGGGGCCTACGGGCGGCTCGAGACGATCCTGCCGTGCGATGCGGCGGTCGTCCGCACCACGCTCGTCACCGGACAGCTGCCCTGGCGCAGCGGCGTGCGCGGTCCGTTCGAGCGGCGCCTCCTGGGCCAGCCGGTCGGACTGAGCATCGTGCCGGCCGGGCTCGGATTCGATCGCCTGCTGTCGCCCGCGATGACGCGCCGGCGCCTGACGGTCGAGGACCGGGAAAGCCCCGCGCTGTGGGACATGGTCCGCGCCGCCGGAGGAGACGCGCGGATCGCCGGGTGGGAGGTCGACCTCGATCATCCGGGCGGCCCGAAACCCTCCACGATGACGGAGGTGCGGGCGCTGACGGCGGAGTTCAGCGAGGGGGAGACCTCCTTCTTCGATCTCCCGATGGGCGCCTCGGTCGACCTCGGCCGGGCGCTGGCCGCCGATCAGGCCGCCGCGGCCGCCCTCGACCCCCCCTTCGAGGGGAACGGCCTCGTCGCCGTGTCGCTCCCGGGGCTGGATCGGGTGGCGCACCGGTTCCTGCGGTTCGCGCGGCCGGCCGCCTTCGGCAACGTCCGGCCCGCCGAGGTGGACGAGTACGGTCGCGTGCTGGAGCGGTACTACGCGCGCCTCGACGGTCTCGTGGCGCGGGCCCAGGCGCTCGCCGGCCCCGAGGGGTGGCTGTTCGTCACTTCGGCGCACGGCATCGAGCCGGCGCCGCTGCGCCGGCGCCTGCTGCCGTCCCGGGCCGGAACGCGCGACGCCCTGTCCGGCTCCCACGAGGAGGGGCCGAGCGGGTTCCTCTTCGCCCTGGGGCCCGGGGTGCGGGCGGGGCAGCGCTTCGGCCGCGCCGCGCTCGCCGACGTCGCCCCGACCGTGCTGTACCTGCTGGGGCTGCCGATCGCCTCGAACCTCGACGGGCGGATCATCGACGCACTGCTCGATCCGGAGGAGATCCGCGCCCGGCCGGTGCTGATCATCGACTCGTACGGACGGCGGACCGAGCCGGGGCGGTGAGGGCCCGCCCCGTGAGCCGATTCCTTGACACGGCTTCCGCCGCTCCGCTATGCTGCGCGGGCTTCAGCGAGACAATCAGGACGATGAGAGGCGACAGTTCGAGCCATCCCGACGCCCGCGGCGACGCGGGATTTTTTTTGCCCGCGGGGCGGGATGCCGTCCGCGATCCGGGGCGCTCCGGCCGGGTGCCTGGGGGGCGGGCGTGAAGGGGGCCTCCCGGGCGGTCCTCATGGACGCCGCCGCCATGGACCGGGTCCTCGCCCGGCTGGCGCACGAGATCATCGAGCACCATCCCGACCTCGAGGCGCTCGCCTTCATCGGCATCCGCACGCGCGGCGTGCCGCTGGCCGAGCGGCTGCGGAATGTCATCGCCGGCCAGGCGGGGCGCCGGGTGCCGCTCGGATCGCTCGACATCACGCTCTACCGGGACGATGTGACCGCGATGGGGGCGCACGCGGTCCTGCGCGAGACGCGCATCCCGTTCCCGCTCGACGGCAAGCGGATCGTGCTGGTGGACGATGTGCTCTACACCGGACGGACCATCCGGGCGGCACTCGACGGCCTCAACGATTTCGGCCGCCCGAAGAGTATCAAGCTGGCGGTCCTCATCGACCGCGGCCACCGCGAGCTGCCGATCCACGCCGACTTCGTCGGCAAGGCGATCCCGACGCGCGAGGAGGACGAGGTGAAGGTGCGGCTCAAGGAGATCGACGGCGAGGACAGCGTGCGGATCGAGGCGCGCGCGGCGGGGCCCGCGGCGGTCCCGGCGCGCGGTATGACGCGCCCGCGGCGGACCGCGTCGCGCCGACGCTGATGACAGGAACCGATCGGATGGAGAGGCGTCCCTGATGGACATCGTCGAAGAGAACGGCACGGCTCCGGCCCGTCCGCGGCGCCGGCCCGCGTCCGCCGCGCGCGCGGTTCCGGCCGCGGCGCCGGCGCCGGGAACGGCGCGTCCCGAGGCGCCGCCGGGGGCGCGCACCGCCCTCAAGGACCGGCACCTGCTCGGCATCCAGGGGCTCGAGCCGGACGAGATCACGCTCGTCCTCGACACCGCCCGCGTGATGGCGGAGATCGCCACGCGCCCGGTCCGCAAGGTGCCGACGCTGCGCGCCAAGACAGTCGTGAACTTCTTCATGGAGCCGTCCACCCGCACCCGGTCGTCGTTCGAGATCGCCGAGAAGCGGCTGTCGGCCGACACGCTCAACTTCAGCCCCTCGACCTCGAGCGTCACCAAGGGGGAGTCGCTCCTCGACACGGCACGCAACCTCGAGGCGATGTCGCCGGACATGATCGTCATCCGGCACAAGGCGAGCGGCGCGCCGCACTTCCTGGCGCGCCACTGCCGCTCGGCGATCATCAACGCCGGGGACGGCTGGCACGAGCACCCGACGCAGGCGCTCCTCGACGCCTACACCATCCGCGAGCGCAAGGGGAAGCTCAAGGGGCTGACCGTCGCCATCGTCGGCGACCTGATGCACAGCCGCGTGCTGCGAAGCAACCTGTTCCTGTTGAAAACGATGGGGGCGAAGGTGCGGCTTTGCGGCCCGCCGACGCTCGTGCCGGCGGGAATCGCATCACTCGGCGCCGAGGTGCACCTGCGCATCGAGCCGGCGCTCGAGGGGGCCGACGTCGTCATGATGCTGCGCGTGCAGCGGGAGCGGCAGAAGGGGACGAGCGCCTTCCCGACGGCGCGCGAGTACTTCAACCTCTTCGGCCTGACGCGCGAGCGGGTGCGCCTCGCGAAGAAAGACGTCATCATCATGCACCCCGGTCCGATGAACCGCGGCGTCGAGATCGACAGCGCCGTCGCCGACGGCCCCGCGTCGGTCATCCTCGAGCAGGTGACCAACGGGGTGGCGGTGCGCATGGCGGTCCTGTACCTGCTGGCGGGAGGGAGCCTTGGCGAGCTGGCTGCTTAGGAACGGCCGGGTCGTGGACCCGTCGCAGGGGCTCGACGGCCCGCACGATCTGCTCATCGTCAACGGCAAGATCAAGGAAGTCCGGCCGCTCGGGTCGCGCCTCGCCGGCACGAAGGGGCGCAACGGCAAGGCCGCCGCGCCGGCCGGCACGCAGGTCATCGACCTCGACGGGGCGATCGTCGTCCCGGGGCTCGTGGACATGCACGTGCACCTGCGCGAGCCCGGGCAGTAGCACAAGGAGGTCATCGAGACCGGCACGCGCGCCGCGGCGGCGGGGGGATTCACCTCGGTCGCCTGCATGCCGAACACCGATCCGGTGAACGACAGTCTTTCGGTGACCGAGTACATCGTCAGCGAGGCGCGCCGCCGCGGCGTCGTCAATGTCTACCCCATCGGCGCCGTCAGCAAGGGGTCGGTGGGGGAGGAGCTGGCGGAGATTGGCGACATGGTGCGGGCCGGGGCGGTCGCGGTGTCGGACGACGGCCGGCCGGTGTCGTCGTCGTACCTGATGCGCATGGCGCTCGAGTACACGCGCCTGTTCGACATCCCGGTCATCAATCACTGTGAAGATCGGACGCTGTCGAGCGGCGGGGTGATGAACGAAGGGACCGCGTCCACCCTCCTCGGGCTCAAGGGGATCCCGGCCGCCGCCGAGAGCATCATGGTGGCGCGCGACCTGCGTCTGCTCGAGCTGACCGGAGGCCGGCTGCACCTGGCGCACCTCAGCACGCGCGCCGCCCTCGACGAAGTGCGGCGCGCCCGCGCCAAGGGGGCGAAGGTCACCTGCGAGGCGACGCCGCACCACCTCATCCTGACCGACGAGGCGGTGGTCGAGTCGCGCTACGACGCCAGCACCAAGATGAACCCGCCGCTGCGATCCGAGGAGGACCGCCTGGCGCTGCTGCACGCGCTCCAGGAGGGGACCATCGACGTCATCGCCACCGACCACGCGCCGCACCACTCGGATGAGAAGCTGGTGGAGTTCGACGACGCCCCGTTCGGCATCGTCGGCCTCGAGACGGCGGTGGCGCTCGTCATGGACCGCCTGGTGCGCCCCGGCCACATCGATCTCTCCCGCATGGTCGAGCTGATGGCGCTCAACCCCGCGAAGATCCTCGGGCTCAGGAAGGGGACCCTCGCGGTCGGCGCCGATGCCGACGTCACCGTGATCGATCCGGAGATGACGCGCACCGTCGACCCCGACCGCTTCGAGTCCCGCTCCCGCAACACCCCCTTCGCCGGCTGGAAGCTGCGCGGCTGGCCGGTGATGACCTTCGTGGGCGGCCGCGTCGTGCACGACGCCGAGGCGCGCTCCGGGCAGGCGGCACGGGGCGCGCGGCGCGCCTGAAGACCGCCCGCCTGCGCCGCGGTCTCGTCGCGGCGGCGGTCGTCACGGCCGCGCTGGCCGCTCCCGCCTGCCAGACGCCCCCCGATCCCTCCCGTCCCGACATCGTCCTCGTGGTCGTGGACACGCTGCGCGCCGATCGGGTCGGGCCGTACGGGAAGAACACGCACACCGGGCGCATCGATCGGCTGGCGCAGCAGGGGGTCGTTTTCGACGCCGCCTGGGGGGCGGCGCCGTGGACGCTGCCTTCCATCATGTCGATCGTCACCGGCCGCACGCCGTCGTCGCACAAGGTCGAGAACGACGGGCTGCGCCTGGCCTCGGACGTGCCGACGCTGGCGCAGATCCTCAAAGATCGCGGCTACGCCACCGGCGGCTTCGTGTCGCACATCTACGTGACGGCGCCGTTCGGCTTCGATCGCGGCTTCGAGCACTTCGAGGACTTCGGGTTGTCGAAGCCGGGCTACCGCCCGGAGGCGCGGCTGGAGCCGGACGCCGCGAAGGTCACCGCAGCGGCCCTCGACTGGCTCGGCCGGCAAGGGGGACGGCCGGTCTTCCTGATGGTGCACTACTTCGACCCGCACTGGCCGTACGAGCCGCCGGAGCGGATCCGCGCCCTCTTTCCGACGACGTACAGCGGGCCGCTCGACGCCGCCTGGGACAGCCTGTCCCGCTTCCAGGATCCTTCGGTGCCGATGCCGGAGGATTACCGGGCCTTCATCGCCGCGCGCTATGAAGGCGAGATCTTCAACGTCGACCAGAGGATCGGCGACCTCGTCGACGGGCTGTCGCGTTTCAAGCGCATCAAGCGGGCCTGGGTGTTCGTGACCGCCGACCACGGCGAGGAGTTCAAGGACCACGGATCGATCGGCCACGGGCGGCAGATGTACGAGGAGGTCGTGCGCGTGCCGCTCGTCGTGACCGGCCCGCCGTTCGTCGCCACGGCGACGAGCCAGGGCGGGAGGAGTCCGGACAGCGTGCAGGCGGCGCACGTCGCCGTCCCGGTGAGCGGCATCGATCTCCTGCCGACGATCGCGGAGATCGCCGGCGCCCCGGCGCCCGCGGGGGTCGAAGGACGAAGCCTCCTGCCGCTGCTGCTGGCGGCGATGCCGCAGCTCGCTGGAGCGATCCCTCCGGCCGCGACGACACGGCCGCCGGAGGCCGGGGAAGCGGTGAGGCTCGAGCGGCCGGTGATCAGCGAGACGGTGCGGCTCAACGCCTACCGCCGCGCGGTCCGGAGCGGCGATCTGAAGCTCATCCACGTGATGGACGAGAACCGCTCGGAGCTCTACGATCTCGCCGCCGATCCTGGCGAGCGGCACGATGTCGCGGCGGCGCGCCCGGACGATCGGGCCCGGCTGACACGGCTGCTGTTCGCGCGCCCCGACCTGCTCGCCGGCGGCTGGAACCTGCGCTGGCGCAGCGATGGCCGCGGCCGCCGCTTCGACGGCCGCATCACCACGACCGGCATCTTCCGGAGCGTCGTGCCGCTGTTCCACGAAGGGGGCGCGTACCGGCTGGAGCGCCCCGATACGCTGTCGTTCGCGGACCTCGACCAGCAGGGGGAGGGGGGCCTCGTCTTCACCGTCGCCCCCGAGACGGCGACCGTGATCTTCGATCTCCGGCTCGACGGCCGCCCGCATCCGGAGAGCGTGCTCGTCGGCGGGCAGGGGACCGCCGCCGCGCAGATCCCGCTGGCGCTCGATGGCGCCGCGGGGACCGAGGCGGTCTTCACGCCACCGCCCGGGGTCGCGGGCCCGCCCGGTCCGGGACGCCCGCCGGGGGGGGCGGCGCGGCCGCCGGCCGCCTACCTGCTCTGGCGGACGCGTCCGGCCGCCCCCGACCAGCCGCTCACCCTCGACGAGGAGACCCGCGCGCGGCTGCGGGCCCTC
>Ga0111539_10003646_pt1 | contig 20288 bp, 15 predicted proteins | sample RhiMethybrSRZTD1_FD_79667 | JGI IMG/M metagenome (GOLD analysis project Ga0111539, IMG submission 79667) | Populus rhizosphere microbial communities from Tennessee, USA - Rhizosphere MetaG P. TD hybrid SRZTD1 (version 2) (version 2) | ecosystem: Host-associated > Plants > Roots > Rhizosphere >... | reverse complement strand
GCGTAGCTGCCGCCGTTGATGACGGCCGTCCCCGTCGATGACACGTAGCCGGTGGCCGCGGCGGTGACCTGGTACGTGCCCGGTGGCAGGTCGATCCGATAGCGACCCTGCGAATCGGTCGTCGCCGTCTGGCCCGTATCCACGGACACGGTCGCGCCGGGCAGGATAGCGGTCGAGACCGCATCCCGGACCTCGCCGTTGACCCACGTCGCGGTCGGCGCCAGTTGGACGTTCAGCGTCGTCACGGAACCCGCCGTCACCGTGACCGTGCGATCCGCGCTCACGAACCCGGTCGCAGCGAAGGTCAGGTCCGCGGAACCCGCCGGGAGGCCGTTGACGGCGTAGTGCCCCGTCGAATCCGTGACGGTGACGCCGCCGGGATAGCCAACAGTGACGCCGGCGAGCGTTGCGCCGGTCTGACTGTTCGTCACGGTTCCTGCGATGTCGCCCGGTCGCGCCATGGAAACATCCAGGCTCGTGATCTGCCCGCCAGTGACCATCGCCGAGCGGACCTCGGTCGCATAGCCGGAGGCGGAGATCGTCACCTGCGCCTCGCCTGCCGCGACGTTCGTGAGCGTGTAGACACCGCTCGCATCCGTCGTGGTGGAGCGGCTGCCACTCGAGACGGTCGCGCCGCTGATCGGCGCGGATGTGCCGCTATCCGTGACGGAACCCGAGATCGTGCCGGGCTGGATGTTCGCCGACGACCCGATCCGGATCCAGGACGCGACCGACGGGACGCCCGCCGAGTTCTTCACGATGAGCATGTAGTCGCCTGGGGGCGCCATGCCGCCTGACGCGGGGGCGGTCGCCGTGATCGTGGTGCCCGACCGGCTGAACGTCAGCGGCACGTATCGCTGGTTCATGTCGATCGCGTGGGTCGAGCCAGAGGGACGCATCAGGACCACCGACACGAGGTCGGCGGCATCCGGGCTGGTGAAGCTGAAGTTCGAGCCCCAGGCCGCGGTCCCCGGCGAGCCCGAGATCGTGGGTCGGGCACCCTTGAACAGGTACGGTGGCGAGTAGATCTGGCTGCGCAGCCGACCGGCGGCCTCGCCACCACCGACGACGACCCGTCCGTCCGGCAGCAGGACGGCCGACGAGTGGTACATGCGTGCCTCGGACATCGAGGATCCGGTCGTCCACTTCTCGGTGTCGGGGTTCCAGATCTCTGTCGCGAGCACTGCCGCCGATTCGTTATCGGCGGACGCAGTGCCGCCGATCGCGAGGACTTGCCCGTCAGCGAGGATGATCATGTTCATGCGGCGACGGGCATTCGCCATGGGGTCGATCTCACGCCAGGCGGGGGTCGCTGCGTTCATATCGATCACGGCGGTGCGAGCGATCGCGGGATCGCCACCACCGGCGCGGAGGATCTTGCCCGGCCGATACATCGCCTGGGACTCCGAGTACCCGCTGGTCGCCCACAGGCCGGTCGGACCGGGCGTCCAGCTGCCCGTGCCTGATGGGTCCAGATAGGCCGTGTTCGTGGTAGAGCCGGCCTCGTAGGGCTTGCCGTTCGGCAGGACGAACATGAATGGGTACAGACCCTGGGAGCGATATGCGGTCGTCAGACGCCGCCACGTGTTGCTGACCGGGTCATAGACCTCGGGGATGGTCGAACGCGTGCCGTCGGGGGCATCACCTGATGACGCGAGGACCTCGCCGTTCGCGAGCGTCGTCGCCGTGGCGTACCAGCGCAGGTCGGTCATGTCGGCGCCGCGCGTCCACGTCTGCGTGATAGGGTCGAACAGCGACGTGATGTTGTGGCCGTTGTGGGGCGAGCCGACCTGGCCGCCGACGACGATCACGCGTCCATCCGCGAGGGTCGCCTGGCCCGCGCAGTGGAGATCCGCGAAGGTCGCGGGGGCGAGCGTGAACGTGCCGGTCGTCGGATCCCAGACCCGCGCGTTGTCACCGGTCGACCAGACGAGGACCTTGCCGGTCGACAGCTGGATCATGTGCTTGGCCTGGACGCCCCAGTCGAGGAGCGGCCCCCATTCGCCGCTATCCGAGGGAGCGTCGGCGAGGGTGGTTTGCGTAGCGGGCGGCGCCGCGACAGCGGTCAGAGGGGTCGTCGCGTCGTGCGTACCGCTGGTCGTTCCCGCCCCCGCGCTCGTGGCGGAGACGACGGGCGTCCAGAGGGAGCTTGCGAGCACGACGGCCATGGCGGCCGCAGCGCGCGCGCTGACGCGGCGATGGGACATGGTGTGACGGTTCCCCCTCACGACTGCATCAGAGCACCCTGCTCCGCCCCTAGTCGCCCGCATGGTACCTGCGGAAGTCAACGCGGGATCATCGATCCGGTAAAACGTTGACCGGCGGCAACGGAAACCGCCTAGGCGACCGTCTGACCGTCGAGCAACCGCGCGGCGACCGGCGCGATCCGTTCGACCCACAGACCGTACTGGCGACCACTCGGGTGCAGCCCGTCGTTCGCGATGAGGTCCCGTTCCACGGCGGCACGTGATGACAGATCGAAGATGTCGACCAACGCGACCCGCCGTTCACCGCAGAGCTCGGCCATCACCTCGTTAGCAGCGATGATCGCGGTGCGTTTCTGCGCCGGATCGCCATAGTCGGCGCCAGCCGGTGTCACGGTGTAGTCCGGGATCGACACGGCGACCAGGCGGTCCGTCGGGACGGCGGCGAGCAGGACATCGAAGATCTCGATGAGGTTGGCGGCATATGTCCCGGCCGGGATCGCCTGGACGACGTCGTTCACCCCGATGAGTAGCGTGACGAAACCGGGCGCGAGGCCCGCCAGGGCGGGTAGCTCGTCCCGGATCAGGTCAGCCGTCGTGTACCCGTTGACCCCGAGGTTCGCGACGAGCTCCAATCGCGGTTCCACGCGGGTCAGCAGCTCTGGGAAACGCTCCTCGCGCTCGACCGACGTCCCGATGGTGTACGAGTCGCCAAGCGCGACGTAGCGCACGGCCGCTAGGGCAGCGACGCGAAGGCGTCCAGCACGAGCGACTCGAAGCGTCCGCGGTCGATGCGGATGCCGACCTCGGCGTTCGGTGACCGGTCGTATCGCTTGAGCCGGTACGGCAACCCGTCGCACACGGTCCGGCCACGCGCAGGCCCGTCCGTGGTGTCGACCTCGACGTAGTAGGGCGCGACCTCCACGAGGTCTGCGACGGCGAAGTGGGCGACCGCCACCGCGTCGTGGATCGCGGCGGTCGTGCGGCCACCCCATTCCATGTTCCGATCGAGGGCGAAGTCGGTGAGCTCCGCAGCGATCCTCCCCGAGATCGTCCCGGACGCTCGGAGTGCCTCCGCGGCGCGCCGATCGAACAGCGCCTGATGGGTGACATCGAGGCCCATCATCGTGATCGGCACGCCGGACCGGAACACGACATCGGCCGCCTCGGGATCGGCGTAGATGTTGAACTCCGCCGAGACCGTCGAGTTCCCCTCACCTATCGAGCCACCCATGATCGAGAGGTGGGAGATCCGGTCGGCGAGGTCGGGATACAACTTGAGCACGAGCGCGATGTTCGTGAGCGGGCCGATCGGCGCGATCGCCACGGGTTCGGGATGGTCGCGCAGCAGCCGCGCGATGAACTCGACGGCGTGCTCCGGGACCGCCTGCGCGGTCGCCGGCGGGAGCTCGGTCGAGCCGATACCGGCCTCCCCGTGCACCTCGGTCGCGCGAACGACCCTGCCGACCAGCGGCCCCGCGGCACCTTCGGCCACCGGGATGTCGTCGCGGCCGTAGGCGTGCAGCAGCCGCAGTGCGTTCTCCGTGCAGTGCCGGACATCCGCGTTCCCGCCGACGGTCGTGACGGCCAGGATGTCCAGCTCGGGGCGCGCGAGACCAAGCCCGATCGCCAGTGCGTCGTCAAGACCCGGGTCGCTGTCGATGATCAAGGGCAGCGGGTGCTCGCGGGTGCCGACCGGCGCGCTCCGAGGCGTGGCCGGCGCTTCGTAGTAGGTCGGTAGGGCGGCTGCCCGTCCCGACCGCTCGGGATAGCCTGCGCTCACGTGGTCAGCCCTGGTCGTACGGCTGGCCGGCCGCGGCCGGCCCACGGACCCGCCCGACCACGCCGGCGACGACGATGATCGTGACGATGTACGGGACGCTGTTGAGCAACTGCGGCGGGACATCGACGCCGAGGATCGATAGGAGCGCCTGGATCGCATCGGAGAAGCCGAACACCAGCGCCGCACCGAACGCGTAGATCGGGTGCCAGGCGCCGAAGATCACCGCGGCCAGGGCGATGAACCCACGGCCCGCGCTCATGTTCATCTGGAAGCTGCCGGCCGTCGACAGGCTCAGATACGAACCTGCGAGGCCACCGAGCATGCCGGCGAACAGCATCGCGCGGTAGCGGATCTTGAGGACGTCGATCCCGACCGTGCCGGCCGCCGACGGCTTCTCCCCCGACGCCCGCAGGCGCAGGCCCCAGCGCGTTCGGAACAGCATGTAGGTCAGGAAGAACATCAGGAAGATCGTGAAGTACAGGTACGGCGTGCCGGAGAACAGCAACGGCCCAAGGATCGGGATGTTGCTCAGGACCGGCACCTGGATCGCCTCGATCGTCGGTGGCGTGTTCAGCTCCGTGTTCTTGGACAAGACGCGCAGGAACAGGAAGTTGGTGATCCCGAGCGCGCCGATGTTGATGACGACGCCGGCGATGATCTGGTCGACCTTGTAGCGGATGCCGAGCCAGGCGAGGAGCAGCCCGACGAGGGCTCCAGCGAAGAGCGCAGCGAGCACGCCGACGATGACACTCCCCGTGACGCTCGCAGCGACCGACGCGGCGCACGCACCGACCAGGAACTTGCCCTCGATGGCGATGTTCAGCATGCCGCTCCGCTCTGACAGGATGCCAGCGAAGGCGCCGAGGGAGATCGGGACGGCAAGCTCGAGGCTGCCGGCGATCACACCGGTGAGGTTGGCCGTCCTGCCGTCCAGGAGCGCGCCGAGGATCGCTGCGATCCAGACGGGGATGACGATCAGCATCGTCCGGCGCCACGGGAATGCGGGTCCCCGCACCAACTGCGCGATCCCGGCCGCTCCGATGACGAGACCCGCCAGGATCCACAGCACGCCGACGCTCGTCGAGAACGACGCCAGCTGGCCGCCCTGCTTGTCGACCCAGAAGGCGAACGTCGCAGGCGTGCTGAACGCATCTCGGGCGGCCGCGAACGCGACGACCCCGAGCACGGCCATGATCGCGCCGCGGATGCGCGCCGCACGGAGCGCTTGCCGCGCGGCGGTCCCCATCTCGGTCCCGCCCGTGATCACCGCCGCGGTCACGCGCGCGCTCCGTCGACGGCGGTGCCGGTCGGCGTGCGCGGCGCACGCAGGCGCCAGATCGAGCGGACCAACCCTGGCGCGGCGACGAACATGATCACCAGCGCCTGGATGAAGAACAGCAGGTCGAGCGGGATGCCCGTCTGGACCTGCATCAGACCGCCACCCGTTCTGAGCGCGCCGAACAAGAGCGCCGCCAGGACGATGCCGAATGGCCGGTTACCAGCGAGCAGGGCGAGCGCGATCGCGTTGAATCCGAAGCCGGAGCTGATGTCATTCGACATCTGCGGGACGGTCCCGAGCACTTCCATCGAACCGCCGAGCGCCGCCAGGCCGCCGGACAACGTCATCGCGAGGATGATCGATCCGCTCGCACTCATCCCCGCGTACCTGGCTGCGGTCAGGTTGAAGCCCGCTGCCCGAAGCTCGAAGCCCTTCGTGGTCTTGAACAGGAACCACGAAACGACGACCGCCATGACCAATGCGAGAACGAACCCGTAGTGCAGGCGGATGCTGGGGATGCCGAACGGGTCGAGGATCCCCGGCACGCGCGCGATCGGCGTCAGGACTTTCGAGATCGGCTGGGAGCTCCCCTCCTGCCGGAGGAAGTCGGAGCGCAGCCCGAATAGGACGACCTGGATCGCGACGTAGTTGAGCATGATGGTCGTGATGACTTCATGGGCGCCTGTGCGCGCCTTGAGGAACCCCGGGATGAACCCCCACAAGGCTCCCGTGAGGACACCCGCGACGATCGCCCCGAGCAAGGGGATCGGCGCCGGCAGGTCCTGAAGCAACAGCAACCCGACCGTAGAGCCGAACGCGCCAAGGATGAACTGGCCTTCCACACCGATGTTGAACACGCTCGTCCGGAAGGCGATGGCAACGGCGAGGCCGGTGAAGATCAGCGGCGTCGCGGCCACCAGGGTCTCGGTCAACGGCCGGATCGCCCCGGCGATCTGCCGCGGCGTCCCGCCTTGGATCGCGGCGACGATGCGTGCGGGATCGCCGAATGCGCCGACGATCATCGCCTGATAGGCCGCGACGACCCCTCCGGCTGCAGATCCGATCGCGCCGATCGGATCGGTGCCGAGACGCTGGAGGTTCGTGAAGTCGGTGATCAGGATGAAGATCGAGCCGACGATGAACGCGCTGACGATGGCAAGCGCCGGGACGACCGCGGGTCCGAGGATCCGTCTCGCGCGGTTCACTGTGCGCCTCCCATCAACATGCCCACGGCCTCGAAGGTCGCGGCCTCACCCTCCAGGATGCCGACGATCTGGCCGGCGAACATGACCGCGACTCGGTCACCGACGGCGATGACCTCCTCGAGCTCGGTGCTCACGATGAGGATGGCCGCGCCCGCATCGCGCTGCTCGACGATCCGCTTGTGGATGTACTCGATCGAGCCGACGTCCAGACCACGCGTCGGCTGCGACGCGATGACGAGCCTGACGGGTCTCGAGAACTCGCGGGCCACCACGACCTTCTGCTGGTTCCCGCCCGACAACGAGCCCGCCAGCGTGTGGATCGACGGAGTCCGGATGTCGAAGTCGCGGACGCCGACTTTCGCGCCCTCCTGGATCGCGTCGAGGTCGAGGCGGACACCCTTGCTGTAGGGCGCACGGTGATAGGTGTCGAGGATGTAGTTCTCCGAGACCGTCATGTAGTTGATCAGGCCGTCACGGCCGCGGTCTTCGGGGATGTGCGCGACGCCGAGATCGGCCACCTGACGAGGTGTGGCACGCGTGATGTCGTCGCCGCCGACCGTCATCGTGCCCGAGTCGACCGTTCGCAATCCGACGATCGCCTCGACGAGTTCCGTCTGGCCATTGCCCTGGACCCCGGCGATGGCGACGATCTCGCCCGCTCGGACGTCGAGCGAGACACCCTTGACGGCGATGCTGTCGCGGTCGTCACGGACGACGACGTCGGCGAGGCTCAGGACGACATCGCCCGGCGTGGCCGGTCCCTTGACGACCCGGAGTTCGACGTCGCGCCCGACCATCATGTTCGCCAGCTGCTCGCGCGTGGTCGTCTTGGGTTCCGCCGTGCCGGCCACCCGGCCGCGTCGCAAGACCGTGATCTTGTCGCAGACCTCGAGGACCTCGTTGAGCTTGTGGGTGATGAAGATGACGGTCGTGCCGTCCGCCGCGAGCCCGCGGATGATGCCGAACAGCTCCTCGGTCTCGGCGGGCGTCAGTACCGCGGACGGCTCATCAAGCACGAGGATGTCGCTCTTTCGATAGAGCGCCTTGAGGATCTCCACCCGCTGGCGGACGCCGACGGGGAGATCCTCGATGTCCGCGTCCGGCGGGACGTGCAGGCCGTACTGGTCGGAGAGCTCGACCACACGTTTCCGTGCGGCGCTGCGGTCGAATGTGCCCAACGGGCCGGAGACGCTTTCTGCGCCGAGCGCGACCGACGACACGACATCGAAGACCGGCACGAGCTGGAAGTGCTGATGGACCATGCCGATCCCGGCATCGATCGCCTCCGCCGGGTCGCTGAACGTCCGGGGTGTCCCGTCGATCAGGATCTCGCCGGAGTCGGGGCGATACAGCCCCGACAGGATGTTCATCAGCGTCGTCTTGCCGGCGCCGTTCTCACCGAGGAGCCCGAGCACCTCTCCACGATCGGCCGAGATCGAGATCCGGTCGTTCGCGAGGACGCCGGGGAACTGCTTCGTGATGTCCTTCAGTTCGAGGCGCATCTGAGTCCCGTATTAGCCCCTGTATACCGAGCCGCCCGCTCTCGAGGATCGAGAGCGGGCGGCCATCGGATGGACCTGACGGTAGGGCCGTCGACTACTTCAGGTAGTCGGCCACCTTCACTGAGCCGTCCGAGATCTTGCCCGACAGGGTGTCGATCTCAGACTTGAGATCGGCAGGGATCAGGCTGTCGAAATCGTGGTACGGGGAGATCAAGACACCCTTGTTCTCCAGGGTACCGACGTAGTTCTCGCCGCCGAGATCACCGGCCTGGTTCTTGTTGAAGGTATCCAGGACGGAGACGTCGATGGCCTTCTGCGCGGAGGTCAGGATGGCCTTCGCGTATTCGGAGAGGGAGATCGCCTGGTCGGTGTCGACGCCGATCGCCCACAGGTTCTTCGAGAGCATGTACTTGATCGAGCCGTTACCGGTCGCGCCGGCGACGGGGTGGACGATGTCGACGCCCTGGTCGACCAGCGTCTTGGCGAGCTGCTCGCCCTTGGCTGGGTCGCCCCACGGGTTGTCGCCACCGACGAACGTGCCCTTCTGCGAAGCCGCATCCCAACCGAAGAGCTTGACGTCAGTGCCCTTCTCCTGGTTGTGGTACTTGATGCCCGCCGAGAGGCCGTCCATGAACAGGGTCACGCCGGGGAACTGCTGCCCACCGTACGTGCCGATCTTGCCGGACTTGCTGAAGCCAGCGGCCAGGTAGCCCGCGAGCATCGCGGCCTGGTCGATCTGGTAGGACAGACCGGTGAAGTTCGCCGGGATCTGCGTGTCGTCAGACGTGCCGATCTTCTTGTCCGCGCCGGACGTGTCCCACGTCGTGTCGACCTGCGAGAAGGCGATATCCGGGTTGGCCTTGGTCGCGTCGATCGTGGCCTGAGACTGGTTGAAGCCGACCGTGACGATCGACTGGCAGCCCTGGTCGATCAGGCGCTGGATGTTCGCGGCGTAGTCCGTCGCGCCCTGTGCCTCGGCGAAGAAGGTCGTGAAACCCTGTGCCTGGGCGTCCTCGAGACCCTTCTTGGCGAGGTCGTTGAAGCCCTTGTCACCAAGACCACCGGTGTCGAACGCGACACAGGCGATCCAGTTCTTCGAGCCCGTGCTACCACCGCTCGACGACGGCGACGCGGCGGCACTCTCGCTAGCGGCTGCGCTTTCCGACGCAGCGGCGCTCGGGGCCGACGTCGCCGCCCCGCCGCCGCTCGAACATGCGGCGAAGATGAAGGCCGCCGTCGCACCGAGCGACAGCAACCGCATGGAACTTCGCAACGTGAGTCTCCTCCTCGTACGACCGCTGGGACGATGTCCGGACCCGCGGTCTTTCGGTCGGGGAGGATACGCTATCCGACCCGCGCCGTCGATGACTTCGAACGGCCCGACGAGGGAGGCTGGATGACCCCCGAGGAACGTGCCCGGACGATCGCCTACCTCGACCTCGCCGAGGGTCGTGGAAGCGTCCCGCTGCTCGACGACGAGGGTGTCCGCGAGCTCCTCGGGACATCACGGCGGATCGCCGTGATCGGTGCGTCAGACCGACCCGGTCGGGCATCCGGTGACGTCTTCCGGCACCTCCTCTCGGTCGGCTACGACTGCGTGCCGGTCAACCCCCGGGCTATGGCCGTCGCGGGTGTCCCGGCGTATGCCAGCTTGGCCGAGGCCGTCGCGGCCACCGGCCCGTTCGACATCGTCGACGTCTTCCGGAGAGCCGAGCTGTGCGCCGTCCATGCTCAGGAGGCGGTCGATGCCGGCGCGAGATGCCTCTGGCTACAGCTCGGCATCGTCGACTGGGAGGCGGCACGCATCGCCCAGGACGGCGGCCTCTCCGTCGTCATGGATCGCTGCCTGTCGGTGGAATGGCGTCGGCTGGGCCGGCGACCCACGGAGGAACGATGACCCAGATCCATCTTCACGCCGAGCCCGGCGACTACGCGCCGATCGTGCTGCTCCCCGGCGACCCGCTGCGGGCCACCAAGATGGCCGACCGTTTCGATGGTGGGCTCGCGTCGACGCGCCTCGTCAATGAGAACCGCGGTCTCCTCGGCTATACCGGCACGATCGACGGGGTCCCCGTCTCGGTCCAGACGACGATGATGGGCGCCCCGACCACGTCGATCGTCATGGAGGAGCTGATCAACCTCGGCGTAACGACGTTCCTACGCGTCGGGACGTGCGGCGGCTTCGGCGCCCTCGATATCGGCGATGTCGTCGTTCCGCTGGCGGCCGCGTCGTGGATCGGCGTCGGCAGCGTCTTCGGCGGCGGCGAACCCACCGCGCCGACGGCCGACCTCGATGTCGTCAATGCCCTCGCCGCGGCGAGCCGGGAGCAGGGCCTTACGACGCACGTCGGGCCTATCGTGACTTCCGACGTCTTCTACGACCCCCATCCGGACGGCGCGATCCGGTGGGGCCGGCGCGGCTACCTCGCTGCCGAGATGGAGTCCGCCGCGATCTTCCTGCTGGCGATGCGCGAACGTGCCAAGGGACGCTCAGCTCGCGCCGGGACCATCCTCACCGTGTCCGATGTGATCCGTGACCCCAGCGAGGTCGAAGGGACACACCGGCTGGGCAAGGAGGACTGGTTTCGTCCGCCCGAGGACGAGGTGAACCGGCGGGTCGATCTCACCATCGGCGCGGCGCTCGTCGCTGCGGCGTCGCTCGGGCGAGGTGTCGGTGCGGCCGTCTGAAACGCGGGCGCCTGGACCGCCGCTCTCCGGAGCGGCCGTCTAGCTCGCCGGGACGTACGACAGCCCGAGCTCGAAGTCCTCCACCAGGTCGTCGATGTCCTCGCACCCGATCGACAGCCGGATGATCCCGCCGTCCTTCGGTCGCGGATAGACCAGGGTGTGGATGTCGCCGAGGCTCACACCGATGTCGCACAGGCGGAGGTGGTCCGTGAACGCCGCCATGCCGTCCAGGCCGCCACGCGGCTTGAACGTGACCATGGCGCCCCCGATGTCACCGAGGAGACGCTGCGCGACCGCGTGGTCCGGGTGGGATGGCAAACCCGGATAGCGCACCCACTCGACCCTCTCGTGACCCTCGAGGAGCTGCGCGATCCGTGCCGCATTGGCCGAGGCTGCCTTCGTTCGAAGCGGGAGCGTGCGCACCCCGCGCTGGACGAGAAAGCTCGAGAACGGGCTCGCCGCCTGGCCGAGGGTATCCGTCTGTGACCGGATCGGATCCATCAGCGCCTTCCGGCCGGCGACGACACCCGACACGGCGTCCCCGTGCCCCGACAGGTACTTGGTCGCCGCATGGAGCACGAGGTCGGCGCCGTGCTCGAGCGGCCGGAGGATGACCGGACCAAGGAACGTGTTGTCGGCGATGAACAGGAGGTCGTGTCTGCGGGCGAGGGCCGCCAGGGCATCGAGGTCCGGGATGCGCAGCGTCGGGTTGGTCGAACACTCGACGAACAGCGCGCGCGTCGCGGGCGTGACCGCTGCCTCCACGGCGTCGAGGTCGGTCGGATCGACGCGGGTGACACCGATCCCGCGCCGTGGGAAGTCGTCATCGAGCAGGACGTTCGTGATCGCGAACAACTCCTGACCCGCGACGAGATGGTCGCCGGCCGCCAGGTGAGCGAAGAGGGTCGCCGCGACCGCAGCCATGCCGGACGACGAGACGACCGCATCCTCAGCCCCTTCGAGCGACGCGATCTTCTCCTCGAGCGCCCGATTGGTCGGGTTGCCCGTGCGCGAATAGAAGTAGACGCCGGGCTCCCATGCGAGCGAGCGATCGACGGCGTCTTCCTTATCCGCCGCCGTGTCAAAGGTGTACGTGGCCGTCGCATAGATCGGGGTGCGGTGCGCGTGGGTCGTCGGGTCCGGCCGTTCTCCGGCGTGGATCGCTCGCGTCGCGAGGCCGCGACCTTCCGTCCGCTCACGCATCGTCGTGCCGTGTCCTCCATCCAAGGTGTCCGCCTTCGTCAGTCTATGGGGCGGCTCCCTACCCCGATGGATCGCACCGACTGGTGGCGGACCGCGACGGAGCTCGGGAAGCGGCTCGTCGTGACCTTCGGTTCGCGAGGGATCCTGCTCATCGATGGCCGTGCCGGTCTGGAGCGCAGGATCGTTGTCGATCCGGTCCCGGTCGCCGGGACGACGGTCGGCTGTGGGGACGCGTTCATCGAATAACTGCATGCGCATTCGTGGGCGACCGGCGACCGGCGACCTGCTCGGGGCCGCGGAACGCGGCAAGATCGGTGGCGCGCTGCCGACCGGGTGGATGCGGCCGCTGCCGGACGATGCCTGCGGAGCGCTGCTCAGCGGCGACTAGCGGACAAGGAACCCCAGCGCGAACACCACGACACCGGCGATGACGATGATCCCTGCGATCTGCGCTTGGCGCCGGGAATCGGCCATCATGACCGACGCACCGGTCGGCCCGTCATCCTCGCTCCGGAGACCGCCTCGCCAAGCTTCGTAACGATCGATGTTGGCCTGCTGCTGGCGGAGTCCCTGGTAACGGGACCACGGACCGCGGAACCGCGCATAGCCGACAGCCATGAGCGCGATCCCGCCCAGCCAGAGGGCGATGGTGATCGCGCTCATCGGTCAAGGCGCTCCCGGACCACGCCCTGGACGACCGACGCATCCGCCTGGCCCTTGGTCGCCTTCATGACCTGGCCCACGAGGAAGCCGATGACCTGCGTCTTCCCGGCCTTGTAGTCGGCGACGGCGTTCGGGTTCGCGGCGAGCACGTCGTCGACCGCCGTTCCCACGACGTCCGCATCGGAGATCTGGTGGAAGCCCTGGTCAGCGACGATGCTCGCAACCGCCGCGCCGGACGTGACGTGTTCCGCGAACACTTCCTTCGCGTTCGCTCGCGAGATACTGCCCTCGTCGACGAGGCGAACGAGGGCCGCGAGCTGCGCTGGATCGACCGGCGTATGGGCATCGTCAGACGAGGCGTTCCGAAGCCGCAGGTACTCCCCGGACACCCAGTTCGCGACGGACTTCGCGGAGATCGACGGGTCAGCGGCGAGCGTCGCCTCGAACAGCGCGCCAGCATCCGGGTCTCCGACGAGGACAGTGGCGTCGTAGGCGCTGAGGGCCAGGGCCTCCTGGAACCGGACTCGACGCGCCGCGGGCAGCTCTGGCATCGCGGACCGGAGCGCATCGAGCCATGCCGGATCGACGTGGAGCGGCGGCAGGTCGGGCTCCGGGAAGTAGCGGTAGTCGTCCGACGTCTCCTTCGACCGCATGTGGTAGGTCGCTGCACGATCGTCCGACCAGCCACGCGTCTCCTGGGCGAGCGGCTCGCCTGAATCGAGGGCCGCCGCCTGGCGCTCGATCTCGTAGTCGATCGCTCGCTCGACGGACCGGAACGAGTTCATGTTCTTGACCTCGACGCGCGTCCCAAAGGCGGTCGCGCCGCGCGGGCGGAGCGAGACGTTGGCCTCGACGCGCATCTGACCACGCTCCATGTCGGCGTCGGAGGCGCCCACCGTGCGGAGCAGAAGTCGGAGCTCCTCGGCGTAACGGCGAGCCTGTTCCGCCGTCCGGATATCGGGATCGGTCACGATCTCCATCAACGGAGCGCCGGAGCGGTTGAAGTCGATCAGGCTGACCTTGCGCCCGTCCGAATCCGTCGAATGGATGAGCTTCGCCGTGTCCTCTTCCAGGTGCGCACGCGTGATGCCGATCGTGAACGGACCCTCCGACGTATCGACCGTGAGCCGCCCGGTCGATGCGAGCGGCAGGTCGTACTGGCTGATCTGGTAGCCCTTCGGCAGGTCCGGATAGAAGTAGTTCTTCCGGTCCCACCGGGTCGCCTCGGGCGTCGTTGCCTCGATCGCCAGGCCCGTCGTCAGGACATGCTCGACGGCGCGCCGGTTGATGACCGGGAGCGCGCCGGGGAGTCCGAGGCACACCGGGCAGACATGCGTGTTCGGCGGCGCGCCGTCGTATGCGGTCGAGCACGCGCAGAACATCTTCGATGCGGTCCGCAGCTGGCAGTGGACCTCGATCCCGATGACTGCCTCGTATCGCTCGTGCGCGGTGGTCGCGGCGGCGGTTGACGTCTCGATGGCCATTGCCGGTCAGTCTCGCATACCGGTGCGTGGCGGCTCCATCACGCCGCGGCGGGCCTGACGGCAGGGTGATGCATACGCGGTCTCGACGGGCGCCGGGTCGCCCGGTGATGCGCTTCGGCTGCATCAAACGGGCCGGGGGCGGGCGAGTGCGGGAAGGCCACGGGTCCCTCGATCGCCTCGATATGCAGCCGAGCTGCATCAACGGGGGACTGTCCGCCCCGCCGGAGATGTATGCATCAGCGATGTGCATCAACCACCGAAATTGGATTTGGAAACGCTCTCTTGACAACGGGTGATATGGTGCCATCCGGAACGTGAGAGCGCTCTCACAAGAAGAGCGACGACGGTGCCAGCGAGGCCCACATCGACGATGGCCCAGCTCGAGCCGATCTCCGCGAAGCCGGTAGCGACCCTCGACGAGGTCGCGCGGGTGGCGGGCGTCTCGAGGGCCACCGTCTCCCGCGTCGTCAACGGTTCCCCGAAGGTCAGCCCGGACGTCCGGCGCTCCGTCGAGAAGGCCATCGATCGCCTCGGGTACGTCCCCAATCGAGCGGCGCGCAGCCTCGTCACCCGACGCAGCGACTCGATCGCCCTGGTCATCACGGAACCCACCACCCTGCTGTTCAGCGACCCGTTCTTCCCGCGGCTTGTGCGCGGTGTGAGCGCCGCACTGTCGACCCGGGACATCCAGCTCATCCTGCTCATGCCGGATGACATGGACGACGAGGAACGGACCGTCCGCTATCTCACGGCCGGTCACGTCGACGGCGTCATCCTCGTCAGCCTCCACGGCGACGATCCCCTGCCCGAGCAACTGGCGACCCGCCACATCCCATCGGTCGTGCTCGGCCGGCCGCCGCGCGGGGTCGATATCGACTTCGTCGACGCCGACAACCGCGACGGTGGACGGCGCGCGACGGCGCACCTCTTGGCGAACGGGCGGGAGAGGATCGCGACGATCACCGGCCCACGCGACATGGGCGCCGGTATCGACCGCCTTGCCGGCTATCGCGATGCCCTCGCCGATGCGGGCATCGAGGTCGACGAGGGCCTGATCGCGACCGGTGACTTCACGCATCCCGGTGGCGAAGCGGCCATGGAGCGCCTCCTGCGCGACCGACCTGACATCGATGCCGTGTTCTGTGCTTCCGATCTGATGGCGGCGGCCGCGCTCGGGGTCCTGCAAGCCTCCGGGCGTCGCGTGCCGGAAGATGTCGCGGTCGTCGGGTACGACGACTCGCCGATCGCCGCCACGACCCGACCCGCCCTGTCGAGCGTCCGTCAACCGGTCGAGGAGATGGGTCGTGAGATGGTCCACCTCCTGACCGGCCACATCGAACGCACCGATGGCCGGGTCCCCCGTCACGTCATCCTGGCCACGGAACTCATCGCGCGCGCCTCGAGTGCGGGGAGGGCCATGCGCTGACGGACGACGCCGCCACCCCTCGCCACGACCCCCCGCAGTACCCGTCGGATGGAGTAGGAGCAGGAACGGAGGAAGGATCGATCGAGATGGAAAGTCGTTTCGCCGGGATGAGACGCGGTCTCGTCTTCGCCAGCTTGATCAGCCTCATCGCAGCGGCGTGTGCCACATCCACGCCGAGCCCCGCGCCGAGCGCGGCTGAAAGCCAGGCCGCGGCGTCCGCCGCCGCGCCGTCGCAGGTCGCGATCACTCCCGCCCCGATCAACAACGACCAACCGGGCCCCAATGGCGGCAAGGTCATCCGCTGGTTCATCGGACTGGGCACCGGTGGCAAGCCGGATCAGATCGCGGCCGAGGTGAAGGTCGCCGACGACTTCAACGCGAGTCAGAAGGAGATCTACCTCTCGGTAGAGATCTATGACAATCGCGTCGCGTCCAACCAGCTCCAGATCGAGATCGCGGCCGGCAACCCGCCGGACATCATCGGTCCGGTGGGCGTCGAAGGCCTGAACATCTTCCGGAGCCAGGTCCTCGACCTGTCCTCGCTCGTCGCTTCACAGAAATACGACATGAGCAAGATCGATCCGAAGCTTGTCGAGTTCTGGAAGATGGGCGAAGGCGGCGCGATGATCGGTCTCCCGTTCGCGACCTATCCGTCGTTCATGTACTACAACAAGAAGCTGTTCGACGAGGCCGACCTGCCGTACCCGCCGACCAAGGTCGGCGAGCAGTACCAGGGCAAGCCGTGGGACATGGCAGCCGTCCGCGAGCTGGGCATGAAGCTGACCGTCGACAAGAACGGCAATGACGCCACCAGCTCGAAATTCGACCCGAAGAGCGTCACCCAGTGGGGCTTCGACGCCCAGTGGGCGGACAACAACCCGGTCGCCGAATCGACGATCTTCGGAGCGTTCTCGGTCGTCGCCGATGACGGCAAGACCGCGCAGATCCCGGATCCGCTGAAGACCGGCCTCAACTGGTACAGCGACGGCGTCTGGAAGGACCACTTCATCCCGACGTACGCGCAGATCCACAGCGACCTGCTCGGCCCTGACAACGAGTTCTCCTCGGGCAATCTCGCGATGGCCGAGACCCACAGCTGGTACATGTGCTGCATCAACCCGGCCGCGCCCGCCAAGCGCGACTTCGTCTGGGGTGTCGCCGTGGCGCCGTCCTACAACGGCTCGACGACCGCGAAGCTCCACGCAGACACGTTCAGCCTGCTGAAGACGACGAAGCATCCGGAAGAGGCCTTCAAGGCCCTGACCGTGCTCGTCAACTCGGATGCGCTCCTCGCTGACTACGGCGCCTTCCCGGCGGATCCATCGAAGCAGGACGCGTTCTTCGCCACGATCAACAAGCAGTATCCCGACGTGAAGATCGACTGGTCGGTCCCACAAGCGATGCTGTCGTACCCGGACATCCCCAACCATCAGGCCTACATGCCGGACTACGCCAAGGCCAAGAAGGCCCTCCAGGCCCTCGGCAACGCGTACCGGACCAACGAGCTCGATGTCAACGCCGAGCTGACGAAGCTGCAGACGACTCTGCAGGGCATCTTCGACGCAGCGCCGGAATAGACTCGGCTCCTCCTGCGACCCCCCGGACGTTCTCCTCCGTCCGGGGGGTCGCCACCCACAGCTAAGGCCCGTCACCCCACACGGAGCTGACCCGGACCATGGCTCAAACCACCGGGACCCTTGAGACGCTCGCACCCTCGAGGGACCGTCGCCCGAGGTTCCGCGGCCCGGCCTTCCGCGAGGCGTTCTGGGGCTTCGTGTTCATCGGTCCGTGGCTCATGGGCCTGGCCGTCTTCACCGCCGGCCCGATGATCGCGTCCCTCGCCATGTCGCTGACGGACTTCAACCTGCTTGCGGCGGAGAAGACGCGATTCGTCGGGATCGACAACTACATCCAGATGACGCGGGACCCGCTCGTGGCGACATCCGTCATCGCGACCGTCAAGTTCGCGCTGCTCTTCGTCCCGCTGACGATGATCGCGAGCTTGGCCTTCGCGCTCCTCCTCAACAGCCCGCGCCTCATGGGGAAGAGCGTGCTCCGGACGCTCATCTACATGCCGATGATGATCCCGCTCGTCGCCTCGACGCTGGTGTGGATCGGCTTCCTGAACCCGAACACCGGCTGGCTGAACGAGATCCTGCAGTCGCTCGGGATCGTCGGTCCGGACTGGACGAACAGCGATGTCTGGATCTATCCGGCCCTGGCGCTGATCGGCCTCTGGGGCATCGGAAATTTCATGCTGATCAACCTCGGTGGCCTGCAGGGCGTCCCGAGCGAGCTGTACGAGGCCGCCAGGATCGACGGGGCGGGTATCTGGACGACGCTGCGTCGGATCACGATCCCGCTCATCTCGCCGATCCTGCTCTACAACCTCGTCATCTGTGTGATCGCGACGTTCCAATACTTCACGCAGATCTACACGCTGAGCAACGGCAACGGCGACCCGAACAACGCGACGCTGTTCATCAACCTCGAGCTGTTCCGTGAGGCGTTCTGGTTCAGCCGGATGGGCTACGCGTCGGCGATCGCCTGGCTGCTGTTCGCGATCGTCCTGATCCTGACCCTCACCCTCTTCTGGGTATCCCGGAGCCGCGTCTACTACGCCGGGTCCGAGCGGTGACGAAGGTCGGCACGTTCCCCGCGGAGCGAACGTTCGGCGAGCGCGGCGCGGTCGCGCGCATGTACCGCCGCTACATGGTCAAGGCATCCGTGACGATGTTCGCATTCATCGTCGTCGCGGCGTACCTCCTGCCACTGCTATACATGGTCACGACGTCCTTGAAACAGCCATCGCAGGTCTCCGACCCGGGTGCGCCTGCGTACCCGGCTACGCCCCTGACGGCGACCTACGAAGGCGCGTCGTATCCGTTGTACTCGGTGCCGTTCCCGGACGGCACCACCCGCCAGCTCATGCTCATCGATCCCGGTCGCGAGTCCAGCAAGTTCATCGACCCGAACGACGCGACCGCGACACCGATCGAGTGGCAGGGCCGCTGGAGGACCCTCCAGCAGGCGTGGACGTTCTCGCCGCTGATCGAGAACTTCACGACCGTCTGGAACCAGCTCGACTTCCCACGCCTGCTACGCAACACGTTCGGGATCGCGCTGTTCAGCACGATCGGGGCCGTGGTGTCCTCGGTGCTCGTCGCCTACGGGTTCGCGCGCTTCCGGTTCCCCGGCAAGAACCTGCTCTTCATCATCCTGCTGGCGACGATCATCCTGCCGTTCCAGGTCACGCTGCTCCCGCAGTACGTGATCTTCACGAAGCTCGGCTGGAACGGCACCTGGTTGCCGCTGATCATCCCGCACTTCTTCGCCAACGCCTACAACGTCTTCCTACTGCGGCAGTACTTCATGTCGATCCCCCGCGAGCTCGATGAGGCCGCGATGATCGATGGCGCCGGCCCGTTCCGGATCCTCCGCTCGATCATCGTGCCGCAGTCGCTGGCGGCGATCACGGCGGTCGCCCTGTTCCACTTCTTCTTCGCCTGGAACGACTTCTTCGTCCCGCTGCTGTACCTGGCGAGCAAGCCCGAGCTGCAGCCGCTGTCGATCGGCATCCAGCAATACAACGCCCTGTACGCGAGCCAGCCGACGCTCATCCAGGCCTCCGCCCTCCTGACGATGGCCGTGCCGGTGATCGTGTTCTTCCTCGCACAACGCGCGTTCATGCGAACGGTGGTCGTCACCGGCGTCGAGAAGTGACGTGCGCGACGTGACCGCGACGGAAGCCAAGGCCGATCGCGCAACCATCGACTGGCCGGTGATCCCAGAAGTCGCCTGGCGACGACCGATCGGCGAGCCGTGCGCCGACGTCGGGCGGCCACGGGTCCACGTGCCGATGATCGACGACGGCGAATGGGCCGGGATCCCCATCGGAGGGTTGGGCACCGGCAGCATCGGGCGGACGTTCCGCGGCGACTTCGCGCGCTGGCACCTCGATGTCGGCCATCATCGGTTCGAGCCGGTCGTGGCCGACGGCTTCTCGCTGTTCGTCGGCCGTCCCGACGGCTCGACCCAGTCGACCGTGCTCGCCGTCAGACCGCCCGGCGACGCGTTGGAGACGTGGAGTTGGAACCTGCCGGTCGGCGGCGGCACGTATCACGCCCTGTTCCCGCGAGCCTGGCAGACGTTCGACGCGGTTGTCGTCGGCGTGGATGTCGTCGGCGAGCAGCTCTCGCCGGTGATCGCCGGCGACCTCGAGCGCAGCGCGCTTCCGGTCGGGGTGTTCGAGTGGTGGATCGCCAACCCGGGGCCGGAGCCCGTCACGGTCGCGATCATGGCGACGTTCGCCGACCCGCCTGGAGGACCCGATCAGGGCATGCCGACGGCCCGTGCCCACAGCGCCCGACGCGACGGCGCTGTCGAGGGCGTCGAATTCGGCGACGCTGGAGCCGAGGCGCCCACGGCGTTGCGCGGCACGCTCGCGTTGGCCGCCCTCGGCGATGGCTGGGAGATCACCAGCACACCCGACTTCGACCCGGTCGCGGACATCGACGTCTGGCAGGACTTCGCCACCGACGGGCGCTTGACCAAGGCGACGCCGGCCCGCGCCGACTCCCCCACGGCCGGGCCGGCGGGCGCCGCCCTCGCAGCGACGCGCGCGCTGGCGCCCGGCGAGCGCACGTCGGTCCGGTTCGCGCTGACCTGGGATCTGCCGATGGTCGAGTTCGGTGGCGGGCGGCGCTGGTGGAAGCGATACACCCGTGCATGGGGACGTTCCGGCGATCGCGCCTGGGATCTGGCGGTCCACGCGCTGAGCGAGACACCCGCCTGGCGGACCGCGATCGAGACCTGGCAACGCCCGGTCATCGATGACCCCGAGCGGCCGGC
>Ga0111539_10003645_pt1 | contig 20294 bp, 17 predicted proteins | sample RhiMethybrSRZTD1_FD_79667 | JGI IMG/M metagenome (GOLD analysis project Ga0111539, IMG submission 79667) | Populus rhizosphere microbial communities from Tennessee, USA - Rhizosphere MetaG P. TD hybrid SRZTD1 (version 2) (version 2) | ecosystem: Host-associated > Plants > Roots > Rhizosphere >... | reverse complement strand
CGGGGACCTGAGGGACCGGAACGCGTTGCGGGGCAACGCTCGCGAGGGAGATAGAACGAGCCGGCATACCGACGGCGTTCGTGACCGCGCTGCCGACGATCGCGACGATGATCGGGGCGAACCGCGTGATCCGTGGGATTGCGATCACGAATCCGTTCGGCGACCCGGAGCGAAGCCCCACCGGCGAGCTGGCGCTGCGCCGCGCGATCGTGGAGAGGGCGCTGACGATGCTCGAGACCGAGGTCGAGCCGGGCACCGTCTGGGACGGTGCCGAGTGAGCCCCTCGTGAGCGCCCACCGCGCGGGGATCCTGGGCGCCGCTCTCGTGCTCGAGCACGTGCCGGATCTCGTCCGCTACGGGTCCAAGCCGTCGCGTGAGCTCGACCGGTTGCCCGAGCTCGAGCGGTCGCTGCGAACCTACGAGCAGGCGCTGGCCTACCCGCCGCACCAGGTGTTCATCGGCAACGCCCGACCGGAACAGCTCTGGGAGCAGGAGCGACCGTGGTGGCAGAGCAACGGCAGCGGCGCGCGCCGCGGCAACTTCGGTGAGCTCATGCCGCAGAGCGAGTACTACGAGCTGCTCGCCGAGCTCGACCAGTTCGGCCTTGTGAGGCTCGGGTCGGAGCCCGACGAAGGAGCGGGGGAGCTGCCGCTTCGCGACGCCGGCTTCGTCATCCCGCGCCGGGCGGCCGACTGGCAGGCCGCGCGTCGGATCGCCGGCGTGAGCTCGTTCGGCTTCGGCGGCACCAACGTGCACGTGGTGCTCGAGCAGCCACCGGTGACGCCCTTGCCGCGCCGGCGGGCGCGCGCCGCCGAGGTCGAGCCGGAGCTGTTCCTCCTGTCGGCGCCGACCGAGGCGCGCCTGGCCGAGTACGCGCGCGAGCTGGCAGCGTTCGTCACCCGCGAGCAGCCCTCTCTGCGCGACGTGGCGTTCACGCTCTCGCGCCGCCGGGTGGACGCCGTGCGCGCCGCGGTGGTGGCGGCCAGCGCGGGCGAGCTGTGCGCCGCGCTCGAGAAGGTGGCGGCCAGTCCGCGCCTCGAGGGCGGCGTCGCGCTGGTCTTCCCGGGACAGGGCGCTCAGGCGCCGGATCTCTGCCGCGACCTGTGGCAGCGCTTCCCCTGGTTCCGCGGCCGGCTCGAGGAGGTGGCGGCGGCGGCCGAGTCAGTGGTGGGGCGCAGGCTGCTCGATGTCCTCTATCCGGACCCGCGGCCCGATCGCGACCCGGAGAGCTCGGTCGAGCTCCTGCGCCGGACCGAGATCTGCCAGCCGGCGCTGGCGGCGGTCGAGCTGGCGCTGGCCGGGTTCCTCGCGCGCCTCGGCGTCCCGGGAGACGTCGTGCTCGGCCACAGCCTGGGCGAGTTCGTCGCGGTGGCGGCGGCCGGCGGGCTGGCGCCCGAGGAGACCGTCCGCCTGGTGGCCGAGCGCGGGCGATTGATGGCGGAGCTCGACGGCGACCCCGGCGCGATGGCGGCGCTGGCGACCGATCGGGCGGGCGCCGCGCGCCTGGTAGACGGCACCGGGGCGGTGCTGGCCAACTTCAACCATCCGCGCCAGGTGGTGGCGTCGGGCGCGAGCGCGGCGATCGACGCGGTGGTCGCGCGGGCCGAGCAGGCCGGCGTGCGCGCGACGCGGCTCCCGGTCTCGCACGCGTTCCACTCGCCGGTGGTCGCGCCGATGGCGCAGCGCTTCCGCGCGCTGATGGACGAGATCGCGGTCGCGCCGCCGGCGCGGCGCGTGGTGTCGTGCGCCGGCCAGCCGGCGGTGCTCGAAGAGCCGGGCGCGCTCCGCGAGCGCCTGGCCGGGCACGCGACCAGCGCGATCGACTTCGAGGGCGGCGTGCGCGCGGCCTACGCCGAGGGGGCCCGCGCGTTCGTCCAGATCGGCGCCGGGTCGGCGCTGGTCCCGATGATCAACGCCACCCTCGCGGCCGACGGCCACACAGCGCTCGTCCTGGCCGCCGCGCCGAGCGAGGCGACCGGCGGCGCCGGTCTGCTCGCCGCGCTGGCCGCCCTGTGGAACGCCGGCGTCGCCATCGCGCCGGAGGCGCTGTTCGACGGCGTCGAGGCGCGCCTGGTCTCGCTGCCGACCACCCCGCTCGAGACGCGGCGGTTCTGGCTACTCCGCCCGCCGGCCGAGCTGGCTCCGCTTCCCGCTCTCGGCCCCGCCGCGGTGCCGACCGCCGCCGACTCGCCGCCCGCCGCGGATGCGGAGGTGGACGCGCACCCGGAGCTCCTGAGCCTCTTCCGCCGCCAGCTCGACGTCATCGAGGGGCAGCTGGCAGTCTTGCGCGAGACCCACGGGGTCATCCCGCGCGACCTGGCCGCGGCCGCGACTGCGGATCGCCCGGTCGGGACGCGCGGCGTCGAGGTCGCGGCGCGCATTGCCGCCGCCGCGGCTGCCCCCGCGCGGGCTCTGGAGCCGGCCCCCGCCCCGGTCGCCCGCATCGAGCGCGGCGAGGTCGAGCAGCGCCTGGTCGACATCGTGGCGCGGGTCAGCGCGCTGCCGGCGGCCAGCGTCCCGGTCTCGGCGAAGCTGGCGTCGGATCTCGGGCTCGACTCGCTCATGATGGTCGAGCTCGGCGCCGCCATCCAGGAGTCCTTCGGCCTGGTGAGCGCGCCGGTCGATCTGGTCGACCGCGACACCAGCATCGCCGAGCTGGCAGCCCGGCTCGCCGAGCTCGCGGCCGGGCCGCCGGCGCCCGCCGCCGCGCCGCGCCCCGCCGCAGGTCAAGTGGCGCCGCGCCACCTGGCCGGCTGGGTCGCCTGCCCGCTTCCGCCCGAGGGCGCGCTCGCCTTCGAGGGCGGCGCGCTCATCATCGCGGATCGCGGCGGCGTCGCCGAGGCGCTGGCGGCGCGCCTGGCCGGCCTCGGCCGCGAGGTCCACCTGGTCGCGCCCGACGAGATCGCCGGCACCGCCTGGCCGCGCGGGGCCGACCTCCTGGTCGATGTCGCGGCGATGGACGGCGTCGATCGCGTGGGGGTGGACGAGCTGCGCGCGCCGATCGATCGCGCGCTCGCGCTCCTGGCCGCCGCGGCCAGCGCCGGCGTGCGCCCGGCCTATCTGGCCGCCTCGCGCGGGCCGCGATCGGCCGCCCTGGCCGGCTTCACCCGCGCGCTCGCCCTCGAGTGGCCGGACCGGCTGGCGCGCGCGGTCGACGCGCCCGGCGGTTCGAACGGGGCGCTGGCGCGCGAGATCGCCCGGCGCATCGCGGCCGAGCTGGCCACCAGCGACCGGGTGCCGGAGGTGAGCTGGCAGAGCGGCGAGCGGCGCTCCGTGCGGGTGACCCCGGCCCCGGCGAGCGCGGCGCGCGAGCCGATCCGCGGGGCGACCGCGATCATCAGCGGAGGCGCGCGCGGGCTCGGCGCCCGGCTGGCCCGCGAGCTGGCCGCCACCGGCGCGGCGAAGAACCTCCTCCTCATCGGGCGGCGGCCGGCCGACGACGAGGTCACCGCCCTGCTCGCCGATCTGACGCGGGCCGGCGCGGCGGTGCGCTACGCCGCGTGCGATGTCGCCGACCCGGCGGCCCTCGAGCGCGCGGTGGCCGACGCGCGCGCCGCCTTCGGCCCGATCGATCGGGTGGTGCACGCCGCCGGCGAGACGGCCGACGGCCCGGTCGAGCGAGCCTCGGCGGGTGACGCCGCCCGCGTCTTCGCCGGCAAGGTCGGAGGCGCGCTGGCCCTGTGGCGCGCGTGCCGCGACGAGCCGCTGGCCAGCTTCGTCCTCTATGGATCGTGGGCGGGCCGGTTCGGCAACCGCCACCAGACCCTGTACGCCGCGGCCAACCGCGCCCTGTCCGGCACGGTGTCGGCGCTGGCCGCCGAGCGGCCCGGAGTGCGCGTGGTCTCGATCGATCTGCCTCCCTGGCAGGGCGGCGGCATGGTCGATCGGCTTCCGGACGCGGTGCAGCGCGCCATGCGCGCCCGCGGTGTCCCGTTCCTCACCGACGAGGAAGGCCTCGCCGCCGTCTGTGCCGAGCTGTCCGGCGAACCGGGCGGCTTCGAGGTGGTGCTCGGCGCCGGCCTCGCCGCCGGCCGCCGGGACCGGGCGCGGATCGCGCTCGATCCGCACGCGCCCTGGCTGGCCGACCATCGCATCGACGGAATCCCGCGCCTGCCGCTGGCCGCCGTCCTGGAGCTGGCCGCCGCCGCCGCGTCGCGGGTCGGCCTGGCGGGTCCGCTCGCCCTGCGCGAGGTGCGCGTCCTGGCCCCGATCGCCGGCACCTCGGCGGTGTCGGTCGAGGCGCGCGCCGGCGGCGCCGACCCATCGACCGTCGAGGTCGAGATCTCCGCCGGCGAGACCGTCTCTGCCACCTGCCGCGTGGTGCCGGGCGCCGCGCTGCCGCCGCTGGCGCGGCCGGCGACCGCCCCGCCGCCCGGGCTCACGGTCGACGAGTTCTACCGGTCGCACACCTTCCACGGCCCGCGCATGCGCGGAATCGCCGCCGCCCGCGAGCTCGGCGCCACTCACGTCGCAGGCACCGTCGTCGCCTCGCCCGCCGGCTGGCCGCGCGCGAGCGACATCCTCGCGGTGGACGGCGCGCTGCAGCTGGCCGGACTCTTCGCCCGCGAGCGGCTCCAGCGCGCTGCCCTGCCGGTCGCCGTGGAGGACGTCCGCATCCTGGCGCCCATCCCGCCGGGCGGCGAGCTCGAGTGCCTGGCCGTCCTCGAGGCCGCCGGGGGCAACACTCTCTTCGGGCACATCGATCTGGTGGGATCGGACGGGCGCGTCGCGGTGCAGATCCGCGGCCTCGAGGCGCGCGTCGTCGGGGAGGCCAGCGTTCGCGCCGGCGGCGACGGCAACGCCGGCGAGCACGCCGGCAGCGCGAACGGCAACGGCAACGGCAGCGCGAACGGCAACGGCAACGGCAACGGTCATATCGATCCCGCGACCTGGCGCATCGAGGAGTTCCCCGAGGTGCAGGAGCTGGCGCAGCGGCGCCAGATGGTGTCCGCCATCGGCCTCGAGAACCCCTACTTCCATCTGCACGAGGGCGTCACCAACCAGCGCTCGCGCATCGACGGGGTCGAGTACGTCAACTACTCCTCCTACAACTACGTCTCTCTGTCGGGCCACCCGGACGTCAACCGCGCCGTCGAGAGCGCGGTGGCCCGCTACGGCACCTCGGTGTCCGCCAGCCGGGTCGCCTCGGGCGAGCGGCCGCTTCACCGCCAGCTCGAGCGCGCCATCGCCGACTTCCTCGGCTGCGAGGACGCCGTCGCCATGGTGAGCGGCCACGCCACCAACGTCAGCGTCATCGGCCACCTGCTCGACCAGCGCGACGTCATCCTGCACGACAGCCTGGCCCACGACAGCATCCTGGGCGGCGCCCGGCTGAGCGGCGCCCGCCGCCGGCCCTTCCCGCACAACGACGCCGACGCTCTCGAGCGGCTGCTCGCCCAGATCCGCCCGCACGCGCGCCGCGTCCTCATCGCGGTCGAGGGCGTCTACAGCATGGACGGCGACCTCGCCGCGCTCGACCGCATCGTCGAGCTCAAGAAGCGCTACGGGGCCCTGCTCCTGGTCGACGAGGCGCACTCGCTCGGCGTGGTCGGCGCCACCGGGCGCGGCATCGGCGAGCACTTCGCCATCGACCGCGCCGACGTCGATCTGTGGATGGGGACCCTGTCGAAGTCGCTGGCCAGCTGCGGCGGCTACATCGCCGGCTCGGCGGTCCTGATCGACTTCCTCAAGTACACCACCCCCGGCTTCATCTACAGCGTCGGCCTGTCGCCGGCCAACGCGGCGGCCGCCCTGGCCGCCCTCGAGATCCTTGCGCGCGAGCCCGACCGGGTCGCCACCCTGCAGGCACGCTGCCGCTTCTTCCTCGAGGAGATGCGCCGGCGCGGCATCGACACCGGAATGTCGCGCGACTCGGCAGTGGTTCCCTGCATCGTGCCGAGCTCGCTCGACTGCCTCCGCCTGGCCCAGGCGCTGCACGGCCGCGGCATCAACGTCCAGCCGATCCTCTACCCGGCGGTGGAGGAGAACCTGGCGCGGCTGCGGTTCTTCGTCACCTCGGGCCACAGCGAGGCCGACCTCCTGCGCACCGCCGACGCCGTCCGCGACGAGCTCCTGGCCATCGGGCCGCGCCACCTGCGCCCGCCGGAGTCGAACGCCGGCGCGCTGGCCGCCGCGCCCGCCGCGCCGAGCTGGGAGCAGACCTCGTGAAGCCGGCGACCGACCGCGCCCGCCCGCTGCCGACCATCGACGGCGGCGCCTACTACAAGGGCAGCGCGCGCATGTTCGAGAGCCAGCTGCTCGAGAAGCTGTCGCACGTCCACCCCGCCACCCCGGCGGTGCTGTTCCTCCCGGTGGTCGCGGCCGCCCTCTACCTGGCGGCCACCCGCGACGGCGCCGGCCTCGCCACCATCGGCTGGCAGTTCCCGGTCGGCTACCTGGCCTGGACGCTGACCGAGTACTGGCTGCACCGCCTCTTCTTCCACCTGCCGGTGCGCGGCCAGATCACCCGGACCATCTACTTCTTCGTCCACGGGGTCCACCACGACTGGCCGTGGGACCGGAGCCGCCTGGTCCTGCCGCCCAGCGTGAGCATCCTCCTGGCCGGCGGCTTCTACTTCCTCTTCCGCGCATTGTTTGCCCCCACCTACCACGCCCTGTTCGCCGGCTTCGTGCTCGGCTACGTCATCTACGACAGCGTCCACTGGTACACGCACGCCGGCGCGCCGAAGGCGCGGCTGTTCCGCTTCCTCCGCAAGCAGCACATGGTGCATCACTTCAAGCAGCCGGGCACCCGGTTCGGCGTGAGCTGTCCCTGGTGGGACGTGGTGTTCCGGACCAGCGGCGAGGCCACCGACGCGGACTAGCGTGATGGCGCCGTTCTTCCGCAGCGACGGAGATCGCATCAAGGGCCTCTCGCCCGAGCGCCGCTTCCTGCCCTTCATGATGCCGACGCGCAACGAGAGCGTCGTCTATCACGAGCAGACCTACGACATCGGCAAGACGCGCCGCTGGCTGCGCGACTTCAACCGGGCGTCCCCGCCGCAGACCGCCACCATGTTCCACCTCTTCCTGTGGGCGAGCGGCCAGGGGCTGAACCTCTACCCCGCGATGAACCGCTTCGTCCTCGGCCGGCGCATCTACCAGCGGCGCGGGGTGCAGGTCTCGTTCGCCGCCAAGAAGGAGTTCTCCGCCACCGCCCCGCTGGTCACGGTCAAGAAGCCGCTGGCCCGCAACGAGCCGTTCGCCGCCGCGGTCAAGGACATGACCGACCGGATCGGCGAGGGGCGCGGCCCCAACCAGCGCCGGGTCGACAAGGAGCTCAAGCTCGCCCTGCTCCTGCCCGGCCTCATCCTGCGCTTCGTCCTCTGGTGCCTGCGCGGGCTCGACTTCCTCAACCTGATGCCGCGCTCGATGATCGAGAGCGACCCGATGTACGCCAGCCTGTTCGTCGCCAACCTCGGCTCGGTCGGGCTCGACAACACGTTCCACCACCTCTACGAATACGGCACCATCTCCATCTTCGCGGTCATGGGCACCCAGAAGAAGGCGGTGGTGGTCGCGCGCGACGGCAGCCCCGAGGTGCGCGAGGTGCTGCAGATCCGCTGGACGCTCGACGAGCGGATCATCGACGGAATGTACGCCGGCGAGTCGATGCGCCTGGTGCAGAAGATCATGGAGGACCCGGAGAAGTACCTCGGCAAGCCGGACGAGGTGGCCGCCGGCTCCAACCCCGAGTTCGCCAGGCTCTACCAGGAGCGCCCGGCCGCATGATGCGCTACCGGCATACCCGCTACCGGGTGCTGGACGCGGTGACCATGGGCTACATGGCGGCGACCGGCGCGCTCCTGCTCCTGCTCGGCTACGGCCGCGAGGGCTGGCTGCTCGGGGTGCTGCTCCACTTCGCCTACGTCGCCTACGGTCTCGAGATGATCCGCGCCCAGGAGCTCAGGCCGGACAACCGGACGCTCCTGTTCCTGCGCACCTTCTATCCGGCCTTCATCATCATCTACGGGTTCTTCGACGTGAGCCGGCTGCAGGCGCTCATCTCCCGCGACACGTTCTGGGCGACCGATGCGCTGGCCGATTTCGACTACGCGATCTTCGGGACCCACCCGACGATCTGGATCCAGCGGCTCGAGCGCCCCTGGCTCGACGAGCTGGTCTCGTTCTTCAACGTCTCGTACTACGCGATCGGCTTCATCTTCGCGGTGCCGGTCCTCCTCATGGGGCGCCGCGAGGAGGCCTGGGCGGGGGCGTCGATCGCGCTGTTCACCTACGTGGTGAACTACACGCTCTTCATTCTCCTGCCCGCCGTGGGGCCCCGCATGATCCCGGAGATCGAAGCCCTGCGCACCGCGCACCACCTGGACGGCGGCTTCTTCGCCGGGATCCACACGGCGCTGCAGGGGGACCACGGCGCCGTGCGCGGCAACGCGTTTCCCTCCGCGCACGTCTCGGCCTCGGTCGCCTGGGCGATGGTCGCCTGGCGCTACCAGCGGAACCTGTCCTGGCTGCTGTGGATCCTGACCGCCGGCACCGCGTTCTCGACCGTCTACCTCGGCTACCACCACGCCATCGATCCGATCGCGGGGCTCCTGCTCGGCCTGGCCTGCTACTGGCTCGGCCTCAGGCTCGTCCAGAGGCGCGGCGAGGATCCGCTGCATGATCCGGAAGCAGCCCGGCAGGCACGCGGCGCGGGTACACCTTCTCCTCCGCCAGCTCGAAGCGCCCTTCGGGCGTGAAGTGCCACCAGCCGACCGCGATGCGGTCGACGGCGGTCTTGACCACGCTGAAGGAGTTGGCGTGGGCGGCCGGATGGCGGCGCGAGCAGGTGGCGGTGCCGGCCTGCGACCACAGCATGACGGCGCCGTCCTCGCGCGCCAGCTCTTCGGTGTGCCAGAAGTGGCGGTGGCCGGTGAGGATGAGATCCACGCCGGTGTCGAACAGCGGCTTCTCGAGCTTGTGCGCGCCGCGCAGGTGGTGGCGGAAGTATCGTTTCCACACCGAGCGGGTGCCGTGGTGCACCACCAGGACCCGCGCGGCGCCCTCGTCGGATCGCCCGAAGCGATCGCACGCCCATTCGATCTGGCGACGCGACAGGTAGCCGAGGTCCATGGTCCAGCGGCTGGCGCTGGTCAGGCCGACGAGATGCGCGCCGGCGACCGTCACCTCGCGGTCGAGGTCGGCGTGGATGTGCCGCCGGTAGGCGCGAAACGGGCTGATCAAGCGGCCGATCAGGTTGGCGCGATCGATGTCGTGGTTGCCCGGCACCGAGATGACCGGGGCGTCGAACCGCGCGAAGAAGGCGGCGACCCGGCGCCAGGCGGACGTCTGCTCTGCCCACTCGACCAGGTCACCGGAGGCGATCACCGCGTCGGGAGCGATGCGCTCGGCGGCCTCGAGGACCGCGTCGGCCATCCGCTCGGCGAACCGGCCACCGAAGTGCAGATCGGAGATGTGCAAGAGAGTCGAGCCGCCCACCACGCGATCGATCGTACCGTGGCCGGCCGCCGAGTGCCGGATTAATCAAACCGAGGGTGCCTCGCTTTCGCTACATGGGGCGCCAGGGTATGGTGCGCGCGTCCGGACGAGGACAAGAGCGAGGGCGCGGCGTGGGAGCGCCCGAGGACAAAGGAGGGACCGGATGGCCAACTACCTTCTCATCGAATCGCGCGACCCGTGGGAGTCCAGCGACACCTCCAGCTGGCTGGAGCTGGCCGCCAGCCTGGCGAGGGAGGGCAACACGGTGAGCTTCTTCCTGGTGCAGAACGGAGTTCTGCCGGCGCGCCGCAGCGCGAAGTCGGCCGGGCTGACCGCCCTGGCGAAGGCCGGCGTCGAGGTGCTGGCTGACGAGTTCTCACTCCGCGAGCGGGGGATCGACGCCGGGCGGCTCGCCGACGGCATCAAGGTGGCTGCCATCGACGTGGTCGTCGATCAGCTGGCGGCGGGTCGCAAGGTCATCTGGCACTAGGAGCCATCATGGACAAGAAGACGCTGACGTTCGTGTTGATGGACGCGCCGTACGAGAACTCGCGCACCACCACCGCCTTCCGCCTCATCGACAGCGCGCTGCGCAAGGGGCACGACGTGAAGGTGTTCGCCTACGAGGGGGCGGTCGCGCTCAGCTTCGCCAGGCAGGCCCAGCACCCCAACGCGGTGCACGGGCGCGACGCCGCGCAGGAGGACCACCCCAACCCGAAGGAGTGGATCGTCGCGCTGCAGCAGGCGGCGGCCCAGTCGGGCAGCAAGCTCGAGTGGATGAACTGCGGCCTGTGCGTCGACGAGCGCGGGGTCGGCGAGGTGGTCGCGGGCGTCACGCGCGGATCGCCGGTCGATCTGTGGAAGTGGTCGGAGGCGTCGGACAACACGCTGGTCATCGCGACCAGGTAGGCCAGGGGGAGCATCATGGCGAGGAAATATCTGCAGATCATCGAGACCGCCTACCGCGCCACCATCGAGGAGCAGGACGACACCTGCGTGTGGATCGCCCACGCGATGCGGGGCGGCGGCGCCGACATCGCCGTCCTCCTGCGCGGAAACGCCGTCAACTACGGCTGCAAGGGGCAGGACGCCTCGGGACTCGCGTTCGGCGAGAAGCGGCAGAGCCACCCGCCGGATCTTGCCGGCGACGTCGCCGGCCTCATCGGCAAGGGGGTCGCGGTCTACGTGGTCGAGGACGACTGCGCCGAGCGCGGCCTCGAGCGCAGCGACCTGGTCGACGGCCTGAAGCCGGTCAAGCGCGCCGGGCTGGCGGCGCTGCTGGCCGGCTACGATCAGGTCTGGCACTGGTAGCCGTTCACCGCCGTTGTAGCGATCTTGCGAGGCCGTGGCGGGCTGGCCCGTGCGGCCCCGTGTGATCGAGGCGCCTCGGCCCCGGGTGTGCGGGGCGATGGCTGGCGGCACGCGCGTTGCACCACGGTGTGCTGGCCCGCGCACCGCGCGCGCAGAGGCAGGCTCGTCGTGCCGTTGACCATCTTCCTCTTCGTCTGCGTCGGAATCGCGATGGAGGTGGCCTTCACTGCGGTGGCCAGCTTCTGGCAAGACCGGTGCCCGCGGCTGCGCGGCCATTCATATCTGTGGATGGTGTTCGCCTACGGCGCGGTCCCGCTCATCCTGGCGCTGGTCTACCCGCCGATTCACGATCTCCCGATCGCCGCGCGCCTCGCGGTGTACGTCGCGCTGGTCTACCTGGTCGAGTACGTCTGGGGATGGCTCTTGCGCCGCACCACCGGCCAGTGCCCGTGGGACTACGGCGGGGCGCGCTTCGCGGTGAATGGACTCATCCGGCTCGACTACCTGCCCGCCTGGGCCGGAGCCTGCTGGCTGTTCGAGCGCCTGTTCGTGACGCTCCACACCCGGCTCGGCTGACGGCGCGCGGTCCCGCCCGCGCCCGCTAGCCTGCGTGGCGCAGCCTGGCGTCGAGCGAGTAGGGCCCGGCGCCTCGCACCAGGACGAGGAGAAAGACGAAGCAGTTGAGGACGGCGGCGTCCCCATGGTTGGCCGCCGGGGCCCACATCGACGCGGCCATGTTCAGCTTCCAGTGGAACTGGAAGTAGGCCACCGCCATGGTGCCGGAGGCGAGGAAGGCGGCCGGCCGGGCGAACAGGCCCAGGGCGATGAGCAGCCCGCAGGACAGCTCGATGACCCCGCCGATCCACATCTGGCTGCCGACCTCCATGACCTCGCCGCCTACCCAGCCGAACAGCTTCTGCATGCCGTGGAGCGACAGCATGAGGCCGGCGACCACGCGCAGGATGGCGTAGACCGGCTCCTCGAAGTGTCTCAACCGTCTGCTCAGCGAGGTCATGGGTTCCTTCTTGTCCCGCCCGACCGCCTATCTATAGATCGCTCCCGGGCGAACGCAAGCCACCCCGGCCGGGAGCGACCGGCGTGGTAAAACGCCCCGGGTGGTGGCCGGCGAGCACTTCCTCGTCACCGAGCGACTCGACTTTCGCCGCTGGCGCGAGGAGGACCTCGAGCACGCCCTGGCGCTGTGGGGCGACCCGGACGTGACCCGCTTCATCGGCGGCCCCGCCTCGCGCGCTGCCGTCGCCGCTCGTCTGGCCGCCGAGATCGCGACCGAGGCAGAGGTCGGATTTCAGTACTGGCCGATTTTCCAGCGCAGCGACGGGGCCCACGTCGGCTGCTGCGGCCTGCGCCCCTATCGGCCCGAGCAGGCCATCCACGAGCTCGGCGTCCACGTCCGGCCCGCGTTCTGGCGCCGCGGCTTCGCGCTCGAGGCCGCCCGCGCCGTCATCGCGCACGCCTTCGGCCCGCTCGGCGCCCGCGGGCTGTTCGCCGGCCACAACCCCGACAACCAGGCGTCACGCGCCATGCTAGGCAAGCTCGGCTTCCGCTACACCCACGACGAGCTCTACCCCCCCACCGGCCGCCTCCACCCCTCCTACTTGTTGGAGCCCCCAGAGGGTTGAACCGCCAAAACCGCCAAAGCCGCCAAAGTTTTTCTGGTTCTGAACCCAGAAGATCTGGTTTGGCGCGTTTGGCGGGTTTGGCGGTTAACTGTTCTGGGGGTCCTTCTACGGGCGGATGCCGAAGCCGCCGCGCAGCGTGAAGTGCTGCGGCGCGGTGGTGAGCGTCGGCGAGGTGATGCCGAGCTCCTCGCCGACCGGCAGGCCGTAGGGGCCGAGCGAGGACGGGATGGTGAAGGTCGGCAGCGGGATGGACGGCAGCGCGTCGTTGAGCGCGGTGTTGGCCAGCTGCTGGAGCAGCGGCCGCAGCATGTCCTCGAGCTGCTGCTGGTCGGCGGGGCCGAGCGAGAGGGCGTCGCTCGAGAGGTGCAGCTCCTCGATGGTGATGCCGCCGAAGGCGAGGTCGTTGCCATTCAGGCTGACCGAGGTGCGCACGGTGGCGCCGAGCGACACCTGCAGGTTGTTCGGCAGGTCCGGGTGGTCGACCGCGACCTCGATGCCGCCGAGGTGGATCTCGACCTCGGAGCCGATGACCTGGGCCACCGGCGGCAGGCGCGTGGTGATCGAGGCGGTCGCCTCGGCCGGGAGGTCGGGGTCGATGTCGGCCCCGGTCAGGGTCGCCTCGAACAGACCGCCTTTCCACAGGGCGTGCAGCACCTGGTTGAAGATGCCGATGTGGGCCGCGACCCCGGTCCGGGTCACGCTTGACGGATCGACCGCGACCGAGCCGGGTGGCAGCGGCACCCCGAGGCTGAAGTAGTTGTTGGCCAGCGGTGCGGTGAAGCGCGTCGAGATGCCGATCAGCATGCGCGACGAGCTGGTGTTGACCGACGAGAAGCCGACCCCGAACGAGACCGGGATGCTGCCGCCCCCCACCAGCCGCGGCACGTTGAAGGTGGTGCCGAGCGTGCTGATGTCGAGGTTCGACATCAGGCCGTCCAGCAGGGCATCGAAGTTGGCGATGACGTAGTTGCGTATGGTGTTGGACACCAGCGTGCGGACCGTGCCCTGCGCCAGCGAGATGATGATGTTGACGATGGCGCCGTCGATCCCGCTGAAGCTGGCCGAGATGCTGCCGACCGTCACCACCACCGAGCCGGAGCGGGTCGACAGCGCCGGCCGCCCGCCCGACAGGGCGGCGTCGAGGATGAGCTGGACCCGAACGTTGCTGATGTTGACCCAGCCGGTGGTGTCGTACGGGATGCCGGCGGCGCGCCCGCGCACCCGCAGGCGCAGGCGGATGTCGTTGAGCTGCGCCACCGGCTGCAGCCCGCCGCTCACCAGCGTGAGCGAGCTCGAGTGCGGGCCGTTGAACACCGAGTCGAGGTAGGTCACCTCGGAGCTCAGCACGCAGACGCAGACGCCGAAGGCGCACACGTCCTGGTCGCAGCTCGACGGCTTGAGCGGGTTGGCGGCGAGCAGCGCCGAGTGCACCGCGTCGCGCGGACCCGAGCTGTTCAGCACCAGCGCCAGGATGTCGTCGAAGTCGTCGAGCGCCCCGCCGCGCGAGCCGTCGTCCCACGCCAGCTGCACCAGCTTGAGCATGATGGTGTCGGCCAGCGCCGAGCTGGCGGACCCGTACTGGCTGGAGGCCAGGAAGGCGCACACCTTGGTGCTCTCCTCGCCGAACCCATCGACCGCCGCCACGTCGACGAAGTTGATGCCGAAACGGGTCGTGATGGGCGCGGTGAACGAGCCGTCGCCGGCCAGGGTCGCCGGGTTGCCGTTGACCGTCACCGACTCGACGTCGTTGACGTCGGAGGCGCTGCCCTGGAAGGTGAGCACCGTGCCCGGCGCCAGGATGCGCATCGAGGCGTCGGCCGGACTGTCGCACAGGAGCGCGGGGCCGTTCGAGTTGACCGCGATCTGCAGGGTGGCGCGCACCTCGGCGTCCCCGTCGGTCGGCGGCTCTACGGTGGCGACCACCCGGTAGCGGCCTTCGCCCATGTACTGGAAGGCGTCCTCGCCCATCGGCAGGATCGGCCCGCTGCCGGTGATGGGGTTGCTCTCCTTGACGACCACTGCGTCGGGCACCGGGTTGCCGAATCGGTCCGACACCTGGTGGGTGATCTCGACCACGCTGCCGACCGCGTAGACCGACTGCTCGGGCACCTGCCCGAGCACGATGGAGGCCGGCAGCGCCGGCAGCACATCGACCAGGACGCCCTCGCCGATGGCGCCCGGGATCACGCATGCGGCGTTGAACTGCCCGGCGCGCGTCATGACTGCCGTGAGGCCGTCGATGACGTTGCCGTCGTCGGTGGGCGACAGCGAGAAGGACGGCTGGGCGGTCGGGATCGAGTTGCCGTAGAGATCGAAGACCTCGCAGCCGACCGTGAGGGTGTCGCCGGCGGTGATCGGATTGGGCGTCGCGGTGGTCACCACCTCGGCGGGCGGACCCGGCACCACGTGCACGACGGCCGGCGTGGGATCGATGATGTTCGGCTCGGACAGCGAGCAGGCGACCTCGATGTCGATCGCCTGCGCGGCGACGATCTCGGCGCCCTGGCGCTCGATGGCGGTCTCCGGCGTCACCACCACCTCGCCCTGGACGATCTCGATGTCGCCGTTGTCTTGCTCGAGTGTGCAGGTCACCGCGATGGAATCACCGGCGCGCACCTCGGCCGGCGCGGTGGTCTCGAGCCGCGGATCGGGCGTCGGCGGCGGATCGAGATCGTCACCACAGGCAGTCACGAGCAGCGCAGACAAGAGCGCGAGACGAGAGATCTTCTCCCCCATGCCGCCTACGTGACCATGGGGCCGGATCGAAGGCAACGGAAAGGCTACGCGCGGCGCGCGCGCATCATTCCAGTTGCCGTCCGAAGTGACGGAAATCGCGCGGCGGCACATGGAGTCCCATGTGTGTGTCGCGCGCAGCCGGTCAGCGTGCGGCGACGTGCTGGCGGAGCGAGGTCATGAGACCGCCCCACCAGAGTCCGATCATCCGGCTGAACGCCGGACCGACCAGGCCATGACGCGCAGGATGATCCGCCGGCAGCGCCGACCATCCGCTGTGCCGCACCGTCACCATCGTGCCTTCGCCCGACGGCTCGAAGCGAACCTCGACCCGGGTGACCTCGTGCGGCTTGAAGTTGACGCCGCGCCAGGTGAGCTCGAGCCGCCCCGGCGGCTCCCAGACGACCACCTCGCCCACCTGGATCGTGTGCCCCTCCGGCTTGCTCGGGCTGTCGAACGTCTCGAACAGCCGACCGCCGAGCCGCGGCTCGAACACCAGCTGTCCGCGCCGGCGCCCGGCGATCCGGTAGGCCGGCCCGGTCCGCCACCAGAGATCGATCTCGCGGGTGAAGACGTCGAAGGCGTCGGCGGGAGCGACCCGCACGAACACCGAGACACTCGCCGAGTCCCCGGCGGCAACCGTCAACGCTTGCTCCGGCCGCCGCGGGTCCGCTCGGCGTGCTGCTTGAACGCGGCCAGCTCGCCGGCCCAGAAGCGCTCGACCTCCTCCAGCCACTCGCGCATCTGGCTGAACGGGCGCTGGCGGAGGCGATACATGCGGACGCGCGCGTCGTCACCGTCGTGCGCCTCCTCGACGAGCCCGCTCGTGCGAAGGATTCGCAGGTGACGACTCATGGCCGGCGGGCTCATCGCGAGCTCCTCGGCCAGCTCGCCGGCGCGCCGCTCGCCGGTGCGTAGCAGATCGACCACCCGGCGGCGGGTCGGGTCGGCCAGAGCCGCGAGCGTTCGATCGAGCTCGCTCACGCCTTCTCGGGACTCCGCAGGCGCTGGGAGAACCACCAGTGATGGCCGCCGAGGTCGCGGCACTCGTAGCTGCGATCGCTCCAGTACTCCTCGCCATAATCACTGGTCTCGAGCTCGGTCACCACGACGGCGCCGGCCGCGCGCGCGCGGGCGCAGTGCGCCTCGACGTCATCCACGTACACCATGAGGTTCTGGGTATTCGCTCCACCTACCTGCGACGGGGATCGGGTCTGGGGAAACTTCTCGGGTTTCGCCTCGCTGACCATGATGAGGCCCTCGCCGTATACCAGCTCCGAGTGCTCGATGCGGCCGCCGTCCCCTTCGACCTTGAGGCGGACCTCGAAGCCGAAGGCGCGGCACAGCCAGTCGATCGCCTGTCCGGCGTTGTCGTAGTAGAGCGAGGTCGAGATGCGGGGCCAGTCGGGCGGGGGCGGTTTCATCCGGGTCTCCTGATGTTTAACTGATTGGTTAACATTTAACGACATCGAGAGGCATTGTCAACCCGCTTTGGCGGTACAATTGTTCCATGGGGCGCGCTGAGCCGGGCAGCGATGGCGCGAGGCGCGCGAGCGAGCTGCCGGGACCGCACGACGATTCGCTCGACGAGACGCTGCCGAGCGGCGAGCACGAGTTCGATCCGGCGACCCGCGACAAGCTGCGAGCCGCGGTCGCCGCCGGGACGCCGACTGCCTTCCCGCCCATCTCGGTTCCCATCGCGACCGTGTGGGACCAGGCCGCGCACGAGACCGAGAGACCTCCGCTCGAGGTGGCTCCGGGCGCCACGCTGGGGCGCTACGTGGTCCAGGAGCAGCTGGGCAGCGGCACCATGGGGCTCGTCCTGGCCGCCATCGATCCATCGCTCGACCGCAAGGTGGCGCTCAAGGTGGTGCGGCCCGACCAGATCGGCGGGTCGACCGCCGGCCGTCAGCGCCTCCTCCGCGAGGCGCAGGCGATGGCCCGCCTGGCCCACCCGAACGTCGTCACGGTCTACGAGGTCGGCACCTTCGCCGACCACGTGTTCGTCGCCATGGAGCACGTCGCCGGCTCGACACTCGACCAGTGGGTGAAGGCCGAGAGGCGGTCGCTGCGAGCGCTGGTCGACGCCTTCGCCGCCGCCGGGCGCGGCCTGGCCGCCGCTCACGCGGCCGGCATCGTCCACCGCGACTTCAAGCCGGCCAACGTCCTCATCTCGGCCGACGGCCGGGTCCGGGTCGCCGACTTCGGCCTCGCCACCACCCCGGTGACGCCGGCCGATCCGGCCCCGAAACAGGTCATCACACCGCTGGCGCAGACCCTGTCGATCACCCAGACCGGCGCGCTGCTCGGGACCCCGGCCTATATGTCGCCCGAGCAGCACCAGGCGCGGCCGGACGACGCGCGCGCCGATCAATTTTCCTTCTGCGTCGCCATGTACGAGGCGCTGTACGGCGAGCTGCCGTTCGCCGGCGAAGGCTACCTCGCCTACGCCAACAACGTCATCGAGGGCAAGGTGCGCGACGCGCCGCGCGGCAGCCGGGTACCCGGGCGCATTCGCCGCATCCTCCTGCGCGGCCTGTCGGTCGAGCCGGACGGCCGCTACCCCGGCCTGCGCCCGCTCATCGCCGACCTCGATCGCGCGATGGCCGCGCCCCGCCGCCGCCTCGCGATGGCCGGCGCGGGCGCGCTCGGCGTCGGCGCCGTCGCCTTTGCCCTGTTCGGCCCGGGCTCGGCCGACAAGGACCCCTGCGCCTCGGCCGATCAGCCGGCGGCGTCCCTGTGGGACGCGGCCGCCCGCGGCAAGGTCCAGTCGGCCATCACCAGCGCCCGGCTTCCCGACGCGGCCGGCGTCTTCGGGCGGATCGACCGGGCGATGAGCCAGCGCGTCGCTCGCATCCGCGCGATGCGACGCCAGGCCTGCGTCGCCACCGCGGTCGACCACCAGGAATCGCCTCTCCTCTTCGACCGCCGGATGCAGTGCCTGAGCCAGCGCGGCGACGAGGTCACCGCGTTCACCTCGGTCTACGGCGGCGCCGAGCGAGAGGTGCTGGAGCGCGCGCTCCAGGCTGCGCTCACGCTGCCGCCGGTCGATGAATGCGCCGACAGCGAAGGCCTGATGGCGCTGGTGGCCCGGCCGGCCGATCCGGCCACCCGGGCCCGGGTCGACGAGCTCGATCGCCTGCTCTCCCACGCGACCACGCTCGAGTCGGCGGGCAAGCTGGCCGACGCGGCCAGGGAGGTCGAAGCGGTTGCCCTCCAGGCCGACAAGCTGAGCTACTCGCCCATCCGCGCCCGCGCCCACTTCATCCATGCCCGCATCCAGTCCGAGCTGAAGGAGTTCGACAGTACCGCCACCGAGCTGCGCGCGGCCGCCGCGGTGGCCGGTGCGGCCAAGGACGACGAGCTCCTGGCGCGCATCTGGATCCTCCTCTACGGGACCGTCGGCTACAACCAGTCCAAGCCGGAGGAGGCCAAGCCGCTCGATCAGGTCGCCGCCGCCGCCGTGGAGCGCGCCGGCAAGAGCGACGATCTGCGCGGCGCCCTCGAGAACACGCGCGGCGCCATCGCGCTGGGGACCGGCGACTACGTCGTCGCGTCCGACCACTTCCTCGCAGCGGTCAAGCACTACACGGCCGCCTTCGGTCCCGACAGCCCCAAGGTCGCCGACTCGCTCATCAACGCCGGCATGGCCCTCGAGGGAGTGCCGCGCTACCCGGAGGCGCGCGAGGCGCTCGATCGGGCGATCCGCATCAAGACCACGGCCCTCGGGCCGGATCACCTGGAGGTCGCGAAGGGACTGCGCGCGCTGGGCGGGCTGCTCGACACCATGGAGCAGCGCGAGGAGTCGCTCGCCGCCTTCACCCGCGCGGCGGCGATCTTCGAGAAGACCTTGCCGCCCGATCACCAGTCGCTGGGCAACGTCTTCTCGGACGTCGGGGTGGTGCTCGACAACCTCGATCGCTCGGCGGAGGCGCTGCCCAACCACCTGCGCGCCATCGCCATCCTGGAGAAGAAACCGAAGGACAACCAGGTGGCGCTGTCGTATGCGCTCAGCAACCTGGGCGTCTCCTACATGGAGACCGAGCGCTACCAGGACGCCTTCAAGGTCTACAAGCGCGCGCTCGAGATCAAGCAGAAGGTCCTGGCGGCGGACAACCCGACCATCGGCCACACCCTGTGCCAGATGGGAACCGCGGCGCGCCGCAGCGGCGATCTGGTGGCCGCGCAGAGCTACTGCAAGCGCTCGCTCGCGATCCTCGAGAAGAAGCTGGGCCGCGACCATCCGGACTGCGGCGGGCCGCTCGCCTCGCTCGCCGAGATCGCACTGGCGCGCGGGCGCGCCGCCGAGGCCCTGCCGATGATCGAGCGGGTCCGCGCCATCGCGAAGAAGAGCGGCGAGCCCGAGGATACCGCCGGCTTCGGCGAGATGCTCTTCCTGCACGGCCGCGCCCTGGTCGGCGTCAAGCGGCGCCCCGAGGGCCTCGCCCTCATGGGGCGCGGGCTCGACATCATGAAGAAGCGCGGCTCGAAGAAGCGGGTCCTGGCCGAGGCCGAGTCGCAGATGGCGGCCGCCAAGAAGGCCCGCTGACCCGGTTTGACAGGGCGAGTCCGGCGCACGTAGGATGCCCCGTTTCAGTCCGGGAGGAATGCGATGGGGTTCTTCGGGCGTCTCGGCAACTTGTGGCGCGGCTTCGTCTCTCTCTGGATCTCCGACGTGGAGAAGAAGCACCCGGAGATCGCCTACGAGAACGCCATCAACTCGATGGTGGAGAAGTACACCCAGCTGAAGAAGGCGACCGCCGCCATCATCCGGCGCCGTGAGGACGTCGAGTCGCGGCTGTCGGTGGCGACCAAGGAGCTGGCCCAGGTGGAGGCCGACCTCGCGACCGCGGTCGAGACCAACCAGCAGGACCTCGGCATCGTCCTCCTGCAGAAGCAGAAGGCGCTCAGCGCCGAGGTGGCCGAGCTCAGGGCCGAGGCCGACTCCGCGGTCAAGGACGCCGACTCCGCCAAGGCCTCGCTGGTCCAGGTGCAAGCCGAGATCAAGAAGCTCAAGGCGGAGAAGGACTCGATGCTGGCCAAGATGCACTCGGCCCAGGTCAAGGTCCGCATCCAGGAGCAGCTCGAGGGCCTGTCGGTCGACAACGAGGTCAAGGCGCTCGACAACGTGCGCGAGCACATCAAGAACACCATCGCCGAGGCCAACCT
>Ga0111539_10003642_pt1 | contig 20297 bp, 16 predicted proteins | sample RhiMethybrSRZTD1_FD_79667 | JGI IMG/M metagenome (GOLD analysis project Ga0111539, IMG submission 79667) | Populus rhizosphere microbial communities from Tennessee, USA - Rhizosphere MetaG P. TD hybrid SRZTD1 (version 2) (version 2) | ecosystem: Host-associated > Plants > Roots > Rhizosphere >... | reverse complement strand
GGCTTCTTCACCTCGCCGAAGGACCACGAACGAATGTCGTTCGGGCTGGCCAAGGTAATCTTCACCGAGCCGTAGTCATTGACGCGATCGTAAACGGTTTCAGCCATTGTTCGAGTACTCAGCGATCAGCGTTCAGTTCTGGACACACGCGGACTCAGGCAGACCGGCTGACGCCGGTGTGCCGAATCACAGAAGGCTTCCACCTTCTAGTTGCTGCTTCTCCAGCGTGATGTTCATGCACAGGCCCTTGATCTCGTGGCACAGCACGTCGAAAACCACCGGCATGCCGGCTTCGAGCGTGTTGGTGCCCTTGACCATCGAGTCGTAGATCTTCGTGCGGCCCTCGACGTCGTCGGATTTGACCGTGAGCAGTTCCTGCAGAACGTAGGCGGCGCCATAGCCTTCGAGGGCCCACACTTCCATCTCGCCGAAGCGCTGGCCGCCTGTGCGGGCCTTGCCGCCCAGGGGCTGTTGCGTGATCAGCGAGTACGGGCCGGTGGCACGGGCGTGAATCTTGTCATCCACCAGGTGGTGGAGTTTGAGCAGGTACATGTAGCCGACGGTCGACTTCTGATGGAACGGCTCGCCGGTGCGGCCGTCGTGCAACTGCACCTTGCCGCTGGTCGGGATGCGAGCCAACAGTTCGCGCGTCGTGCCCGGATTCTTGCCGGTATCCTCGAATTCCTTGAGCCGACCTTCGACGTGCTCGTTGGCCAGGCCGATTTGCTCGAGAACCTCCCGTTCGTTGGCGCCGTCGAAGACTGGCGTGACGGCCTGGAAGCCCAGCACCTTCGCCGCCCAGCCCAGATGCACCTCGAGCAACTGACCGACGTTCATGCGGCTGGGCACGCCCAGCGGGTTGAGCAGCACGTCCACCGGTGTGCCGTCCTCCATGAACGGCATGTCTTCCTCAGGCACGATGCGGGCGATGACGCCCTTGTTGCCGTGACGCCCGGCCATCTTGTCGCCGACGGAGAGCTGCCGCTTGGTCGCGAGATAGACCTTGACCATTTCGAGCACGCCCGAGGGCAGTTCGTCGCCGCGCTTCATATGCGCCAGGCGCCGTTCCTTCTCCTTCATGACGGCCTCGATGCGCGGCCAGAACTGGCTGTGCGTCCGCAGGGCCTTCTCGCGCGCTTCCTTCGAGCCCTTCACCCATTTCTCATTGAAGTTCTCGATCTGCTCGAGGATGACTTCCGGGATGTCCGAGGCGCCGACCTTCTGGCGCGTCGCCGGATCGACCATCTCCGCGCCGAGCGTCTCGTTGACCTGGCCAACCATCTGCTTGAAGAGCGTGATGGCCTTGAGGTTCATCTCGTCCTCGAAGGCCTGCATCTCCTTCTTGAGCTTCTTCTTCTGCTCCTCATTCATGTGCATGCGGCGGCTGAAGCGGCGGGCGCCGATGACGATGCCCTCGGTGCCGGCCGGCACTTCCAGCGAGTCGTTCTTCACGTCCTCGCCGGCGCGGCCGAAGATCGCATGCAGCAGTTTCTCTTCGGGAGTCAGTTCACTCTTGCTCTTGGGGCTGACCTTGCCTACGAGGATGTCGCCCGGGCCGACGCGCGCCCCGATGCGGATGACGCCGTTCTCATCCAGGTTGCGCAGCATCTTCTCGCTGACGTTGGGGATGTCGCGCGTGAATTCCTCGCGGCCGAGCTTGGTCTCGCGCACTTCGACGTCGAAGGCGTCGATGTGAATCGAGGTGAACGTGTCGTCCTTCAGAAGTCGCTCGGAGATGACGATCGCGTCTTCGAAGTTGTAGCCGTCGAAGGTGTTGAACGCCACCAGCGCGTTCTTGCCGATCGCCAGCTCGCCCATGGTGGTCGAGGCGCCGTCAGCGATGATCTCGCCGGCCTTGACGTTCTGGCCGAGTTTCACCACCGGCTTCTGCGTCTGGCAGGTGCGCTCATTGAGGCCGGCGAACTTGCGAAGCACGTACTCGTCGGCGTTGTCGATGACGATGCGCTCGCCATCCACCTGCGTCACCGTGCCGCCGCGCTTGGCCTTCACCAGCATGGATGAATAGTGGCCGGCGATCTTCTCCATGCCCGTGCCCACCAGCGGCGGCTGACTTCGGATCAGCGGCACGGCCTGGCGCTGCATGTTCGAGCCCATCAGCGCGCGGTTGGCGTCGTCGTGCTCGAGGAACGGAATCAGCGCCGCCGACACGCCGACGATCTGCTTGGGCGAGACGTCGACGTACTGCACGTCGTTGGCGGGAACCTGCGCCAGGTCGCCGCGTACGCGCGCCAGGGCCGTGCCCTTGGCGATGCGCCCCTTGTCGTCCAGAGCGTCGGTCGGTGCGAGGATGGCGGTCATCTCCTGATCGGCGCGAAGATTCTCAATCTCGCCGGTGACCTTGCCCCCCTTGACCTTCTGATAGGGCGTCAGCAGGAAGCCGTAGTCGTCGATCTGGCTGAAGATGCCCAGCGAAGCGATCAGGCCGATGTTCGTGCCTTCAGGCGTCTCGATGGGGCAGATACGGCCGTAGTGCGAGATGTGCACATCGCGCACCTCGAAGCCGGCCCGCTTGCGGTTCAGGCCGCCCGGACCCAGGGCCGAGAGGCGGCGCTCGTGCACCAGCATCGACAGCGGGTTGGTCTGATCGACCACTTGCGACAGTTCACTGCGTCCGAAGAAGAAATCGACAGCCGACGAGATCGACTTGCTGTTGACAAGGTCCGCGATCTTCGCCAGTTCATCGGGCTCCTTGACGCTCATGCGCTCCTGCACCGTGCGGCGCAGTTTGAGGAAGCCCTTGCGCATCTCCTCGACAGCAAGTTCATCGAGCGTGCGCAGGCGGCGGTTGCCAAGGTGATCGATGTCGTCGACGTGCGCATTGGGCTTCTTGGCGCGAAGGTCGAGGATGTAGCGGATCACCGCCAGGAAATCCTCAGCCCGGATCGACTGCTTCTCCTCGCCCACCTGCTTGAAGGTCGGATCCTTCTCGAACTTGCGGTTGATGCGGAAGCGGCCGACCTTGCCCAGGCGGTAGCGGTTCTCGTCGAAGAACTTCTCCTTGAACAGGGCGCGAGCCTTGTCCACCTGCGGCGGATTGCCCGGACGCAGGCGGCCGTAGATGCGGAGAAGGGCGGCCTCGTGCTCGTTGACCTCGGCCAGGAAGTCCAGCCGCTCGACAGCGAGCGTATTGAGGATCAGCGGATCGCCGGGGTTGGCGATGGCGCGCACGGTCTTGAGCCCCGAGGCCTGGATCGTCTCCAGGGCCGGGCCGAACGGCACACCGACCTTGCACAGTTCCTCGCCGGTCTCCTGATCGACGATCAATTCCGCGGAGAAGTGCTCGGGCTTGAGTTTCTCGACCTTGATGTCCTGAACGTCGTAGAACAGTTCGAGGATCTTGTCGGTGGAGGAGAAGGTCTCATCGAGGGCGCGCAGGAAGGTCGTGGCGGCGATCTTGGTGCTCTGGTCGATTCGCATCGCCAGAACGTCCTTCTTGGTGACCTCCAGCTCGATCCACGAGCCGCGCTCGGGAATGATGCGGGCCGAGTGCAGCGGGCGGTCGCCGACCGACGATGAAATGCCGAAGTCGACGCCGGGCGAGCGGTGCAGCTGACTCACGATCACGCGCTCCGCCCCGTTGATGATGAACTCGCCGCCGCCCATGATGATGGGGATCTCGCCGAGGTAAATCTCCTCCTCGACGATCTCGGCATGGCCCTCGCGCACCAGGCGTACGCCGACGCGGAACGGCATGCCGAAGGTCAGGCGCAGTTCGCGGCACTCGTCGGGCGTGTATCGGGCCTCGTCGAGCTTGTAATGAAGGTACTCCAGGCGCATCGTGCCGTCGTACGACTCGATGGGGAAGACCTCGCGCAGAAGCGCTTCGAGTCCGATCTTCGGATCGCGCCCGTTGTAGGGTTTTTCGTTCTGGATGAAGCGGTTGTACGCCTCGAGCTGGACCTGGGTCTGAGTGGGCACGGCGATCGCGTCGCCGCGCTTTTTGAAGTCGCGAACCTTCAGTTGGGACATCAATTCACCTCGATGCCGATACGCATAGCGAGCCGTAATCGGGGAAGTCGATTCAGTGCCATCTTGCCTGGATTCAGATGTGGAGAGACCGTCGCCTGTGCCGAATCGGTGATACTAGCAGCCAGCTAGCAGGTCAACAAGGGTTTCGCAAGAGGAAGGCCAAGAAAAATTGAAGAAATCCGCCTCCACGGCACGCGGATTGCAGCCCTAAGCCACCTAGGAAAGTACGGATCAGCCCTCCTTGGGTCGCATGTCCTTGATGAAGGCATCGGCCTCGGCGATGGCCGCCTCCATGTCCTTGATCAGCGCCGCCGTGTCGCCTTCCAGCGCGGTCAGCTCGCCCTGCAGGCTCGCGATCGCCTGGGCGTTGAGGTTGTGCTTGAGATAGAGCACATGATCGCGGAACGACGCCAGCACCGGCTCCATCTTGCTCTCGGCGTTGCGCATGGCCGAGATCAACTGGCCGTAGCGGTCCTTCGTCTTCGCGAGTTCCTTCTCGCTGCTGCGGCGGAGGTCCTGGTTGGTGTACGCACCCAGCTCCTTCTCCCACTCCGCGAAGAGGTCCTCGGAGACGTCCTCGATGGAATCGATGCGACCGCTGAGCGTCGACGCGCGCTTCTCGCATCGTCCGAGTTCTGAATTCAGCGCGTCGTACTTCTTCTTGAGATCGGTGTCGGGCTGCTTGACGACCTCGCTGAATCGCTCGAGGGCGGTCTTGAAGGTCTCCTTCGCCGCCTCCTGGTCGCCCCGGGCATCCTCCACGCGATCGACGAGGATGTCGCGCTTGTGCACGCCGAATGATTCCATCGTCGCGTAGTAGGCCGATTGACAGCCTGGAAGCGACGTCAGTGCCAGGGCGACGGATGAAGCCATGAGCAGGGCGCAGACCAGTGGGCGCGACATTGAACATCCTCCGTTGATTGCCGGCGGCATACCAAGCGAGTGTAACGCGCCGTCACGAAGGCTGCGGACTCAGCGATGACCGGAGTGGCCGCGAACCGCATTCCGCGAGGCATCGGATTGTCCGAGTTTGCCACTCTTGGGCGCGTTGCGGGCATCGAACGCGGCGTGCGATCCGGTCGGATTCCAACCGCTGCCGGATGAGGCGCCGAGTCCGCCGCCACCCGTGCCGCCGCCGAACGATCCACCCCCCAGAGTGAATCCCGGCACGACACCGGCGCGCGGACCACTCACGAGCACCACCGGCTTGGCCGGCTTGGCGCCAGCCTCGGGCGCGTCTGCGTGTTTGCGTTGCTGATGTGGACTGACCGGCCGCTGCTGAGTCACCTCCGCCTTCGATGAAGGTTTGGTCTTTGTGGCGCTGCGCGCTGTCGCCTTCGCCGTCGCACCGGCCGACCTGACCCCCTTGCCCGCTGGCTTGTCAGGCTGTTTCGACGCTGTTCCTGATTTGGAGGCTCCAGGCTTGGCCGACGACGAGGTCGACTTGGCGGAGGATGATGAAGATGGCTTGCTGGATTTGCCCGGCATGGCGGTTGACTCCTGTCACTGAGGAATCGTCGTCGCACAACGATTCCCGCGCCAATTGTATATCGATCGCCCTGCGCGCAGCCTCAGCGTCTGGCGCGCCATGTCTTCATCGCGGATTCCGCGACTATGGCCTACTGCACGCTGATCGTCAGCGTGCCTGTTCCCTGCTGCGAACTCCAGCCTCCGAGGCGAATGAGCACCGGAGTGCCGGCCGTCACGGGGAAGCTGATCTGGGCTCGGTTGCTGTTGCAGAAATCATCGTTGCAGGCGATTTGAGTCAGCGCGGCACACGTGCCGGAATAGGCCAGCAGGTAGCTGTCAAACGTCGACGCGGCGCAGGTATGGACTGTCGCCGTGCCTGACGCCGGTGGTGTGAAGCGAATCCACACGTCGCTGCCGAAGCTCGCGGTGCACGTGACGGGTGTCGGACCGCTGTTGGTGGTGCCCGTGGTGTCGAATTGGAACGCCCCGGTCGTCGAAATCAACGCGGGATTGGCGCACAAGTCGTTGTTGATGACCGGTGGCGGCATCGGGCAGGGTCCCCAGTTCGATATCACCTGGAGCAGGTCGTTGACATCGACCGTGCCATCGCCATTGAGGTCCGCGCGCCCGCCCGTGCTGCTGCCCCAGGCGCTGACAACGCCCAGAAGATCATTGACATCGACGGTCGCGTTGCAGGTGACGTCGCCCTGGCAGGGCTCGACGTTGAAGGTCCGCTGCCATGAATCGCCGCCCGTGCCGTTGGCATTGCCGTCGAAATCCGTGCCGAAGGGATTCTCGAGGATCGCCCCGTTGGCCGTGATGCGATAGCGACCGCACGCTGGAGGCGTCCCGCCGATCGTGAATTCGATTTCGTTCGTGCCAATGCGGTACGTTGTCCAAGTAAGCGGAATCGTCGCATCGTCCCCCGTTCCAAACGCGCCGTCGGTCCCTGCCGCGAGCATGGAGAACGCAGCGGGATTGTTCACCGATGCTGGTGACATGACCTGGTTGAACCGCAGCCGGAAGGCGGTCAGACTGGAGACCGAGCCGCCTTCCGCCGGGACGCCCGGCGTTGTCAGCATCTTGGGTGCAGGAAGCGTCGCCGTCACGCCTTGGAAGGAATTCACGCGGCCGCCGCCGAGCAGGTTTACGAGGGTGGGATTCTGGGCGTCGATGTTGTCGGCGGTCGCGACCAGCTGGGCAGCCACCTGGTCGCGCGTCCACGTCGGATGGGCCGCCCAGATCAGCGCCGCGGTGCCGGCGGCATTGGGTGTCGACATGCTGGTGCCCGAGTTGAGGCCATAGGTGCTGCCGGGAAGCGTGGAAAGGATGTTTGACCCGGGCGCAGCAATGTCGATGCCCGTGCCGTAGTTGCTGAAACTGCTCTTGACATCATTGTTGTCGGTGCTGGCCACCAGCAGCGTCTGGTGAAAGGCCTGCCGCGGCGGGTTCAACTGGTTGTTGTTGCCCGCGGAATTGAGGTGAAGCACGCCGTTGTCGTACAGATATTGGAAAGCCGTGGTGACTGTGGCGTTGCCGACCCAGCCGTCGAAGTTGTAACTGGTGCTGATGATCTTCGCCCCGTTGTTGGTGGCGTAGTTGAACGCAGAAGCGACTGTCGTGGCCGTCCAACCCGCAGCGCCCGAATAGAACCGAATCGGCATGAGGCGGGACGCGCCGGCCGTACCCGCCACACCGACGCTGTTGTTGGTGCGAGCGCCGACGATGCCAGAAGTGTGCGTCCCGTGCGAGTCGCCTCCGGTGTGAGCCGGGGTATTGTCGTTGCTGATGAAGTCCCACCCGTTGATGTCATCCACGAAGCCGTTGCCATCATCATCAATGGCGTTGGCTGCGATCTCGTCGCTGTTGATCCAGAAGTTGGGCGTCAGATCGGGGTGGGTCATGTCGATGCCATCGTCGGTCATCGCCACGATCACGCTCGCCGATCCCATCGTCGTATCCCACGCCAGGTTATTCTGCATCTTGGTATGGTGGTACTGCTGGCCGTACTGCGGATCGTTTGGAACCAATTCGCGCGGGTCGCCGATCAACATGACATTGGGCTCGGCCCACTTCACTCCCGGCGTCGCCTGCAGCGCTCGGATGAGCGCGGCCGTGTCCGCCTTCGCTCCCACCGACAGGAGCGACATGTTCGTGTAATGATCGTTGCCCGGCTCCTGCCAGCGGAGAATCATCTTCGCCGATTGCGCTGACGCGCCGTCAATGCCGGCCACGTTCCACCCATTCACCACGGCAGCGAGATCGACGGCTTGGGGCGAGGCGAAGCACACAACGATTTCGCCGGGCACCTCAGCGCGCTGAAGGCCATCATTCTTTTGGGCATGGGCCTGAACCGCGCACGCACAGATCGCGGCGACCACCACAGTGAGGGTCCTGAGCATCCTGATTCTCCGAGGGTATGAAACGCGGGGGGCAACTACCAACATGATCGTAAAGGCTTGGCTGTGCCGTAACAAGCATGATGCCCCGTAGACCTCTGCTACCGCACAACCTGCAGCCATTATGCCGGGGCTCCGTCTTCCCTGCGCCGGGTATCGCCAATCCACCTCTCTTCCACCGATTGCCAAAATGAACGAGGCCGCCTCGTTCGAGGCGGCCTCGCTGCGTGCATTGCAAAGGGCGACCGGACCAGATTACTTGACAGTGACCTTCGCGCCGGCCTCTTCCAGCTTGGTCTTGAGGGCGTTGGCGTCGGCCTGGCTGATCTTCTCCTTGACGGCCTTGGGCGCGCCGTCGACCAGGTCCTTGGCTTCCTTAAGGCCCAGGCCGGTGGCTTCGCGAACGGCCTTGATGGTCTGGATCTTGTTGGCGCCCGCGTTCTCGAGAATGACGTCGAACTCGGTCTTCTCCTCGACTTCGGCAGCCGCGCCGCCGCCACCGCCGCCTGCGGCCATCATCACCGCCCCGCCGGCCGCCGGCTCAATGCCGTACTTCTCTTTCATGTAGTCAGCGAGGTCGACCGCCTCCTTGAGGGTCAGGCCGGCGATCTTGTCGCCGATGTCGGTGATCTTCGCTTCAAAGGTCTTGGTTGCTGCATCGGACATGACTTCGTACTCCAATCATTCGTTCGAGAACATCTCACCCAAGAGGAGCCGCACGCGCGGCTTTTAACCCGGAGGCCAGTCGGGGGAGTGGATTCTTCTTTCAGGACACCTTCGCGATCGTCTCGCCCTTCTCCAGGCGAGTCTGAATCTCTTTGACGATGCCGAGGATCTTCGAGCCCGGCGAGACAACGCATCCAACCACCTTGCGAGCCGGCGACAGCACGAGCGTGATGACCTTCGCCTGGGCTTCCTCCCTTGTCGGGAACTCGCTGAGGCGCTTGACGCCTGCGGCGCCGGCGAAGTACTGGCCATCCAGCACCGCGCCCTTGAACGACAGCGTCTTGATCTTCTTGGCCCAGTCGATGATCTCGCGCGCCACATCGACGACCGACTCGCCGTAGGCCAGCGCGCTGGGGCCTTCGAGGGCCGGTCCGATGGGCTCAAGCGCGGTTCCGCTGAACGCCTTCTTGGCCAGCGAGTTCTTCACGACCGTCACGCGAATCTTCTTCTTGAGAAGCCCGTTGCGCAGCGTGTTGTTGTCGTTGGACGTCAAGCCGCGGATGTCGAGCACCAGCGCGCCCGAGACGTCCTCGAACTTACCCTTGTAGGCGTTGATGATGAGTTCCTTGATGGGCTTGCTCATGTGTGCTTTCTCAATCTCGGAGCGATGGCTCCGGTCACGCGTGCGAACTTCGCATCAAACCGCGACGGGCACTCCCGGCGTCATCGTGCCGCTGATCACGCACTTCTTGATGTATGTGCCCTTGCTCGTTGCGGGCTTGACCTTGTGAATGATCGAGAGAAAGTGCTCGAGGTTGGCCGCGAGATCGGCCTCGGGGAAGTTCATCTTGCCGATGATCGAGTGCACGTTGCCGAAGGTATCCACGCGGTACTCGATCTTGCCCGCCGAGTACTCCTTGACGGCGTTGACCACATCGGGCGTCACCGTGCCGGCCTTGGGCGAGGGCATCAGGCCCTTGGGGCCGAGCACCTTGCCGAGTTTCGACACCACGCGCATCATGTCGGGGGAAGCCACCGCAACGTCGAAATCCATCCAGCCGCCTTCGATCTTCTGCACCAGATCTTCCGCGCCGGCTTCGACTGCGCCGGCCGCCTTGGCCAGCACGGCCTTGTCGCTCTGGCAGAAGCAGATGACGCGGGCCGTCTTGCCCACACCCTTGGGGAAACTGATCGCGCCGCGCAACTGCTGGTCCGCCTGCTTGGGATCGACGCCCAGGTTCACGACCACGTCAACCGTCTGGTTGAACTTGGGGGCCTTGAAACTCTTGAGCACCTTCACCGCCTCGGCCGGAGGCAGCGGGTTCTGGTTCTTCTCGGCGATCTCGCGATTCGCCTTGGTTCGCTTGGTGATGGTTGGCATGGTCAGTTCTCCACCGTCACGCCCATGGAGCGGGCCGTGCCTGCAATGGTGCGCATCGCCGCTTCCAGGGAAGCCGCGCTCATGTCCTTCATCTTGTCTTTGGCGATGGTCTCGAGCTGTGCCTTGCTCAGCTTGCCGACCTTGAGCGTGTTGGGCGTCGCCGAGCCCTTCTCGGCCTTCGAGAGGTCCTTGATCATCACCGCCGCGGGCGAGGACTTGATCTCGAACTCAAATGTGCGGTCGGCGAACACCGTAATGATGCAGCCGACTACCTTGCCGTTGAGTTCCTTGGTGCGCTCGTTGAACTGCTGGATGAACTGGCCGGGGTTGATGCCGTTGGCGCCAAGAGCCGGACCAAGTGGGGGGGCCGGCGTAGCCTTGCCTCCCGGGGCCATGATCTTGAATTGTTTGGCGATCTTCTTCTTGGCCATGATGCTCCTACCTCCCACCGCAGCCTGAGCGAAGGTTCGCCAGAGTGTCCCGGAGTGTGGCCATCCGGGAGGAAGCGGTGGTGATGACGGTCTGAATTTGGACGACCCCTCCGAGAACGTGGGGCCGAAAAACGAGTCGCAGAGTATAGCGAATCCCCTTGCCAAGTAAAGGAGACGAGGGGCTCAGGCCTGCCCGCTCAGCTCCAGCAGTTTCAGCACTGTGCGCCAGTTCCGTAGGGTGCTGGTGGTGTCGAGCGTGGAGTCCAGCCAGGCGTTGGTGAAGCGCGACTTGGCGACGCCGTTGCCCAGAAACATGTAGATCTCGCGCCCGCCGGGTTTGTGCACCTCCAAGCGGTCGCCCGGCGAGCGTGCCGGATCGAGGGCAGCGATCCGCTGGCGAACCGGCGCTTCAGCGAGGAAAGCGACATGCAGCGGGGCAACGTCGGGGGCATTGGCCCGGCCGGATAGAAACGGATTGTCGGCCACGATGGCGCGCAGGTCCTTGGCTGTGCGAACGACCACGGGCGATCGAATTCCGAAACGCCTCTGGATCTGCTCGGTCGCCGCACTGGAGATGCGCGCAACGCATTCGGCGGTCGCTGCGAAGACCACGTTCCCGCTCTGGATGTAGGTCCGGACATCGCTGCAGCCAGCCTTGGAGAAAATCTCCGCGAGATCGCGCATCGACAGGATGTTCTTGCCGCCGACGTTGATGCCGCGCAACAGCGCAATGTACGTGCCTTGCGGCCCGGAGCGGGAGCGCGATGGCGAGCGTGAAGCCATTCCTTGATTGTAAGGTCAGGCTGCTGCCGCCCCGGCCGGGTCATGCAGGAATGCGCAAGAGAGGACTCGAACCTCCAAGGGATTTTACTCCCACCAGCACCTCAAGCTGGCGCGTCTGCCAATTTCGCCACTTGCGCAAGGGGTGCGTGCAAACGTGTGAGGCGGAAGTATAGCGGTGCGGGCGGGGCTGTCGAGCGCCTGACGCTCACGGTCGCGGGCGCACGCGCGTACGGTCATGCACGGCGTCGCTGGGATGGATGATGAGGGCGTCGCCGGCCTTGAGCCCGCCGGCGATCTCAGCCTCCAGTCCGTTCTGCCGGCCGATATCGATCGTGCGCTTGACGGCGCGGCCGGCCTCGATCGCGTACACGTGCCACTTCTCGCCGTCGCGGAAGAGCGCGCTCATTGGCGCCTTGAGGATCTTTGGCTGTTCCCAGAGCACGATGTGGGCATCGACGCGGAAGGCATCGCCCAGCGAAGCCCGCTGATCGGGAGGCGTGACGAAATCGACGATGACGTTGACGCGCTGCTCCTCGACGCCAAGGGCGCTGATCTTGGTGAACGCCGAGGGCTCGACGCGCCGCACCGTGCCCAGCAGTTCGTGGTCGCCTCCCCAGCCGTCAAAGATCACCGTCGCGCCGGGTTCAACCTTCGCGCCGTCGCTGGAGAGGACATCGATGACGACTTCGAGGTCGCGCGGATCGCCCACTTCGATCAGCGGCGCACCCGCCGGCACCACGGACATGCTTTCCTGCAGCACGCGCAGCACGCGACCGTTGATGGGCGAGCGGATGGCGAAGTGGGGGCCCTCAGCGCCTTCAGCGGCGGTCGAGGGGACGTTGCCGGCAGATTCGCTTTGCGTGCGCAGCAGCGCTGCCTTCGCCTGTTCGAGTTCGAAGCGGGCGATGTCGCGCTCGAACTCGGCTGAACGCAGATCCTGCTCGGCCACCTTCTCCGCGAAGATCCGAGCATCGAGTTCGCGCTGCCGGGCCGCATCCTTCTCCATGGCGGCCTGCATGCGCTCGCGCTCGCGGCGGTTGTAATCGAGCGTCTCGTGCGCGCGGGCCAGCACGGCGTCGCTGCGGCTGATGGCGGCCTCGCCCGCGCGCACGCGCGCCTCGGCCTCGGCCCGCGCCCGCACATCCAGCAGCGTCGGATCGGTCGGCTCGATCAGGCCAAGCACTGTCTCCTCGGCCTTGACCTCGTCGCCCGCCTTCAGCACGATGCGCTGCAGCCGCCCGGCCAGCGGCGCCGAGACGACGTAGCGCTCGCGAATGCGCGTTTTGCCGTCTTCGTCCACCGTGATGCGCAGCGGCCCGAAATCAGCGCGCGCGACATCCACCGGCACAGGCTTGGGCACGAACGCCCACGCCACCGCGCCAACGATCGCCAGCACGACAATCACGAGCAGGATGCGGCGTATCACGCGTGACATTGGCGACTGTTGACGTTGGCTGAATCTACTCGCGCGTCTTCAGGACCGAGATCAGGTCCAAGTGGTCGATGCGCCGGCGAACCACCAGGCCCGAAACCAGCGCCGCCAGCAGCACAACCAGTGCCGCGAAGCCGAACGTCTGCTTTCTCACCACAAGCGGGATTCGGAACAGTTCGCTGTCAACCGAATGAATCACGACCGATGCCAGAGTGTATCCAAGGGCGAGCCCAATCGGGATCGCAATGAGCGTCAGCACCGCGAGTTCGCCCAGCAGGATGGCCGAGACCTCTGCCCGGCGGAAGCCAATGACGCGCAGCGTCGCGAGTTCGCGGCTGCGCTCGGCGAGCGAGATGCGCGCGCTGTTGTACACAACGCCGAACGCGATGATCACGGCGAAGAGGATGTTGAACATCCGGATGCGCATGAGGTTCTCGCCGACGATGTCGTTGAAACTCTCCTTGGTGGCCTTCTTGAGAGCGACGCCTGCGACTGCCGGTGTGTTCTTGAGCGTGGTGTAGAGGTCATCCACGCGCGCCATGTCCACCCCGATGTACGCGCCGCTGACGCGATCCTGCTCGCCCAGCAGCCGATGAAGCGCATCCAGCCGCATGTATGCCGACATGCCAGAGAAGTCGTCGATCAGGCCGTCGACGGGCAGGCGAACGATCGGGCGCTTGTCGGAAAGCACTTCCATCGTGATCTCGTCGCCATTGCGCACGTTCAGCAACTCGCCAAGTTTGGCCGACATGAACACGCCGTTGGATGGAAGCGTGATGTGGTTGCCGTGAATGTCCAGCAGCCGGAAGAGTTCAGCGTCATCACGTATCGCTGTCACGCCAACGCGGCGGCTGAGCGGCCCCCTGCGCAGCCGCACCGGCGCCGAACGGAAGGGCTCAACCGCGTGCACGCCGGGCATGTGCAGCATCTCCTCGATCGCGCGGCCGGAAGCCGACTCGGTCAGTGTCACGGTTGCGTGCTGGCGCTGCGCCAGTTCGAATTGCAGATCGAGCACGTAGTCGATGGCGTCCTTCATGAACGCGCCGACGACGAGCACGGCGGCGGCCATCGCGATGCCCAGGATGGTCGTGGCCGCCTTGATCGGCCGCCGCTCGAGTTCGCGCAGGATCATGCGGGCAGCGGGCGAGATCAGTTTCTGGAGGCCGATGCGTTCGACCAGCGTCGGGCGGAAATCGGCGGGCGGCTCCGGCCGCATCGCCTGCGCCGGCGGCATGCGCGCGGCACGTCGCACTGAGTGCATCGTGCCGATGATGCCCGCGGCGAAACTGATGCCGATGCCGCCCAGCACAACCTCGTAGTCGATGGAGTACAGAAAGACCGGGAAGTGGAAGAACCGCGCATACATGTGCGTCATCTGCTGGCCCATCCATGAGCCCAGCGCCGCGCCCATGATCGATCCCACCAGTACGATCGCCAGCACCATCTGCAGATAGTGCCATCCGACCTCGAGGTTGGAGTACCCGAAGGCTTTCAGTGTGGCGACCTGCTCGCGTTGCGTGGAGATCAGCCGCGTGAGCACGACATTCAGAAGAAATGCCGCAACCAGCAGAAAAATGGTTGGCGCGACCATCGCCATGCCGCGCAACTCGCGCAGTTCGTTACTCACAAACTGATGCGACGGCTGATCGCGCCGGCCATACGCGCCCAACCCGCCATACGGTTCGGTCAGGCGATCGACGCGCTGGATCACCTCGTCCTCGATGGCCTGGGGCATGAGCGTCAGTGCGAAGTCGTTGTACGCACCATCCATGTCGAACGCCGGCGCCAGTTGCCGCTCGCCCATCCACATGACGGCGAAGCGTTTGTCGTCGGGCAGCACGTCGCCGGGCCTGATCTGGTAGACGTACTCGGGCGAAAGCGCGATGCCAACGATGCGCAGTGTCTCGAGCCGGCCGTTGATCACCGCGTCGAGGCCATCGCCCGGGTGCATGCCGTGCGCGTGCGCGAAGGCCTCGCTGACGAGCACTTCGCCGTCGCGCCCGGGTTCGATATACCGGCCCTCGCGCAGATGCAGGCCGTTGATCGCGGGCGGAGTGGAATCGGGCACCGAGATCAGTCGCGCCATCGCCGGCTCGTTCATGCCCTCGACGCTGAGGTTGACCTCGACCACGACACGTGCCTGCACCTGGGCGACGCCGGGAATCGCAGCGATGCGGTCGCGAATATGCACAGGCGCGCGCTTGACGTGCGCGAAGACCTCGGCGAAGCGATACTCCCGGTAGTAGGTTTCCATCGTGTGCCGCAGTGAGCGCAGCATGCTCACGGCCATCACGAATGTCGCGATGCCGCTCGCCACCACGAGCGCGATCGCGAACGCCTGGCCCTTGATGTGCCAGAGGTCGCGAATCAGTTTTCGATGCAGCGCGGGGAGCATGGGTGTTCCCACCTCACCAGGCAAGTTCGCTGGCCGTGATCTTGCGCTCGTTGCATTTGACGCTGGCGATGCGGCCGTTGGACAGCGAGATCACGCGGTCGGCCATGCCCGCGATCACCGCGTTGTGCGTGATGACGGCCGTGGTCGTGCCCAGTTCGCGATTGACGTGTTCGATCGCCTCCAGCACCGTGATGCCGGTCTGTACATCCAGCGCGCCGGTGGGCTCATCGCAGAGCAGCACATCCGGCCGCTTGGCAATGGCGCGGGCGATGGCGATGCGCTGCTGCTCGCCGCCGGACAACTGAGAAGGAAAGTGATTCAGCCGCTTTCCCAGGCCGACCATCTCCAGCGCCTCATCCGGATTCATCGGATCGGCTGAGATGTCGGTCACGAGCGCGACGTTCTCGCGCGCCGTCAGGCTGGGAATGAGGTTGTAGAACTGAAAGACGAAGCCGACGTGCTCGCGCCGGTACTGCGTCAGGCCGCCCTCGCTCATCTCCGTCAGGTCTTGATCGACGTAGCGCACGCTGCCGGAGGTCGGCACGTCGAGCCCACCGAGAATGTTGAGCAGCGTCGATTTGCCGGAACCCGATGGGCCCAGCAGCACGACGAACTCGTGGGCGAAGAGGTCGACATCGACGCCGCGCAGGGCTTCCACGCGCACATCGCCCATCTGATAGATCTTCGTGATGCCGCGCGCCTGGAACACGGCCGCGCCGGTCGAGGGAGCCGCAGCGACATCAGGCGCATTGGGCATGAGCAAAGTGTAGCGTGCGCAATGGCAACGCCCGGCAATCAGGGCCGGGCGTTGCGTTCAACCCCATCGGATCGGCGTGGCCTCAATCACCACGCGCAGCGCGCTCGATGCACCGGTCTGCAGGCGCGCGAGAGCTGGAAGCGTCCCTGGTCGAACGCGTATCGGTACGACGTGCCGAACGACGCCACGTAGCCATCGACGAACGGGCGCGATTCGCAGCGCAGGTCGTCGCGTACATCGGCGCAGAAGATCTTGCCGTTGATGCCGTCACGGAATCCCTGGTTGCCGCCTGCGGCCTCGCCGCGGCTGACGCCGCGGGCGTATTCGCGCCTGGCGACGCAATCGCCGCAGCCGCAGTTGTCGCCGTGCACGACTCCATATGCAGGGCCGCGGCGGTACCCCGACCGGTAGCCGGGGCCGTAGTCGTGATCGTGGTTATCGACATGGACACCGCCGCTGATGATCACGCGGTCGGGCGAGGCCATCGCAGGCGTTGAGGCCGCGACGACCGTGAGCGACGCGATGCACGCGACGAGCGCGAGACGCCTGATTCGAAGTGAGATTCCTTTCAACATGTCTGGTCCTCCGTTGTCGTTCGAAGAGGGCGAAGCCGACGCGGCGGCCGCGGGCACACATGGTCGGCAGCCGGAACACGCGACTTCGCCCGACAGCAAGCCAGACACCGAACGCCGCGGCGTATTCCGCAGCGACTGGAGCACCAGCCGCTTTTGTTTGTGAGCACTAGATTGACGCGGCCCCGCGTTCCTCGTCGTTGCGGTGGCCTCATGACTGTGTGGCGTAAGATCTGCTTCCCTGATGCGTCATCTTCATTCAGAAAGGCGGCACACCATGCGCTGTCTCGATGCCATCACGTTCTTCTGCTTTCTTCGCTGCATGCTGATTGCGGCCGTGGTCGCGTGCGCCGCGCTGCTCCTGGCCGCATGCGATTCCTCAACGAAGCCGGGCGATGGCGCCGCGCCGCCGTCCACCGCACAACCCGCGCGATCCGTCAACGACCTCGGCGGCAAGTGGTCGCTCGTCACCCTCCTCGGCGAACAGGTGTCGATCACGCCGCCGATCTCGATGCTGATCCAGGCTGATGGCACGCTCAGCGGCCGCAGCGCGGTCAACGGCTACAGCGGCTCGCTCGACAAGGATCGCCTGCCGTCCGGTGGCTTCGAGATCTTTCCGATCGCGTCGACGATGATGGCCGGTACGCCGGAGCGTATGGAACTGGAGGCGCGGTATTTCCGCGGCTTGGAACGCGCCAAGACCTGGGATATTGAGAACGGCGAGTTGGTCCTGCACGAAGGCGAGATCGAAGTGGCGCGCTTCAAACGCGCTTCGGAGTAGCGATTCGATCGCCGAAAAACGCAGCCGCCGGCTCTGGATGAGCCGGCGGCGTTCGATCGTCGATCTTCCTCGCTCGATCGAGCAAGCAAGACACTGGTCGGTCAGTCCCTCGGCGCGGCCGGTCGTGGCTGCGCGATGTCAGCGACGGCAAGCGATGGACGCCAAGGCCGTGGCGCGGATCAGACCATCGTCTTGAGATTCTTCAGCGGCTGAACCTTGACGACGTTGCGGGCCGGCTTGGCCTTGAACATCATCTTCTCGCCGGTGAATGGGTTGACGCCTTCGCGCGCCTTGGTGGCGGGCTTGTGAATGCGCTTGACCTTCATCAGGCCAGGCACGGTGAAAATGCCGGGGCCCTTGCCGCCGAGGTCCTTCTTGATGAGGTTGGCCATCGCGTCGAACACTGCTGCGACCTGCTTGCGCGAGAGTTCGGTGCTGGTGGCGATGTCGGTGTAGATCTGGCTCTTGGTGCGGGCCTTGATGCCGTTCATGGTCTTGGTTGCTGCCATCGCTTGTGAATCCTTTCGTGAGTGGCCATCGGCCGAACCCTTCGGCCTTCGCGCGGCACCTTACTGCGGGAAAAGCCTTGCTACAAGGGCGCAGACCCTGAAAATGCAGGGGTTTTCGTCATTTCCCGCTGGCGCCCGGCCGATTTGCAGAGTTTTCAACCGCCGCGCACTCGTCAGCCGATGTACGCGGCCGCGCCGGTTGGCTTCATCCAGACTCGGATGCAGATTGCATCTGGCAGGGTCGGGCCACATACACGCGACGCCAGCGACACCATCCTCAGCGAGATGACGGCGACATCGTCGGCGTGTTCAATCGCGCGCGACGGTTGACTGGAGTAGGGGGGCAGGCGAAGATTGGTGCTCACCGGACAGGTGGCCGAGAGGCTGAAGGCGACGGTTTGCTAAACCGTTATACGGGGCTTTAACTCTGTATCCCGGGTTCGAATCCCGGCCTGTCCGCTTGGCTCGTCGCACCCTGGATCTCCGCAATCGCGCCACCGCGCGATGGCCGAATCCTTCGTGCGTGTTTGCGCTTCTTTACGGCGCGCCCTCACGCCTCGACGCAGTCGTGGCGCAGCAGCGACGTACACTTTGCGTGGCGCGCATGCGCCAATGGGGCCCAGGAGCAAATCCACGAATGTGCAGTGCGACGAGGCTGCTGATCATCGATGATGACAAGGAACTCTGCGATCTGCTGCAGCAGTTTCTCTCGTCCGCCGGTTTTGATGTCGAAACGGTTCATGACGGGGCCGTGGGCGCGCGCCGGGCGCTGAGCGGCGAACACGATGCCGTGGTCCTGGATGTCATGTTGCCGGGCTCCGATGGATTCACGGTGCTGCGGCAGATTCGCGAACAATCGCGCTTGCCCGTGATCATGCTCACGGCACGCGGCGAGGAGGCCGATCGCATCAGCGGCCTTGAGACGGGCGCAGACGACTACCTGCCCAAGCCGTTCAACCCGCGCGAACTGGTGGCTCGCCTCCGGGCTGTGCTGCGGCGCGCACAGCCGACGCCCGATGGCGTCTCGCCGCCTCGCGAACCAAGCGTCATCGTCGCCGATCTGCGACTGGATCCAGGCACGCGCACTGTGCAACTCGCCGGCCAGGAAGTCGATCTCACCAGCACGGAGTTTGACTTGTTGGAAGCCCTGGCGCGGGCGGCCGGCCGAACGGTCACCCGGGAGGAGTTGTCGCGAACGGTCTTCGGCAGGCCGCTGTTCCCTGAAGACCGCAGCATCGATGTTCACATCAGTCACCTTCGACGTAAGCTCGGCCCGCGCAACGGTGGTGGCGAACGCATCAAAACCTTGCGCGGCGCCGGGTATCTTTATGTCATGCCCGATGAATCGCCGGTCCCCGCCGCACCGCGGGCATGATGTGCGGCACGCCGGCGTTTGAACTCAGTGCGCAGCCTTTTCGCCAAGATCTTCCTCTGGTTCTGGCTGGCGATCACGATCGTGATCGCGGCCATGGCATTGGTCACGTGGCTGTATCCCTACAGCGTGGCCCCCGGCGGAATGCTCCCTGATCGGCTGCACGACCTGCAGGCGCGCGGCGCCCTGGCAGTGTATGAACTCAAGGGACAGGAGGCCTTCGAAGAGCACCGCAAGCAACTTGAATCGGCCAGCAGGCTCAAGACGTATTACCTCGATGACACCGGTCGCGAGTTGAGCGGTCAGAAAGTGCCAGAATCGCTTCTGACCTTCGCTCGCGACCACAAACAGGAACTGGATGAAGGCCGGCGCGTGTCGGCTGGCCAGCCGTCACGGCTGGCACTTCCGATGACCGGCTCCGACGGCCGAAAGTACTTGGCCCTGGTGGAGCGCAATCGATCGCTGTTCGTGCGCGGCCCTGTGCCGGGCGAACGGCCGGTGACGACGCGTTCCTCGGATCGATCGACGATGTCCAGATCAGTCGGCTCCGGCGCGACGGGCGCAACCTCGCGGCCAGGCGCGAACCCACAGTGGCCCGACCAGTACGCGCGCTCGACGCCAGAGGACCGACCCGAGTCATTCCGCTCGCGCGAATTCGATCGCGGGGGCTGGCGTGGGGGCGGGTTCGATTCCGGCGGCAGCCGCGGCCGCCTCCCGCCGCCTCCTGCGCCTGAGCAGTGGCCGCGATTCGAATTGCTCGTGCCCGCGCACGTTCTGCTGCTGCGTCTGCTGGCAGGCGTGCTAGCCGCCGGTCTGGGCTGCTACATGCTGGCGCGATATCTGACATCACCGGTGCGGCACCTGCAGAACGCGGCGCGGCAACTGGCATCAGGCGATTTCACGACGCGCGTCGGCAAGCGCCTGGCAGCGCGGCGCGATGAGATCGGCGAACTGGGGCGGGAGTTCAACCGCATGGCTGGCCAGGTGCAGTCGCTGCTCAACACCAAGCAGCGGCTGCTGCGCGATGTCTCGCATGAGCTGCGCTCGCCGCTGTCGCGATTGAACGTCGCACTGGAACTAGCGAGCCGCGACGCCGGCAGCGCGGCAGTTCCGGCTCTCGCGCGAGCCGGACTGGAGGCCTCGCGCCTCAATGACCTGATCGGCCAGCTGCTGGCGCTGACACGGCTCGAGGCGGGCGCGCTCCACCCGCAACAGGCGCGCGTCGACCTGCATGAAGTCGTCAAGCAGGTCGTCGACGACGCGAACTTCGAATCCGAGGCCATGGATCGGCGGGCCCGCATCGCGCGATGCGACGCCTGCACCGTGACCGGCGATGCCGGCCTGCTGCGCAGCGCCATC
>Ga0111539_10003640_pt1 | contig 20300 bp, 19 predicted proteins | sample RhiMethybrSRZTD1_FD_79667 | JGI IMG/M metagenome (GOLD analysis project Ga0111539, IMG submission 79667) | Populus rhizosphere microbial communities from Tennessee, USA - Rhizosphere MetaG P. TD hybrid SRZTD1 (version 2) (version 2) | ecosystem: Host-associated > Plants > Roots > Rhizosphere >... | reverse complement strand
TCGGCCTTCGTGTAGCGGCGTTCGAGCTGCACCGACACGAGCATCTCTTTCATCTTGCGCTCGACGAGCGGCCAGCCCGAGCGCACGAACACACCGTTGCTCATGTACTCGCCGAGGAAGAGGCCACGCGCCAACTGCTGCGTGATCGTGCTGGCGCCAAAGCGCTGCCCGTAGACGATGTCCTTGAACGCCGTGATGACGATGCGCGAGACGCTGAGACCGAAGTGCTGCTCGAAGTCGCCGTCTTCGGTGGCGATGATGGCCTGACGCAGCACAGGCGCCATGTCGTTGTAGCCGATGACGATGCGCCGCTCGATGGCGAACTCGCCGACGACGCGCCCGTCGCGCGCCAGCAGACGCGTAATGGTGTGCGGCTGGTAACTGTCGAGGGCGGTAACTTCGGGGATGTCGCTGGAGAAGGCGAAGAGCACACCGCCGACGGTTCCCAGGAGGGCGGCGACGATAAAGAGCGCGATCAGGCCGGCATTGCGCGCCACGCGCAGAACCAGCTTGCTCTTCGGTCTCGGCGGGGGCGAAGCCTCGCCGGCGTGACTGATGTCCTCCTCGTCCAGGGGGGTCATCTATTTGAAAGCAAAATGCTTATGGTCATTATACGCCGGTAGGCACCGCCTCGGCTTTGACAGTGTTACACTCAGATTTGATAGGTAGGGTCCACGCATGCGTGACCCCTACACGCGCGACGCGAGCGTCGCCAACGTGCGCGATGAGGACACGAGAGACATGAGCAAAATCATTGGTATCGACCTGGGCACCACCAATTCCGTGGTCGCCGTCATGGAAGGTGGCGAGCCGGTCGTCATCACCAACCCCGAAGGCAGCCGGCTGACGCCGTCGGTCGTGGCGTTCACCAAGAGTGGTGAGCGGCTCGTCGGCCAGGTGGCGAAGCGCCAGGCGGTCACCAACCCCGAAAACACCATCTTCTCGATTAAGCGCTTCATGGGCCGGCGCCACTCCGAGGTCAACGAGGAGATGAAGATGGTGCCGTATCAGGTCGGGTCGGCACCGAACGGCGACGTGCGCGTGAAGATTGGTGACAAGGATTACGCGCCACCCGAGATCTCGGGAATGATCCTGCAGAAACTGAAGCAGGCGGCGGAGGAGTACCTCGGACAGCCAGTGACGAAGGCCGTCATCACGGTGCCAGCGTACTTCAACGACGCGCAGCGCCAGGCCACGAAGGAGGCGGGCAAGATCGCCGGTCTCGAGGTCATGCGCATCGTCAACGAGCCGACCGCGGCCGCGCTGGCCTACGGCCTCGACAAGAAGAAGGACGAGACGATCGCCGTCTATGACTTCGGTGGCGGCACGTTCGACATCTCGATCTTGGAAGTGGGCGAGGGCGTCGTCGAGGTCAAGGCCACCAACGGTGATACGCATCTCGGTGGCGACAACCTCGATCAACGCATCATCGAGTGGATTGCCGCCGAGTTCAGGAAGAGCGACGGCATCGACCTGAGCAAGGACCGGATGGCGCTGCAGCGCCTGAAGGAAGCGGCGGAGAAGGCCAAGATGGAGCTCTCCACGGTGATGGAGACCGACATCAACCTGCCGTTCATCACCGCGGACGCCAGCGGACCCAAGCATCTCCAGCTGCGGCTCTCGCGGGCGAAGTTCGAGCAGCTCGTGGACGATCTGTTGCAGAAGACGGTCGGCCCGACCAAGCAGGCGCTCACCGATGCCGGCGTCGATCCCAGGCAGATCGATGAGGTCGTGCTCGTCGGCGGCTCGACGCGCATCCCGAAGGTCCAGCAGATCGTCAAGGAGCTGTTCGGGAAGGAGCCGCACAAGGGCGTGAACCCCGACGAGGTCGTGGCCGTTGGTGCGGCCATCCAGGCGGGCGTCCTGGCCGGTGAGGTCAAGGACCTCCTCCTCCTCGATGTGACGCCGCTGTCGCTCGGCATCGAGACGCTGGGCGGCGTGTTGACCACCCTGATCACGCGCAATACGACGATTCCGACACGCAAGAGCGAGACGTTCTCGACGGCCGCCGACAGTCAGACGAGCGTCGAGGTCCACGTGCTGCAGGGCGAACGTCCGCTGGCGCGCGACAACCGCACGCTCGGCCGATTTCAGTTGGTCGGCATTCCGCCGGCGCCGCGTGGTGTGCCGCAGATCGAGGTCACGTTCGACATCGACGCCAACGGCATTGTGAACGTGTCGGCGAAGGACCACGGTACCGGCAAGGAACAGAAGATCACCATCACCGCGTCGAGCGGCCTCAGCAAGGACGAGGTCGAGCGGATGATGAAAGACGCCGAGTCGCACTCCGAAGAGGACAAGAAGCGCCGCGACGAGATCGAGACGCGCAACCGCGCCGATCAGGCGGTCTATGCCGCAGAGAAGTTCCTGCAGGAGATGGGCGACAAGGTACCTGCGTCTGACAAGACCGCCGTCCAGAACGCGGTCGACGGTCTCAAGAAAGCGATCGCCGACAACGACGTCGCGGGCATGACCCGGGCGATGGATCTGCTTACGCAGATGCAGCACAAGGCGGCTGAAGCGCTTTACAAGAATGCCGGACCCCAAGGTTCCGGAGGTGCTGAGGGTTCCGCAGGTTCCGGAGGTCCGAGTTCAGAAGGTTCTCAAGGTTCAGCCGGTGCTCAAGGTTCGGGTTCACAGGGTTCGCAAGGTGACGTCATCGACGCCGAAGTGGTTGACGACAAATAGTCGCGATGGATCTCTACATCGTTCTGGGCGTGGCGCAGGGGGCGACGGAGTCCGAGATCAAGCGGGCGTACCGTCGTCTTGCGCGTCGGTATCACCCCGACATCAATCCGGGTGATCAGACGGCCGAGGAGCGATTCAGGGAGATTCTCGAGGCATACGAGACGTTGATCGATCCGACGCGCCGATCGCGCTATGACGCCGGGCATCGCACGACGGCGGCGCCAGGACGTCAGGCGGCGGGGTTCGAAGGCTTCGACTTCTCGACGCGCGGTGCGGACTATTCGGCGACGTTCGGCGATCTGTTCGCCGAGGTGCTCACCCAGCGTGGCCGCGCGCCTGCGCAGCAGCGCGGCGCAGATCTGCACATCGAGATGCAGGTGACGTTCGAGGAGGCGCTCGGCGGCATCCAGCGTGCGATTCCGGTCACGCGGCGTGAGAACTGCCGGACCTGTGCGGGCACCGGCCGTACGCGTTCGAGTACGGGTTCTTGTCCTCTCTGCCAGGGCACCGGCGCGGTGCGATCGGTTCGCGGGCACATGGTGTTCTCGAGTGCGTGCACCGCGTGCGGCGGAACCGGTCAGCAGACGCCGCGGCCGTGTGAGCCGTGCGCGGGCAGCGGTCAGGAGACGCGCACCGAACGCGTGATGGCGCGGATTCCTCCGGGTGTCGCCGACGGCGATCGATTGCGCATCCCATCGAAGGGGAACGCCGGGATGCACGGTGGGCCAGCCGGCGACTTGTACGTCACGGTCCGTGTCGTGCCGCACACGCTGTTTCGCCGCGAGGGCGACGATCTCCACATGGTCGTGCCAATCGCCATCCACGAAGCGGCGCTCGGCGCCAAGATCGAGATTCGCACGCTGGACGGTCAGGCCAAGCTTCGCGTGCCACCGGGCACGCAGTCCGGTCAGCGCTTCCGCTTGCGCGATCACGGTGCGCCGTCGACGAGGACCGGACAACGCGGGGATCTGATCGTCGAGACGCGCATCATGCTGCCGAAGCTCCTCGACGAACGCTCGAAGGAACTGCTCCGGGAATTCGGCCGCCTCAACGGCGACAACGTGCGAGGGGCGTGACGTGGCAAAGCGGGCTGAACGCGGCAAGGCGTACTACATGATCAGCGCGGTGTCGCAGAAGTACGACATCCATCCGCAGACGTTGCGCCTGTACGAGCGGGAGGGTCTGCTCAAACCGTCGCGGACTGAAGGCAACACACGCCTGTACTCGGAGGAGGATCTCGAACAGCTCGAGACGATCCTCACGCTCACGCGCGATCTCGGAGTGAATCTGGCCGGCGTGGAAATCATCCTCAACCTGCGGCGCAAGATTGAACAGATGCAGGGCGAGGTGAATCAGTTCATGGACTACGTCAAGCGCGAGATGGCGCGCGGCATCGACGATTGGGAGCAGCTCCTGGGCACGGCGCTGTTGAAATCCACGCCCACCGATCTCGTCCGACGCACGCCGCCAGCGTCAGAGACGAAGAGCGAAGAAGACAACCCCAAGCGCCAGACCAAAGCCTGACGTTCGTAGGGGCGAGGCATGCGTCGCCCCTACCGCGAAATAATCCGGACGTTGGTCGGCGGGTTCGGGCCTGTCGGCTGCCACCCGCGCGTGACCACCTCGAAGTCGGTGGCGGTCAGCGCCCCAAACGCCGGGTTCAGGATGCTGTTGTCCCACCGGGTGTCGAACGTGCCGCTGATGTACATGTCCGACCCGTTGTCGGCCACGATCAGCCCGTAGCGCTGCATTGCGCGAAAGATCTTCTGAATCTCCGGCCGGAACCCTGACAGGTCCTTGCTCCCCTTCAATCGCAGCCGGGCGCCCATGGGCAGCGCGCCGGTCGTCGACCCGGCACGATGAGACGCGGGATAGACATAGCCGTTGGTCGCGCGCACCGTGACCCGGAGCGCGTGCTCGATTTCGCTCGGACCAAAGACCTCGTCATACCGCACCAGGCCGGGCAGGATGGCGAGTCCTGCCGCATCAGCGGACGTCCAGCCCTCCGGACGCCGGCCGTTCTGCGACAAGTCGAAGAAGGCGCCCGAGCCTGCGTGCCAGCTCGTGCCGTCGAAAAACACGTTGTACAACTCGTACAGGCGCCGATTGTCGCGGTCCACGATCAGCAGGTGACGGTCGCTCTGGCTGCGCAGGTCCGCGTTGCCAGGCTGGCCGCCCTCGATCCAGTGCGCCTGTGTGATGGCCTCGTTCGGAATTGGGTAGAAGGGGAAACTCTGATCGGTCGTGTGATTCACGCCGTCGCTTTCATCGGAGTAGTCGAACTGCACCGCCTGCTTCGGCTGTGTACCGTCCACGACGAGGTAGGGAAAGCCGTAGATCTCGTCGCTGCCTGGCGATACCTCACCACCGAAGTCAGGATGCGGACGACGGGTCGTGCCGATGAACGAAATGAAGCTCGCCGATGACGGATCGACGGGTGCTTGTGAGACATCCACGTTCCACCAATTGGTTCGTGGGAACAGTGGAAGTGGACCCGGCAGTACACCGTTGAGCGTCGCGGCTGCGGCAATGACGCCGAGCGCGCAGACGAGCACGATCGTCGCCGGCAGACGAGAGGCCCGTGCGCAGATCATCAGTGTGTTTCGTAGGCAACCCGTGTGCCACGCAACTTACTGTGGTTTCTGCGTGATGCGGCGAGACGCGTCGACCGTTCTGTCGTACGACCATGCAATCTTGCTCGTGAGTGATCGATCTCGCACGTGCCGATCCGAGTTACCATGACGCGTGCCCTGCCCGATCTGCGATGACACTGGGTGGAAATCGATCGAGGTTGACGGTGTCGCGCGCGTCACACGGTGTGACTGCATTCGTGAGAAAACCGTAGACCAGCGTCTTCGTGATGCGCGCATTCCGCCGCGCTACCAGCGCTGCACGCTCGACAATTTCCTGACGTATCAGAACGAAGAGCTGCTTCGCGCTGTCGATTCCGCGAGCCGCTTCTCCGACGCGTTCCCCGTGGTTCAGAAAGGGCTGATGCTCATTGGTCCGCCAGGCATCGGCAAGACGCATATCGCGGTGGCGGTGCTGCGTCACGTCGTCCGGCGGACGGGTGCACGCGGGCTCTATTACGACACGCGGGCGCTCTTGAAAGATATTCGCAGCACGTACAACCCGGTCACGCACACCGCGGAGATGGATGTCATTCGCCCGGTCATGGAGGCCGAGCTGCTCGTGCTCGACGACCTCGGCGCGGAGCGTCTCACCGACTGGGTCGAAGAGACGATGAGCCTCATCGTCAACACGCGGTACAACGAGCGGCGTCCGACGATCTTCACATCGAATTACGAGGATGTCCCCGACGAAGGGGAGATGAACTCGCTGCTCGTCCGCGTCGGGTTCCGCCTGCACTCGCGCCTGCGCGAGATGTGCGACTTCCTCGAATACGATGGCCCCGACTACCGCAACATGCCGCCCAATGCCGGCGCCGACGACCTCTACAAGCTCTGGAAGGCCCAGCCGCGGCGGAAACTGCCGGCCCGTTCGCAGGGCCAGGTCCGCGCGCAAATCAAGGCACCCAAGCACGAAAAGACCGATCTGAAATGGTCAGGAGGCAGAGCCGGGTCGTAACATTGACCGACATGGCCCTGGGCCTCTACGTCCATATCCCGTTCTGTTCGGCGATCTGTAACTACTGCAACTTCAATCGGGGTCTCTTCGACGCCGAATTGAAGACGCAGTACGTTGCCGCCCTTCAGCAGGAGATTCACCACCGGGGTGACGGCGAGCCTGCCGATACGATCTTCTTCGGCGGAGGCACGCCGTCCCTGCTCGAACCCGAGGAGGTCGCGGCGATTATTGCGACCTGCCGCCGCGCATTCGCGGTGACCCGGGACGCCGAGATCACCCTCGAGGCCAACCCTGAAACCATCACCGATGACAAGCTCGCAGGCTTCCGGGAAGCCGGCGTCAATCGTCTGAGCTTTGGTGTCCAATCGTTCAGGGACGAGGAGCTGCAGCGTCTGAGCCGGCTGCATTCCTCGTCCAGGGCCCGCGATGCTTTCGCCATAGCTCGGAGTGTGGGCTTCGACAATGTGTCGTTGGATCTGATGATGTGGCTGCCCGGACAGTCGGTCGCGGACTGGCTGACGTCTGTCGAGGGCCTCATCGGGTTGGGTCCTGAGCACGCCTCGCTCTATCTGCTCGAGATCTATCCCAACGCGCCACTCCGGGATGCGATGGCGCGGGGCCGTTGGGTCGTGGCGGCGGAAGATGATGCGGCCGAAATGTATCTGCAGGCCATGGGCGCGCTCGATCGCGCCGGCTACGAGCAGTACGAGATCTCCAACGTTGCCAGGCCCGGCCGCGAGTCGCGCCACAACGTCAAGTACTGGACGGACGGGGAGTGGTGCGGCTTCGGCTGCGGGGCCCATTCGACCCGAAAAGGCGTACGGGAGAAGAATGTTGCCTCCACATCCGAGTACATTTCGCTCGTCTCTGCGGGAGGACACCTGGCGGTCGAGCGGCGGCCGCTCACCGGGCAGACACGGCTCGAGGAAGCGCTGTTCATGGGCCTGCGCCTGACCAGGGGCATCGACTTGGCCGCCCTGGAATCGCGCTATCAGACCGATGTGTGGCGTCGCTACGGCGCCGAACTGCAACCGTTCATAGATCAAGGACTCTTGATCTATGATGGCGCCCACCTGAGCCTGACCCGGTCGGGAATGCTTCTTGCCAACGAGGTCATGGCGGTTTTTATCAATTCACCGGTACGTTAGGATTAGCGTCCTTTCGAGGAGACGTGAAGATGCGACGACTGTCCGGAGTCCTATTGGCTGGCGCGGTTCTCATCCTGCCGGCGTTTTCGCAGTCTGCTTTCGCGCAGGCCGCCCCGCCGCAGAAGACGACTTACACGGGCGATGTGGTGCTGGCCGCGTACGTTGTGAATGCCGACAAGGTGGCCGACTACGAGAAAGTGATGGCTACGCTGAAGGACGCTTTGGCCAAGTCGCCTCGACCCGAGGCCAAGCAGCAGCTGGCTGGCTGGAAGGTCATCAAGAACGCCATGAACCAGCCCGATGGCAGCCCGCTCTACGTCCACATCATCACGCCCGTCGTGAAGGATGCCGATTACTCCATTACCAATCTGGTCTACGAAGTTGTCACCGATCCGACGGAGCGGACGAATTTCTACAACCTGTATCGCGGTGCGCTGAAGCAGGCGCTGTTCGTGATTCAGGGTCCGATGGTGTCGGATTTCTCGAAGTAGACCCGCCGCACACCGCATAAAATCGAAAGCCACGGGCGATGCCGTCCCCGAGACGGCAGTCGCGCCGTGGCTTTTTTGTTGCCTGTCCAGTTTGTTGGCTGGTCCAAAAGGACCGGCCGTACGGAGAACACTGCATGCGAAGTGTGTGTGCCGCGATCGGAGCTGTGCTCGTCCTGATTCCCGCGACAGCGGTTGTCGCTCAACAGCCCGCCCCGCCAGCACCAGGACAGCCCCCATCCCCCACGCAAGCGCCTGCAGCCCCACCGCCCGCCGTGGGTCAGCCGACGCCGGCTCAGCCCGTTGCACCCGCGCAGGCGCCCCAGCCGCGCACCTTCACTGCGCCCGTAGGTCTGCTGTTCAACACCGTTCGCGCCGACCGTGTGGAGGATTTCGAGAGGGCGATGGGGTATTTGCAAGCCGCGCTCGCGGCATCGACCAACGAACGCGTGCGCGAGCAGGCAGCCAGCTGGCGGATCTTCAAAGCGACCGAAGGCGCACCGGGTGGAGCCGTGTTGTATGTGTTCCTGCTCGATCCCACCGTCGTGGGTGCCGACTACAGCCTTGGCCGCATTCTCGCGGACGCCTATCCCGATCAAGGAAAGCTGCAGGAGATCTGGAAGCTCTACTCGACCTCAGTCACCGGCGGCAGCTTGCTCAACCTCACGCCGGTGAAGCCCGCGCCGCCGGCGACGACGAAACCCGGCGCGCCTGCGGCGGACGCGACCGAGAAGCCGTAGCCTAGAAATTGATGTTCAACCCCGCGTAGACGCGGTGCACCGTGTCGTAAAGCGGTTCACCCTTCAGCCGGAACAGACGGTAGTCGACACGCGCGCGAATTGGTCCAGCCAGCGCGATTTTCACGCCGCCGCCCGTGTTCGCGCCGAAGCTCGTTTCCGACAGCGTTCCGAGTGACTCGTGAAAGACGCCCCCGCCGGTTGTGAAATACGGCTGGAAGCCATGGATGAACACCGGCGTTTGCAGTAGCACGTTGCCCATCCCGGTTCGTAATGATGGTGCGCGGTCGAGCTCGCTCTCCGAGGTGTCCGAGTACTCAAACTCGAAGGCGACGACCAGAAAGCCCGCGCCGAACGAGAACCCCTTCGCGGCGCGATTGGACGGCGTGTTGGTGGTGCCGATGAACACCGTCGCATCTGCGAAGGCCGGTGTAGCGGAGGCGACGAGCAGGGCGGCGGCGATCAGAGATCTGATGAGTCGCATATCGAATGATACGATCTAGTGGTTCGCAGAACCTGCGGGCGTTCGAGTGACAACTAGCCTCCGACCGCGATCTCCCGGCCGCGACAACGGAGCGGCCGGTTGAGATTGTCGAAGGAGTTACCACGACTATGGACGTCCGGCTGACGGACGAGCAGGAGCTGTTGCGCCGGAGCATTCGCGAGTTCGCGGAGGCCGAGCTGCGTCCGCACGTCCGCGAATGGGACGAAGCGCAGCAGTTCCCGCCGGTGCTTCTGTCCAAGTTCGCTGAGCTCGGGCTGATGGGGATTCAGTTTCCCGAAAGCTACGGAGGCGCCGAGATGTCTTCCGTGGACTACTGCCTGTGCATCGAGGAGCTGGCCCGCGTCGATCCGTCGGTGTGCCTGTCGGTCGCGGCGCACAACGGGCTCGGCGCCGCGCACATCTTCATGTTCGGGACCGAGGCGCAGAAGCAGCAGTATCTCGTCCCCCTCGCGAAAGGCGAGAAGCTCGCCGCATGGGGGCTCACCGAAGCCTCATCCGGGAGTGATGCGGCGTCGATGCAGACGCGCGCCCTCCGCGACGGCGACAGCTGGGTCATCAACGGCACCAAGCAGTTCATCACCCACGGCAAGACCGGCGACATCATGGTCGTCATGGCCGTGACGACGCGCGCAAAAGGCAGCCGCGGCATCTCCGCGTTCATCGTCGAGCGCGGGACGACCGGGTTTCGCGCCGGCAAGAAGGAAGACAAGCTGGGGATGCGCGCGAGCGAGACGAGCGAAGTGATCTTCGAGAACTGCCGTGTGCCATCCAGTCAGTTGCTCGGCACGGAAGGGCAGGGATTCATCAACGCGTTGCAGGTGCTCGACGCCGGCCGGATCGGGATCGCGGCCCTCGCCGTCGGGCTTGCGCAGGGATCGTACGAAGCGGCCAGGAACTACGCGTTCGAGCGAAAGCAGTTCGGGCAGCCCATCGGCACGTTCCAAAGCATCCGGGCGAAGCTCGTTGACGCCGCGACACGCATCGAAGCGGCGCGTCTGTTGACGTATCGTGCGGCGGCGATGAAAGACGAGGGGCAGCGCACCACGCTCGAAGCGGCAATGGCCAAGCTCTATTCGAGCGAGATCGCGGTGCGTGTCGCCGAGGACGGCGTGCAAATCCACGGGGGCTACGGCTTCGTCAAGGATTACGTCGCCGAGAAGTACTTCCGCGACGTCAAGCTCACGACCATCGGAGAGGGCACAAGCGAGATCCAGCGTCTCGTCATCGCCCGGCAACTGCTGTAAATGGGGTCGGGAATCATTTTTCTGGAACGTCGGGAAAAATGACTCCCGACCCCATTTCCGAGGGCGTACTCGCAGGCGACGCCCGCGCCATCGCCCGCGCGATCTCGTTGGTTGAGGACGATGCCGACGCGGGTCGTGAGCTGATCAGCCAGATCTACCAACACACCGGGCGTGCCTATCTGATCGGCGTGACCGGTGCGCCAGGCGTAGGCAAGAGCACGCTGGTCGATCGTCTCGTCACGGAGGCCCGCCGCGCCGGATCGACCGTTGGCGTGCTGGCCATCGATCCCACCAGCCCGTTTTCAGGCGGTGCGATTCTCGGCGACCGCGTGCGCATGAGCACTCACAGCCACGACGCCGACGTCTTCGTACGCAGCATGGCCACGCGTGGCCATCTCGGCGGGCTCGCCGCGGCCACGAGCGATGCTGCGCTGGTGCTCGACGCTGCCGGCAAGAACATCGTCATGATCGAGACCGTCGGCGTCGGCCAGGACGAAGTGGATATCGTCCGTACCGCCGACGTATCGATCGTTGTCCTGGTGCCCGGCGCTGGAGACGATGTGCAGGCGTTGAAGGCCGGGATCATGGAGATTGCCGACATCTTCGTGGTGAACAAGGCGGATCGCGACGGCGCCGATCAAGTCGTGCAGACGGTCACGGCCAGCCTCTCGCTGCAGACGTTCGCTGAGGGCGAGTGGCGTCCGCCGGTGCTCAAGACCGAGGCCGTGAATGGGGTCGGCGTCGATCGGCTGTGGCAGGAGATCGAGCGATTCCGTCAGCACCACTCACAGCACCAGCAGCAGCGGCGCAAGGCCAGCCACGAGTCTCGACTGCGCGGAATCCTGGCGCAGCGCCTGCTCGAGCACGTAGAGAAGCGCCTGCCGTCGGGCGAGTTCGATCGGCTCGTCGAGGCGATCACGGCCCGGCGGACCGATCCATATTCGGCCGCGGCGCGACTCATGAGTCACGCGCTGGACGTATGAGAGCTGTTCTCGATCACGTCGGTATCGCGGTTCAGGACATTGAGGCGGCGCTGGCGTTCTACCGTGACTCACTCGGTCTCGAGGTGGAGGCGCCGGAGGACGTGCTCACGCAGCGAGTACGCGCGCGCCATATTCCCGTGGGCGGTCCGAAGCTGGAGCTGCTCGAGGCCACCGCGCCGGATTCAGCCATCGCCAAATACATCAACACGCGGGGCCCCGGACTCCATCACATCACGTTGCGCGTCGAGGACATTCGCGCCGTACTCGATCACCTCAAGGCTCGCGGCATTCGTCTCGTTGACGAGGAACCGAGGCCCGGCGCCGAGAACGCCCTGGTCGCATTCATTCACCCCTCCGCGGCTCATGGTGTGCTCGTCGAGTTGAAGCAGCCGTCGGCGCCAGGACCGGTCCTCGAGATCAAGCGGCTGGCGTTCGGCGACCTGCAGTTGACGACGCTGCATGACGGCGGGTTCCGACTCGATGGCGGCGCGATGTTCAGCGTCGTCCCGCGGCCGCTCTGGGAGAAGCTGGCGCCGGCTGATGACCGGCATCGCATTCAGCTCGCTATGCGTCCGTTGCTCGTCGAGGCCGATTGGGGCCGGCTGCTCGTGGACTGCGGGGCGGGCGACAAGATGGCGCCGAAGCAGGCGGACATCTACGCGCTGACTCGGGAGCGTCATCTGGATCATGCGCTCTCCGACGCCGGGCTCACGTCCGCGTCCATCGACATTGCGCTGGCGACGCATCTGCATTTCGATCACTTCGGTGGAGCGACGGTTCTTCAGCAGAACGCACTCGTTCCCAGGTTTCCGAACGCGAGGTACGTCATCCGGTCCGCCGAGTGGGAGGACGCCACGCATCCTCACGAACGCAATCGGGCCAGCTATCTTCAGGACGACTTCGTCCCCTTGAAGGATGCCGGTGTCGTGGACTTCTTTGAGGGCGACCAGACAATCACACCGGGCGTGCGCGTGGTGCGAACCGGCGGACACACCGGCCAGCATCAGATCGTGTACGTCGAATCCGGCGGAAAGACCGCGGTCTACGTGGCCGACATGATTCCCACGACCGCCCATCTCCAGGATCCGTGGGTGATGAGCTACGACCTGTTTCCGATGGAGACGCTGGCGTTCAAGCGGCGTTTCATTCGCGAGGCCATCGACCGCGAGTATCTGATCCTGTTCGAGCACGATCCCCGCGTGTCGGCCGGGTACATCCGCGAGAACGCCAAGGGTCAGCGATTCGTCGAGCAGGTGCTGTAAAATGACGGGTCCACAAACCAGGACCCGCCCTACCTGTCGCAGACAGATAGGCGCCGGGTCTTGCTCTTGAGACCTGGCTTACTCATACATGGAATCAGTGCAAATCGGCATCATCGGCGGCAGTGGTCTGTACGACATGGCGGAGGTCACCGACCGCAGCGAAGTGACGCTTCAGACGCCCTTCGGCGAACCGTCCGGGCCCTACGTCCTTGGCACACTGCGCGGCAAGCGCGTGGCATTTCTGGCCCGTCACGGCGCTGGGCATCGGTTCTCGCCGTCGGAGCTGAACTTCCGCGCCAACATCTTCGGCATGAAGATGCTCGGCGTCGAGTACATCCTGTCTGCGAGCGCGGTCGGTAGTCTCAAAGAAGAGTACGCGCCTCTTCACATCGTCATCCCCGATCAGTTCATCGATCGCACCAAGGGCCGCATCAGCACGTTCTTCGGCCGCGGGCTCGTCGCGCACGTCGGCTTCGCGCATCCGTTCTGCAAGGTCCTCAGCGGCATTGCATTCGACAGCGGAACGCGCGCCAAGGCGACGATTCACAAGGGCGGCACCTACGTGTGCATGGAGGGACCGCAGTTCTCGACGCTCGCCGAGTCGCGGCTCTATCGGTCGTGGGGCGCCGACATCATCGGGATGACGAACCTGCAGGAAGCGAAGCTCGCCCGCGAGGCAGAGATCTGCTACTCGACGATTGCGCTGGTCACCGACTACGACTGCTGGCATCCCGACCACGACTCGGTGACGGTGGACATGATCATTGCCAATCTGATGCAGAACGCGAAGACCGCGCAGCAGATCATCGCGGGCGCCGTCGATGCGCTGCCGTACGAGCGCTCGTGCGAATGCGCGTCGGCGCTGAAGTACGCCCTGATCACTCGGCCTGACGCCGTTCCGGCGCAGACCCGACAGGACCTTGCTCCACTCGTGGGCAAGTACCTCCAAACGACCTAGCCCGAGAGGACACAGAGAGAATGACCACCCGACGGTTCGATGTCACGGCGATCGGCAATGCCATTGTGGACGTGATCGCCCAGGCAGACGACTCGCTGCTCGCCCAGCACAACCTGCCCAAAGGCGCGATGAATCTGATCGACGCCGACACGGCGGAGAAGCTCTACGCGATCATGGGACCTGGCAAGGAAGCGTCGGGCGGATCAGCAGGGAACACGATCGCCGGCATTGCGGCGCTCGGCGGCAAGACCGCCTACATCGGCAAGGTCGCATCAGACCAGCTCGGCGAGGTGTTCACGCACGACATCCGGGCGGTCGGCGTCACCTACGACACCGAGCCGCTCGTCGGCGGGCTGCCGACCGCGCGTAGCCTGATCTTCGTGACGCCGGACGCACAGCGCACGATGCAGACCTTCCTCGGTGCCACGACGCAGCTCGGGCCGGAGGACGTCAACATGGACTACATCACCTCTTCGAAGGTGCTGTATCTCGAGGGCTACCTGTGGGACCAGCCGCGCGCGAAGAAGGCGATGCGCGAAGCGGCAATCAAGGCGCAGCAGGCTGGCGTGAAAGTGTCGCTGACGCTCTCTGACTCATTCTGCGTGGCGCGCTTCCGCGACGAGTTCCTCGAGCTGGCCGAAAAGCACGTCGACATCCTGTTTGCCAACGAGGGCGAAGTCCTCTCGCTGTATCAGACCGACAACTTCGACACGGCATTGCAGCAGGTGCGGAACCACTGCGAGATCGCCGCGTTGACGCGCAGCGAGAAGGGATCGGTCGTCGTGAACGGCAGCGAGGTGCATGTCATCGATGCCGTGAAGGGCGTCAAGGTCGTGGACACGACGGGCGCCGGCGACGCCTATGCAGCCGGCTTCCTCTACGCCTACACGCAGGGACGCGATCTCGCGACGTGCGGCAAGCTGGGTGGAGCGATGGCGGCAAAAGTGATTAGCCACTTCGGCCCGCGGTCCGAGGTCGCCGAGGTCAAGAAGATCGCGGCGTCAGTGCTCTAGGCTCGATATTGGGCAGGAACGCGGTCAACAGGCCGATGGCGGGCAGGAACGAGCAGACCTTGTAGACGAAGTCGATGCTCGTTGCGTCCGCCAGCTGGCCGAGGAGCGCCGCGCCGATTCCGCCGAAGCCAAACGCGAACCCGAAGAACAGGCCTGACACAGCTCCGACCCGTCCGGGGACGAGCTCCTGCGCGAACACGACGATGGCCGAAAAGGCCGAGGCCATCACCAATCCGATGACGACGGTCAGCACGTCGGTCCAGAACAGGCTCGCGTAGGGCAGCAGCAGCGTGAACGGCAGCACCCCGAGGATCGACACCCACATCACATACTTGCGGCCGATGCGATCGCCGACCGGTCCGCCGATGAACGTGCCGGCCGCAGCGGCGCCGAGAAACACGAACAGGTGCAGCTGCGCACTGCGCACCGACAGGCCGAACTTTTGAATCAGGTAGAACGTGTAATAGCTGGTGATGCTGACCAGGTACACGTTCTTCGAGAACACCAGCAGCATCAGGATGAGGAGCGCCATTCGCACGCGCGCCTTGGAAATACCGGTGTGTATCGCGGCCGTCGCCGACTTCGCATGGACGACGATATGCGCTTTGTACCAGGCGCCGACACGGCTCAGGATGATCATCGCGATGAAGGCAATGACACCGAACCAGGCGATGCTGCGCTGACCGTAGGGCAGCACAATGAACGCGGCCAGCAGCGGTCCTGTCGCCGACCCGGCGTTCCCGCCGACCTGAAAGAGCGACTGCGCGAAGCCGTGCCGGCCGCCCGAGGCCAGACGCGCGACACGCGACGATTCCGGGTGGAAAATCGATGACCCGATGCCGACGAACGCGACTGCGACCAGGATGGCAACGTAAGTGGGCGCGCCGGACAGCAAGAGCAGGCCGATCAGCGTGAATCCCATGCCGATTGCCAGCGAATAGGGCTTCGGCCGCTTGTCCGTGATCAGCCCGACGAGCGGCTGCAGCAGTGATGCCGTGACCGTGTTCGTGAAGGTAATGAGACCGATCTGGCCAAAGTCCAGACGGTAGGCGGTCTTCAAAATCGGATAGACCGCGGGGAGGACCGACTGCAACAGGTCGTTCAAACCGTGGCAGAGACTGATTGCGCTCAGGATGCCGAGGGCAGCGTGGGGTGCCGCCGTACTCGGCCGGGCGGCGGGGGCAGGGGAGGCCATTCCCTAGGGTACTCCGGCAGACGATAATCGTCGGCGATAGGCGGAGTTGCCCAAAGCGGGTGGGTGGTGATAACCGCGAGACAATCTCGAATCGTTCGCCGACTATTGATGGCCCTGCTGATCGTTTCAGCCGCCTCTGCGTACGCACAGTTCGGGCGGGACTTCGGCGGGCTGCGCGGCGAGCAGGGTGATCCCGCGGAATTGCCACCGAAGCAGTGGCCGGACCGCAATGTCGCGGGCTGCCACATGTATTACACGAGCGTTCGCCGTGAGGCCAATGGGTCCGGCTGGCGCACCGACTATCCGTGGGGGCAGCGCAATCTCCTGATCCGGCAATCCGAGTTAACCAAGACACGCGTCAGTTGGCTCAAGGCCGGTGTGCCTCACGTGTGGCTCGTCCGGTTGACTGATCCCGCGGTCTTCGAATGTCCCTACCTGATGGCTTCGGACGTCGGCACCATCGGGTTATCGCAGGAAGAGGTGAATGCGCTGAGGCTCTACCTGATGAAGGGCGGCTTCCTGTGGGTGGACGACTTCTGGGGCGAGGAGGCGTGGGAGCAATGGTCGCGTGAGCTCGCGCGCGCGATGCCGCCAGCGGAGTACACGATCGAAGACGTCCCGCTCAGCGATGCCATCTTCCGCTCGATGATTGAAGTGAAGAAGATTCCGCAAGTCCCGGGTATCGGCTTCTGGAGGGCGGTCGGCGGACGGATGACCTCCGAGCGCGGCGAGGAAACTGCCGTGCCTCATTTTCGTGCGATGCGCGACCGGCACGGTCGCATCATCGTCGTGATGACGCACAACACCGACGTGTCGAATTCCTGGGAGCGGGAAGGCGAGGACCCGCAGTACTTCTATCAGTTCTCGATCGATGGTTACGCGCTGGGGATCAACGTTCTTCTCTACGCGATGACGCACTGAGTGCGTCACCCGCACTACCGGTCGAAGGACTCTCGTCGACCGGATTCCGAGAGGCGAATGACGTAGCGAGACGGGTCACGGGCCAGCATCTCCCGGAGTTCCGCCAGGCTGCCGGCGCCGCCATAGCTGATCGCCGAACAGAGATGCTTGAGCATGTCGCGGATGATTGGCCGCACCGATCCGCGCGCCGGCACGCTGATCTCCATGCCTTCGGCACCGAGTGCTTCGACGTCGGCCGTCTCGGCGTCCTCGACGTCGAGCCGATCGACGATGGCCTGCAGCGACGCCATCCCGCGGAACACCTTGAAGGGGACCTTCACCGTCTTGTGCGACTCGGGGATCACCACCGGCTTCTGCACCGTGTCGCCGGGGGTTTCGATCGTGCCGGCAAACGCGCTGCCCAGCATGACCGTGTCGCCGCCGAAGAGCAGCGCCTGCACAATCGCGCCGTCGCGTTTGATGCCGCCGTCGGCGATGAGCGGGACCTTCGGACCGGCGGCAGCGCGGCAGGCGACCAGCGCCTCGACCTGCGGCACGCCGAAGTTGGTGTTGAGCCGGGTCGTGCAGCCACCACCGGGACCGATGCCGACCTTGACACCGTTCACGGCGCGGTCGATGAGGAAGCGCGTGCCTTCGGCGGTCGCGACGTTCCCGGCGATCAGCTCGACCCCGTCGAACTGCTTGCGAAACGCCTCGATCGCGCGTCCCATCACCGCGGAGTGGCCATGGGCGATGTCGATGACGATCACGTCCGCGCCAGCGCGGAGCAACTCGGCGGCGCGCTCCAGGTAATCGCCTTTTGCGCCGATCGCGGCGCCGACGCGCAGGCGGCCGTGATCGTCGCGTGTGGCGAAGGGCAGGCGTTCCTGCTTCAATAAGTCCGCGGCCGTCACGAGACCGATCAGCCGGCTGTCCGTGTCGACCAGCGGCAGCTTCTTGATCTTGTGGACGCGCATCACCTCTTCGGCGGTCGCGGCGTCAGGGACTCCCTCGCGGACGATGAGCCGATCGCGCGGCGTCATGCGCTCGGTCACGGTGCCGGCGGTTTCCACGAAACGAAGATCGCGAGCCGTCAACAGGCCGAGCAGTCGCCGGCTCTCGTCGACGACGACGAGCGTGCCGACGCTGGTGCGGCGCATGACGTCGCGAGCCTCGCTGAGCGTCGCGCCCGGCCGGATCGTGTACGGGTCGGCGATGACGCCGTGCTGCCGCCGCTTCACGCGTTCGACCTCGCGGACCTGCGGCTCGATATCACCTGACCTGAACCCGCGATCGATGATGCCGATGCCGCCTTCCTCGGCGACGGCGATCGCCATCTCGGCACGGGTGATCGTGTCCATGTTGGCGGACACGATCGGGCGCTTCAATGTCAGGTGCTCGGAGAGACGCGACGAGAGATCGAGGGTCGCTGGATCCCGCCGCTCGACGACGCTGTACTGCGGGGTGAACAGGAAGTCGTCGAACGTACAGCCGCGTACTGTCTGCAGAAGATCGGTCACGATACGTTCACGGCTTCCCGAACAGCGGCTTGTAGTCCCGGTTGTTCTCGCAGAAGAACTCGTCCACGCGATTGAACTCGGGCAGCATCGGGAACGTGCGCGTGATGAGCCACGGCCCCGCGAATACGTTCGGGTCCTCGATGACCGCCTCGTACTCGAGGGTGCCGAGGTTGGGCCGCCGGAAGCGCTCCACGACGTGGAGATCCTCGGTGGTCTTGTAGCCGTTGATCTCGCTTTCCTTGAAGCCGACGGAATCGACGACGAGGGTGTCGCCTTCCCAGCGGCCGACCGAGTGTCCCATCCAGAACGGATCCGGATCGGGCGGATGCGGTGAGCCGTCGAGCGTGATCGTCCGCGAGAGGTGCAGGTACTCGTGCAGGACGATCAGGTGCTTCGGCGCCTGCACGAACTGCACGTAGTAAGGGACCATGAAGGTCTGCGGCACGCCCGGTGGCGTACAGCTCGAGTAGAGCCCGGTGTCGTCTGGACCGCGAACCACGCGGTACTTCTCCGCGCCAGGTTTCAGGATCGGCGTGCGGGGCAGCGAGCCTGAGGCGGCCGCCGGCGCGGGAGTACCGCGCCCCGGTCCAGCGCCGTATCCGTATACGCCGGTGAGATCGGGCTTGCCATCAGCCGTGCGCGGCGTGGCTTGTTCATTCAGCGGCACTGACGTTGTTGCGGCGACCGCCGTTGTGCCGGCCACATTGACGGTCACCGTTTTGGTCAGCGTGCCGTTCACGCCAGTCACGGTCAGTGTGTAGGTCGTCGTGGCCTTGGGCGTCACCTTCAACACGCCACGCGGCGTCGCGCGCCCGACCGTCGGCTCGATGGTGGTTGTGCGAGGGTTCTCGACGGCCCACGTCAATGTGGTGGATTCACCGGGCCTGATGGAGACCGGGTCCGCCTTGAACTCCATGATGCGCGCCGGCAGCTGGCCGGCTTCCTGATACGGCGAGCGCCCGCGGCCCTGCTGCGGGGCCGCAGGCGGGGCCTGCTGTGCCGCCGACAACGTCAGGCTCGCCGAGACGACGAGGATGAACACTTTGGCGGTCATGAGCGGATCTTTCTCCCGTCGGGGAGCTCGATGACGGCGCTGATCATGGATGGTGCGCCGCTGCGTGCCGCACCGCCGGTGGCGCTGATGACGTCGCCCGGCTTGACCGTCGTACGAATCCAGCCGTAGGAGCGCAGGTGATTGAGGCTCATGAGCTCGATCTCCCACTCGACCGACGCGCCCTTGTCATCCTTCACGTCGAGAAAGATGAATGCGTGCGGATTCGTCCATTCGAAGCGCTTGACTGAGCCCTTCACGGTGACGGGATTGGCCATGTCGTACATCGCGGTCGAGTGATGGGCCATCGCGCGCGTGGTCGCGAACGCCAGCCCGAGACCGGTCGTCAGCAGTGCTCGCCGAGTCAGCATTCTTCCTCCGTAGAGGCAGGTCTTCAGACCCGCCTTGTTTCATTGAGTGCAGCAGTGTACCGCATGTCCGCGCGGCCTAAACCACCTCCGCTCGCGAGCGAGCTACGGCGAGTCTCGCCATCGCCTTGGCGAAGGCGGAGCCCGCGCTCTAGGCGGTGCGCAGCGTACCGGCCGCTGTCGCGTAGACGCACGCGGCGGCGATGAGCGTCGTCGAGAATCCCCAGTTCATCGCGATGAAGACGGCCAGCGTTGCGCCGACAACCGAGAACGCGCCGTTCAAACCCCAGCCCCACGGAATGATCTCAGGGCGTCGTGTCGCCAGCAGCCGCATACCGCCAGGCAGCGGCATACCGAGGAGCACACCAAGCGGAAGCAGTACGGCCACAGCCAGCGCGATTCGCAGCGACAGCGGCCACGGAATCGCGATGTCGATGAGTCGCGGAACGATGAAGGGTGCGGCCAGCGCCACGAGCGCGATGCCGCCCAGCGCCCGCGACGTGACCGTCTTGACGCGAGCAGGATTGATGCGGCGGCTGATCAGACTGCCGATGCCGGTGCCGAGCAACAGCGAGAACAAGGTGACCGTCAGCGAATACACCGGATGTCCGAGCAGCAGCACAAAATTCTGCAGCAGGGCCACCTCCAGCAG
>Ga0111539_10003636_pt1 | contig 20314 bp, 17 predicted proteins | sample RhiMethybrSRZTD1_FD_79667 | JGI IMG/M metagenome (GOLD analysis project Ga0111539, IMG submission 79667) | Populus rhizosphere microbial communities from Tennessee, USA - Rhizosphere MetaG P. TD hybrid SRZTD1 (version 2) (version 2) | ecosystem: Host-associated > Plants > Roots > Rhizosphere >... | reverse complement strand
CTGGTGACCATGTGCGTCGGCGGCGGCATGGGCGCGGCAGGAATCTTTGAACGATTATGACTAAATCCCCACATGTAGGGGCCGACCTGAAGGTCGGCCCCTACGGCAAAAAGGGCGGTTACTGGCTCCTCGAAGATACCGCGCCGGCCGACGTGTTCACGCCGGAGAAGCTCACCGACGAGCACAGGCTGATGGCGCAGACGGCGCAGGAATTCGTCGACAACGAGCTGCTCCCTGCCGTCGATCGCCTCGAGGCCAAGGACTGGGACCTCGCACGCTCGATGATTCGCCGTGCAGCCGATCTCGGGCTGTTCGGCATCGCAGTTCCGGAACAGTACGGCGGGCTCGATCTCGACAAGGCCTCGTCGCTGGTGGTGGTCGAACGTCTGGCCAGGGCCGCGTCGTTCGCGACCACGTTCGGCGGCCAGGCCAACCTGACGATCCTGCCGCTGGTGATGTTCGGCACGCCGGCGCAGAAGGAGAAGTACCTGCCGAGGCTGGTGGCCGGCGAGATCGTCGGCGCCTACGCCCTGAGCGAATCCGGCTCGGGATCGGATGCGCTGGCTGCGAAGACCAGGGCCGTGAAGCAGGCGGACGGCAGCTGGCTGCTCAACGGCGAGAAGATGTGGATCAGCAACGGCGGCTTCGCCGATCTGATCGTCGTTTTCGCCAAGGTCGACGGCGAGCAGTTCACGGCGTTCCTGGTCGAGCGCGCGTTTCCGGGCGTCAGCTCCGGGAAGGAAGAACACAAGATGGGCCTCCAGGGCTCATCCACCACGCCGATCATTCTTCAGGACGCGCGGGTGCCGGCGGGCAACGTGCTCGGCGAGGTTGGCAAAGGCCACAAGGTCGCGCTGAACACGCTGAATTACGGACGATTCAGCCTTGGGGCCATGTGCGCCGGCGGCTGCCGCGGCATCGTCACCGACTCGGTCCGGTACGCGACGCAGCGCCGGCAGTTCGGCCAGCCGATCGCGTCGTTCGGCGCCATCAAGCACAAGCTGGGCGAGATGATTGCCCGCACCTATGCGGCGGAGACGCTCTGCTACCGGATCGCCGGTCTCTTCGATGAGGCGCTGGCCGAATCGCACGACGGCGCGGCGCTCGCTCGCGTGTTCGAGGAATACGCCATCGAGTCGTCCATCGCGAAAGTCCTGGGCACCGAAGTGCTCGACTACGTGCTCGACGAGAACGTCCAGATTCATGGCGGCAACGGCTTCGTCAAGGACTACACCGCCGAGCGCTATTACCGCGATGCGCGCGTCGACGAGGCCGGCGGTGCGATACAGCAGGCTCTCGATCGCGTAGGCGCGGACGACCATCTCGCCGATCTTGTGCTTGATCGCGCCGAACGACGCGATCGGCTGGCCGAACTGCCGGCGCGTGGCCGCGTACTTCGCGCTCTCGGCGATCGCGCCGTGCGCGCCGCCGCTGCACATCGCGCCGAGCTTGAAGCGGGCGAAGTTCAGGACGTTGAACGCCACCTTGTGGCCCTTGCCGATCTCCGAGAGCACGTTCTCGGCCGGCACCTTCACGTCCTGGAAGATCAGCGGCGTCGTCGACGAGCCGTGCAGGCCCATCTTGTGCTCTTCCTTGCCGCTCTTGACGCCGTAGCCGCGCTCGACGAGCAGCGCGGTGAAGTGCTCGCCGTCGACCTTGGCGAAGATCACGAACAGGTCGGCAAAGCCGCCGTTGGTGATCCACATCTTCTCGCCGTTGAGCACGAAGCTGCCGTCGGCCTGGCGCATCGCCTTGGTCCGCGCGCCGAGCGCGTCGGATCCCGATCCCGATTCGCTCAACCCGTAGGCGCCAATCAATTCGCCCGAGAGCAGCTTCGGCAGGTACTTCTGCTTCTGCGCCTCGGTGCCGAAGAGCATCAGCGGCACGATCGTCAGGTTGGCGTGGGCGCCGAAGGTGGCGCCGAACGACGCCGACCGCGCCATCTTCTCGCTGACCACGAGCGAGCTGACCTTGTCGAGGCCGACGCCGCCGTAGGCCTCGGGCACGTCGACGCCCAGCAGGCCGAGCGCGCCGCCGCGCTTCACGAGCTCCCGCGCCAGCGCCCAATCCTTCTGCTCCAGCTGATCGAGCTTCGGCAGCACTTCGGCATCGACGAACTCCTGGGCGGTCTGCGCGATCAGCCGGTGCTCCTCGGTGAGGCGCTCCGGCGTGAACACGCCCTCGGGCGCGGTGGTCTGCAGCAGCCACTCGCCGCCGCGCAGGATCGTCGTCTCGGTTGTTGTCGGCATATCAGACCCTTTCAAAGATACCAGCAGCGCCCATCCCGCCACCAACGCACATCGTCACCATGCCGTAGCGGGCGTTTCGTCGTTTCATCTCGTAGAGCAGCGTCGTCGTCAGCTTCGCGCCGGTGCAGCCGAGCGGGTGGCCGAGCGCAATCGCGCCGCCGTTCACGTTCAACCGCCCGGGATCGATCGGCAGCTCCTTGAGGCACGCCAGCACCTGCGCGGCGAACGCTTCATTGAGCTCGATGAGATCGATCTGATCGAGGGTGAGGCCGGCGAGCTTCAACGCCTTGCGGATCGCCGGCACCGGCCCGACGCCGAAACGCTCCGGCTCGACGCCGGCGGTCGCGAAGGTGACGAAGCGCGCCATCGGCGTGAGGCCAGCCTCGCGCGCGCGATCGGCGGAGGTGACGATCACGGCGGCGGCGCCGTCGCTCGTCTGCGACGAGTTGCCCGCCGTCACCGAGCCGGCCGGGTGGAATGCGGGCCGCAGCTTGGCCAGCGCCTCTGCAGACGTGTCGCGCCGCGGCCCTTCGTCGACGGCGAACGAAACCTTCCGCGTTTTCGGGGCGGCGCCGCCGTTCACGTCGATGAGCGTGGCGGTGACCGGGACGATTTCGTCGGCGAAGCGGCCGCCTTCGATCGCCGCGAGCGCCCGCTGGTGGCTGCGCAGCGCGTAGGCGTCCTGCTCGTCGCGCGAGATGCGCGCCTCGCGCGCGTGGTTCTCGGCGACCAGCCCGGTGCTGAGGTAGACATCGGGATAGCTGTCCATCAGCGTCGGGTTCGGCGCGATCTTGTGGCCGCCCATCGGCACCAGGCTCATCGACTCGGTGCCGCCGGCGACGATGGTCGAGGAGAAGCCGCACATGACGCGCTCGGCGGCGTAGGCAATCGCCTGCAGGCCGGACGAGCAGAAGCGGTTGACGGTGACGGCGGAGGCGCTGACCGGAATGCCGGCGCGAAGGCTGGCGATGCGCGCGACGTTCATCCCCTGCTCGGCCTCCGGCATCGCGCAGCCGAGTATCACATCGTCGATTTCCGAGGCGTCGATGCCGGGCGCGCGCTTCAACGCCTCGCCAATCGCGGCCGATGCGAGCTCGTCGGGGCGCGTGCCCTTCAGCGTGCCGCCCGGCGCCTTGCCGACGGCGGTGCGAACGGCGGAAACGATGACTGCGTCCTTCATTCAACCCGTCCAATCTTCAAGCAAATCCTCGAGCGCATCGGCGGCCTCGCTGACCTTGCCGTCGAAGAGGTGATCCGCCGCGTCGATGACCACCAGTTCCTTCGGCTCCGCGGCGCGGGCGTAGAACTCGCGCATCACCTTGAGCGGGCAGATGTCGTCGAACTCGCCCTGGATGAAGAACTTCGGTTTGGCGCTGCGCTCGACGGCGTCGAAGTCGTAGCGCGACAGCGGCGGCGCGATTCCAATCAGCGTCGAGACGCGGGGGTCCTCGGCGCCCACCGTCAACGCCACCCACGCGCCGAACGACATGCCGGCGGTCCAGAGCCGCGCGCCGGGGTACTGCTGCGCCATGAAATCGAGCGCGGCGCGGAAGTCGTCCATCTCGCCCGGCCCCTCGTTGAAGCTGCCGGCGCTGGCGCCGGCGCCGCGGAAGTTGAAGCGCAGCACGGCGCAGCCAATCCGGCTGAGCGCCTTCGCCGACTGGTACACCATCTTGGTGTGCATCGTGCCGCCGTACGCGGTGTGCGGGTGCGCGAAGACGACCGCCGCGCGCAGCCCGCCCGGATGGCCGGCGCTGACGCGGCCGTCCGCGCCAATCGTGCCGGGCGCGGCGGGTTCGTCGAGCAGCGCTTCCAGCCGGCCGGCCGGCCCCGCAATCTCGCGCAGCGGCATCAGGCCACCCGCCCGCGCGTCGGCGAAGCCCCGGCGCGCGAGGTCCCGCGCGGCTCGGGCGAAGCGGCCGCAACGCCGGTGAAGTCGCGCACGAGGTCGGCGAACGCATCGGGCCGCGTGATCGTGCCGAGGTGTCCCGTGCGCTCGAGCACCACGGCGCGCGCGTTCTGAATCCGCCGCGCGTACTCGGACGACCCTTCGACCGGCACCACATGATCGAGGCCGCACTCGCCGGTGACGATCAAGGTCGGCGCGCCGATCCGTTCGCAGTCGGGCCCGAGATCGATCGTGGTGATCAGCTGCGCGCGCGCCGCCATCCGCGACAGCGACACCGGCGCCGACACGAGCGTGCGCAGCCCGCGCAGCGTGAAGCGCCGGCGGGCGCGCCGGTCGGGAATCGCCGCGCAGATCTCCGGCCGCAGCCGCAGCGGCGACTCGGCCAGGAAGATCGGCCCGAAGATCCACGGCGCGCGCAGATACAGCTGGTGCCGCGGGCGCAGCCGCAGCATCGGCCGCGGCGTCGAGGCGAGCACCAGCGCGCAGCAGCGGTCCGGATAACGCGCCGCGAACCGGACGGCGACGAGGCCGCCGAACGAGACACCGCAAATCGTCGCGCGCTCGATCCCCTTCTCGGCCAGCGCCTGCTCGACCTGCGCCGCGTAGCCGTCGAAGTCGTCGGCTTCGAGCGAAAACGTCAGGACGCGGAAGCTCGACGCCAGCGCGTCGACGGCCGGACGCAGGTATTCCCACCGGCCCTGGAGGCCGGGGATGAGCACGAGTGGCGGCCCACTGCCGCGGTCGACAATCTTCATCGGAAATCGAACCTTGAACCCAGAACCCAGAACCCAGAACCCAGAACCCAGAACCCAACCCAGAACCCAGAACCCTGAACCCAGAACCTCAGCGTCAGTTCCGCAGCGGCTTGCCGCTGCGAAGCGTGTGCTGGATCCGTTCGAGCGTCTTGCGCTCGCCCGACAGCTTCAAGAAGGCTTCACGCTCGAGGTCGAGCAGGTACTGTTCACTCACCACTGTCTGATGCGGCAACGCGCCGCCGGCGAGGACGTTCGCCAGCGCCCGCCCGACCACGGCGTCGTGCTCGCTGATCCGTCCGCCGCGCAGCGCCAGGTGGATGCCGAGCTTCAGCGCCGCCAGCACGCTGTCGCCGCCAACGACGACGCCGGCGCGCGGCGCCGGACGCTGATATCCCTCGCGCACCCGCTCGAGCGCGCACTCCTTGGCGTCGGCGATCAGCCGCTCACGGTTCATCGTCACGCGGTCGGCTTCGTCGAGGAAGCCGAGGCGACGCGCGTCGGCCGCGCTCGCCGACACCTTCGCGAAGCCAATCGTCTCGAACACGCGCTGCACGAACGGCAGCAGGTCGCCGTGCGTCGGCGGCAGTCCCTCGACGGCGCGGGCGAGCATCTCCTTGGTGCCGCCGCCACCGGGGATCAGCCCGACGCCGACCTCGACCAGGCCGATGTAGCTCTCTGCCGCGGCCTGCACCCGATCGCCGTGCAGCGTGATCTCGCAGCCGCCGCCGAGCGTCAGCCCGGCGGGCGCGACGACGACCGGCACGTCGGCGAAGCGCAGCGCCTGGGTCGCGCCCTGGAACGCGCGGATCATCATGTCGATCTCGTCCCAGTTGCCTTCCTGCGCCTCGAGCAGCAGCAGCATCAGGTTGGCGCCGGCCGAGAAGTTCGGCGCGTCGTTGCCGACGACCAGCGCCGCGAAGTTCGCCGCCGCCTCCTTCACGCCGGCGTGCATCATCTGGATCGTGTCGCCGCCGATCGCGTTCATCTTCGAGTGGAACTCGAGCGCGAGGACGCCGTCACCGAGATCGATGAGGCTGGCGCCGGCATTCTTGCGCACGACGCGCTGGCGATCCTTGGCCGCGCGCAGCAGCTGCAGGTCAGGCGCCGCCGGCGGCACGCCATCGTCGCGGAAGCGGTCGGCGGTCTTCGCCTTGAACGATTTCGCGGCGTCGGCGAGCGCGGCCTGGTCCTCGCCGAAGACATGTCTGGCGCCGATGGCGTCGATGATCTCGAACGGGCCCAGCTCCCAGCCGAACCCCCATCGCATGGCGCGATCGACGTCGTCGATCGAATAGGCGATGTCCGGCGCGACCTGTGTGGTGTAGACGAGCGTAGGCGCGAGCGTGTCGCGCAGGAACTGCCCGACCTTGTCCTTGCCGAGATAGAGGCTCTTGATGCGCTCGCGCAGGTCGTCGATCGACCGCGCGGCGTCGAGGGCAGCAAGCCGCGCCGACTGCTTCGGGCGGTAGGTCAGCGTCGCCGGATCGAGGGTGAGGATCTCCGATCCCGATTTGGTCTTCTCGCGCTTGTAGAAACCCTGGCCGGCTTTTTCTCCCACCCATCCGCGCTCGACCAGCGCGGCGACGAGCGGCGGCAGCTCGAAGCGCAGATTTCTCGCGACGTGCGCGAGGATGTCGATGCCCGCGATGTCCATCGTCCGGAACGTCGCGCTCTTCGGCCGGCCGATCGCCGGGCCGGTGATCGCGTCGATCTCCTCGATCGTGTACTGCCCCGACTCGAGGGCGCGCAGTACCTGCGTCACGCCGTAGAGGCCGATGTGGTTGGCGATGAAATTCGGCGTGTCCTTCGCGAGGACCACGCCCTTGCCGAGCCGGCGGTCGGAGAAACGCGAGACGCGATCGACGACGGCACGATCTGTCTCGCCAGTCGGGACGACTTCGAGCAGCCGCAGGTAGCGCGGCGGGTTGAAGAAATGCGTCCCGAGCCAATGCTTCCGGAAGTCGTCGCTGCGGCCTTCGGCCAGCGAGGCGATCGGAATGCCCGACGTGTTCGACGTGACGATGGTGCCGGGGCGGCGGACGGCGTCGACGCGCTCGAGCAGCGAGCGCTTGATGTCGATCTGCTCGACGACCGCTTCGAGGATCCAGTCGGCGGCCGCCGCCTTCGCCAGGTCGGCGTCGAAGCTGCCGGTGGTGATGAGCGAGGCGGCGTCGGGCGTGAAGAACGGATCCGGCTTCAGCGCGCGGGCGCGCTTCAGGCCTTCGCGAGCGGCATCGGCAGTGACGTCGAGCAGGACGACGGGGACGCCGGCGTTGGCGAAGTGGGCGGCGATCTGCGCCCCCATCGTGCCGGCGCCGAGGACGGCGACCGATCGCATCGGCGTGACGGGCGTGTCCATCAGCGAACCCGCGCCCCGTGGAGGAAGAAGTCGACCACTTCGTCGGCCTCGGCCTCGAGCGAATAGCGGCGCTTGCTCAGGATCCAGTTGGTGGCCATCTCGTCGAGCGCGCCGAACAGCATCTTGGCCGCCGAGGTCGGCTTGATGTCGGCGCGGAAGATCCCCTGGCGCTGGCCGTCGGCGATCGCCTCGCGGATCAGGCCGAGGTAGTCGCGCAGCAGCGTCGACGAGAAGCGCTCCATGAACTTCGTCGACTGGCGGAGCTCGACCTGGAAGACCACCGCGAGGTTGCGGTCGCTGCCCAGGCGGGCGAGGTGGCCGCGCGCGAGGCGGCGCAGGCGCTCGGGCGGATCGGCGAGGTTGGCGACCGCCTCGCGGCCGCGGCTCAAGCCGTCGCGCATGCTGCGTTCGAAGATCGAGATCAAGAGATCGTCCTTGCTCTTGAAGTAGAGGTAGACCGTGCCGGCCGCGACGCCCGCGGCGCGGGCGACGTCGGCGACCTGGGCGTTGAAGTAGCCGCGCTCGGCAAAGATGTCGATCGCGGCGCGCAGGATCGCGTCGCGCTTGGGTGCCGGCGGCGGCTCGGCCTCGCGGGCGCGGGAGCGGCGGGCGACGGTCAGAGGCATACTGAATGAATGTTCATTCAGTGGGCCGTGCCCTGTCAAGCAGACATTGCGTCCCTGAGCCCGGTTCGCGCGCAACAGTGGGAAAAATTGAACCGGCCTCAGCGCCAGCGCGTCAGGATCGATTCGCGCTCGAAGAGCGCGACGCTGAGCAGCGTCAGCAGTATCCACAACACCAGCAGACCGAGCCCGAGCACGGCGAGCGTCCCTGCGGAGAGCCAGACCGTGCCGGTGAACTGGGCGACGAGGATCCCCGTCAGCGGGAGGATGATCAGCACGCCGAATTGCTGCGCCGTGCGCGCGTCGTTGACGCGCGACGAGATCAGGATGGCGGCTTGCAGAGACAAGAGCGCCGCCGCCGGCGCGACCAGGAAGACGAGCACGAAGGTTCGCGCGCTGGCCATCGCCCCGATCACGCCGGGCGCGCCGAAGAGGAGGATGCCGCCGAAATAAATCACCAGCCCGGCCAGCGAGATCGCCAGCGTGGGCGCCAGCGCCCCAATCACTTTCGCCGTCAGGATCTCGTAGGTCGTCACCGGCGTCGCCAGGAGAGGCTCGAGCGTCCGCGCCTGCTTCTCGCCGACGATCGCGTGCGCGGCCAGCGCCATCGCCCCGGTGATCGGCGTCAGGAGGAACAGCATCAGGAACTGCTGGAACAGGAACAGCTGCACGTGCCCGTCGTCCGACAGGTCGGCGTGAATGCCGGCCACCGCGCTCACCATCACCAGATCCGAATCGTCGCCGAGGCCGCGGCCGGTCAGCGCCGGCACCACGACCACGATGCCGAACGGCAGCACCAGCGACAATACCGTCACCAGCACGACGGGCAGCAGCGCCGCCCGGTTGCGCGCCAGGTCGAGAAATTCCTTCGTCACCAGCGTCCGGATGCGCATCAGCCTTCCTGTTGCGTCAGGTGGAGGTAGACGTCCTCGAGCGCCGGAATCTCCACCCGCACTTCGAGAATCCTCGCGCCGGCGGCCACCAGCGCGGCAACCAGGGTGGGCGTCTGCTCCTCCGGCGACGGCAGCCGCACCGCCAGCGCGACGCCGTCCATCGTCACCTCGATGCCGGGAACCGCGCGCCGCGCGGCATCGACGTACCGCGACGCGTCTCCCGCGATCCGAACGATGAGGCGGCCTGTTGTCAGGCGCTGCCTCAGCGCCTCCGGCCGATCGATCGCGAGCAGGCGCTCCTGCAGGACCGCGACGCGGTCGGCCAGCCGCTCGGCCTCGTCGAGGTTGTGGGTCGACATCAGAATCGCGCAGCCGGCGGCGCGCTTTTCGTCGAGCAGCTGCCGGACCGTGCGCGTCACCTCGGGATCGAGGCCGGAGGTCGGCTCGTCGAGCAGCAGCACCACCGGATCGTGCAGCAGCGTCCGCGCGAGCGCCACCTTCTGCCTCGTCCCCTTCGACAGCTCGGCCGTCCGCGTACCCGCGCGCGAGCTCAGCTCGAAGATCTCGAGCGCGCGATCGATCGTGCGCTCAGCGTGGGCGAGGCCGTACAAGCCGGCATAGACCGTGAGATTCTCGCGGACCGTCAGGCGATCCCAGAGCCCGGGCGATTCGGTGAGGAATCCGATGCGGCTGCGCAGCGCCGAGCCGGTGGCCCGCGTCAGCTGGACGCCGTCGAGGGTCACCGCTCCGCTGGTCGGCGCAATCAATCCGGCCAGCATCCGCATCGTCGTCGTCTTGCCGGCGCCATTCGGGCCGAGCAGCGCAACGATCTCGCCGCGGGTGACTTCGAACGAGACGTTGTTGACGGCGGTCCGCGTGCCGAACCGGCGGGTCAGCCCGGTGGCGCGGATCACGAGGGCGGGTGGGCCAGGTACGACGGGTGGGGCAGGTCGGAGGGCAGGTAGGGCGGGTAGGGCTGATGGTGGCCCACCGCCAAACCTGCGCCACCGGCTCTACCGGTCCTCGGTTCGAATTCGTACAAGCCGGGTGTCACGAGGACGCGGCCGTTCTTGCCAAAGAACAAGCTGCTCGGCGCGAGGATGCCGGCGGCGTTGAACTGCACGACGCGTGTCTTGTCGCCGTCGCGGTCGTAGACGTAGGTGTAGGGCACGACGAAGGCGATCCAGAGATTGCCGGCGGGATCGACCGCGGCCGTGCGAATGGTCGGCGCGACCAGCGGCATCTCGCCCTCGCTGGTCTGCCGCTTCGGCCAGCGCGTCGGCAGGTTGTTGACGAACTGATCGATCTCGCGCCCCTGCACGCGACGCTCGAACACCAGCTGCCCGGCCGCGTCGTACTTCCGGAACAGCGGTTCGCCGGTCTGGAAGACGAAATAGAACCCGCCGGTCGGATCGACCAGCGGCATGCCGCTGTTGAGCGCCAGATGCACTTCCGCATCGTCCTCGTGGCCGGTGCGGCGCAAATTCCCGATGCTGCGATTGGCCCCGCCGCGCAGGTCGTACTCGGTGATGAGCGCACCGGTCTCGGGCTGCGACATCAGGATCGACGTGCCGGTGTACTGCAGCGAGCCGATACCGTTGAGGACGGTATTGCCGAGGACGACGCGCGTCCGCAGCCGGCCGGGCAGCAGGAAGCCGCCGATGCGGAAGCCGGCCGGGGTGAAGATCTGGATGCGCTCCTTGTTGTTCGGCGCGTCGGCGACGACAAAGGTTCCATTCGGCTCGACCGCGAATGCCGTCGGATCGATGATCCGGCCCTCTTCGCCGCCGATGTGCACGATCTCCCACGAGCTCGCCTGCTCGGCGTCGAGCCCGTGCACGACATGAGCCCGGCGATCGAACACGAAGTACTGTCCCGACGCCGACTGCTGAAACCCCGCCACCTCCCTGAACTTGCCGGCCAGGTGCGGCGGCACCGCGCTCACCGATCGCAGCAGGTCGGGCTTGAGGGCAGAGAGCGACACGGCGAGGAGGCCACAGCCGGCGATGGCGCAGAGGGCGCGCACGATCATAGGTACCTGCGCGCTCGGCGCGCGCGGCCGCCTCAGTAGCGGGCCGTTTCGCGAATGGCCTTCAGCACATCCGAGGACTGCGGCAGGATCGCTTCTTCGAGGTCCGGGCAGTAGGCCACGGGACAATTGAGCGCGCCGACGCGCCTGACCGGGGCGTCGAGATGCTCGAACAGCTCGCCGCCCACCCGCGCCGCCAGCTCGGCGCCGAAGCCGCACATCACCTGATCTTCGTGGGCGATCACGATCCGGTTGGTGCGCTTGACGTGAGTGGCGATCGCATTCCAGTCGTAGGGAACGATGGTCCTCAGATCGAGCACCGCGACGCTGATGTGATCCTTCTCCGCCTGCTGCGCCGCCAGCAGCGACCGCTGCACCAGCGCACCCCAGGTGACGAGCAGCACGTCCTCGCCTTCCCGCCGCAGCGCCGCGCGGCCGAACGGGATCATGAACTCTTTGCCGGGATACTCGCCCTTGTTGTAGGTCTGGCGGTAAAGGTGCTTGTGCTCGAGGAAGAGCACCGGATCGTCGCAGCGAATCGAAGTGCGCAGCAGCCCCGCGGCGTCGACCGCGTTCGACGGGTAGACGACGCGGACGCCGGGGCAGTGCGCGAAGATGCTCTCGCCCGACTGGCTGTGATACGGCCCGCCGCCGCGCAGGTAGCCGCCGATCGGCACGCGGATCACAAGCGGGCACGACCACGTGTTGCCCGATCGGTACCGCAGCATCGTCATCTCGTCGCGGATCTGCATCATCGCCGGCCAGATGTAGTCGAAGAACTGGATCTCGACCACCGGCTTCAGGCGGCGCGTCGCCATGCCGACGGCGCGGCCGACGATGTTGGCCTCGGCGAGCGGGGCGTTGAAGACGCGATCGTCGCCGTACAGGCGCTGCAGCCCGTGCGTCAGCTTGAAGACGCCGCCTTTGCCGGGCACCACCGGCAGCGCCTCTTTCTTGCTCGCATCGGCGACGTCCTCGCCGAAGACGACGATGCGCGCGTCGCGCGCCATCTCGTCCTTCAGCGTGCGGTTGATGGCTGAAACCATCGTCTCGGGCTTGCCCTCGGGCGCGGCCGGCGTGTCGAACGCGGCCGACGTCGGATCGACGTCGGGCGAGTAGAGCCAGAGCTGCGCCGTGCTCTTCGCCGGCTTCGGCGCTGCCAGCGCCTTGAGCGCCGCCTCGTTCACCTCGCGCTCGACCTCGGAGAGGATCGCTGCGAGGTCGTCGTCGCTGGCGAGGCCGTTCTTCTTCAGGAACTCGGTGAAGCGCGCGATCGGATCGCGCCGCGCCTCGGCCTCGCGCTCCGCCGGCGGCTTGTACAGCTTCTCGTCGTCGGAGAGCGAATGCGAGTAGGGGCGGATGACGCGCGCGTGCACGAACGCCGGTCCCTTGCGGGCGCGGACGTAGTCGGTCGCGGTGCGCAGCGCGCGCAGGCTGGCGAAGAAATCGGTGCCGTCGATCGAGTCGACGTGCAGCCCCGGAAACGATCGCACCAGCCGCGAGATGTCGCCGCCCGGCGTCTGCACTTCCACCGGCACCGAGATGGCGTAGCCGTTGTCCTCGACCAGGAAGAGGATCGGCAGCCGCTTGGTGCAGGCCGAGTTCAGCCCTTCCCAGAACTCGCCCTCGCTGGTCGCGCCCTCGCCGAGCGACACGTAGGTGACTTCGTCGGCGCGGAAGCGCGCGTCGCGGTCGGGAATCTGCGGCACGCGGCTGTAGATGACGCCGGCTTCCGCGGCGCCGACCGCATGCAGCACCTGCGTGCCGGTCGGACTCGATCCCGAGACGATGTTGTAGGCGGGGTGGCCCCAGTGCGACGGCATCTGCCGGCCGCCCGATGCCGGGTCGTCTTTGGCGCCCACCGAGGCGAGCAGCATCTCGTAGGGCGTGACGCCGAGACGCAGGCACAGCGCGCGGTCGCGATAGTAGGGGAAGAACCAGTCGTAGCCCGGTTTGAGCGTGAAGCCCGCGGCGACGAGCACCGCTTCGTGGCCGGCGCCGCTGATCTGAAAGAAGATCTGGCTCTGGTTTTTGAGCTGGATTTCCTTGTCGTCGAGCTTGCGCGAGAGCAGCATCGTGCGGTGGACGGCGAGGAGATCGTCGCGCTGCAAGCCTTCGAACGCCTCGGTTTCCCGCCCGTTCAGGACCGCTTTCATGCTCGGCCGAATTATAGCATCCGCCCCTGTTGGTATATGCTCGACGACCATGAGCATTCAGACGGTTCGTCTCCATCGCTGGGACGAGATCGCGCTCGAAAAAGTCACCGAGATGCTGTCGCGCAAGATCGTCACCGGCGAGCATGAGATGCTCGCGCAGATCTACTTGAAGCGCGGCTGCCTCGTGCCGATGCACTCGCACGAGAGCGAGCAGATGACCTACATCCTGCAGGGCGCGCTGAAGTTCCTGATCGGCGGCGAGGAGATCACCGTTCGCGAAGGTGAGGTGCTCCACATCCCGTCGTGGGTCGAGCACCAGGCGGAAGCGCTCGAGGACACGTTCGAGCTGGATTTATTCAGCCCGATCCGGCAGGACTGGCTCGATCACACCGACGACTACTTCCACCGCTAACAAGTTCCTCAGGAGCTCGGTATGAACGTGACCCGCCGTTTCGTCGCCGGGGCCATGTCGTTGTGCGCATCGGTCGTCGCCGCAGCGTGGCTGTCGGCACAATCCCCCGCACCCCTCCGCGGCTTCTCGGCGGCGTCGAGCGCCGCGCAGCAGCAGCGCGAGCGCGAGATGAAGGCGGCGCCGTCGGCGAAGCTCGCCGAGGCCGACTTCGACGTGATGACCGCCGAGCCGCATCACACGGGCTCGCCCTACGAGATCAAGCTCGCCGATTACGTCAGCGATCAGCTCAAGCAGTTCGGGATCGAATCGACGAAGTACGAGTACAGCGTGCTGCTGCCGTGGCCCGGGCGCCGCCGCATCGAGGTGGTGGCTCCCGACAGCTACAAGCTCGAGGTCGAGGAAGAGAAGATCCGCGGCGACCAGTGGGCCGACAAGCCCGGCATCCTGCCGGCCTACAACGCCTACTCGCCGTCGGGCGACGTCACCGGCGAGATCGTCTACGTCAACTACGGCATCCCGGCGGATTACGAGACGCTCGCCAAGCTCGGCATCGACGTGAAGGGGAAGATCGTGCTGGCGCGCTACGGCGGCAGCTGGCGCGGCATCAAGCCGAAGGTCGCGGCCGAACACGGCGCCATCGCCTGCCTCATCTACTCGGACCCGCACGAGGACGGCTATTTTCAGGGCGAGGTGTATCCCGACGGCCCGTTCCGCGGCTGGGGGATGATCCAGCGCGGCAGCGTCATGGACATGCCGCGTTATCCGGGCGACCCGTCGACGCCCGGGCGGCCGTCGAAGCCGGGCGTCGAACGCGTGCCGATGGACAAGATCGAGACCTTCGCGCCGATTCCGGTGCAGCCGATGTCGTATCGCGACGGCGTCGAGCTGCTGAAGCGGTTGAAAGGGCCGGTCGCGCCCGAAGCGTGGCGCGGCGCGCTGCCGATCACGTATCACATCGGTCCCGGCCCGGCGAAGGTTCACGTGAACCTGCAGATGGAGTACGCCCAGCGCCGCCTGATCAACGTCGTCGGCCGCATCCCCGGCGCGGTCGCGCCCGACGAATGGATCATCGTCGGCTCGCATCGCGATGCGTGGACCTTCGGCGCGTCCGACTCGGTCAGCGGCCACGTGTCGATGATGAGCGTCGCCCGCGCGATGGGCGAGATGGTGAAGAAAGGGTGGAAGCCGCGGCGCACGCTCCTGTTCGTCAGCTGGGACGGCGAAGAGCAGGGGCTGCTCGGGTCGACCGAGTGGGTCGAGGATCTCGCCACGGAGTTGAAGGCAAAGGCCGCAATCTACGTGAACCGGGATGCCGGCGCCGGCGGCTTGAACTTCGCCAGCAGCGCCGTGCATTCGTTGAAGCCGTGGGTGCACGAGCTCGCGCAGTCGATTCAGCCGGACGGCAATTCGAAGACGCTCTACGACCTCTGGCTGGAGCGGGCGCGCGAGGAGAAACGCGAAGGGCAGCCGCCGATCGACGCGCCGGTGGTCGGCGCGCTCGGCTCGGGCTCCGACTACACCGCCTTTCTCGATCACATCGGCGTCGCGTCGGTCGACATGGGGCTCAACGGCCGCGGCGGCGACGGCAGCTATCACTCGACCTACGACAACCCGACCTGGTTCAAGAAGTACATCGACCCGCAGTTCAAGTTCAGCGTGCTGGCGGCGCAGCTGACCGGCGTGGCGCTGCTGCGGCTGGTCGACGCCGAGCTGCTGCCGTTCGACTACGAGTCGTACGGGCGGCAGATTCTCGACTACATCGGCGAGATCGAAAAGCAGGCCACCGCCGCATCGGCCGACAACGCGAAGAAGGTGGACTTTGCCGGGATGCGGACCGCGGCGGAAGCGTTCGCCAAAGCCGGCGCCGACATCCGCGCGCGCGGCGAGACGCTGCTCGCCGGTTCGAGCAGCGCGACGCCGCAGGCGCTGGCCGAGATCAACCGCAGGCTGATCATGGCCGAACGCGATCTCGTCGAGCCGTCAGGGCTGCCGGATCGGCCGTGGTACCGACATGTCATCTACGCGCCCGGCCTCTACACCGGCTACGGCGTGAAGACGATTCCCGGCGTGCGCGAGGCGGTGGATGCGGGGAACTACACGCGCGCCGCCGAGCAGGCCGCGCAGGTGATCAGCGCGCTGCAGCGCGCGACGAAGACCCTGACGGGGAACTGAGACTGGCTACTGGCGACTGCGACTGACGCCTGAGACTGGCTACTGACAACTGCGACTGGCGCCTGAGACTGGCTACTGACGACTGCGACTGGCGCCTGGGACTGGCTACTGACGACTGCGACTGGCTCTAGTGAACCCGGCGATCGTAGTCGTTGGCGCGGCCGCCGGAGTAGACGTCGAACTTCTTGCGCACGCGATTGATCTTCCATTTCAGATATCGGTATTTCAATTCTGAAAGCGGGTGGATCCGCGCGCCTTTGAGGTAGAGGTATCCGACGATCAGCCCGCCGAGATGGGTGGCGTTCGCCGTGCCGCCGGTTTCGCTCAGCGACGAGAAGAACGCAATCGCGCCCATGATCGCGACGAACACTTTCGCCGGGATCGGGAAGACGAAATACATGTAGATCGGGCGATCGGGGAAGTACAGCGCGTAGGCCAGCAGCAGCCCGTAAATCGCGCCGGAGGCGCCGATGATGTTCGAATGCTGCACCTGCTGAGCAAAGCCGAAGGGCAGCGTCGAAAACAGCACGGTTAGCGCGCCGGCGCCGATGCCGGTAACGAAGTAGAACTTGAGGAAGTCGCGCGTTCCCCAGATCCGCTCGAGCTCGGCCCCGAACATCCACAACGCGAGCATGTTGAACACGATATGGAAGATCCCGCCGTGCAGGAACATGTAGGTCGCGAGCTGCCAGAGCCAGAACTTGTGCAGCACCAGCACCGGCACCAGCCCGAGCGCGTCAACCACGGGGCGCACGAACGCGGTGACGAGGAACATCACCACGTTGGCGGCGATCAGCGCCTTCAGCGTGGTCGAGACCGGCCCCGGGCCGAAGGAGAACGACGAGGCGTAAGGTGATGAAGGACGTCGCATGTGCGGGTTCCGGAGAATCGTACTATATCCGGACGGGGCGGCGTCTGCCGTCCCGAATATCTAGCGCCGGAGCAACTTTTGTACCCGGCCAAAAATTATCGCCGCAGCGTCGCTGAATTCATCCACTTGCAGCAGCATCGCTGTGAAAGCCAGCGCAGCCAGCCCGCCGCCGATTGACGCGCCGAGCCGGATCATCTGCGGCAGCAGGCCCGAGCCGGGCACCGCGCTCTCCATTGCACGTTGAATCACGAGCGCGGCAATCGCCATCACAGCCGACGACACCAGGGCTTTCATCAACGTCAGCAACAGCCGCCGCCCGTCGAGGCTGCCGAGGCGCCGCCGCAGCAGCCAGACGAGCGCGGCGCCGTTGGCAATCGAGGCCAGCGACGTGCCGAGCGCCAGCCCTTCGAATCCGATCGTCCGCACCAGCGCCACGCTCGCGACCACGTTGACCGCAATCGCGCCGGCGCTGACCGTTGCCGGGACGCGGCTGTCGCCGATCGCGTAAAAGGTCGGCGACGCGATCCGCACCGCCGAATAGCCGGCGAGGCCGAGCGCGTAGAGCCGCGCCGCTGCCGCGGTTGCCGTGGTGTCGGCCGGCACGAACTGGCCGCGCTCGAACAGCAGCCGCACGATCGGCGTCGCCAGCACGAAGAGGCCGACCGTAGCGGGGATGTTCAGCATCAGCATCATGCCGAGCCCGCGCGACACGGTGCGGCGGATGCCGCTCGTGTCCTGCACTGCCGCATGCCGCGACACCGCCGGCAAGACCGCCGTGCCGATCGACACGCCGAACAGTCCGATTGGCAGGTACATCAGGCGGAAGGCGTAGGTCAGCCACGAGGCCGCGCCGGTTCCCTGGCTCGTCGCCAGCAGCGTGTTGACGAAGAGGTTCACCTGCGTCGCCGCCAGGCCGATGGTGCCCGGCCCCATCAGGATCAACGTCCGCCGCAGCACCGGATCGCGCGGATCGAACACCGGCCGGTAGCGAAACCCTTCCCGCCGCAGCGGCGGCCACTGGATCGCCATCTGCCCGAAGCCGCCGGCCAGCGCCGCGATCGCAATCGCCATGATCGGCGGCTGCCCGAGCGCCGGCATCAGAGGCACCAGCGCGAACGCGCCGGCAATCGCCGCGAGGTTGAACATCGCCGGCGACAGCGCCGGCACGAAGTAGTGGTGCAGCGAGTTGAGCATGCCCATCATCGCCGCGGCCACCGCGACCATCGTCAGGAACGGAAGCATCACCCGCGTGAGCTGCACCGTCAGCTCGAGCTTTCCCGGCACGCTGCCGAAGTCGCCGGCGTAGATCTCGATCAGCGGCCGCGCGAACACGATCCCGAGCACGACGAGCGCGCCGGTCGCGATCAGCAGCACGTTGAGCACGTTGTTCGCGAGCCGCCACGCGTCGGCTTTGCCCTTGAGCGTCAGCTCGTGTGTGAAGGTGGGCACGAACGCCGCGCTCATCGCCCCTTCCGCGAACAGATCGCGCACGAGGTTGGGGATCCGGAACGCGACGACGAACGCGTCCATCTCGTTGCCGGCGCCGAAGAACGCGGCGAGCACCTGATCGCGGCCGAGCCCGAGCAGGCGGCTGGTGAGGGTGGCGATGCCGGTGACGCCGGCGTAGCGCGCGAGCCCGCCCCCAGGCCGCGCGGGATGTCCGGGGTCGGACACCGTGTCCGGTTTCATCGGCGGCGGCGAGGGTAGCACACAAAAAAACGGCCCCTGCCGCAGGACGGCAGGGGCCAAAAGGAGGATGGATGAGAGGCTGGGTCGCCGTCTCGAAAGATTAGACGCACGCCGCGGGCAAAAGTTTTCAACCGCCCGAGAGCTTCTGGCGCACGAGCTCGTTGACAGTCTTGCCGTCTACGTTCTGACCCGCCAGTTTCGTCATCACCGCCTTCATTACCTTTCCTATATCTTTCGGCGAGGCGGCGCCGGTCTCACGCACGGCGTCGGCGACGGCCTGCTCGACCGCGGCCGGATCGATCGCCGGCGGTAGATACGCTTCGAGCACGAGGATTTCCGCCGCCTCTTTGTCAGCGAGATCCTGACGGCCGCCGCTGGTGAACTGGGCGATGGAATCTTTCCGCTGCTTGACGAGCGACGCGACGACCTGCTGGGATTCGGCGTCGTTGAGCACGCGGCCGCGCTCGACCTCACGGTTGGTGAGCGCGGTCTTCAGCATGCGGAGCGCGGTGAGGCGAATCGGATCGTGCCGGCGCATCGCGTCGGCGATGGCCGCGTTCAATTCGTCAGCGAGGGCCAAAGGCCTACTCGCCGCCGGGGCGGCGCGGCGGAATCGTCTGCGGCTGCGGCTGGCCGGGCTGCTGCGGCGGCGGCGCCACCATGCCCGGCACCGCCACGCCGCCGTACGGTGCGGACGGCTGGGCTCCGGGCTGCGCGACCGGCTGACTGTTCGGGTCCTGGACCTGCGGCTGCGGCATGAACGGCTGCTGCCCGAAATTCCGGCCCGGCTGCGGCGCGACCGTCGGGCCCTGCTGCTGCGGGAACGTGTTGAACACCGGGCCGCGCTGGCCGCCCGGCGGCACCACGACGTTCGGCGCCGGCTGCTCATCGTCGGCATCGTCGTCGGCGGCGACCGGCGGCGGCGTGTACTGCGGCGCCGGCTGCTGGAAGACCGGCGGCGGCGTCGACGAGACCGGCGGCCGCGCGCTGGCGAGGGTCGGCACGACGATGATGCGATCGAAGCGCGAGAGGTTCGCTGCTTCGACCGCGCGCGGCGCGGCGATGTAGCCGCTCATCGCGCGCAGCAGCACTTCGAGCGCCGTCGATTCCGGAACGTTGTTCAGCTCGAGCGTGATCGGCCCGCCCGGAATGCGTTCGACGTTGATGATCTTCGTCTGGCCGACGCGCGCCCACTCGGTGAGGATCTGGCGGATGGTCGCGTCCTTCGCGACCACCGACACGCGTCCGTTCTGCATGGTCACGTGGACGTCGGCCACGGCGGTGGACGGCACGGCCAGCCACGAAACGGCGACGAACAGCATGGTCTGCAGGGCCTTGATTTTCATGGGAAGCCCTATTATACCGCCGCTTCGCGCCGATCCGAGCCGGACGGTTACTTGCGCCTGAAGTAATCGATGACCTGGGTGAGGATCTCGTCGAGCTGGTGCTTCGGCTTGTAACCGATGAGTTTTTCGACCCTTGTGAGATCTGGCACGCGCCGCGGCATGTCCTCGAACCCCGATTCGTAGGCCTGGTCGTACGGGATCAGCTTGATCGGCGACGTCGATCCGCTCAGCTCGCGCACCCGCTCGGCGAGCTGGTAAATGGTCACCTCCTGGACGTTGCCGATGTTGATGACCTGGCCGATCGCCTTCGGTTCGACCACTAGCTTCATCAGCGCGCCGACGACGTCGTTCACATGGGTGAACGCGCGCTGCTGCTTGCCGTCGCCGAATACGGTGATCGGCTCGCTGGCCAGCGCCTGCCGCACGAAGTTGGGGATCACCATGCCGTATTGCCCCGACTGCCGCGGGCCGACGGTGTTGAAGAACCGGACGATGATCACCGGCAGCTTCCGCTCCTTCCAGTAGGCGAGCGCGAGGAACTCGTCGATCGCCTTGCTGCAGGCGTAGGCCCAGCGGTGCTTTGGCGTCGGGCCGAGCACGAGATCCGAGTCCTCGCGGAAGGGCACGTCCTCGCTCTTGCCGTAGACCTCCGAGGTCGAGGCAATCACCACCAGCTTCTTCTTCTTGTTGGCGTGCTTCAGCACCACTTCGGTGCCGTGCACGTTGTTCTCGATGGTGTGCACGGGTTCCTCGACGATCTTCTTGACACCCACTGCCGCGGCGAGATGTACGACGACGTCGCAGCGGTCGATGTGCTCGGCGAGGAGCGGCTCGTTCGTCACCGAGTCGAT
>Ga0111539_10003634_pt1 | contig 20318 bp, 18 predicted proteins | sample RhiMethybrSRZTD1_FD_79667 | JGI IMG/M metagenome (GOLD analysis project Ga0111539, IMG submission 79667) | Populus rhizosphere microbial communities from Tennessee, USA - Rhizosphere MetaG P. TD hybrid SRZTD1 (version 2) (version 2) | ecosystem: Host-associated > Plants > Roots > Rhizosphere >... | reverse complement strand
TCCCGCGGATCGGGCGGCGTCACCTTGATGTCGCTCACGGAAGCAGGACCTGACGTGGCTTCATGCCCTGCAAGTTACGCGGGGGGGACCGGCCCAAACAGGAACTGCATCACAGCTCCCGGGCCATAATGATGATGCCCCTGCTCAGTCAGACGATGCGGTAGCTGGGACGGTATTCCCCGACCAGTTTCATGCGCCTTTCGGCGACGAAGCCCCGCAGCAGCTCGTCGAGCGGGCCGGCGATCTGCGGCTCCGCGTGGATCTCGAAGGGGCCTTTTTCCTCGATCAGACGGATGCCCCGCTCCTTGACGTTGCCGGCGACGATGCCGGAAAACGCCCGGCGCAGGTTCGCGGCGCGCTCGTGAACCGGCTGACCCATGGAGAGCTCGAGCGAGGCCATCGCCGCGTGGCTCACCTCGAACGGCTGCTGGAACTCGCGCGGGATCCTGAGCAGCCAGTTGTAGTTATAGGCGTCACCCGCCCGTCGCCGCGAGCGCCGCACGACGTCGAAGCCGCGCTGCATCTCGCGCGCGACTTCGGGCGGGTCGTCGACGATGATGCGATAGCGCTGCTGCGCCTCGGCGCCCAGCGTCAGACCGATGAAGCGGTCGAGCTGCCGGAAGTAGCCGGCGCTCTCGCGCGGGCCGGTGAAGACGAGGGGCAACGGCTGGCTCGCGTTGGCCGGGTCGAGCAGGATCCCGAGCAGGTAGAGGATCTCCTCGGCAGTCCCTGCGCCGCCCGGAAACACGATGATGCCGTGGCACAGCCGGACGAAGGCCTCGAGGCGCTTCTCGATGTCCGGCATGATCACGAGCTGGTTGACGATCGGGTTCGGCGGCTCTGCGGCGATGATGCCGGGCTCCGTGATGCCGATGTAGCGGCCGTCCTTGATGCGCTGCTTGGAATGGCCGATCGTCGCGCCCTTCATCGGGCCCTTCATGGCGCCCGGGCCGCAGCCGGTGCAGACCGAGAGGCCGCGCAGGCCAAGCTCGTATCCGACCTGCTTGGTGTAGTCGTATTCCTCGCGCGGGATGGAGTGGCCGCCCCAGCAGACCACAAGGTCGGGCCGTCCCTTGTACTCGAGCGCGCGTGCATTGCGCAGGATGCAGAAGATCGCGTTCGTGACGCTGGCGGAGTCGTCGAGGTCGAAGCGCGCGACGATCTCGTTGTGCGTGTAGACGATGTCGCGCAGCACCGCGAACAGGTGCTCCTTCACGCCGCGGATCATCTCGCCGTCGACGAAGGCGCTGCCCGGGGCATGTTGCATCTCGAGCTTGATGCCCCAGGGCTCGCGCACGATGCGAAGCTCGAAGTCCTTGTACGCCTCGAAGATGAGGCGCGCGTCGTCGATCAGCGTGCCCGAATTCAGCACCGCAAGGGCGCAGCGGCGGAACAGCGGATAGAGGCCGCCCTGGCCGCGGTCGAGGAGCTTGTCGACCTCCTGCTGCGAGAGATTGTCGAGCACCCCCTTCGGCGACACGCGTGCATGCACGACTGCCGTGAGGTCGAGCCCCGGGGTTCCGCTCACGGGCGGATCTCTATCGGCGTGCCGTCTCCCGTCAGCAGCCAGAAATCGAGCATGTCCTCGTTCGACAGCGCGATGCAGCCGTCGGTCCAGTCGGTGGTGAGGTAACGCTCGCGCGAATACTTCAACAGGTTCGGCAGGCCGTGCACCATGATCGAGCCGCCCGGCGCCCAGCCGTTCTTGCGCGCCATCACGAGATCGGCAGCCTCCGGGTAGGAGACCTGCACGGCGAGGAAGAAGTCGCTCTGCGCATTCCGGCGCGTGAGGCGGTAGCGGCCCTCGGGCGTGCGGAAGTCGCCCTCACGCTGCTTCTGGCCCATCGGCACGAGGCCCAGGGATACCTTGTAGCTCGCGATCAACGCGCCTTCGCGGAAGAGCTCCATGCGGCGCGACGATTTCGTCACGATCACGCGGTCGGCCGGCTGGACCATGCTGGCAGGACCGGCGAGGCCCGCCATCGAGTCGGCGCCGGCGAGCGGCGCAACGGCCACCGCGAGAATGATCGAAATCAAGAGCTTGCGATACATGTCGCGAGACATTATAACGCCCCGCGCCGACGTAGGACGGTCAGTCGCCGATCAACTCGACCGCTTCACACTTTCGCGCCGTCGTGTTCGCGACTAACCGGTAGTGACCGCCCGCCTCGAGCTCCGCCTCCACCGTGAATCGGCCGACAGAGCCGCTCTCCGCAATGCGGCAGTCGACGAGCAGCTTGTGCGTGCCGGGCGGCAGCTCAACCTTGCTCGCGGAAAGGCCGACGTCCTGCCCATCAACCTGGCGAAGCCGCAGCTGCACCGGAGCCCCGGCGCTCACGACGGGATCCGCGCGCACGATCGCACGCTCATCCTTCGCGAGCGGCGGGCCCTCGTACATGCGCTGGGTTCCGCAACCCGCAAGCAGAATTGCAGATGCGAGCGCGACCGGGAAAAAAGGCGGCCCGAAGGCCGCCTGGGAGGTCACGCGCAGCCCCTGTTGTCAGGGGCCGCCGGGCGGGGACCCGGCCGGCGCGTGAAAAATCGTGTGCGTCACCCGCACTTCGAGTCGCCGCAGGAGAGACACGTCATGCAGCCGTCCATCATGACGACCGCCGCGGTGTTGCACTTCGCGCAGAGCTGTGCGCCTTCGGGGTAGCTCGACTGTGCGAGCGCGTCGAGCTGCTTGTGCTGCTCTTCCCATTGCTTTTTCTTCTCCGCGATCAGCGCGCGCTGGGATTCGTCCATGCCGGGCTTCTGCATGATGCCGATCGCCTGCAGGTGCCGCTCGATGACATAGCCGATCTCTGCGACGATCGAGGGCATGAATTTTCCGCCCGGCTGCCAGTATCCGCCGCGCGGGTCGAACACGGCCTTCAGCTCCTCGACCAGGAAGGCGACATTGCCGCCCTTGCGGAACACGGCCGAGATGATGCGCGTCAACGCGACGATCCACTGGAAGTGGTCGAGGTTCTTCGAGTTGATGAAGATCTCGAACGGCCGCCGGTGCTCGTGCTCCGTGCCCTCGTTCAGGACGATGTCGTTGATCGTCAGGTACATCGCGTGGTCGGAGACCGGCGTCTTGATCTTGTAGGTCGAGCCGATCAACACCTCGGGGCGCTCGACCTTCTCGTTCATCGCGGGCAGCAGCACGAGGTTTGCCGGGCTGCCCTTGCGGCCATCCTTCGATGCGCGCTCGGGCTCCGGCTTTTCGGCCTCGGGCTTCTCTACCCGGTATTTCACGATTTGCTTGTCGATCTTGATCCGGCTCATGAGTTCACCTCGCGCCCGCTCAAAAGCGGCCGTAATAGCCTTCCTTCAGCGCGTCATACAGGTTGGCGGCTGTATGGATCTCGCCGTCGTACTCGATCTCCTGGTCGCCCCTCACCCTGATCTCGGTGCCGTCCGGGATGACGAACACGTAGTACGTGTTCTTGAGGTCGTCCTCCTTGACCAGCACGCCCTGGTGCGCCTCGGGATTGAAGCGGAATGTCGTGCAGCCTTTCAACCCTTTCTCGTGCGCGAAGAGGTAGATGTCCTTGAAGTCCTCGTAGCGGAATTCCGTCGGCACATTCGCCGTCTTCGAGATCGAGGAGTCGACCCACTTCTGGGCGGCCGCCTGGATCTCGACGTGCTCACGCGGGCCGATGCTCTCCGCCGTCACGAAGTAGTCGGGGAGCGCCTCCGCCGCGTTCTTCGAGCCCGGCATCGCGCGCGGGTTGATGAGCTCGCGATACGCGAGCAGCTCGAAGGAGTAGACGTCCACGCGCTCCTTCGACTTCTTCCCCTCGCGGATCACGTTCCGGAAATAGTGGTGCGCGAAAGAGGGCTCGATGCCGTTGCTGGCGTTGTTCGCGAGCGAGAGCGAGATCGTGCCGGTCGGCGCGATCGAGCTGTGGTGCGTGAAGCGCGCGCCCACCATCTCGACCTGCTTGACGACTTCGGGCGCGACCTCGGCGAGCCGGCGCATGTAGCGGCTGTAGCGGGCATGCAGCATGCGGCCCGGCACCTTGTCGCCGACCTTCCAGCCGTCGCGCGCCATCTCCGGGCGCTTGCGAAGCATCGCGCGGGTGACCGCGAACTCCTCGTTCATGATCGGAGCCGGCCCCTTCTCGCGCGCGAGGTCGACGCCCGCCTCCCAGCCCGCGATCGCCATCTCCCGCGAGACGTTGTCGGTGAACGCGACCGACTCCGGCGAGCCGTATTTCATGCCGAGCATGGTGATCGTCGAGCCCAGGCCCAGGAAGCCCATGCCGTGGCGCCGCTTCCGCGCGATCTCGTCACGCTGGCGGCCGAGCGGCAGGCCATTGATCTCGACGACGTTGTCGAGCATGCGCGTGAAGGTACGGACGACCTCGCGGTACTCGTCCCAGTCGAAGCTCGCCTCGTCCGTGAACGGCCGGCGCACGAAGCGCGTCAGGTTGACGGAACCCAGCAGGCAGGAGCCGTAGGGCGGCAGCGGCTGCTCGCCGCAGGGATTGGTGGCACGGATGTTCTCGCACCACCAGTTGTTGTTCATCTCGTTGACGCGGTCGATCAGGACGAAGCCGGGCTCGGCGAAGTCGTAGGTCGACGCCATGATGACGTCCCACAGCCGCCGCGCCGGCAGGACCTTGTAGACCCTGCAGGCGACGAGGCCATCTTCATTGGCGATATAGCCATCCGCGTCCGGCCACTCACGCCAGACGAAAACTTGCGGGTCGTGCAGGTCGTGCTTCGCCGCGTCGAACTCGCGCTGCGACAGCGGGAAGGCGAGCTTCCACTCGCGGTCGCCGCGCACCGCCTCGATGAACTCGTCCGTCACGAGCAGGGAGAGGTTGAACTGCCGGAGTCGCCCGTTCTCGCGCTTGGCGCGGATGAAGTCCATGGCGTCCGGGTGGCTGACGTCGAAGGTGCCCATCTGCGCGCCGCGGCGGCCGCCGGCGGAGGAGACGGTGAAGCACATCTTGTCGTAGATATCCATGAAGGACATCGGGCCGGAGGTGTGCGCGCCCGCGCCGGCGACATAGGCGCCGCGCGGCCGTAGCGTCGAGAACTCGTAGCCGATGCCGCAGCCCGCCTTCAGCGTGAGCCCGGCCTCGTGCACCTTGTTGAGGATGTCGTCCATCGAGTCGTGGATGGTTCCCGACACCGTGCAGTTGATCGTCGAGGTGGCCGGCTTGTGCGCCAGGGCGCCGGCATTCGACATGATGCGCCCCGCCGGGATCGCGCCCTTGCGCAGGGCCCACAGGAAGCGCCCGTAGAGCTCTTCGCGGCGCGCGGGCTCCTCGACATCAGCGAGCGTCTGTGCGACGCGCGCGAAGGTGTCATCCATGGTCGCGTCAATCGGCGAGCCATCCTTGGCGGTCAACCGGTACTTCCGGTCCCATATATCGAGCGACGCCTCCTGGAACGGGATCTCTTCGACGTCTTTCTCGTGCTCGAACCTGACCGCTGTGCTCATTTTTTCCGCGTTGCCCCCTTCGCCCCGAACTTCCACGAATCGCCGGAGAAATCTCACCCGGGCATGCGCGCAAAGGCGCTGCCTGTGTCCGATCTCACGTGGCTCCCTGACTTCTATCTGCCGACCGGCTCCGCTTTCGGCCGGCGACCACAAGATCTTGTGTCAGGATTGCGAAATTATTTCCGCAAGGCCGGTGGTGTCAAGCATTTCCTTATGGAAAAAATACGCCGCGAAACAGGATTATTTTTCAATAAGTTATGAGGCCCACTTCACGCTGTTTCCGTTTGGCATAGGGAACAAACCCCAGGGACGACCCATTTCCGCGCAACACTACATCTTGTATGCGCAAAAATGGCACAAAATACGCACAGCTTGTTCACGGACTCGCTCGCACGCCGGAAAAACAAGGCTCGCGCGCATCGGAACTTGTGCGCTTTCGGCCCGGTCAGACAACGCGCCCCATCGAGGTTGCCTCTACATGAAAAAAACATTCGCGGCCGCCCTGGCAGCCACTGCTTTCGCGCTTTCTGCCCCGGTTTTCGCGCAAGCAGAGCTTCCCTCCTTCGCGCCGGTGATCAAGAAAGCCGCGCCCGCGGTCGTCAACATCGGCGTGAAGGGCACGGTCGCCGCGCCGCGCAATCCGTTCTTCGACGACCCGGGGTTCCGCCGTTTCTTCGGCCTGCCCCCGGACGCACAGCCGCGTGACCGCGAGTTCCGCAGCGCCGGCTCCGGCGTCATCGTCGACGCGAAGAACGGCTACATCGTGACGAACGCGCACGTGGTGCAGAACGCGAGTGAGATCACCGTGACGCTGATGGACGACGTCGAGCTCAAGGCCGAAATAGTCGGCGCCGACGAGCGCTCGGACGTCGCGGTCGTGCGCGTCAAGGACGCAACTCTGCCCGCCGAGATGCACCTCGCCGATTCTTCCAAGCTGCAGGTCGGCGACTTCGTGATCGCGATCGGCAATCCCTTCGGCCTGCAGCACACGGTCACGTCCGGCATCGTGAGCGCGCTCGGCCGCTCCGGCATCAGCCGCGACGGCCTCGAGGACTTCATCCAGACCGACGCCGCGATCAACCCGGGCAACTCGGGCGGCGCTCTGGTGGGCCTCGACGGCGACCTCGTCGGCATCAATTCCGTGATCCTGTCGCAGACAGGCGGCAACATCGGCATCGGCTTCGCGATCCCATCGAACATGGTCCGCTCGGTCATGGAACAGCTGATCGAGACCGGCCAGGTCAACCGCGGCCAGCTCGGCGTGATGACGCTCTCGCTGACGCCGGAATTCCGCAAGAGCCTCGGGCTCGCCGAGAATGCCCAGGGCGCGCTCGTTTCCCAGGTCACCGAAGGGTCGGCCGCAGCCAAGGCCGGCATCGAGGCGGGCGACGTGATCACCTCGGTCCGCGGCGCGCCGATCAAGAGCAACACGGAGCTCCGGAACACGATCGGCATGCTGAAAGTCGGCGAGTCGGTGGACATCGGCTTGCTGCGCGAGGGCAAGCCGAAGAGCGTGACCGCGATCCTCAAGGAGGCGGCGCAGATCCCGGACGCCTCGTCGATCCACCCGGCGCTCACCGGTGCCGAGCTCGTCGAGGTCTCGGAAGACGCGGCGGGAGGCGGCATCCGGATCCGCACCGTGGCGCCGGGCAGCCCGGCCGCGCAGGCGGGCCTCCTGGCGGACGACCGGATCATCGCGGTCAACCGCGAGCGCGTTTCGACGATTGCCGAGCTGCGCGACGCGGCCAAGGGCCAGACGTCGATGCTCATACAGCTGCGTCGCGGCAACCAGGTCCTGCTCCTGCCGCTGCGATGATGCCGGCCTAGCGCGGACTTCGCCGCCGGGACCCGCTCGTTCGCTCCGCCGAAACTTAGTCGCTCACTTGCGGGTCCCGGCGGCTCGCCCGCGGAGGCCGGCAGCGTCGAGCGTGCGCGACCGACCGATCGACGCAACGTCTCCAGGTGCGGTCGAGCGCCGGGCGGGTCCCCGAGCGAGCGAATTTGTTCCGGCTGAGCGAGCGAGGGTCCCCGACCGGCGCGAAGACCGCGTCCGGAGAGACTGCGCGCCTATAATCGGTTTGTGGCAGCAGGTTCAATCTGCGTGCTCGGCGGATCGGGCTTCGTCGGCACGCATTTGTGTGCCGCGCTCGCGCGCGACGGCTGGCGCATTACTGTCCCGACACGCAACCCCGTCCGCGCCCAGCACCTCGCTCCGATCCCTTCGCTGAAGCTCGTCGCGGCCGACGTCCACAATGCGGACGAGCTGCGCGCGCTCTGCGCCGGGCAGCAGGCCGCGGTCAACCTCGTCGGCATCCTGAACGAAAGGGGCCGCAGCGGCGCGGGCTTCGCGCAGGCGCACGTCGAGCTTGTGCGCAAGCTCGTGGAAGCCTGCCGCCGCGCACGCGTCGACCGCCTGCTGCACGTCAGCGCGCTCAACGCGGACGCCGACGGCGGTACGAGCCATTACCTGCGCAGCAAGGGCCGCGGCGAGCGCGTGATCCGCGCCGAGTCCGGGCCGGACCTCGCCTGGACGATCTTCCAGCCGTCGGTGATCTTCGGCCCGCGCGACGACTTCGTGAACCGGTTCGCGCGGCTCCTGCGCGGGATCCCTTTGGGTCTTCCGCTGGCGCGGCCCGGCGCGCGCTTCGCGCCGGTGTGGGTCGGCGACGTCGTCGCCGCGATGCAGCGCGCGCTGGGGGACGAAGCGACGGCTGGCGAATGTTACGAGCTCTGCGGGCCCGAGCGGCTTGCGCTCGTCGAAATCGTTCGGCGCATCCGCGACCGCCTCGGCGTCGCGCGCGCGGTCGTCGGCATTCCCGACCTCGCGGCGCGTCTGCAGGCCGCCATCTGTGACTTCGTGCCCGGCAAGCCCTTCTCGACCGACAACTACCGGTCGCTGCTCGTCGACAGCGTATGCAAGGTCAACGGCCTCGCCCGCCTCGGCATCCGGCCGCAGCCACTCGATGCGATCCTGCCCAAGTACCTGGTCTAGCCGGCACGCAGACAGCCCTCAGCCCGGCGGGCACAGCTTCGCGCGGCCGGGCGCGTCGTTCACGAGCCTTGTCATTGCCGCGTAGAACGCGGTCAGGTCGCCGCCCTGCCGCTGGAGCTCGGATTTCAGCGCCGGTACGCAGCGCTCGTAAGTCGCGACCGCGACGAGCCGTGCGTTGTTGTATTCGCCGCTCGCCGGATGGCCACTTGCTTTCAATGCTTCGCGCAAGCGGGTGAATTCGGCGGCCTTGTCCGCGCGCATCTCATCGGGCTCGAGCTTCTTCGCGTACAGCTCGGCGAGTCGCCGGCGCGTGGCGACCATGAGCTCCGCTGCTTCCCGCTCGCGCTGGCGGGCCGCGAGGAATCTTTCGAGATCGTCCGGCCGCTCCTCGTGCTTCAGCCAGCGCTTGAGGCCTTCCGCCTCGACGACCGTCGCGAACGCCTCGTTGAAGTCGCTGTCGCCCTGCGCGTAGACAGCCTGGTGCGCGAGCTCGTGGAAGATGAACGCGGCGAGCTCGTTGTCGCCATAGCCAAGCATCGTGTTCAGCACGGGGTCGCGCAGGTGACCGAGCGTTGAATATGCGATCGAGGGCCCAGTGTAGACGTCGTAGCCCTTGGCGCGGAGCTTTTCGGCCGCTTTCCGCGCGAGTTCCTCCTCGAAGTACCCGCGGTAGCTCACGCATCCCGCCACGGGAAAGCACCAGTGCTTGGGGGTGACCGAGAATTCGGGCGCGGCGAAGAGGTTCCAGGTCGCATAGCGTCGCCCGAGGTCGGCGAAGGTCCGGTAGCTGCCATTGTCGGGGAGGTCGAGGTCGCTCATCGCGAAGTCGCGCGCCCGGGCCGCAAGCTCGAGCCGGTGCCGCAGCGTCTCGTCCGTCTCCGGCCGCGCGATCACTTCCTCGATCGGCACGCGCTTGCCGTTCATTTCCATCTGACCTGCCGCCAGGTGCATGTAGTAGCAGCCCGGAAGCGCGAGCATGACCGCGGCGGCGGCGAGCAGCCGGGCCGGGAGCGGCGGCGAATCGCGTAACATGATGCGATGAAATTCTATCTGGTCGGCGGCGCCGTTCGCGACGAGCTGCTCGGCCGGAAGGCGGCCGAGCGCGACTGGGTCGTGGTCGGCGCGACGCCGCAGCAGATGACCGACGCGGGCTTCCGGCAGGTCGGGCGCGACTTTCCGGTGTTCCTCCACCCCGGGACAGGCGAAGAGCACGCGCTCGCGCGCACCGAGCGCAAGACCGGCCCCGGCTACCGCGGCTTCGAGGTCGCCTTTTCGCCCGAAGTCACTCTCGAGGAAGACCTCAGGCGCCGCGACCTCACGATCAACGCCATGGCACGCGACGAGTCCGGCAGGTTGATTGATCCCTACGGCGGGCGCGCCGACATCGACGCGAAGAAGCTGCGCCACGTCTCGGACGCTTTCAATGAGGACCCGGTCCGGATCCTGCGCGTCGCGCGCTTCCTGGCGCGCTACGAGCCGCTCGGATTCTCCATCGCGCCCGAGACGATGGCGCGCATGCGCGCGATGGTCGCCGCCGGCGAAGCGGATGCGCTCGTCGCGGAGCGCACCTGGCAGGAGACCGCCAAGGCGCTCGCGGAGCCCGTGCCCGCGGCGTGGATGCGGGCGCTGCGCGAGTGCGGCGCGCTGGCGCGCATCTTCCCGGAGCTCGATGCCCTCTACGGCGTGCCGCAACCGGAGAAGTGGCACCCGGAAATCGACACGGGCCTGCACATGGAGCTCGTGCTGCAGGCGGCTGCCGATCTCACGCCCGAGCCGCGCATCCGGTTCGCGGCGCTGATGCACGACCTCGGCAAGGGCCGCACGCCGCGCTCGCGCTGGCCCCGGCACATTGGCCACGAGGAATCCGGCGCGCGGCTGGTCGAGGGCTTGTCGGAGCGGCTGCGCGTGCCCACGGATTATCGCGAGCTCGCGATTCTCGCCGCGCGCTGGCACGGCCTTGCGCACCGCGCGCTCGAACTTCGGCCGCGCACGGTGCTGGAGCTGCTCGAGGCCTGCGACGCGTTCCGCCGCCCGGAACGGTTCCGCGAGCTGCTCATCGCCTGCGAGGCCGACCATCGCGGGCGCGGCGGCTTCCGCGAGCGGCCGTATCCGCAAGGCGACGTTCTCCGTGACGCGCAGGCGAAGGCGACGGCGGTCGCGTTAAACGACGCCGACCGCGCGGGGCTCACAGGCGAAAAGATCGGGGAGCTGCTCCGGCGCCGCCGCCTGGGCGCGCTGAAAGCCGGCGCCTGATCAGGCGAACAGCCAGAACAGCAGCGCGGCGATCGCGAAGCGGTAGACCGCAAAGGGACCGAGCCCGATGCGGTTGATCACGCGCAGCAGCCATGCGATGCAGAGATAGCCCGTCACCGCGGCGACTGCGACGGCGAGGCCGATGATGCTCCACTCCGGGTGCGGGAGGTCGCTCGTCACGAGCTTCAGCCCCTCGTAGGCGCCCGCCATCCCGATCCCCGGCACTGCCAGCAGAAAGGAGAAGCGCGCCGCAGCCTCGCGCGTGAGCCCAAGCGTGCGCGCCATTGTCATCGTCACGCCCGAGCGGGAGGTGCCCGGCATCAGCGAGAGCGCCTGCGCGCAGCCGACGAGGAGCGCGTCGCGCCATCCGATCGAGGGCACATCGCGCACGCTCTTGCCGTAGCGGTCAGCGAGCCACATGAGAAGGCCGAAGAACGAAAGCGTCGTCGCGACCGCGACGGGATTTCGCAGCTTCTCCTCGATGGTGCCGCCGAACGCGAGGCCGACGAGTCCGACGGGGATCGTTCCGAGCACCACGCACCAGGCGAGCCGCGCGTCCGTTGTCATCCCGCGGCCGGCGAGCGAGCCAAACCACGCCGTGATCATCGCGACGAGCTCGCGCCGGAAGTAGGCGACGACCGCAAACAACGTGCCGACATGGACCGCGACGTCGAAGGCGAGCCCCTGGTCCGGCCAGCCGAGGAAATACGGCACCAGCACGAGATGACCCGAGCTCGAGATCGGCAGGAACTCGGATAAGCCCTGCACGAGGGCGAGGACGATGGCTTGTAAGGGATCCAAGCTGCAACAGTCTACAGGCTCGCGGACAGGTCCCTGAATCCAAATCCCAGGAACGGACCTTCGACGCCGCGCGCGAGCGTCAACAGCTTGAACCGCTCGCCCATCTCGCCCGGCAGGAGCAGCGTCGCAGCCGCCTGCGCGTGTGCAGCGCGCCCGTGCTTCCCGGCCGAGCCGGTGAGTCGTTCGAGCTCGCGGTCGATCCCGGTCTCGAGGAGGTAATGGGCCTGGGTCGCGAATCCCCCGATCGTGAAGCCGGCGGCCACCGCGTCCTCCGCGAGCGCCGAAAAATCGACCCAGGCGGTGATGTCCTGCGCGCCGGGCGTCGCGAGCGCGTCGGCGATTCGCCGATGCCGTCGAAAGCCGCAGAGGGTGCCCCCGTCGCGCGAGGGGTGGTAGTACTGCGCGCGCGGCAACCCGTAGTCCGCAAGCAGGATCGCGCCGCGCGAAAGCGCCGCGGTCGCCGCCGCAATCCAGTCGCGCTGGCCGAGGCGCAGTTCCGAGATGAAGCCGGCCGGCAAGCGTGCGGGAAGCTTGCGCTGCAACGACGCGACCGCCGACGCGAGTGCGCCGTGCGCGGGCCGCGGCAGCCAGGCGAATCCGTCGTCGGCCGCGACCACGCCAATTGTCTCCGCGCCATCCGGCGTCACGCGGAAGCGCTCTACCGGCAGCGCGTCGAGGACTTCATTGGCGAACGCAACGCCTTGCCAAGCCTCGCGCGGCGGCGCTTCGAGCCATTCGAAGCGATCCAGGTGCGCCGAGGTCTCCGGCGAGCGCGCGAGTGTCTCGCGTTGCCGCGCGGCGAGCGCATGGCTCGGCTCGACGATGCGATAGCGCGCGAAGGACGCGCCACGATTCGCAAGTGACGTGAAAACGCGGACAGCCAACGCGCCGCTCCCCGCGCCGAACTCCACGACGTCGCCGCCGCCCGATTTCTCGAGCAGGTCCGCGATGCCGTTCGCGAGGCAGGCGGCAAAGAGCGGCGAGAGCTCCGGTGCCGTCACGAAATCGCCGGCGGCGCCGAAGATCGGCTGCTCCGCCATGTAGTAACCGAGCTCGGGCTCATACAGCGCGGCCTGCATGAATTCCGCGAAGGGGAGCCATCCACCCTGCACCGCGATGCGCGCACGGATGCGCGCCGCCAGCTGCGCCGATCGCGCGGCTTCCGCAGGTTCGAGCGGCGGCGGCGCACCTGCCGCTAGCATCGCTGATTCCAAGGGCCGTGATATCGTCTGTCCGCGCTTTCCTTCGCAGTCCGGAATCCATGGCTCGACCTGTATTGCCGCTCGCAGAAAAAGTCGCGCTCGTCACCGGCGCGGCGCGCCGCGTCGGCGCCGTCATCGCCGCTGCCTTTCATCAGGAGGGCGCCCGCCTCGCCATCCACTATCGCGGCTCGCACTCGGAGGCGGAGGCGCTCGTCGCCCGGCTGAATGCGGCGCGCCCTGACTCGGCGCGCGCTTTTCAGGCCGACCTCGTAGACGCCGGTGCCTGCGACGCCCTGCCCGCGCGGGTCGTCCGCGCGTTCGGCCGGCTCGACGTGCTCGTCAACAACGCTTCCGCCTTTTATGCGACGCCGATCGGCTCGATCACGGCGGACCAGTTCGACGACCTGGTCGGCTCCAACCTGCGTGCGCCGCTCTTCCTTGCCCAGGCGGCGGCCCCCGAGCTTGCGAAGCGCGAGGGCCTCATCCTCAACATCGCCGACATCCACGGGATCAAGCCGCTCGGCAAGCACGCCGTCTATTGCGCGGCCAAGGCCGGGCTCGTGATGCTGACGCGCTCGCTCGCGCGCGACCTTGGCCCGGCGATCCGCGTCAACGCGATCGCGCCCGGCCCGGTGCTGTGGCCCGAGAACGGCGTCGACGCGAAGCTGCGCGAGCGCATCGTGTCGCGCACGGCGCTGAAGCGCTCGGGCACGCCGGAGGACATCGCGAAGGCGGCGCTCTTCTTTGCAAAGGATGCGCCATTCGTCACGGGCGAAGTGCTCGCCGTGGACGGTGGGCGCCTCATCGCCGGCGAAGACCGCTAGCCGCGTCATCCATCCGCGCCTTCGAGCGACACCGGCACCAGCGGATGCGCACGCTGGTCGAAGCCGCGCCAGAGCGCGTCGATTCGCTCACCCGCGACCGGATGCACGAGCGCGGGCGCGAGCTCTGCGAGCGGGCCCAGCACCCAGGCGCGCGTCAGCAGGTCCGCGTGCGGCAGCCCCTTGCCGCCGAAGCGCCCGATGGCATCGCCGTGCAGCAAGAGGTCGAGGTCGAGCGTGCGCGGGCCCCACTTGGGCGCACCGGCCTCGCGCCCGCAAGCGCGTTCCACCGCCTTCAGCCGGTCGAGCAGCGCCTCGGTCGGCAGGTCCGCGGGAAATGCCACGACGAGATTGATGAAGTCGTCTCCTTCGAACCCCACCGCCGCATTCGAGTAGGCGCGCGAGACGCGAAGGCCGGGAAAGTCGCGCCGCAGCAGCCGCAGCGCTTCCGTGAGGCTCGCGCGCGGACGCACGTTGCTTCCTGCCGCGACGTATGCGTCAGCCATGTCCTGCGTCAGGCATCTGCGCCGCGCTCGACCACGACGCCGACGTCGCGCGAGTGGCGGATTGCACCGGGCTTATGGACCGTGACCCGAACACGCGCCACCTTGAACTCCTCGAGTATGACGCGCGCGACCTCGCCCGCGAGCGCCTCGACGAGCCGGTAGCTGCTGCCCTCGACCAGGGCGAGCACGCGTTTCGCCACGGACTTGTAGTTGAGCGTGTCATCGATCGCGTCGCTCTTGCCCGCCGCACGGAGGTCCACCCACATCTCGAGGTCGATCTCGAGGCGTTGCTTGACGCCCCGCTCCCAGTCGTAGATGCCGATGACGGCTTCGGTCGAGAGTGCCGAAATAAATATGCGGTCCATTCGGGTCTCCGGCGCGGCTTCGTTCAATGCGTCGCTTCCCCTGGCGGGTGCAGCTCTTCGAGGGGCCAGCGTGCGCGGGCGCGGACGGCGAGTCCCTCGCGCTCGCCTGCCGCGAGGCGGTGATGGCCGGCAAGCGCGATCATCGCGGCATTGTCGGTGCAGAATTCCGGGCGGGGGAAGAATACGCGCGCGCCCGCCGCCGCGACCGCCTTTGCGAGCGCACCGCGCAGGCGCAGGTTGGCGCCGACGCCGCCCGCGACGACGAGCGCGCCGAGCCCGGTCTGGCGGAGCGCGCGCAGCGACTTCGCCACGAGCGTCTCCACCATCGCGTTCTCGAAGCCGCGCGCGACGTCGGCGCGGGTCGCTTCGTCGAGCGTGCGGCCGCGCACGGCGACGACGACCGCCGTCTTCAGGCCGCTGAAGCTGAAGTCGAGCCCGGGCCGGTCCAGCATCGGGCGCGGGAACTCGAACTCGCCATCGCGCCCCTGCTCCGCGAGCCGCGCGAGTGCGGGCCCGCCCGGGTAACCGAGTCCCAGAAGCTTCGCGGTCTTGTCGAAGGCTTCGCCCGCAGCGTCGTCCTGGGTCTCGCCGAGGACGCGGTAGCGTCCGACGCCCGCGACTTCGACCAGCATCGTGTGTCCGCCCGAGACCTGCAGCGCCACGAACGGGAAATCCGGCGCGCCGGGCTCGAGCGCCGGCGCGAGCATGTGACCCTCGAGGTGATGAACGCCGACGACCGGCACGTCCCAGGCGTAACCGAGCGCGCGGCCGAGGCAGGCGCCGACCAACAGCGCGCCGATGAGCCCCGGGCCCGCGGTATAGGCAATGCCGTCAATGGCTTGGGGAGAAAGTCCCGCCTCGGCGAGGGCGTCCCCGACCATCGGAAGGAGCCGCTCGATGTGCTCGCGCGAAGCGAGCTCGGGCACCACGCCGCCGTGTGCATGGTGCAGCTCGACCTGGCTGAAGACCCGGTTCGCAAGGAGGCCCCTCTCGCCGTCGAAGACGGCGACGGCGGTCTCGTCACAGGAAGTTTCGATGCCGAGCACCATCATGAAGGCAGGTCTTTGATTTTCCGGGGGCGGATCACTACAATTCCGGGCCCTTTCCCCGGCTCGTCCGGGGTGGTTCTGGCGAGCGTCGAGGTAAGAATGCCGAGCGTCCGTATCCGCGAAAACGAATATTTCGACGCTGCCCTGCGTCGTTTCAAGCGCGCCTGCGAAAAAGCCGGCGTCCTGACCGAATTGCGCCGCCGGGAATTCTACGAGAAGCCCACTCAGGAACGGAAACGCAAGAAGGCCGCCGCGATCAAGCGGCACCTGAAGCGCGCCTCCCGCGACGGCGGCCGCAGCGCCACGCGCTGAGGCCGGGATGACCCTGAAGGCGCGCATCACCGAAGACATGAAGGCGGCGATGCGGGCGGGCGAGAAAGACCGCCTTTCCTGCATCCGCATGCTCCAGGCGGGCATCAAGCAGCGCGAAGTCGACGAGCGCATCGAGCTCGACGACGCGCAGGTGCTTGCGGTCATCGACAAGATGATCAAGCAGCGCAAGGAGTCCGTCGCCCAGTTCGAGGCCGGCAACCGCGCCGACCTCGTGGCGAAGGAATCCGCGGAGATCGCCCTGCTCTCAGGCTATCTCCCCGCACAGCTCGACGCGGCGGAACTCGACAAGCTCATTCGCCAGGCCATCGCTTCGACCGGCGCCGCGTCCATGAAGGACATGGGCAAGGTCATGGGCGTACTGAAGCCCAAGGTGCAGGGGCGTGCAGACATGGGCGCACTCTCGGCGCGCATCAAGTCGGCGCTCGGAGGTTCGTGACATGAGCCCAAGCCGGGTGCCCGAGGGCGAGACGCGGGGCCACGTCGTCCCGATCGGCGGCGCCGAGAACAAGGAAAACGACCCGAAGATCCTCGCGCGCTTCGTGAGGGTCTCGGGCGGCGACGACTCCGACATCGTCGTGATCCCGACCGCGAGTCGCGCGCACGAGACCGGCAGCCGCTACGAGCGCCTCTTCCGCGAGCTTGGCGCGCGCCGCGTCGACGTGATGGACTTCGACACGCGCCGCGACTGTCAGGAATCGGGCCGCCTCGACCGCATCAAGGAAGCCTCCGGCATCTTCTTCACCGGCGGGAACCAACTTCGGCTCACGACGCTTCTCGGCGGAACGCCGGTCGCGAAGCTGATTCGCACGCAGAACGCCCGCGGCGTCACGGTCGGCGGAACGAGCGCCGGAGCCTCGATCCTCTCGGAGCACATGATCGCCTTCGGCGACGACGGCGCGACCGCGATCGCCGGGAGCGTGCGGCTCGCGCCGGGCCTCGGCCTCACGAACCGATTCATCATCGACCAGCACTTCCGCGAGCGCGACCGCCTCGGCCGCCTCATCACCGCGCTTGCCTACAACCCGTTCGCGGTCGGCCTCGGGCTCGACGAGGACACGGCCGCCTTCATCGGGCCGGACGAGACGCTCGAGGTCGAGGGCACGGGCGGCGTCACCGTCGTCGACGCATCTAAGGTGAGCTTCTCCTCCGTCGACAGCGCGACCGAGGGCCAGCCAATCTGCATCGTAGGCCTCGTCGTGCACGTCTTGACCGCGGGCGCGAGCTTCAACCTGCACACGCGCCTGGCCTCGTCGGCCGCACTGATCCAACCCCGCGAGTAGCCGCTACGCGGAAAGCAGTGGACGTCCACGCTCTTGCCCCAAGGCAAGGCCGCCTGACCGCCTGACTTGACGGAAAACCAGGGGCGGCAGGCCTTGGCGCCCCCGTCCGGTCCGCGGGCTGCGCGCCCGCAGCGGCGTGTGCCATCATGATCGGCCCGACTTCCCAGGTACCGGCCGCACGGCATGCGCATCCTCGATCGTTCCATTTACGTCGGCCCTTCCCACTTCGCCCGCTTCCCGGTCATCCGGCTGGAGCTCGACCTCGGCGAGCTCGAAGCCTGGCCCACGGGCAAGCTTGGACCGGCCTTCGTCAACGGCCTCGTCGAGGCGCTGCCCGGCCTCGCCGAGCACGGTTGCTCCTACCAGGAGCCGGGCGGGTTCATCCGGCGGATGAACGAGGACGAGGGCACCTGGCTCGGCCACGTGCTCGAACACGTGGCGCTCGAATTGCAGAACGTCGCCGGTGAGGACGTCACGTTCGGCAAGACGCGCAGCCTCGACCGGCCGGGCTTGTATTCCGTCGTCTACGAATACGCCGAGCGCGAGGAAGGCATCGCGGCCGGCGAGCTCGCGATGCGCCTGCTCTGCTCGCTGCTGCCGGAAAAGCTGCGCCCGGCCGGCTCCGTGCCCGAGGGCTGGGACTGGCCGACGGCGCGCGACCAATACATCAAGTTCGCCCAGCGCCGCGCGCTCGGGCCGTCGACCGCCTCTCTCGTTCACGCCGCCGAGAAGCGAAACATCCCCTGGCTCCGGCTCAACGACCAGTCGCTGATCCAGCTCGGCCACGGCAGGTACCAGCAGCGCATCCAGGCGACGGTCACGGGCCGCACGCCGCACATCTCGGTCGAGCTTGCGAGCGACAAGGAGGAGACGAACCGCATCCTCGCGGCGCTCGGCCTGCCGGTGCCGCGCCAGGAGCTGGTGCAGAACGAGCGCGAGGCGATCCGCGCCGCGAACCGATTGGGCTACCCGGTCGTCACCAAGCCCTACAACGGAAATCACGGCCGCGGCATCTCGATCCGCCTCACGACCGATGAGGAAGTCGCGCGCGGCTTTGCGACGGCCCGCGATCACTCGCGCTCGGTGATCGTCGAGACCTACCTCGAGGGCGACGACCATCGGCTGCTCGTCGTGAACGGCGAGCTCGTGGCCGCGACCAAGCGCACGCCCGGCCGCGTCATCGGCGACGGCGTGCACACGGTCCACCAGCTCGTCGACGTCGTGAACCAGGACCCGCGCCGCGGCGTCGGCCACGAGAAGGTGCTGACGCGCCTCGAGATCGACCACCAGGCGCAGATGATGCTCGCGCGCGCGGGCCTCACGGCCGAGTCGGTTCCGGAAGCCGGCCGCGAAGTCTACCTGCGCTCGACCGCGAACCTCTCGACCGGCGGCACCGCGACCGACGTCACCGACGTGATCCACCCGGACAATCGCGACATGGCGGTGCGCGCGGTGAAGGCGATCGGGCTCGACGTCGGCGGCGTCGACTTCCTGTCCAAGGACATCACGCTTTCATACCGCGAGATCGGCGGCGGCATCTGCGAAATCAACGCGGCGCCGGGTTTCCGCATGCACGTCGCACCGTCGGAAGGCACGGCGCGCGACGCGGCCGGGCCCGTGATCGACATGCTGTTTCCGCCCGGGGCGCCGTCCCGCGTGCCGATCGCCGCCATCACCGGCACGAACGGCAAGACGACGACCGCGCGCATGCTCGCGCACGTCCTCAAGATGGCCGGCTACACACCGGGCCTCACGACGACCGACGGCGTGTACATCGACGGCCAGCGTACGGTCGCCGGCGACATGACCGGCCCCGTGTCCGCGCGCATGGTGCTCGCCGACCCGCACATCGACGCGGCGGTCCTCGAGACGGCGCGCGGGGGCCTCCTGCGCGCCGGCATGGGCGTCCCGGAAGTTGACGTCGGCGCGGTGCTGAACGTGCAGTCCGACCACCTCGGTCTCAAGGGCATCGACACGCTCGAGCAGCTCGCCGAGGTGAAGCGCGTCGTCGTCGAGGTCGCGAAGCACTGCGCGGTGCTGAACGCGGACGACCCGCTCGTGCTCAAGATGTCGGCGCACACGGATGCCGAGAACATCTGCTACGTCACGTTGAACCCCCAGCACGCGCTCGTGCGCGAGCACATCCGCGCGGGCGGGCGTGCCTGCGCGCTGGAGGCCGGCGTCAATGGCCAGATGGTCACGCTCTACGACCGCGGCAGCCACATCCCGCTCGTGTGGACGCACCTCATTCCCGCGACGCTCGAGGGCCGCGCAACGCACAACGTGCAGAACGCGATGTTCGCGGCTTCGCTCGCGTTCTCGCTCGGCGTCAAGCTCGACGCGATCCGGCAGGGCCTCAGGACCTTCGACACGACCTTCTTCCAGGCGCCGGGCCGCATGAACGTCTACGACGAGCACCCGTTCAAGGTGCTGTTCGACTACGGACACAACGCGCATGCGGTCGGCATGCTGGCCGAGCTCGCCGGCCGGCTCGACGTCGCGGGGCGGCGCATCGTCGTGCTCGCCGGCCCAGGCGACCGGCGCGACGAGGACCTGCGAGCGATCGCGCGCGCGGTCGCGGGCCGCTTCGACCATTACGTCTGCCGCCGCGACGACGACCTGCGCGACCGGGGCCCCGAGGACGTGCCACGCATCATGGCTGCCGAGCTCCTTGCCGCCGGCGTGGCGCAGGAGGCGATTTCGATCATTCCAGATGAGCAGGCCGCGATCGACGCCGCGCTGCGCATGGGTCGCCAGGGCGATCTTCTCCTCATCTTCTCGGACGCGCTCGTGCGCTCCTGGAAGCAGATCATTTACTTCCACCCCGAAGGCGCGCCCGCGCAGGCCGCGGCGCGCGCGCCGATGCCCGCCGTTGCTCCTGTGGTCGAGCCGATGACGGAGCCCGCAACGCCGCTCTCGCTGGAAGGCCTGATCCGCGACGAGCGCGGCATCCGCTTCGCGCCGGAGGCGTCCGACTGAGTGACGCAACGATGCCGTTCGAGGAGTCGCGCCGCCTGACCGGCCACAACCGGTTCTTCGACGGCCCCGGTGCCGTGCTCGAGACAGGCGTGCACGATCCAGCGACCCTCGAGTCCTGGCGCGGGCGCGTCGAGCTCGCACGCCGGGAGCTGCGCTGGCCGCCGGGCGAAGCGCGCGCGTGCGCCCACCGCACTGGCGCTTCGCTCGCACTCGCCGCTCCCGTGGACCAGCTCATCACCGCGACCGAAGTCAACGAATGGGCGCTCGCGGCGTCGATCGCCGAGCGCGCGCCCGCGC
>Ga0111539_10003633_pt1 | contig 20323 bp, 23 predicted proteins | sample RhiMethybrSRZTD1_FD_79667 | JGI IMG/M metagenome (GOLD analysis project Ga0111539, IMG submission 79667) | Populus rhizosphere microbial communities from Tennessee, USA - Rhizosphere MetaG P. TD hybrid SRZTD1 (version 2) (version 2) | ecosystem: Host-associated > Plants > Roots > Rhizosphere >... | reverse complement strand
TCATGAGCTCGCGCACGTGGCGTGGCGCGATCCGCTCGTGTACGCGATCGTGCGCGGCGTCGCTGCGTTGTTCTGGATCGCACCGGCGTGGATGCTTCTCGCGGCAATTCGTCGCGAGCGCGAATTCGCGGCAGACGAAGCGGCCCATGCGGCCCATGCCGCAGACGATCACGTGGTCCTGCAGGTTGGCCAGGGTGCGCTCCATGCGCTGCCTCCAGAGGTCGCCGCGGGCCCGGCCGCTCAGGACGGCGCTGATGGTGGCGGTGGCCGCGTAGAAGAGGGTGAACACGCCGCCCAGGGCCAGGGTCATGGTGAAGACACGGCCGCCCTGGCTGAGGGTGTGGACCTCGAGGTAGCCCACGGTGGTGACGGTGATGACCGTCATGTAGAGGGCGTCCATCGCGCCCCAGCCCTCGATGAGCATGTAGCCCAGCGTGCCCGTGCCCAGCAGCAGCACCGGCACCAGGAGCAGGAGCACCACCGGCGGCAGGCGCCGGCGCTCCAGCTCGTGATGCGACCCGTCTGGCGCGGCGATGAAGGCTTGGGGCCCAGGCATTGCACGCCAGGATAGCCCAGGGGCGCCGTTCACCCGACGGCGTCCCTCAGGACTGGCGGGGGTAGTTCTTCTCCAGCCACTCGCGCAGGGACGCTTCCACCGCCTTCTCCGTGGGGCCGTCGATCACGTGTTCGGGGGGGCCCGAACACGTGTGGGGCAGGTACACCTGGGCCCGGAAGCAGCCGTTCTCCGTGTAGAGATAGGCGTGCACCTCGCCCCCCGGGCGCGAGAACTTCAGGAACTTCCCGGTCTTCATCCCCGCGGCCGCGTGGGCGCGGAGGGCGGGGCCAGCAGCAGCGGCAGCAGCCGCCTGTGGCCGGAGGCGGTGGCGGCCGCGCCCAGTGGCCGCGTGATGGCGTTGAAGATCTCGGCGGCGATGATCTCGTAGCCGCGGTCGTTGGGGTGCAGGCGGTCGGCGAACAGCGCCGACAGGTTCTGCTGGCGCATGAAGGCGCCGTAGACGTCGGCCAGCGGCACGCGCTGCTGGGCGGCCATGGGCTTGATCAGCTCGTTCATGCGGCCCACCCAGCCGTTGCGGTCGGGCGCGTTCCCTTCCGGCTGCACGGGCGGGATGGTGGACAGGATGGGCAGGCTGCGAGCGGAGCGGGCGGCCCCCACCATGTCGCGCAGGGCGTCGATGGTGAAGCAGGGGAACTCCCGCTGGCACTCGGCCCGCACGAAGTCGTTGGTGCCGTACATGATGATCGTGTAGGCGGGACGGACGCGGTTGAGGCTGCCCCCGATGCGCTCGGCCCCCACGTCGCTCTTGGAGCCCGACTGGGCCTCCCCCTCCACCTCGACGGCGCCGCCGAAGTGCGCGCGCAGCATGTCGCGCAGCAGGCCCTTGTAGCCGCCCGGGTGGGAGACCGAGCCGTCGCCCTCCGTGATGCTGTCGCCGAAGGCCATGTAGACGAAGGGCCGGTTGGGGTCGATGGGGAGGGTGAGCGGCACCATCACCTGGGCCCCCTCCACCACGTTGACCGCGGGCGGGTTGGAGGTGGAGACGTAGTAGGCGGGCACGGTGGAGGCGTTGAGGCTGAGGGCCTGGCTGCCCTCGCGCACGCCGGTGACGGTGGCGCGGCCGGTCAGCTTCTCGGTGAGGGCCGTGCGGCCGCCGACGTTGACCTCCACGCCCGGCACCCGTCCCACCTCGGTGGGCTGGGCCATGCCGTCGTTGTTCTCGTCGTAGAAGACGGTGACGGCGACCGTGTGGGTGGGCACCACCGGGTCGGGCCCCGTCCCGCCGCCGCCCCCCCCGCCGCAGGCGGCCAGGAGGGACACGGGCGCCAGCACGGCGGAGACGCCCAGGAGGCGGGGCCAGGAAGGCATTGGCCGCATCAAGTTAGCACACCCGGAGATGGCTTGCCGCCCGCCGGAGCGCGGTCTATACTCCGGACTTCCCCGCCAATGAGCGACGTTTCAGGGTCCCGGACCAATCGCCGTCTCACCGCGCGGCACGCGTGCCACTTCACGGCCCGCTACCGCCTGGGCCAGGACTGGCACCCGGCCACGGCCATGGACATCTCGCTGCGCGGCTGCCGCCTGCGCCTGGGTGAAGACCTGGCCCGCGGGTCCACGGTGACGGTGGCCCTCGAGACCCCGCGCGCGGCCGACGGCCGCACGCTGGAGGTCGAGGTGGGCGGGTCGGTGATCTGGTCGCGGCGCGAGGGGCTGTCCCACCAGGTGGGCATCCACTTCAGCGACGCGCCGGACACGCTCGAGCAGATCCTCACCACCGTCGCCTGATCGGCGCCGCTCCCCACGTTACGATGCTGGAACCGAGGAGGGATTCGTGCGCAATCGCCGTTCGAGCCGGCAAGGGGCCCGCTTCTCCCCCGGCCCCCTGATCCTGCTGGTCGTGCTGGGCCTGTCCCTGGTGGCCCTGGCCTACGTGGCCGTGCGCATGCTCCTGGCCGGGCGGCCGGCCATCACCGTGTCCGCGCCCTTCGAGGTGGTGGGCCGCAACTCCACGCTGCTGGTGGACGTGCAGGACAAACACGGACTGAAGGCGGCCCGGGTCACGGTGCGCCAGGGCGACCAGGACCACGTGGTGCTGGACCGCACCTACGCGCCGCCCAGGCCCTCCGACCAGCTGCGCTGGCAGCCGGCGCAGGAGAAGGCGTTCAAGCTGCAGGAGGGCCCGGGCAAGGTGACGGTGTGGGCCCGCAACGACTCCTGGGGCGACTTCCTGCGCGGGCGCGTGGCCACGCTGGAGAAGGACTTCACCGTGCGCCTGGTGCCGCCGCGGGTGGAGGTGCAGACGACGCAGCACTACGTGAGCCAGGGCGGCTGCGACACGGTGGTCTACAAGGTCACGCCGGCCGGCGTGGCCAGCGGCGTGCAGGTGGGCGAACACTTCTTCCGCGGGTTCCCGGTGCCCGGGGCCAGCGACCCCGCCCTGCACTTCGCCATCTTCTGCCTGCCCTACGACGCGAAGCCGGGCACGCCGGTGCGGGTCTCGGCCCGCGACGAGGCCGACAACCAGTCCCTGGTCGGCTTCTGGCTGAAGGTGTTCCCCAAGGCCTTCCGCACCCGCGACCTGCCGCTCGACGACACGTTCATGAACAAGGTCGTGCCCGAGATCATGAGCCAGACGCCCTCGCTCACCGACCAGGGCGACCTGCTCAAGAACTACCTGCAGATCAACCGCGACCTGCGCAAGGCCAACAACGGCGAGCTGGCCCGCCTGGCCGCCTCCTCGCACCAGGGCTTCCTGTGGAGCGAGCCCTTCCAGCAGCTGGGCAACTCGCAGGTGGAGGCCCAGTTCGCCGACACCCGGCGCTACATCTACAACGGGCAGGCCGTGGACCAGCAGACCCACCTCGGCTTCGACCTGGCCACCACCGCCCACGCGCCGGTGACGGCCGCCAACGACGGCACGGTGGTGGTGGCCGAGTTCTTCGGCATCTACGGCAACGCGGTGGTCATCGACCACGGCTACGGCCTCATGTCGCTCTACGGCCACCTCAGCACGTTCGACGTGAAGAAGGGCGAAAGCGTGAAGCGGGGCCAGACCATCGCGCACAGCGGCGCCACCGGCCTGGCCGCCGGCGACCACCTGCACTTCTCGATGCTCTACCAGGACGTGCAGGTGGACCCGCGCGAGTGGTGGGACGCGCACTGGATCCACGACCGGCTGGCCGTGAAGCTGGCCCAGTTCGGGTCGGGCACCGGCCCCGGGCGCATGGTGAAGGCGGCTAGTCCAGGTGCAGGCCCCGGCGCAGCTTCTCCCGCTGCTCCTCGCTGAGCGGCTGCTGGTCGAGCACGCGCAGGAAGTGGAGGGCGCCCTTGGCCCGCGGGCGGTACCCGCAGCCCTCCAGCAGCTCGGGCGCGGGCTGGAAGAGCAGGGCCCGCGGGTAGTCGCGGCACATGCCGGGCCGCGAGGAGTAGCTGTCGCACGAGCGCGTGGCCCGGTCGAAATGGGTGCAGCGGAACACGAAGGCCCGCGCGTCCTGGTCCACCGAGGCCAGCTCGAAGCCGTTCACGCGCCGCTGCCACCACAGGAAGAGCGCACGCGCCGAGCGCAGCCGCCAGACCAGCAGGTTGGCGCGCACGGCCGGGGCCTCGCAGCAGCGCGCGCAGCGGCGGCAGGCGCCGGCCAGGTCGAACTCCACGCCGCCGCGGGCCCGCCACAGCGCGCGCGCGGCCCGCACGTCGAGGGCGAAGCGCCAGCGGGCCAGGGCCTTGAGCACCCGCCGGCCGGGCCCGTCCCTCATGGCTGGCGGCGGCGCAGCACCTGCAGGGCCCGCGCGAACTCCTCCGGCAGCGGGCTCTCCACGCGCACGCCGGCCCCGGTCAGGGGATGGGCGAAGCCGAGCACGCGCGCGTGCAGCATCTGCCGGCGCGCGGCCACCGGCGGCCGCCGCCGGTTCGCGCCGGCGCGGCCGGGCGCGCGGTCGGCGTAGACCGGCTCGCCCAGCACGGGCAGGCCCACGTGGGCCAGGTGCAGGCGGATCTGGTGCTGGCGGCCCGTCTCCAGCTCGATCTCCAGCAGGGAGGCGGTGGCGAAGCGCTCCAGCACGCGCCAGCGCGTGAGCGCCGGGCGCCCCTGCTCGCCCACGCGCACCAGGCGGCGGCGGCCGCTCTCGTAGCCCTCGTGGATGGCCCGGTCCACCGTGCCCGCGTCCGCGCGGGGCACCCCCTCCACCAGGGCCACGTAGCGGCGCTCGATGCGGTGGCTGCGGAAGAGCGCGCGCAGCCCCTCGCGGGCGGGGGGCGTGAGCGCGAAGGCCAGGGCGCCGGAGGTGTCGCGGTCCAGGCGGTGCACCACGCCCACGTAGGGCGCGCGCGGGTGCAGGTGGCGCGCGTAGTCCTGCACGCGGGCCAGCACCGTGTCTTCGTCCTCGCCGCTGGCGGTGGGCACGGCCAGCAGGCCGGCCGGCTTGTCGACCACCACCAGCGCGTCGTCGCTCCAGAGCAGGGGCAGCGAGGCCCGGGCCCGCGGCAGCGCGCGGCGGTTGGCGTCCCACTCGAGCTGCGCGCCCTCGGCCACCTCGCTGCCGGCCGCGCGCACCAGCCGCCCGTCCACGCTCACCTGGCCCTTCTCGATCACCTCCCGCGCCTTGCGCCGTGAGAGCTCGGGGTGCTGCCGGATGAGCGCGACGTCGAGGCGGGTCACGAGGGCAGCCCCGCGCCGGCCAGCGTGAGCTCCTCCCACAGCGCCGGGTCCTGGGCCAGCCAGTCGCGCAGCAGTGCATAGAGCGCGGGGTGCCGCCGGCGCATCTCGATCGGCATCTCGAAGAAGGTCTCCACGGCCACGGCCAGGAACTCGGCCGGGCTTTCGCCCGCGTAGGGGTCGAGGGCCGAGCGGCCGTCGCGCACCCGCTCCATCTCCTCCTCCACCGCGCGGGACCAGTCGGCGGCGCGCGCCGTGGCCAGCCCGGCCGGGATGCCGTCGGCCGGGCCGCGGTTCATGTCGAGCAGGTGGGCGAACTCGTGCAAGCCCACATGGTAGCCGTCATCGGGCCGCAGGAAGCTGGAGCGCAGCGACGGCACCGAGAGGATGACCGTGCCCCAGGGATGGGCCAGCCCGGCCAGCTCGGCCTTCTCGAAGGAGTAGTCGCGGTCGAAGTGCTGCGGGTAGAGCAGCACCTCGGTCACCGCCGTCCACTCGAACTCGGGCCAGCCCAGGCTCAGGGTGACGGCCGAGGCGGCCACCAGCAGGCGCAGCTCCTCCGTGCTCTCGACCTCCACCCCCGTGATGCGCGTCTCGTCGAGGAAGACGCGCAGGTCGTCCTCGAAGCGGCGGCGCTCCGCCTCGGGCAGGCGGCGGTAGTGCGCGTAGCGCTGCTGCAGCAGCGCGCGCCATTCCACCGGGAAGGGCGCGGCCAGCACGGCGCGGCGGCGCGGCCCCCGCCGGGTCATCAGCCGGTGGGTGAGGGCGGCGCCGGCCAGCCCCGCCACCGCGCCCAGCAGCGCGCCGTCCGCTCCGCCGCCGATGGCGCCCAGCACGAGGAGGGCGGCGAACACGAGAGCCGCCGCCAGCGCCGGGAAGGGACCCGGCCAGGGGCCGTCCGGGTTCACGCCCGCGCGGCCAGCAACCGGGCCAGCACCGGCGCGTCCACGTTGGCCCCGGTCACCACCGCCACCGCGCGCCCGCCGCGCGCCCGCACCCGGCCGCTGCGCAGGGCGGCCACGCCCACCGCGCCCGACCCCTCCGCCACCACCTGGTCCTGGGCCAGGAGCGCGACCATGGCGTCCTCGATCTCGGCCTCGCTCACCATCACCACCTCGTCGATGAGGTCGCGGTGCTCGAACGCGATCTCGCCCACGCCGCCGGCCAGCCCGTCGGCCAGCGTGGGACGGGCCGCGTAGTCGAGCACCGCGTGGCCGAGGCGCAGCGACTCGGCCAGGGCGGGCGAGGCCTCCGGCTGCACGGCCACCACGCGCACGTGGGGCGCGTGCGCCTTGAGCACGGTGGCGCAGGCGGCGATGAGCCCGCCGCCGCCCACCGGCACCAGCACCGTGTCCAGGTCGGGCGCCTGCTGCAGCAGCTCCAGGGCGGCCGTGCCCTGGCCGGCGGCCGTGGCCCGCTGCTCGAAGGCGTGGACGTAGCGCGCGCCGGTGTGCCGCGCGTGAGCGGCGGCCAGGGCGTGGGCGGCGTCGTAGTCGCGGCCCTCCTGGCGCACGTGCACGGGGAAGCGGCGCAGCTTCTCCACCTTGGCCCGGGGCGCGCTCTCGGGCACGAACAGCGTGACGTCCACGCCCAGGTCCAGGGCCTGGGCCGCGAAGGCCAGGCCCAGCGCGTGGTTGCCGGCCGAGGCGGCGACCACGCCGCGCGCCCGCTCCCCGGCCGTGAGCGCGGAGAGCGCGGACACGGCGCCGCGCACCTTGAAGGAGCCGGTGGGCTGCCAGCACTCGAGCTTGAGCCAGCCCTCGCCCTCGATGGAGAACGCCCGCCGCAGCGGCGTGGGCGGGAGCACGGACGCGACGGCGCGGAAGGCGCGCTCCACGTCGTCGACGGTGAGGCGGACGGGCGCGCTCACGGCCGCGGTGGACCGCCGGCCACGAGGTCGAGCCGCGGCTCGCCGCAGTGCGCGGCCAGCTCGTCGGCCACCCGCTCGCGCAGGTTCACCACGTCGAGCCAGCCGGTCCCGACGGGGGCGACGGGCGGGCCCAGCCACACCCGCACGCGGCCCGGCCGCGGCCGCCACAGGCCGTCACGGAGGATGCGCCGCGTGCCGCGCAGGGCCAGCGGCACCACCGGCAGGCCGGTCTCGGCCGCGGCCTGGAACGCGCCCAGGCGGAAGGGGCGCAGCCCGGCCTGGGGCGTGAACGTGCCCTCGGGGAAGAAGAGCACGGTGTGGGTCTCCAGGGCCCGGGCCACCTTGTCGGCGTCGGCCAGGCCCCGCTGCATGTCCCAGCGGTCGACGGTGAGGTGGCCGGCCTTGCGGAGGAAGGGGCCGACCAGCGGCCAGGCCAGCACCTCCTTCTTGGCCACGAACAGCACGTCGGGCGGGAGCACGGCCATGAGCAGCGGCACGTCGAGGTAGGAGGCGTGGTTGGCCGCCACCACGCAGCGGCCGGCCGCGGCCAGGCGGTCGAGCCCCTCCACGCGGAGCCGGATGCCGGCCACGAGCAGCAGCAGGCGGCAGGCGGCCCGAGCCAGGCGCACCGACGCGCGGCGGGGCAGGAGCATGGCCAGCGGCCACAGCGTGGCGAAGAGGACCACCAGGACCAGCCCCACGTAGGCGCCGTAGAGGACCTGCAGCGCCACCCCGGCCCGCGCGCGCGCCTCGTGGGCGCCGGCCTCGGCCACCAGGCGCGCGCGCCGCAGGCGCGAGGTGCGCTCCTGGCGCCCCAGCACGCCCTGCAGGAAGAGCTGGCGGGTGTCGGCCCGGCGCACCTTGCCGCTGGAGGTCTTGGGCACCGCGCCCGGCTCGGCCAGCACCACCAGGTCGGGCGGCACGCCCAGCGCCTCGCCCAGGCGGGCGGTGAGCCCGGAGGTGATGCGCTCCCGCTCCACCGCCTCGGTGGCCCGCGTCTCCGCCACCACCACCAGCCGCTCGGTGCCGGTGGCCGCATCGGCCAGGCCGAAGGCCACCACGCAGCCGCGGCGCACGCCCGGGACGTCGGCGGCCAGCTCCTCGATCTCCTGCGGCACCAGGTTGCGCCCGGCCTTGATGATCAGGTCCTTGACCCGGCCCGCGATGTGCACCTCGCCGTCCAGCACGAAGGCCAGGTCGCCGGTGTCCATCCAGCCCCCGGGCAGCGTGACCGCGGCCGTGGCCTCGGGCTGCGCGAAGTAGCCGGGCGTCATCGAGGGCCCGCGGAAGGCCAGCCGGCCCACGACGCCGTCGGCCACGTCCCACCCCTTCTCGTCCAGCACGCGCACCTCGTGCCCGGGCAGCGGGCCGCCCACCGAGACGAAACGCAGCGCGCCCGCCTCGCCCTCGGGCGCGGGAACGGCCAGGCCGTCGCGCTGGAAGGGCTCGCGCTCCACGTGCGTGATGCGGGGCGCGCGCTCCGCGGGCGGGAAGCAGAGGGCCACCGAACACTCGGCCAGGCCGTAGACCGGCAGCATGGCCTCGGGGCGGAAGCCGTAGCGGGCGAAGCGGCGGGTGAAGCGCTGCAGGGTGTCGGGGCTCACCGGCTCGGCCCCGTTCAGCGCGCAGCGCCAGGACGAGAGGTCCAGCCCCTCCAGGGCGCTCTCGGGCACGCGGCTGGCGCACAGCTCGAAGGCGAAGTTGGGCGCGGGCGACAGCGTGGCCTGCCGCTCGTGGATGGCCCACAGCCAGCGCTCGGGGCGGGCCAGGAAGGAGAGCGGCGACTGCAGGTCCAGGGGCAGGCCGTGGTGCAGGCAGAAGAGCCAGGTCCCGATGAGGCCCATGTCGTGGTACAGCGGCAGCCAGCTCACGCCCACGTCGGTGGGGCGCACGCGCACGCCGTGTGCGATGGCGGCGATGTTGGCCAGCAGGTTGGCCTGGGTGAGCAGCACGCCCTTGGGCGCGCCGGTGGAGCCCGAGGTGTACTGGATGAGGGCGGGATCGTCGCCGTTGCCGTCGGGCGCGGGGGCGCTGGTGCTGGCCGCGGCCAGCTCGGGCACCGAGGTCACGTGCTCCAGCGCCGGCGCCTCCGTCTTCAGGAGCGTGGCCACCGGGCGCGCGCGGGGGAGGGTGATGAGGACGCGCGCGCCGGCGTCGCGCAGGATGGCCGACTGCCGGCGCGCGTATTCGTCCAGGCGGTCGAGCCGCGCCGGCGGGTAGATGGGCACGGCCACGGCGCGCGCGGCCAGGATGCCCTGGAACGCGCGCAGGAAGTCGGGGCCGGTGGGCAACATCAGGGCCACGCGGTCGCCGGCGGCCACGCCCCGCTCGCGCAGGGCGCCGGCCAGGCCGGCGGCCGCGTCCCACAGGTCGCCGTAGCTGAGGGCCAGGCCGGGCACGCCCTCCTCGCGCAGGTAGGCGTGCGGGCGCCGCGGCTCCTTCTGGGCGCGCCGCCACAGGGCCTCCTGCAGCGTGCGCACGGCGGCGGCGGGCGCGGCCTCCGCCAGCGCGTCCTGGCGGCGGTGCTCCTCGGGCAGCACGGCCTCGGCCGCGGCCAGGGCCCGGGCCAGCGCCTGCGGCGTGTCGAGCTGCAGGCAGTCCTCGGGCAGGCGGCGCGCGAAGGCGGACTCCAGCCGCAGCAGCAGCTCCACGCGCTCCAGGCTGCCCAGGCCCAGCTCGCGCTCCAGCGAGGCGCCCACGTGGGTGGCCCGGGCGGCGCGCTCGCCGCCGGCCTCGGAGGCCAGGCCGCGCACGATCTCCACGACCTGCTCGACCAGCGCCGCCTCGTCGGCCGGCACCGCTCGGCTGGCGTCAGCCATGGCCCGACTCTACCCGCCGCTCACGGGCCGTGCAATGATCCGATCCATGCACATGATCACGCAGGAGGCGATGGAGCGGATCTTCGCGGTCACCGACCGCCTGGGCATCCATCGCGAGAGCGTGGTCGTGCCGCTGGGCACGCGCCCGGAGGGCCGTGTGCGCCGCCGTCCCGACGGCAAGCTGGAGCTGACCGCGGGCGGCGCCGACTTCGACGCCTGGATCGCGGGGCTCGAGGCCCAGCTGAAACCGTTATTGGGGTAGGGCCGCCAGCGCGCCTTCGTACGTGGCCAGGTCCGCTGCGCTGAACAGGACCCAGCGCAGCACGCTCACGCGGGTGCCTTCGAGCAGCGCCGCGCGTGCGCTGCCCAGCGCGACGCTGGCCGCGAGCGCGACCGGGTAGCCGTAGACGCCGGTGGAGATGCTGGGCAGGGCCAGCACGGACACCGCGTGCTCCGCGGCCAGCGCGATGCTCGCGCGGTAGGCGCTGGCCAGGGTCTCGGCTTCGCCCTGGGTGCCGCCGTGCCACACGGGACCCACGGCATGGATCACGAAGCGGCAGGGCAGGCGGCCGGCGCCGGTGATGACGGCCTGGCCCGGCGGCAGCGGCCCGCGCGCCGCCCGGATGCGGCGGCACTCCTCGAGGATGGCCGGACCGCCGGCGGCATGGATGGCGCCGTCCACTCCTCCGCCGCCGAGCAGCCCGGAGTTGGCGGCGTTGACGATGGCGTCCGTGTCCTGGCGGGTGATGTCGCCCTGAACCAGCTCGATGCGGCCCGATCCGTACGGGCGGGCGGTGGCGGGCATGCGGGTCAGGCGGGGAGGAGGCGTGGGGTACGGCGAGGCGCGAGAAGCCTCATGAGCTCCTCGCGCCCCTGCCCGGAAACTCTACTTGGCGCCCAGAGCGGCGTCCTTGGCGGCCTTGGCCACCACGAACTTCAGGCGGCGGCGGGCAGGGATCTTCATCTGCTCGCCCGTCTGTGGGTTGCGTCCCATGCGCGCCTTGTAGTTGCGGACCACGAGCTTCCCGACCCCCGGGATCGTGAAGCCATTCTTCGCCTCTTTGTGGGCGAGCTGCGCCAACGCTTCGAGATAGGCGGCGGACTGCTTCTTCGGAATGTCCACCTTCTCTGCCAGCGCGGCGATGATCTTCGACTTGGTCATCGGCTTTGCCATCCAGCTCCCTCCTTCGTGCGGGAATCCTTGTTGGCGCGGTGTCGGGTTCGGCCAAAAGGCTTTGCATTCTACCTGCGGTTTCCAATGGCATGTCAACTGCAAAGTGGCGCGCAGGCCGCGCAGGACCGCCTTTTTCGGGGTCTGGACGCTATTAGGGCTGTTCGCGGGGAGCGTCCCTGAGCACGAAGACGGTCTCGCCCGGCTGGGCCAGGCCGAGCTGCTCGCGGGCCAGGCGCTCGATGGCGGCCGGATCGTGACGCAGCGCCTGGATCTCTTCGCCGAGCATCCGGTTCTCCTCGCGCAGCTTCTCGATCTCCTGGGCCAGCGCTTCCGTGCGCTGCCGCTGCCTCAGCAGCTGGAGGATGCCGCGGTCGCCGAAGAGCGATCCCACCACCAGCGCGATGACGGCGATGACGGAGAACAGGGTGGAGGCCTTCTTGCGGAGGCCGCGCGTGCCCCCGGCCTTGTCGTCGCGGCCCGGCTTCCCCTCCTGAGGCATGCTGATCTTGTACTTTAGCTACTTCCTCTGATCATAGCCCCAAATCAGCGATTTTTCAGGCCGCTGCCATTCCCAGCTTGCGTCCTCCCGATCGGGCCAGGGCCCGCTGATAGCGCTTCATGAGCTCGAGCAGCTCGTCGTTCAGCGCCTTCAGGCGGGCCATTCCCACGCGGTAGCTGCGGCCGGCCGCGACCAGGCGGCGGGCCTGCTGCGCCTGTTCCTTGCTCAGGTAGAGGAAGCCTCCACCCGACTTCCCGCGCGCCGAGAGCACGAAGTAGGGGCCATGGCCCTTGCCCTCGTGGCACGCGCAGCCGTCCTTGCCGCACGTTCCGTAGCGCGTGAACACCGAGCCCTGCACCTGCTCGCGCAGGGCCAGCAGCTCCCGCACCAGCTCCTGCTGCCGGGCCAGCTGGCGCTGCACCTGCTTGCGGAGGGTGGCGGGATCGTGGGCCATTTCTTACAGTAGAGATGGAAAAAGTTACTGCAAGATAGACCAGCGTGCGCCGCCCGTCAAGCGGGATATGATCGGCCTTGGGGGTCTGGGGGCGTAGCGGGCGAAGCCCGCGGCAAGCCCCCAGTGCGGCGGCCCGGGCCATGCCCGGGCCGCATAGCAGAAAGGCACCTTATGTGGCTGCTGAAGACGGAGCCGGGGAGCTACTCCTACGACGACCTGGAGCGCGACCGGGAGACGCGCTGGGACGGCGTGCTCAACCCGGCCGCGCTGCGGAACCTGAAGTCCATGAAGGCCGGCGAGCGCCTGGTCGTCTACCACACCGGCGACGAGAAGGCGGCCGTGGGCCTGGCCGAGGTGGTGAAGGCCGCCTATCCCGATCCCAAGCGGCCCAACCTGGTGGTGATCGACATCGCGGCCCGCGGCCGCCTGCCGCGGCCGGTCACGCTGGCCGAGATGAAGGCCTCGCCCCTGTTCGCGGCCAGCCCGCTGGTGAAGCAGGGCCGGCTGTCGGTGGTGCCGCTCACGGCCGAGCAGCTGAAGATGATCACGGGAGCGAAGAAGTGACGGACGCGCTGGTCGCGCTCTCCACCGTGGGCAGCGCGGACGACGCGCAGCGCATCGCCCGCGCCCTGGTGGAGCGGCGGCTGGCCGCCTGCGTGAACGTGGTCCCCGGCCTGACCTCCGTCTACGCCTGGAAGGGCGCGGTGGAGACCGACCAGGAGCTGCTGCTGGTGATCAAGACCCGCCGCGCGCGCTTCGAGGCCCTGCGCGCCGCGCTGGTGGAGCTCCACCCCTACGAGGTGCCGGAGCTGATCGCCCTTCCGGTGGAAGCGGGCCACGGGCCGTACCTCGACTGGCTGACCGCCAACGTCGAATGAGCGACCTGCTGGCCGCGCGCTCGCAGATGGCGATGTCGCTCGGGTTCCACATCCTCTTCGCGGTGGCCGGCATCGCCATGCCGCTGCTGATGGTGATCGCCGAGGACCGCTGGATCCGCAAGGGCGACGCGGTGTGCCTCGACCTGGCCCGGCGCTGGGCCCACGGCACGGCCATCCTGTTCGCGGTGGGCGCGGTCTCGGGCACGGTGCTCTCGTTCGAGCTGGGCCTGCTGTGGCCGTCCTTCATGGCTTTCGCCGGCCCCATCTTCGGCCTGCCCTTCGCGCTGGAGGGCTTCGCCTTCTTCGTGGAGGCCATCTTCCTGGGCGTCTACCTGTACGGCTGGGACCGCGTGCCGCCGCGCGCGCACTGGTTCGCGGGCGTGATGGTGGCGGTGAGCGGCGCCCTCTCCGGCATCTTCGTGGTCATCGCCAACGCCTGGATGAACACGCCGGCCGGCTTCCGCCTGGTGGACGGCCGCGCGCTGGACGTGGATCCCTTCGCGGCCATGGCCAACCCGGCCGCGCTCAGCGAGGCGCTGCACATGGCCCTGGCCGCCTACGTGGCCATCGGCTTCGCGGTGGCCGGCATCCACGCCTTCGTGCTCCTGCGCCAGCCCGGCCACCCCCTGCACCGGCGGGCCCTGGCCATCGCGCTCGGCGTGGGCGGCGTGTGCGCGGTCCTGCAGCCGCTGAGCGGCGACCTCTCGGCCCGGCAGGTGGCGGAGCACCAGCCGGCCAAGCTGGCGGCCATGGAGGGCGTGTTCCGCACGCAGCGCGGGGCGCCGCTCACCATCGGCGGCTGGCCCGACGCGGCCGCGCAGACGATGCGCTTCGGCCTCGAGATCCCGTACGGGCTGAGCCTGATGGCCTTCCACGACCCGCGGGCGGAGGTGATGGGGCTCGATGCGGTGCCGCGCGCGGACTGGCCGCCGGTGGCGGTGGTGCACGTGGCCTTCCAGGTGATGGTGGCATGCGGCACCGTGCTGGCCGCGCTGGCCCTGCTGGGCGCCTTCCTGGCCGGGCGCGGGCGCCGCGTGCCCGACCAGCGCTGGTACCTGAAGGCGCTGCTGCTGGCCTCGCCCCTGGGGCTGGTGGCGCTGGAGGCCGGCTGGACCGTGACCGAGGTGGGCCGCCAGCCCTGGATCATCCACGGGGTGCTGCGCACGGCCGACGCGGTCACGCCCATGCCCGGCCTGCCCGTGCCGCTGGCCGCGTTCACCGCGCTCTACCTGATGCTGGGCGCGGTGGTGGTCGTGCTGCTGCGGCGGCAGGTGTTCCAGAGCCACGAGACGGCGCCCTTGGCGGCGGCCCGGGCGCACGGGTGAGCCTGGCCCACTGGCTGGCCGGAGCGGTGATGGCCGCGCTCACGCTCTACGCGCTGGCCGCGGGCGCCGACTTCGGCGGGGGCGTGTGGGACCTGCTGGCCCACGGGCCGCGCGCGGGCCGCCAGCGCGCGCTGATCGCGCACGCCATCGGCCCCATCTGGGAAGCCAACCACGTGTGGCTGATCCTGGCCGTGGTGCTGATGTTCGTGTGCTTCCCGTCCGCCTGGTCGGCGCTCTCGACGGCGCTGCACATCCCGCTCACGCTCATGCTCGTCGGCGTGGTGCTGCGCGGGTCGGCCTTCGCCTTCCGCAGCTACGGGGCGGAAGACGATGCGGCGCAGCGCCGCTGGGGCCGCACGTTCGCCATGGCCAGCGTGGTGACGCCGCTGACGCTCGGCCTGTGCGTGGGCGCGGCCGCCTCCGGCGCCATCCGCGTGCGCGACGGCCGGCTCCTCACCGGCTTCTTCGAGTCGTGGCTGCGGCCGTTCCCGCTGGTGGTGGGCCTGTTCACGCTGGCCCTCTTCTCGTTCCTGGCCGCCGTCTACCTGGCGCGCGAGGCGGGCGAGGAGGACCTGCGCGCGGACTTCCGCCGCCGCGCCCTGGCCGCCGGCGTGGTGAGCGGCGTCCTGGCCTTCACCGCCCTGCCGCTGGCCCGGGAGTCCGCTCCGCTGCTGTGGGCGGGCCTGACGGCCGGCTGGTGGTCGCTGCCCTTCCACCTGCTGACCGGCCTCTGCGCCCTGGCCGCGCTGGTCGCCCTGGCCAGGAAGCGCGATGCCCTGGCCCAGGCCGCCGCCATCGTCCAGGTCACGCTGGTCCTGTGGGGCTGGGCGCTGGCCCAGTTCCCCTACGTCCTCCCACCCGACCTGACCTTCGAAGGAGCCGCCGCACCGCCAGCGGTCTTGCGCGCCGTGCTCGGCGCCCTGGGCGCGGGCCTGCTGCTCCTGGCTCCCTCTCTCGCCTACCTCTATCGCGTCTTCAAGCTCGCCCGCAGCTGAAGCAACAACGGAAAAAGACGCCGTTGCCGTTGCCTAGACGGCGTTCAGGGCGCGGCCGAGGTCTGCGATCAGGTCTTCGACGTCTTCGCAGCCGACGCTGATGCGGACCAGGCCGTCGCCGATGCCCAGGGCGTCGCGCTCGGCCTGGGTGTAGCCGGCGTGGGTCATGGTCGCGGGGTGCGAGATCAGCGTCTCGATGCCGCCCAGGCTCTCGCCCAGGGAGCAGAGGCGGACCGTCTCCAGCAGGCGGGCCGCGGCCTCGCGGCTGCCCAGGTCGAACGAGATCATGGAGCCGAAGCCGCTGGCCTGGCGGCGCTGGACCTCGTGGCCCGGATGGTCGCTGAAGCCCGGCCAGTAGACCTTGCGGATCTTGCCCGTCTGCTTGCGCAGGTATTCGGCCACCGCGCGGCCGTTCTCCTCGTGCTGGCGCATGCGCAGGGCCAGCGTCTTGGTGCCCCGCAGCACCAGCCAGGAGTCGAAGGGCGAGAGGATGGCGCCGGCTGCGTTCTGGTAGAACTGCAGCCACTGCGCGTGGGCCGGGTCCTTCACCACCGCCACCCCGCCCACGCTGTCGGAGTGCCCGTTCAGGAACTTGGTGGTGGAGTGCACCACGATGTCGGCGCCCAGCGCGAGCGGGCGCTGCAGGGCCGGGCTGAGGAAGGTGTTGTCCACCACCAGCAGCGCCTTCCGCTTGCGGGCCACCTCGGCCAGGGCGGCGATGTCGCACACCTTCATCAGCGGGTTGGTGGGCGTCTCGATCCAGAGCAGGTCGAAGCGGCCGGCGCTCGCGTCCAGCGCCTTGGCGTCGTTGGCCTCCAGGAACGCGAACTCCACGCCGTACTGGGCCAGCACCTTGGTGAAGAGGCGGTGGGTGCCGCCGTAGACGTTGTCGGAGACCACCACCCGCTGGCCGGACTTCACCAGCGTCAGCACGGCGTTGGTGGCGGCCATGCCGGAGGCGTAGCAGTAGGCGTCGGTGCCTCCCTCCAGCGCGGCCAGGTTCTTCTCCAGCGCGCGGCGGGTGGGGTTCTGCGTGCGTGCGTATTCGTAGCCCTTGTGTTTGCCCAGCCCCTCCTGCACGTAGGTGGAGGTCTGGTAGATGGGCGTGGTGACGGCGCCGGTGGTGGGGTCGGGCTCCTGCCCGGCATGAATGCAGTCGGTCGCGAATCCCATGAAAGTTGTTTCTCGCTTCTCTAGAGATTTTCGAAGACGCCCTTGCCCAGGTAGCGCTCGAAGCCGTCGGGAAAGACCGTGACCACGATCTTGCCCGGCCCCAGCTCGCGGGCCACCTCGCGCGCGGCGTGCGCGGCCGCACCCGACGAGCCGCCCACCAGGAGGCCCTCCTTGCGGGCCAGCTCGCGCACGGCGGCGAAGGAGGGCTCGTCGGGAACGGTCCGTACCTCGTCCACCAGCGCGCGCTCGAGGGCGGGCGGCCAGAAGTTGTTGCCGATGCCCTCGACCTTGTGCGGTCCGGGCGCGCCGCCGCCCCAGATCGAGCCCTGCGGCTCCACCAGGACCGCCTTCACCTGCGGGTCGCGCTCCTTGAAGTAGCGGGCCAGCCCGGTGAACGTGCCGCCGGTGCCGGCCCCGATCACGATCGCGTCGGGCAGCCGGCCCAGCTGCTCGTGCACCTCCACCGCGGTCGTGTGCTGGTGGAAATCGGGGTTGGCCGGGTTCTCGAACTGCTGGGGCACGTAGGCGTTCGGCATCGAGGCGGCCATGGCCCGCGCCTTCTGGATGGCCGCCTCCATGCCCTGCTCGGTGGGCGTGAGCACCACCTCCGCGCCCAGCACGCTCATGACCGCCGTCTTCGGTCCCACGAACTTCTCGGGCACCACCAGGATCACGCGGTAGCCGCGGCTGATGCCGATGAGGGCCAGCCCGATGCCGGTGTTGCCGGCGGTGGGCTCGATGATGGTGGCGCCCGGGCGCAGGCGCCCGCTCTGCTCCGCCGCGTCGATCATGCCCAGGGCCGCGCGGTCCTTCACGCTGCCGCCCGGGTTCAGGAACTCGAGCTTGGCGTGCACCTCGGCCCCGTCCGGCGCGTAGCGGGCCAGCCGGAGCAGGGGCGTGTGCCCGATCAGCTCGAGCACGTTGTCCGCGCGGCGGGGCGCGCTGCGGGCCAAGGCCGCTTCGTGCAGAGTCTTCCCCACGATCGCAGGTAGCGTGTCCGGCCGTCCACGCCGTGTCAAGCGGGCCCCGGGTCCAGGGCCCGGAACCCGCATCCGGGCGGCCTTTTCGGGCGGCAGCGCCCTTGCATCCAGGTCGAAGATGCGACGCCGTCGGGTCCGTGTGGCGCTGATCCTGGCCGGCCTGGCCGTGCTGGCCTGGCTGCGCCTGGGGCCGCTCCCGCCCGAGCTGCACCGGGCCCGGCCCACGATCGACCCGGCGCGGCTCCCGCCGGCCCTGGTGCAGGCCACGCTGGCCGCGGAAGACGCGCGCTTCTTCAGCCATCCGGGCGTCGACCCCCTGGCCCTCACGCGCGCCGCCTGGCACGACCTGCGCTACCGGCGGATGCTGGAGGGCGGCTCCACGGTGACGCAGCAGACCGCGAAGGTGCTGCTGCGCTCGCCCACCGAGCACCGCACCGCGCGCGACAAGCTGCGCGAGACGCTCTACGCCCTGCGCCTGGAGCACGCGCGGAACAAGCGCGAGATCATGGCCCTGTACCTGAGCGTGGCGCCCTACGGCAACGGCTTCACGGGCGCGGGGGAGGCCAGCCGGGCCTACTTCGGCTGTGAACCCGGCGCCCTCACGCCGGCCCAGGCCGCGCTCCTGGCCGGCCTCCCGCAGCGGCCGAGCGCGCTCAACCCCTATCGCGACCGCGCCGCGGCCGTGAAGCGCCAGCAGTGGGTGCTCAAGCGCATGGGCGAGCTGGGCCATCTCGACGCAAAGGCGCTGGCCGCCGCCCGCGCCGAGCGCCTGCGCCTGCTCCCGCCCCGCCCGTGAGGCAGCCGCCCCCGTCTTCGCCTGCGAGGTGAGCTGAAGTCTCTGTGCCTCTGTGGCGTCTTTGCCGTTGCTTCAGCCACCGATCACATGGACCACGACTTCGCGCGTGTGCGCGCGGGTGCGGTGCTCCCAGACGTAGATGCCCTGCCAGGTGCCCAGGCCCAGCCGGCCGTCGTGGACGGGGATGGTCTCCGACGTGCGCGTGAGCGCCGCCTTCACGTGTGACGGCATGTCGTCCGGCCCCTCGGCCACGTGGCGGTAGAGCGGGTCGCCGTCGGGGACGAGGCGGCTCAGGAAGCGCTCGAGGTCGCCGCGCACGTCGGGGTCGGCGTTCTCCTGGATGACCAGGCTGGCCGAGGTGTGGCGGATGAAGACCGTGCACAGCCCCTGCCCGATGCCGGCCTCCGCGACCACGGCCGCGACGTCGTCGGTGATCTCGGTCAGGCCGCGGCGCGTGGACACCCGCAGGACGCGCTGGGACTGCTTCATGAGCGGATGATAGTCTGTCGATCGTGGACGCGGCCTACCGCAGCGACGTGAACCGCGACGTGGCCCCGGCGGCGGCGGGGGAGTTCGCGCCCGTGGCCATCGGCCCGCTGCGCGTGTGGCCGCCGGTGGTGCTGGCCCCCATGGCCGGCGTCACCAACCCGCCCTTCCGCACCCTCTGCCGCCGCTTCGGGGCGGGACTCTACGTCAGCGAGATGATCACCGCCCGCGCGCTGGTGGAGGGCAACCCCAAGACGCTGCTGATGGCCGGCTTCTCGCCCGAGGAGACGACGCGCAGCCTGCAGCTCTACGGCGTGGACCCCCACTACGTCGGCGAGGCCGTGCGCCGGCTGGTGGGCGAGGGCCAGGTCGACCACCTCGACATGAACTTCGGCTGCCCGGTGCGGAAGGTGACGAGCAAGGGCGGCGGCGCGGCCATCCCGCTCAAGCCGCGGCTGCTGCGCGCCATCGTGCGCGCGGCCGTGCAGGCGGCGGGACGCGTTCCCGTCACCATCAAGTTCCGCAAGGGCGTGGACGAGCGCTACGAGACCTACCTCGACGCCGGGCGCGTGGGCGAAGAGGAGGGGTGCGCGGCCGTGGCCATGCACGCGCGCACGGCCGCGCAGCTCTACGACGGCCAGGCCGACTGGGAGGCCATCGCGCTCCTGAAGCAGCACGTGCGCTCCATTCCCGTGCTGGGCAACGGCGACGTGTGGGAGGCGGAGGACGCGCTGCGCATGATGCGGGGCACCGGCTGCGACGGCGTGGTGGTGGGCCGCGGCTGCCTGGGCCGCCCCTGGCTCTTCCGCGACCTGGCCGACGTGTTCGACGGCCGTGCGCCCGAAAATCCACCGTCCCTGGGCGGCGTGGTGGACGTGATGCTGGAGCACGCGCGGCTGCTGGTGGCCTGGCTCGGGAACGAGGCGGGCGCCATGCGCACCTTCCGCAAGCACAGCTCCTGGTACACGAAGGGCTTCACCGGCGGCGCGCCCCTGCGCCAGCGCCTCATGATGGTGAAGACGGTCGACGAGCTGCGGGCCGTGCTGGACGAGGTGGACGGCGCGCAGCCCTTCCCGCCCGCGGCCATGCGCGTCTCGCGCGGCAAGACGGGCGGCACGCAGAAGGTGGTGCTGCCCGAGGGCTACCTCGACGACCTCGACGACGCCACGCCGCCCGGCGTGGAAGCGGAAGCGGCCGACTCGGGGGGGTAGCCGCACTTTTCGTCACCGCGCCGACAATTGTCGGCGCGCGTCCGCGATCACCGCCGTGGGCGGCGCGTTTCAGCGGGCCCTTCTGCGCCCTTGGGTACGGTCACTGCGTTCCGTCACAGTGGCACGGCCGTTGCTACGGGCTCCACGTCACCCTGACCATGGGAGCGGCGTCATGAAACAGGCTTGGTGCGTCCTGGCGTTCATCTGTCTCACCCTTCCTACCCTCGCGACGGCGCAGATGCCGCAGGGCGCGGAGTTCAGGGTCAACAGCTACACCACGGACGTCCAGACAATGCCGTCCGTCGTCGGGGACGCCGAGCACGGCTACCTCGTGAGCTGGACGAGCCACGGCCAGGATGGGAGCGGGGAAGGCGTCTACGTGCGGCGCTTCGGCGGGGGTGGGCGCCGCCTGGGTCCCGAGTTCCAAGTGAACACCTACACGGCCGGCGGCCAGCAAGGGGCGGGGATCGCCTGCCGTCCGGGTCGCGGTGC